>JGI11944J13513_1000025_pt1 | contig 171232 bp, 158 predicted proteins | sample TerdegcoTASludge_FD_13513 | JGI IMG/M metagenome (IMG submission 13513) | reverse complement strand
CGTTGCCATCCCCAGGCCCATGGGGATCATGATGAGGGCTTCCAGGATTCCCTTGTAGCCAAGATAAACGAAGGATATTCCCAGAAGCATCAATACGATGCGGGCAACTGCAAATGTCGGGTCCTGCCCGACCAGCGTGGCAATACCTTGAAACAGCGATAATATATCAAAATTCATATTACAGTCTCCATTCAAAATGCTGAAATTTAATAAGATACCTTTTGCCGGTTGTTCATTCTTTAATGATGATTAAAGATTATTTCTGACCTGATTTAAAGAAAATCGACATCGCCTTTATCATGCCTGCAACTCCAAAGCCGATAATCGCTAAGATTACGTATACAATACCTGCCGTTTGCACTGCTTCGATTACGGTCATCTCTCCTCCTTCCCTAGATTTTCCTAGTAAATTTATTATTTAGCCATTAATCATGCTCCGGATGTATATAAAAAACCAACATGAAAAATAAACATAAAAAGACTGCAATGTTATTATATGTATAATCCTTATGATAAGAGGATAATCATAATTGGTAAGCTAACGTGAATATTGGAAATATTGCGGATACAGAAGCTGCCGGGAAAGGCTGTTTTTTATTCAGAGACCGGCAGTACCATCAAAAAGACTTTTATATTTCATACCTTCTATCAGGATAATTTCCGGCAAAATCAACTGGCATCAGTTTTCCGGCAATCGGTGGCGGCAAGGCCTGCTTCGGATTCTCGACTCATATTGTTTTTAACAGGAGCGGAACGCAAGGCAGGAATGACGGAATGTTCCGTATATGTGAGGGATGAGAGGCGCACTTTTTCAGGGGAAGGTGATTACGATCCCTGCTGTCCATAACAACAAAAGCGCTCCCTGAGCTTGTGGCTCTTCACTGGAGCGCTTCTTTGTTTCTCGCCAATCTGGGTAATTAGATAGTAGGGCGTTATATAGGTTTTACATTAACGGCAGCAGGTCCCTTCTGACCTGTCTGTACTTCGAAACTGACACGCTGTCCTTCGTACAGGGTTTTAAAACCGCTGCTCTGAATGGCACTGTAATGAACGAACACGTCACCGCCCTCATCCTTTTCAATGAAGCCGAATCCTTTTTGTTCATTGAACCATTTTACTTTCCCTTCCGGCATCGCTTCCCTTTTCCTTTCTTCTCTTAAATTTTGTCCGCTGGTTCGGCATCCTGAATGTAAAAAAACCGCCAAGACCTAAAAGAGCATGGCGGCTAACCTTTGCACTTCAAAATGTCTGTAGCCAACTTACTGTATACACTGCACAGGAAAAAGCATGCAACTTCCCGCGCGCGTAGTTAAAATTTCTGATATTTTTATTACAAGCATTCGGGAATGTCAAGAGGTATTTCCGTGATATCCGTCAAAAGAACTTAAGCGCAAACCGGTCTGTCTGCGCTCTTCTGCAGGAAATTTTACGCCCCTGAATTTGCAAGGGCCGTCTGGAGCTGCTTAATGGTAAAGGGTTTTGTCAGCGAGGCGTTAAAGCCATGCTCATCGAAGAATTCGACAATGGGATCGTTCGTATATCCGCTGACGATGATGGCCCGGACTTCGGGATTGATCTCGCGGAGCTTCTGAAGGGTTTTGAAACCTCCCATGCCTCCGCGGATGGTCAGGTCGAGCATGACCTGGGAGAAAGGTCGGCCTGCTGATTCGGCCTGGCCGAAGCGGGTGATTGCCTCTTCCCCGTTTCCTGCCAGCTCAACCTCGTAGCCCAGATGAGTAAGAAGCTGACTGGTTATGTTCCGCACCGCTTCCTCATCATCCATCAGAAGAATCCGTTCCTTCATCGTCTGAAGAGAAGGTCTGCCAGTCGCGACGGTGGCGCTGTCTTCCGGGACGGCCGGCAGATAAAAACTGAACATAGTTCCTTGTCCGGATTCGGAAGAGAATGTAATGGTTCCACCATGTTTCCTGATGATAGAGTAACAGATGGCCAGACCGAGCCCGGAGCCTTTTTCGGCCCCTTTTGGTTTTGAGGTGTAGTAGGGCTCGAAGATCCTGGACTGGAATTCCGGCGCGATGCCCTTTCCGTGATCCCGGACGGAACAGCGCACATACCGTCCTTTTTTCAAACCTGGAGGAAGATCCGATGCCGCACAGAAATTTTCGGCCTCAATGACGATTTCACCCCCGTCGGGCATGGCTTCCTCGGCATTGCGGAGAAGATGAAGAAATACCTGCTGTATCTGATTCTCATCGATACGGACGGAATAAAGATTTTTGGGAAGCCTGTACCGGCAGAGCACACTGGCGCTTTGCGGGGTAAAAAAGACCATTTTTTGAAGAAATGAAGTCAGGGATGTGATATGCCGCCGCGGTTTGCCCCCGTCTGAAAACGTGATCAGGCGGTTGGTCAGTTCCCTGGCCTGCAGACAGGATTGTTCAGCGCGGATTAATCTGATGCAGTTCTTTTCCTCGGGATTCAACCCCGCTTTAACCAGGGAGATGTTGCCGAGGATGGCAGCAATCAGATTGTTGAAATCGTGTGCGAGACCGCCTGCCAGAATGCCGACGGCTTCCAGCTTCTGGGCCCGGAGGAGTTCATTCTCCATCCGTTTCCGTTCCGTGATATCCTGACCGAAGGCGATAATTCCATGAGGACGGGTTGCCCTTCCTGGAAGCCTTGTGGCGTTCCAGAGGATGGTCCGGATGACGCTGTTCCGGACGAGAACTTCTGTTTCGACGTTTCGGCAATCCCTGCCTTTCAGGATGTTCAGGATGGCTTTTCGAGACTTTGTCTGATCCTTCTTTGGAACAAAAAGATCCACGTAGGATTTTCCGATAATTTGTTCCTTATTGCAGCCAAGCAGCTTTTCCGCGGCTGAACTGCATGCGAGGATGCGGGCATCCGAAGTCAGGATCAGAACAATCGACTGGGTCGTCTCAAAAAATGTCGAGTAGAGGGCATCACTGTTTCTAAGGGCATCTTCCGCCTGCCCATGCTGGAGGACATCATCCCGGAAATCGCATTCCGGGGAGGTCTCCGGTACTGATTCGGATTTTCCCGCATTCGATAGAGGAAGGTTTTCATCCGGTTCTCTGTGGTTCAGCAGTCTTCTTTTTCCAGATCCAGCCGCAACACGAAAATCATTCATCCTGTCAAACCTCCCGGTTGCCGGGCATCCGCAGTGTAAGGATTTTTTCAGTATGAACAGCTACAATAAATTCGAACCACAGCTAATTACGGCAGGGGGTATCTGATGTCAAGGGGAAAAATACCAGGGAGTTTTAACGTGCTGAATTTTGTGGATGAAAGCGTAATATACCGGTGGTGCGCCGACAATTTTATGCTTTACAATTTCAAGGGATATCGATTAAATAGCAGTCTGTCTCAGCCGTTATGCATGCTTTTGAGATCAGGATCTTCTCCAGGGGCGCGATTATATGGAAGGAAATGAAAGTTTGAAATTGGTTTACGATGTCATTGTGGTCGGCGGCGGCCCTGCGGGGCTGACCGCGGGACTTTATGCGGCGCGGGGCGGTTTGAAGGCTCTGTTGCTGGAAGGAGAGTCGAGTGTCAGTCAGATCACGGTGACGGATCTGGTGGAAAATTATCCCGGATTTCCGGAAGGAATCAACGGCTATGATCTGGTGGAGCGTTTCAGGACCCAGGCGGGCCGGTTTGGTCTGAAGATTCTGACTGAAGACATCCGGGCAATCGATGCCGGGGCGGCGGAACACTGGATCGTTTCGGGAAGGGACTCTGCCTATGAGGCGTTGTCCGTCATTCTCGCGACCGGGGCCAACTGGCGTCACCTGGGGGTGCCGGGAGAGGCGGCATTTGCCGGGAAGGGCGTATCTTACTGTGCCACCTGTGACGGTCCCTTTTACCGGGATAGAGAGGTCGTCGTAGTGGGCGGCGGAGATACCGCGGTTCAGGAAGCCCTCTTTCTGACCCGATTCGCCCGGAAAGTCACTATCGTACACCGGCGCGACCGCTTGCGGGCGACCCCCATTCTGCAGGAGCGGGCCTTTGCCCATGAACGGATCGATTTTGCCTGGGATTCCGTAGTCGAGGAGATTCAGGGAGGGGAGTTTGTGGAAGGCGTGAGGATCCGCAATCTGAAAAATCCCGAAAAATCAAGGATTATTCCGGCCGACGGGGCCTTCATCTTTGTGGGATTGACGCCCAATACCGGCTTTGTCCGGGGGCTGGTAAATTGTGATGAAAACGGCTACATCCTTGCCGATGCCGAAATGAAGACCTCGGCAAAGGGGATATTTGCCTGCGGGGATTGCATTTCCAAACTGCTGCGGCAGGTCGTTACCGCCTGCGGCGATGCCGCCACGGCGGCCTTTTCGGCTCAACTCCATGTGGAAGCCCTGAAGGGAGAGGATTACGGAGGAAGAAAGGCCTGAACATGGATGCGTTTTTCCTCTTCTGGCAGCACCTTCCGGAAACCCTCCGGCCGGAACTCTTTTCCATCGGCTCCTTCCAGGTCCGCTATTACAGCCTGATGTACCTGGCGGCCTTCTGTCTGACCTATGTTCTTGTCATGCACCGGGTAAAAAAGGAAGGCCATTCCTTTTCCGGAGAAACGATACAGGATCTTCTGCTCTGGGCCATTCTCGGTTTGGTTGTCGGGGCGCGGCTGGGGTATGTCTTTTTCTATAATTTCAGCTATTATCTGAGCCATCCCCTGGAAATTCTGCTGCCCTTTGAATTTTCCGGCGGCATCCGGTTTGTGGGCATCAGCGGGATGTCTTATCATGGCGGGGCCATTGGCGCGCTTCTGGCCACGTTTCTCTTCTGCCGGAAGCGGGGCATTTCCTTCTGGACCATTCTTGAACTCTTTTCGCCCGCCGTGCCCCTGGGCTATACGTTCGGCCGGATCGGCAACTTCATCAACGGAGAGCTCTACGGACGGGTGACAACAGTTCCCTGGGGCATGTATTTTCCCCTGGATCCCCTGCATGAGCTTCGTCATCCTTCTCAGCTTTACGAGGCCTTTTTTGAAGGCATCGTTCTTTTTGCGATTCTCTGGGGCATCCGCAGACGGAGTCCCTTTGACGGTTTTCTCTTCGCTTCCTATCTCTTCGGCTACGGTCTGGTCCGATTTTGCATCGAATTTTTCCGGGAGCCGGACGCGCAGTTGGGGCTGATGTGGGGAGGAGTCTTCAGCATGGGGCAGGCTCTCTGCCTTCTCATGATGGCAGCCGGCGTTCTGGTGTATATTCTTCGCAGGCCGCAGAAGAGCGGATCGCAGGTTGATCCTGTTTAGAAGTACATGGACATTGCCCGGTAAAAATCGGGCGATGAACAGGCCTTTGTTTTCCCCCAGTCGTGCGGAAGACGGAAAGGATGGGTGAAGTACATGAAAAGACGAGTCGTGATTATCGGCGGCGGTGCGGGCGGTCCATCAACGGCCGCGGAGGCCGGGCGACGGGATCCTTCGCTGGCCATCACCATGATCGAAAAGGGAGAATATATCTCCTACGCGGCCTGTCCGATGCCCTATTACATCGGCGATGTGATTAAAGACGAAAAGAAATTGATCGCCCGGACGCCGGAGAAATTCCGGGAAGGAGGCGTAGACGTCCGGACCGGCGTGGAGGCGGAGAATGTTGACCTTGCGGCACAGGTGGTTACTCTCGTCGGGGGGGAAGCACTTCCCTTTGACGTTCTTGTGCTGGCAACGGGAACCCGTCCGATTCTTCCGGGAATCCCCGGTGAAGATCGAGAGGGGGTTTTTACCCTGAAACAGCTGCCCGACGCCGTGGGGATCAAGCAGTTTATCCGGGAGAGCCGCTGCCGGACGGCCATCATCGTCGGGGCCGGGTTTATCGGCATGGAAATGTGTGAAGCTTTTCGGGAAGCCGGTGTGGAGACCACGGTGGTCAATCGGGGAAGCATGCCTGTGCCCCGGTGGGACCCCGAACTGGGGCAACTGGTTGTCAAATCTCTTCTGGACCATCAAATCAGGATGATGGCCGACACGACCATCCAGGCCATTGAAAAGGGGGAGACATGCCGGCTCCGGTTGATTACCGATCAGGGCAAGATTGAAGCCGATGTGATCCTGCTGGCTATTGGTGTGCGCCCCAGTGTCGGGTTGGCCGGCGAAATGGGCCTCGCCCTGGGGAAAACGGGTGCGGTTGCCGTGGATTTTTCTCAGAAAACATCCCATCCGGCGGTTTATGCCGTGGGGGACTGCTGCGAAGCGTATCACCGGGTCAGCAGAAGGTGGGTCCATATCCCGTTGGGAGACATCGCCAACAAGCAGGGCCGGGTGGCGGGGTGCAACATCGGAGGCTTTCCCACGATTTTTCCGGGGATCGTCGGCGCACAGGCCTTCAAACTTTTCGATCTGGAGATCGCCGCGACAGGGCTGGATGAAAGGGAAGCTCTCGCAGCGGGTTTTCATCCCGTCAGCAACCTTGTATGGGGCGATGTGGTGCCACTTTCCGTGCCGGGAACGACCCGGCTCGGTCTGAAACTCATTGCTGATGAAGCAACGGGGCTTTTTCTCGGCGCGCAGGCTATTGGTCCTCATGGAGCGGTCAGCCGGATCAATACCCTTTCCGCGGCCCTCTGGTCGGGGCTTTCTATTGATGAAGTCGCTTATCTTGATCTCGCCTATTCACCCCCTTTCAGCCGCGCCTGGGATCTGATCCACATTGCCGCCCAGGATCTCATGAAGAAAATGGTTCGGAGGCCCAAGCGCTGAGCGGTCATTTTCTGACGGAAATCAGCCGGTCTGTGCCGTTTTGCGATTGGACAAATATTTCGAGCGCAGCGGGACCGCAAGAATTCCGCACTTTTTTGCGTGATTTAACGAATGGGGTACCTGGAGTATTATGATTATAAGTACGCTGATTATCATTTTCGGTTTGTGTCTCTTTGAAGTCATCTGCAGCGTGGATAATGCCATTATCAACGCGACCGTGTTGAAGACCATGTCGGTCAAGTACCGGAAGATCTTCCTGTTCTGGGGAATTCTCTTCGCTGTGTTTGTTGTCCGGGGCATGCTGCCTTTTGTTATTGTCTGGGCGACGAATCCAGCCTTGTCCCTGGTGGAGGTTTTCAAGGCATGCTTCAGCAGTTATGGCGGAGCGGCTGAAGCCATGGAAAAATCCAAGCCCCTGCTGCTTCTGGGCGGCGGCGTCTATCTGCTTTATGTCGCCCTGTCCTGGCTGTTTCTGGAAGAAAAGAAATACGCTTTTCTGGCGGAGCATTTTATTCATCGTCAGGGGGTCTGGTTTTATGCGATTGTCTCGCTGTTGACCACGTTACTCGTTTATGTTTCTCTCCGTATCGATCCTATTTTAGCTCTGGCGGCCACCATCGGCGTTTCCGCTTTTTTCATTACGGATGGATTTAAAAAGAACGCCGAAGAAAAGGAAAAGGAACTTCTCACGGGGAATTTGAGCGCCTGGAGTAAAATCCTTTACCTGGAAGTGCTGGATACGTCCTTTTCGATCGACGGCGTCATCGGTGCGTTCGCTTTTACCATGTCGGTTCCGTTGATCATTCTCGGCAACGGTCTGGGGGCCTTTGTGGTCAGGGAACTGACGATCAAGGGGATCGATGTGATTGCCCGGTATGCCTATCTGAAAAACGGCGCCATGTATTCCATCGGCGTTCTGGGTGTTCTGATGATTCTCGAGAGTTTTGGTCAGCATCATCCCTTCTGGCTGGCCCCCCTTAATACTTTGGTCTTATTGTGTTTCTTTTTGTTTCTTTCCGTGAGAGAATTGAAGAAAGCGAAAAAAATGGGACAGGATTCTTCTGTTTCGTAATGTTCAGTTCCGCCTCAGGACAGGGAAGTCCCTGTCTGGTTTCCGCGGTTGCTGGAATGGTTTCCGGCGGCCGGATGAAATTTGTTCTTATGGATAAAGTAATGATTCGCGGGACCTGACCCGGAATCGGGGATCAAAGGAGAGAAAATGGCGATATTGACGATCACCAAACAGTTCGGGAGCGGTGGCGGTGAGATCGGCAGTGCTGTGGCAAACCTTCTCGGATATGAATACATCCCCCTGAAGAGGGTGTTTGAAGAAGCGGGACAAGCGGGAAATAGAATCAAGAAACTTGCGGATGAAGTCAGTAAAAGCGTTCCCGGTCTCTGGGAACGAACCGACTGGTCCTTTCTTGCCTTTGTGGCATTCAGTCAGAGTACCATCCTGAATTACGCGCTCCAGAACAACATCGTGGTGATGACCCGGGGCGGCAACATGCTCTTGAAAAGCATCCCCCATGCCCTGAGAATTCTCGTGACGGCTCCCTTTGATGTCAGGGTGCGGCGGATCATGGAACGGGAAGAGATCAGCGAGGAAATTGCGGTCATGATGGCAAAGAAGGCGGACCGGGAAATGGCAGTGACCATCCAGCAGATTTACGGGACGAACTGGATGGATCCCACGGAATATGACCAGGTCATCGATACAAGCAAACAGAACTGGAATGAGATCGCCCGCAGTCTGAAAGATTCTCTTATGGCCAAGGAAAAGGATTTTACGGCTGAGGCGCAGAAAATACTCAACATGAAAGCCCTGGCGACGTATATAAAGGTCAAAATCATGACCTCTCCCGCGTTCATCACTCCCACTCTGGAGGTGGAAATGAAGGGTGACATCCTGGTCATCAGCGGGGTGGTGCGCAATCCCGACCAGCACAAGCGGATAGAAGAAGAAGTCAAAAAACTGGCTGGGGACAGGTATGTCGAATTCCATATCCATTATCGCGGTTCATGGCCATTCCGCGGCATTTGACGATGCAGAATCCCTCCAAAGCGCAACTTCGGCTCTGGAGCCGTCTGGATAAGGTGAAAACCCGTGAAGAAACAGGACTTTTTCTCGCGGAGGGCTTCAAGGTCGTCCAGGCTCTTCTGGAAAGCCGCTGGGACGTTCAGGCACTGCTGATTCTGGAGGAAAAAAAAGATCGGTGGGCGGCCTTCTGTGAGACCCTGCCGGTTTCCCTCCCCCTTTACGGATTGACTCGGAAGGAGTGGAAAGGGCTGACCCAGGATGTTTCGCCGGAAGGGATTCTGGCCGTGGGCATCACCCCTCCCAGGCTGCAGCTTGCCGACCTGATGGCAAAGGGGGCCCGTGGGCCGCTGCTGCTGCTCCATGAAATCAACAATCCGGGAAATCTGGGGACTCTCGTGCGCACAGCCTTGTGGTTTGGCTTTGCGGGTGTGGTTCTGAGTCAGGGATCCGTGGATCCCTTGAATCCCAAAGTGATTCGGGCGGCCATGGGGAGCATCTTTCACGTGCCCTTTCTGTTCGGGGCGGATCTGTCGAAAGTGCTGCCTCGAGTCAAAGAGAACTTCCATGTGGTGGGAAGTTCGGTTCGAACGGGAACACTTCCCCATGCCTGCGGAGAGAAAACGGCCCTGCTCCTGGGGAGCGAAAGCCATGGCCTGCCGGAGACTCTGCTGAAATTGACCGATGAGCAGTGGCACATTCCCCGGCGGGGCGTCGGCGAATCGCTCAGCCTTCCTCAGGCTGCGGCTATTCTTATGTACGAATGCGTCCGGAGCGCGCCTTCCCGGGCGGCAAGGCCATGACCCCGATTTCAAAAGAAAAAAATCAGAAAGAACAGGAAGCTATGGGAATCTATGTTCAGGTATCGACAACGGTGGATGCCGAAGCGGATGCCGCAAAAATTGCCGGGGCGCTTGTAGAGAAGAGACTGGCCGGTTGCGTCCAGATCACCCCCATCACCAGTATCTACCGGTGGCAGGGGAAAATTGAGACTGCGGGAGAATGGCGCCTGTGCATCAAGACAAGGGAAAACCTGTGCAAAGAAGTGGAGCAAGCCATTGCCGCCCTTTCTTCCTATTCGGTGCCGGAAGTGATTGTGACACCGATTCTTGGGGGGAGCAAAGCCTACCTGGACTGGCTGGAGGGGGAAATCCTGAAAAAATGAATCAAAAAAAGATTTTCCCTTAAAGGCTTTACCTTTATTACCATTATTACCATCCCCTTTCATCCTGCTTTTGAATTTCTCGAAGTTCCGCTGCTTATCCTCAAGTCGTTTTTTCCTGTTTTTCACCGTTCCGCTGAGGAGGTTTCTCTGAACGGGCTCGGATTTTATTACTTCTCAATGCTTTTGAAACAACTCGACATTCGATGACTAATGTGCTTGTTTAAGCGGCCGGGTTAGAGTATAAGCGCAGGGTAAAAAGTCGGCAACCAACGGAAACCCCGTTGCAAGTTATGTGATATTAAGGAGATAGAAAAACTCATGTCGAAAACGACCGCCTTCGAAGAAAAGTGTATCAACACCATCCGTTTTTTAGCCGCGGATGCCATAGAAAAAGCGAAATCGGGACATCCCGGAATGCCGATGGGCGCCGCTGCCGCAGCCCACACCCTCTGGGTCAGTCATCTGAAACATAATCCTGTGAACCCGCGGTGGGTCGATCGAGACCGCTTCGTTCTTTCCGCGGGACATGCCTCCATGCTTCTGTACGTACTGCTCCATCTGACCGGATATGACCTCTCCATGGATGACTTGAAGGCCTTCCGCCAATGGGAAAGCCGGACGCCGGGGCATCCCGAACTCCACTGTGCGCCGGGAGTGGAAGTGACCACCGGCCCGCTCGGGCAGGGGCTGAGCAATGCCGTGGGCATGGCGATCGCCGAGGCCCATCTGGCCGCCCGCTTCAACCGTCCGGACTGTGAGGTGGTCGATCATTTTACCTATGTTCTGGCCAGTGACGGCGACATCATGGAAGGGGTGACGGCGGAATCCTGTTCTCTGGCAGGACATCTGGGATTGGGTAAGCTCATCGTCCTTTATGACGACAACCGGGTTTCGCTGGCGGGGACCACGTCCCTGTCTTTTACGGAAGACGTGGGCAGACGGTTTGAGGCTTATGGCTGGCAGGTTCTCCGGGTTCAGGAAGGCAACCGGCCGGCGGCGATCAATGCGGCCCTGCAGCAGGCGAGGGCGGAAGAGTCGAAGCCTTCGATTATTTCCGTGCAGACGGTCCTCGGTTACGGCGCTCCTCATAAACAGGGAACGGCGGATGCCCATGGCTCTCCCCTGGGCCGGGATGAACTGGACGCGGCCAAGAAAAATCTGGGCTGGCCGGTTGACCCCACCTTCTTTGTGCCCGAAGATGTTTCAAATTTTTACCGGGAGGCGCTCGATCGGGGGAAAGCCAGGGAAGAGCAATGGCTTCAGACATTTGAACGCTATCGCCGGCAGTATCCGGTGCAGGCTGCGGAATTCAGCCGGGTTCTGGCCGGTCGGCTGCCCGACGACTGGGAAGCGGCATTGCCCGTGTACGGGGAAGGAGCCGCCGATGTGGCCACCCGCAAGGCCGGGGAAACGGTGATGCAGGCCCTTGCCCCGAAGATCCCGGAACTGATGGGCGGATCGGCGGATCTCAATCCGTCCACCTTCACCTGGCTCAAAGGGCTGGGCGATTTTCAGCCTCCGGGATTCTCTCCGGAAGGCGTGCAGGGTCGTGTCGGTGGACCGTGGGGCTATGAAGGCCGCAACATCCATTACGGCGTCCGGGAACATGCCATGGGGGCCATTTCCGTGGGGATGGCCCTTCATGGGGGCATTCTTCCCTATACGGCCACCTTTCTGACCTTCGCCGATTACATGCGGCCGCCCATTCGGCTTTCCGCCCTCATGGGCCTTCGTGTCATCTATGTCTTTACCCACGACAGCATCGGCCTGGGCGAGGATGGCCCGACCCATCAACCGATCGAGCACATCATGAATCTGCGGGCCGTTCCCAATCTTACCGTGATCCGTCCCGCCGATGCCGGTGAAACCGTGGAAGCCTGGCGGGAGGCGATCAGAAACACGGAGGGGCCGACGACCCTGATCTTTTCGCGCCAGAATCTTCCCGTGCTGGATCGCGCGAAGCTGGCCCCCGCGACCGGCCTGCGGAAGGGAGGTTATATCCTCTGGGAATCCGGGGAGGGAATCCCCGACATCATCCTGATCGGGACGGGGGCCGAGGTTGTTCCGACTTTGGAAGCCGGTCACCGTCTGGCGGTGGATGGAGTTGCCGTGCGGGTGGTCTCAATGCCCAGCTGGGAACTCTTTGACCGTCAACCGGCCGCCTATCGCGAGGCCGTTCTGCCCTCGGCCGTGCGGGCGCGCATCGCCGTGGAGGCGGGGATCAAACTGGGCTGGGAACGCTACGTCGGGCTGGACGGCACGATTGTCGGGCTGGAAGGTTTCGGAGCCAGTGCGCCGGCCAAAGTCCTTTTTGAAAAATTCGGCATTACTGTGGAAAACGTCACGGCAGCAGCCAGGGCGCTCCTGCGGGCCAGAGTGACCTCTTGATCGGATGACCCTGATTTCTGAATGAATGCTGAGGCATGGGGATGGCGATGGTTCCGTAAACGCATGCCGTTCACCTGCGGAAAAATAACCGTAAAACCGAAGCTTATGTGTTGAAAACAGCGGATTATCCTCTACTCCGCTGTTTCAATAAGGAGAAAGATTATGACCGATTCGACCCGCTCCACGGGTTCCTTCCGGAACCGCCTGCAGCAGGAAAAAAGTCCCTATCTGCTCCAGCATGCCTCCAACCCGGTGGACTGGTATCCCTGGGGGGAGGAAGCCTTCGAAAAGGCCCGGCGGGAGGATAAGCCGATCTTTCTTTCCATCGGTTATTCCACCTGTCACTGGTGCCACGTGATGGCCCATGAGTCTTTCGAGAACGAAGAGGTTGCCAGGCTGCTCAATGAGTCTTTCATCTCCATCAAGGTGGACCGTGAGGAACACCCCGATATCGACAAACTGTACATGGCTGTCTGTCAGCTCCTGACCGGTGGAGGCGGCTGGCCGCTGACCATTCTCATGACCCCCGATCGGCGCCCTTTCTACGCGGGGACTTATATCCCCAGGGAAAGCCGGTCGGGCATGGTGGGGATGCTGGTCCTGATTCCCGGACTCAGCGAGGTGTGGCGCAAGGAGCGGAACAGGATTCTGGAAACCGCCGGCGAGATTACGACGGCCCTGCAGGGGATGGATCAGGGCGGCCCCGGAGAACTGCCGCTGGACCGGGTTCTGCATGAAGCTTATGACGATCTGCGCCGCCGTTTCGATGCCCGTTATGGAGGGTTTGATTCCGCTCCGAAATTTCCCATGGCTCAGCATTCCTTTTTTCTTCTGCGCTACGGCCGGAGGCAGGAAAACTCCCAGGCTCTGGCCATCGTGGAAAAAACCCTGCAGTCGATGCGACGTGGGGGGATTTATGATGCGGTCGGCTTCGGTTTCCATCGGTACAGCACCGATGCCCAATGGCGGCTGCCGCACTTTGAAAAGATGCTTTACGATCAGGCCCTGCTGGCCATGGCCTATACCGAAGCCTTTCAGGCTGCGGGACAGTCGTTGTACAAAAAAACGGCACGGGAGATTTTAACTTACGTCCTGCGGGATATGACCGCTCCGGAAGGCGGCTTTTACTCGGCGGAGGACGCGGATACCGCCGGGGAGGAAGGGGCATTTTATCTCTGGACCGCTGAGGAACTTCGGCAGGTGCTGCCGACGGAAGAGGCCGAACTGATGATCCGGGTCTACGCGATTCCTGAGGGCGGCAAACCTTCCGTACTGCACTGTTCGTCATCGTATCCTGAACTGTCGGTTGATCTGGATCTTCCGGAAGAGAGGCTTCTGGAACGGCTGGAATCGGCGCGGCAGAAACTTTTTCTTCAACGCGCAAAGCGGATTCGGCCTCTCCGGGATGACAAGATTCTGACCGACTGGAATGGACTGATGATTGCGGCCATGGCCCGGGCGGCAGCGGTCTTTGAAGAACCCGTGTACCTGCAGGCGGCCCGGGAGGCAGTCCGTTTCATTCTGGAGAACCTGCGTGATCCGCGGGGGCGCCTCCTGCACCGCTGGCGGGAAGGTGAGGCGGCCATGCCGGCCGTTCTGGACGATTATGCCTTCCTGATCTGGGGGCTGATCGAGGCCTATGAAGCGACCTTCGATGCGAATCTTCTGCAGACGGCCCTTTCTCTTGATGAAGAACTGACCGCCCATTTCTGGGACAACGCCTCTGGAGGCTATTTTTACACCCCGGATGATGGCGAGTCTTTGCTGGTTCGCCAGAAGGAAAGCTATGACGGCGCCATTCCGTCGGGGAATTCCGTGGCCATGCTCAATCTGCTGCGTCTGTCCCGCCTGACGGGTCAAGCGGGACTTGAAGAACGGGCCGTTGCGACGGCGCAGGCCTTTGCCGATTCCATCCGTTCCCTGCCTGCCGCCCACACCTCGTTTATGGTCGCGCTGGATTATCTCGCCGGTCCTTCGGCTGAGGTGGTCATCGCCGGAAGCCCGGAGGGAACGGACACCCGCGATATGCTGCGGGAACTGCGTCGGGCTTTCCTGCCTCACGTCACCGTTCTCCTGATTCCGGACGAGGGGGAAAAGGGAATGCTCGCCGGAGTGGCGGAATTTACCGGGGGGATGACCCGTATCGATGGCCGGGCAACGGCCTACGTCTGCCGGAATTTTTCCTGTCGAAAACCCACAACGGATCCGGCGGAAATGACCACCTTGCTTCGGGAATAGCAGGAAAGGGAATTCCCTACCTGGGTTGCGGATTTTCCGGGGTTTCCGGGGTTGCCGGAGTCGGCGGAGCCGGCGCGGGCGATGGCGTCATCGGAGGTACGGAGGGTGCCGTCGGCAGTAAGGAAGGCCCGGATCGCGGGATCAGGCTGTCCAGACGTCTTTCGAAATTTAAAATCTGATTCCGCTGCACTTCCAGATCGATTGCCACCTGGATATTAGTTTTGGCGATTTCCTGCCGTAAGGCATCCAGAGTGGGCCTGTCGATTCTCAGGGCCTCCGGGTTAAGTTTTGCCAGGGGCTCGTCCGCTTCGCGGAGGTGGGCGTTTGCCAATCCGAAGTTGCGCTGATCGAGATCAAAGGCGGTCTGGTAAAGGGCGATCCGGGCCTTGAAAAAATGGGCCTGATTTTCAGCGCCAGCCAGTCTGGCTTCGAAGTCCTTGAGCTGCTGCAGACATTGATCTCTCTGGGTCGTAACCCGACTTCGCCCATGCAAAAAACCTCCCAGATAAAGGCCGCTCAAAACGACAAAGACAATTACAATCAGGGCGATCGCTTTCTGTTTGTTCATTACCATTCCTCCTTGTTCATTAAATAGAAAATTCAAATTGAGGGTTCGGATTCACCACTTTTCAGCAGAGGGTCTTCAAGGTCTTTGTTCGCGGCCGTCAGGTCCCGGGCTCCAGAGGGACCATGCGCCGGCGCAAAACCTGAATGGACAGGGTCAGCAGGACGATGCCCGTCAGAATGAAACGGATGAATGTGATCATCAGAGGGTCGATATGCTGCGGTCCGATGCACTTGCCGGCGATCTCAACCGTACCGAAGGGAGCGACGGCAATCATCAGGATGACCATCCCCGGTGTTTCATCCCGGACGGTAAAAAGGACGCACGGCAAATGCAAAAACTCCCGTTGTGCTGCATGAATTTTAAGGCCGTATTCCTCCACCATTACGGTCCGCTGGACATATAAGAGTTTCCTGCCGCATTTCCATTGGAACAAAGCGAGAAACTTTAACACAACCCCTCTGAAAAATACACTTTTAAAAGATACCGCCTTGATATTCATAGACTTTAAGGATAAAGAGAGACGAAATTTCTGCCGGGAAAAGAGAACAAAGGAGTCGGTTATGAGAGTATGCAGCGTTCAGGAAATGCGTGCCATGGACAGATATGCCATTGAACATCTTGCCATTCCGGAGGAAATCCTGATGGAGAACGCCGGTTTGGCTGCCGCGGCTGTTTTGAAGCGGGAAATCGGAATCCCGGGCAGAAAATTTGTCATCTTCTGCGGCGGAGGAAACAACGGGGGCGACGGTTTTGTTGTCGCCCGGAAAGTTTTTTCCGACGGTGGAACCGTCAGGGTTTTTCTCCTTGCCGATCCGGAGAAATTTCGCGGGGCGGCCCGGACCAATCTGGATATTCTGAAGCGGCTTCCCATCGATCTGATCAGCGTGGAATCTGCGGAACAGGTCCGCTGCGATATCCGTCACTGCCACGGCATTGTGGACGCAATTTTCGGAACCGGTCTGGACCGGCCGGTGGGCGGTCTTTTCAAGGAAGTGATTGACCTCATCAACGGCAGTGGCAGAAAGGTCCTGAGTTTGGATATTCCCTCCGGTGTGAACGGCGACACGGGCGAGATCATGGGCGTGGCGGTGCAGGCCGATTTCACGGTGACATTCGGCCTTCCGAAAATAGGCAACATTCTTTACCCCGGATTTTCCCGGGGCGGGAAGCTTCATGTCTGCCACATCTCTTTCCCTCCGGATCTGCAGGCGGGAACATCGAGAGGCGTCCTGTTGAACAACCCGCCGCCTGTGCCGCCGAGGAATCCCGACGCGCACAAGGGCAGCGTGGGGGAGGCCCTTTTTATCGCCGGGGCGGCAAATTATTTCGGGGCTCCCTGCTTTGCGGCCCTCTCCTTTCTCAAGGCGGGCGGCGGCTATTCCCGGCTGGCCGCGCCGGCTTCCATGATCCCCTCCATCGCCCAGAGGGGTGGCGAGATCGTCTTTGTTCCTCAACGGGAAACCGCGGCGGGCAGTCTGTCCGGAGATAACTTTGAAGAGCTGCTTGCCCTTTCGGCAAAGATGGATATGGTGGTTATCGGTCCCGGCCTTTCCCTGGAGGAAGAGACGAAAAGCTTGGTGCGGGCCCTGGTTCAGGACATTGCCCGGCCCCTGCTGATCGATGGTGACGGCATCACGGCGGTGGCTTCCCGTCCGGAGCTGATTTCGGAAAGAAAAGCGCCGACGATTCTCACCCCTCATCCCGGGGAAATGGCAAGGCTTTCCGGGATGAGCATTCAGGACATCCGGCGGGAGCGGATTCGGATTCTTCAGGAGACGGCGGCGAATCTCCGGGCCATCGTTGTTCTGAAAGGCGCTCATTCACTCATCGGGATGCCCGATGGCCGGGTCTTCATTAATCTCAGTGGAAATCCGGGAATGGCGACGGCAGGATCAGGTGATGTTCTGACCGGGACGATTGCGGCGATGTATGGTCAGGGTCTGCCCCTGGAGGATGCCGTCTGCAAGGGGGTATTGATTCATGGATTGTCAGGCGATCTGGCGGCCGAGGCCCGTGGGGAGGACGGGATTACCGCGCAGGATATCCTGAATTTCCTGCCCGAGGCGAGGAAAGCGGATCGGGAGGGGGTGCCGGCTGAACTTTTCCGCCGTTATTCCGGTCCGGAGATCCTGTAGACTGCTCTATGTTCGAGGTTCCAGGTTTCATGTCCCGGGTCGGGAATTTCGGGTGAGAACCTTGAATCATTTGGATGCTTATTTTCCGGATCGAGTTGCAAAAGTTAAAGATCCCGATTCAGCACGAACTCCGAAACGGCGAACAGGGCCTCCTTCGCCGGCCCCTCAGGCAGACCGGCCAGAAAGGTTCTTCCCTCATCAATCAGGGTTTCGGCCTGATTCAGGGCGTCGGTAATGCCGTCATAGCGGGAGATCAGAGTCAGTATGTCACCGGCCGGCATTTCCCGCGTTCTTCTTTCAGCCAGGGCCGTCTCGATGAACTTCCTTTCCTCCGGAGTACAGCGCTTCAAGGTGTAAATCAGTGGCAGGGTCATCTTGCCTTCGTTGAGATCCTTGCCGATGACTTTTCCGAAATCTTCTTCCCGGGCAACGTAATCCAGCGTGTCGTCCGTCATCTGGAAAGCCGAGCCCAGCCGCAGCCCGAACTGCTTCAGGGCTTCGATCTGATGGACTTCGGCGCCACCCAGATAACCGCCCAGGGCGCAAGCCGCGGAGATGAGAATGGCGGTCTTTTTCTCAATAATTTTCAGATAATCCTCTTCCGTCAGGTTGACTTCTCCACATTTGATCAACTGAAAGACCTCCCCTTCCGACATGACGTTGGAAGTGGTTGAAATGAGGTGCATGATCTCCATGCTGCCGTCCTCCGCCATAAGCTGGTAGGCCTTCGAATAAAGAAAATCGCCGACCAGAACGACGGCGGCATTTCCCCAGATATTGTTGGCCGAAACTTTGCCTCGGCGGGATTCCGCCTTGTCGATGACATCGTCATGGAACAGACTCGCGGTATGGATGAACTCGAGAACCGCGGAAAGCGTATGACAGCGTCTTCCCTGATAACCGAACAGGTCGGCGGATATCAGCAGCAGCAGTGGACGGAAGCGCTTGCCGCCGCTGCCCAGAAGGTGGGTGACAATTTCGGGGATGATGGCGACCTCGGAACGAAGATGAAATTCCATTTCCTCTTCAACGCGCTTCAGCTCCGCACCGTAACGGGAAAAAACATCCTGAATCTGCATGAAAACTCCTGGCTTTGCCGGACAGGCTCTTCTGACACGAAGGACTGTCGTGACCAGTCAAAACCTGTCCGGCTGATTCTGATTAAGAAACGATGTGGAATTCAGAGGCAATGAACGGACTGATGAGGTAAACCGCTGAACCTGCGGAACTATAGGGGAATCGTCCGGGAATGTCAATCCTTTCCGCCCGTGTACTGACCTTTTGTTCTATTTGAACAGTTCGGCGTACTTGCCGTAGCCTTCTTTTTCCAGGTCTTCTTTCGGGATAAAGCGCAGAGCGGCGGAATTCATGCAGTATCTCAACCCTGATGGTCTGGGCCCGTCGGGGAAGACATGGCCGAGATGGGAATCGGCATGGCGGCTTCGAACCTCCGTACGGCGCATGGAGAGGGAATGATCCTCCCTTTCCACGATGTTATCCGGCTCGAGAGGCTTCGAAAAGCTCGGCCATCCTGTGCCGGAATCGTATTTATCCCGGGAACTGAAAAGCGGTTCCCCGGAGATCACGTCCACATAGATTCCCTCTTTCTTATTATCCCAGTATTCATTGCGAAAAGGAGGTTCCGTGCCCTCCTGCCGGGATACATGATATTGGAGAGGCGTCAGGGTCTTTTTCAAGGTGGCGTCATCCGGCCTTCGGTAGGGGGCGCCACTGCCCGACGGGGTCTTGCCGGCTTCCTTTCGCCATACCTTTTCCTGAAACGAATCCCGGCCGGAGTGAAAACGGTAGAGCTTGTATCGTCCCGGATTCTTTTCGGCGAAGTCCTGGTGATATGCTTCGGCTTCATAAAACCTTGTGAAGGGAACAATATCCGTGACAATGGGCTTGTCGAACCTGCCTGAGTTCTGCAGATCCTCCTTTGATTTTTCCGCTGCCTTCTTCTGCACGTCATCGTGATAGAAAATGACGCTCCGGTAATGGGCGCCCCGGTCAACGAACTGTCCACCCCTGTCCGTCGGATCGATGTGCCTCCAGAAAACGTCCAGCAACTGCCCATAGGTGATTTTCCGGGGATCGAAGGTGATTTGAACGGCTTCGACGTGTCCGGTTCTGCTGTAGTTTTCGTAGGTCGGCCGGTCTTCCGTGCCTCCGGCGTATCCGGAAACCACTTTGACGATGCCGGGGATTTTTTCGAAATCGGCCTGCAGACACCAGAAACAGCCGCCGGCGAACGTGGCGACCTGAGTTGTTTCCCCTTGTTCTGTCATTTTATTTCTCCTTTCTAAGGAAGCGTTGTTGCCTTCACATCCCCAGGTCAACACCAGGATCGCAATGAGCAGAAAAAACTTTTTCATGATAATTCTCCTCTGGAGATTTTTATCTCTACATAAAGAATTTGGGGATGAATTTCGTTTTGTCCAGTCGAGGAAACTTATTCTTGACTTGCGGCGCGGGGGATTGATATGCAGAACTGCTGTTTAAAAAACTTGCTCGAACGGAGACCGTGACCGTGGCGATGCGTCCGGATATTCAGGAAAGTTCCGAGGAAAAAGCAGGGTGGAATGCCATCAGGCTGCTGTCCTGGCCGTTTGCCCAGCTCGGAAGATCGGTGATCAGCTGGATCAACAATTCCGGGGCTGCGGCCATCTTCCTACTGCTCGCTGCCCTGAAAATCTTCCGTCCCCGGCAGCTGATGAAGATCACTCAGCAGATCTATTATATCGGGGCGCGTTCCACGATGATTATCATGCTGGTCGGGCTTTTTACCGGCATGGTCCTGGGGCTCCAGTCCTACCATGCCCTGGTTCAGGTGGGCGCGGAAGGGGCGCTCGGCACCCTCGTCGCCCTGTCGCTGATTCGGGAACTGGGCCCTGTTCTCACGGCGATCATGATAACCGCCAGGGCCGGTTCGGCGATAACAGCCCAGATCGGTATTGAACGCATCTCGGAGCAGATTGACGCTCTTGACACCATGCACATTGATCCATTGAGATACCTCATCAGCCCGAGAATCGCGGCGGCAATCATCAGTTTTCCCGTGCTTACGGCGCTCTTTGACCTCATCGGCATACTGGGCAGTTACATTTCCGGGGTCCTGATCATGGGAGCGAATGCCGGCACCTTTTTTCATCGGGTTCAGTCCAGTGTGGAAATGTCGGATGTCAACGAGGGATTTATCAAGGCCATTGTTTTTGCTGTTATCGTTTCCACCGTCTGCTGTTATCAGGGCTATTTTGCCCACATGCGTCCGGACAGCCACGGGGCCAAGGCCGTCGGCCTCTCCACAACCTCGGCCGTTGTGCTTTCCTGCGTGCTGATTCTGGTATCGGATTACGTGGTCACTTCTCTTCTGATTTAGAGGAGCTTATGGATATACCATTGATTGAATTTCAGGACGTGACGAAACGCTTCGGAGACCGAACCGTTCTGGACCGGGTCAACCTGAAGATCTATGAAGGGGAGGTCACAACCATCATCGGCCTCAGCGGCGGGGGGAAAAGCGTTCTTCTCAAGCATATCATCGGTTTGCTCAAACCGGATGAAGGGACTATTCTTTTCCGGGGAAAGCCTCTGAACGGGATGTCCAAAAAAGAGAGGTATGCCGCCCTCGGGAGGATGAGTTACATGTTTCAGGACAATGCGCTTTTCGATTCCATGACCGTTTATGAAAATATTGCGCTGCCTCTCCAGGAGACGATGAACCTGAAAAAAAAGGAAATCGAGCGCCGGGTCATGGCGAGAATCGAACAGACGGAACTCATCGACGCTGTTCACAAGTATCCCTCCGAACTCTCAGGGGGCATGCAGAAACGAGTGGCCCTGGCGCGGGCGCTCGTCATCGATCCGCAGATCGTCCTGTTCGATGAACCTACTTCCGGTCAGGATCCCGTCCGGAAAAACGCGATTTTGAGCATGATTGCCCAGTATCAGAGAAAATTCGGATTTACAGCGGTTCTGGTGAGTCATGAAATTCCAGATGTATATTTTATTTCCAACCGGATTCTCGCTCTTTATGATCGAACCATCGTTTTTCAGGGGACTGTGGAGGAGCTTGAAGATTTCGAGCACCCGTTCAAGGATGAAGTCATCCGCAGTCTGGAAGGGCTGCAGGAAGAGTTGACGGGGCTGCGGTCCAAGCGGCAGTTCAAGGTCCTCTATCATGCGAATCTGAAACGCAGCGCATTGGGTGAGAGCTATACGGTCCTGGTTTTCACTCTGGAGGCTCTGGATGCCGTTATCACCGCTTTGGGTTACGATGCGGCGCAAAAGACGATTCATTACATGGGATTGTTTATTGATAAACACTTTGCTCCCATCGGGGGCTTTTCCACCCGTATCAGTTTTAACGAATTTGTGACCATGCTTCCCTATTCGGATCGGGCTGAGGCAGAGGCCATTGTGAAGGATTTTATCCCCGATCTGCAGGAAGGAATCCGTCAAATCCAGGAGGGAACAAGGAGGAAGGCGACTTCCGGAGAATGCATCGAATTTGTCGTTCATGCCGGACTGGCCCAGGGGAACCCTCTGGAAGAAATAGATTCCGTCATCGAGTCCGCAAAGCGTCAACAAAAAGAAATTGGCCGACTACAGTGCGCCACGCAGGAGTGAATTCATGAAAAAGTACGCCATGGAAACAACGGTAGGCATCTTTCTCGCTGTCGGAATGATCCTGATCGGGTACATGACCGTGAAACTCGGTCATGTCTCCCTTTTCGGCGATGACACCTATAAATTGTCTGCCCGCTTTACCTCGGTGTCCGGTCTGCGGTCAGGCAGTCCTGTGAATATGCTGGGCATCGAAATCGGCAGGGTGGAAAAGCTTGCCATAGACCAGCAGGATCTGCGGGCTGTCGTGGATATGAGTATCAGGAAGGACATCAAGATCTATGACGACGCTATTGCCTCCATCAAAACGGAAGGACTCATCGGTGACAAATATCTCAGCATCGATCCGGGGGGCGGCGGAGATCCTCTTCAGCCGGGCGGGACAATTACGGAAACGCAGCCGGCGCTGGATATCGAGAATCTCGTCAGCAAGTACGCCTTCGGAGAGGTAAAAAAAGCGGACAGTACGGATAGTACAGACAAAAAATAAAGAGGATGAATTATGAAGAGACTGTTCATGGACGTTATTTTCCTGTTGCTTCTGCTGTTGCCTTCATCTGTATTTGCCGGTGTGCCTCTGGATACGGTTCAGGTCAATGTGAACAAGGTGCTTGAGGTTCTGCGCGATCCGGCACTCAAGCCGGTGTCAGCCAAAACGGTAAAAAAAGAGAAACTCCGGGTGATCTACGAGCGCATGTTCGATGAGGTCGAACTGTCCCGGCGCGCCCTGGCGAGACACTGGAACAGCCTCAACGCCGCTCAGCGTCAGGAATTCGTTCATCTCTTCCGGCAGGTGCTGGAGAATGCCTACATCGACAAAATCCTGTCCTATACGAATGAGAAAATTGTTTTTGACAGAGAGAGAATGCTGTCGGCAAACCAGGCCGAGGTTACGACGAGAATTGTGACGTCTTCCAAGACGATTCCCATCACCTACCGGGTCATTCAGAAGGGAGGCATCTGGAAGGTCTATGACGTCGTTGTGGAGAACGTCAGTCTGATCCAGAATTACCGTACGCAGTTCAATGAAATCCTGAACGGTCAGAAGCCCGAACAACTGCTTCAGACCCTCAGGAAAAAGGTGAAGGAACAGCAGTAAAATCCAGGCAAAACGAAAGAGGGGTTCTGTCCATGAAAAAGCTCCGCTTATCCGTTTTTTTTCTTCTTGTCCTTAGCATTGTTGCGGGTTCCGCCGATCGATCGGATGCTTCGATTTTCCCGGCGGGAACTGTGGCGCCCTTACAGCAGGGGATTGCAGGAGAATCCATTCATGAAGCCCCTGTTGTTCGGGGATTGCCGGAAATGTCTGCAACGCCCGGGCCGATGCATGTCCAAGGCATGCAGATTTGCGCTGCCGCAGCCGTAAGGACTGAAGAGAAGGCAGAAGGAGACGAAGAAGCCGGGAACGTTTCCGACCCGATGGAATCCCTTAATGCGCCGGAGGCGGAAGGTGCAGAGGAAACAGATGTTTCCGATGACCTGGAATCGGACTATCTGCCGGAAGAAGGTGAGGAGCAGCCGACAGTAACGATCTCCGATCCCCTGGAGCCCTTCAACCGGGCCATGTATCATTTCAACGACAAGCTTTATTTCTGGCTGCTCAAGCCCGTGGGCCAGGCCTATGGCAAGGTTGTACCCGAGCCGGCGCGGATCAGTGTCCGGAATTTCTTTTCCAATCTGGCCTTTCCGTTCCGATTTCTAAGCTGCCTGCTGCAGGCGGATTTCCGCGGCGTTGCCACGGAAACAGGCCGTTTCACCGTCAACACAATCTGGGGTATCGGAGGTTTTCTGGATGCGTCATCGAGCAGGGAGTTGAATATCCCGAAACAGGATGTGGATCTGGGGCAGACCCTCGGTGTTTACGGTGTGGGGCATGGGTTTTATTTCGTCTGGCCGGTATTCGGTCCTTCCAGTCTGCGGGATTCCGCAGACATCGTGGGTGGATTTTTCCTCGATCCCGTTAATTATCTGAATCCCTGGTACACGCCGGCGGCCGTTCATGGATATGAAGCGGTAAACGAGACCTCCCTGACTATAGGGGATTATGAGGCGCTCAAGGGAGCGGCCATCGATCCTTATGTCTCCATCCGGGATGCCTTTGTCCAGTACCGGAAGAAGAAGATTGACGCCCGGAAGGTCAAGATGGAACATTCTGGATCGGTGGAAACGCAGAAAAAATGACCGGACGGTAAGGGTCGAGCAAGGGCATCCTTGCTGCAAAGCCTCAAGGAGACTGTGTCGCAGGCAGAACAAAAGGAAATCGGGGGGACGGAATGATTGAGAAAATTCTTAAATTCACAACGATTGTCTTTCTGATCTTATTTTTGATTTCAGGAACCGCTGCCGCGGGCGGCCTTTTCGGTCCACCGCAGCCTCTTTCCAGGAAGGACGGCGGGTTGAATACCGCCATCGGATATGCGCACCATGAGAATAAATTCGAGAATGGTGAAGAATACGTCATCAGGCAGAAGCAGATTTACTCGCAGGCAGCCTGGGGTGCCAGTAATCTCTGGGAAGTATATGGAAGAATCGGCATCGCCGATCTGGAAATCGACGATGCCTTTCGATCCTCTGGATCGACAACGTCGTCCCGATTAGATTTCGAAGACAGGGAAAACATCTTTGGCGCCCTGGGGGCGAAGGTCTTCTATCCCTTCCGGAAGACCCTTGGAATCGGAATCTTCATCCAGGGTTCTTACTTCTTCAGCGACTTCAGGGACAACGTTTCGGGCATTTCAAATGGCAGATTTTATACCACGGAACTCAAAGTGAAAAACCTCTGGGATATTGAATCGGGAATCGGTCTGCAGGCCGTAGGACCCTGTGGGATCAAACTGTATGCCGGACCCTATGTCTATTATTCCGAAGCCGATGTATCCCCGTCGAGGAGCATTGCGGGACTTCGATTGGCGGCCGGCGAGGGTACGATAAAAAACAGGAGGGAGGCGGGAGGCTTTGCGGGTATTCTTGTGCCTCTGGGCAAAGGGTTTCATCTGAATATGGAAGGCCGGTATTCCGAGAAGTTTTCGGCTGGGATTGCCGTTTCCTACACCTATCAGAATCGCCGGCCGTAAGGTTTTTCGGCCTGAGGGCCTTCTCGCGGAATTATTGTATCTACAAGAAGTTATGAGGGGTCGGAAAGATCGGCGATTTTTCCTGCGTAGTTTTTGAGCAGGGTATCCATCTTCCGGATGCAGGGTTGCCAGGTCTTGAGGAAATGATCCCAGAAAAAGGTCTGGACCAGGACGAAGCGATTGCGGGCTGACCCGGCGTGCTTCATTTTCTCTTCGAAGGACGTCTGCAGAGTGCGCAATCGCCGGCGCCTGTCTTTATCTTCAATGCCGTTGAAAAATTCGTCAAGAAGCCGTTTGCGCTCCCGTTCGAAGGTCAGGCGGTCTTCCACAAAGAGCCTGGCCATGTATTCGTGTCGTTTCAGATATTCCGCTTGCCGCTGTTCCTTCTCTTCTTCCCATCGAAACCGGTCCATGGAAAGCCTCCTCGCTTCAGGAAACAAACGAACATGTTGATTCTCCTCCAGCACTCAGAAAGGGGTGCCGAGATGACTGTCGCTTTAAACACTGCAGAACTTTTCTTAATATTTAACACCAGTTCCACACTCTGTCAAAGTGCAATTTCCCGGTCGGAACCCCTGATATGACAGGTTTGTCCCGTTCCGGGTCATAAAAGATATCAAGGCGGCGAGGCAGAGGCGGGGCAGGCGTATACAATCCAACCATCGAGGAATCGATCATGAAGACGGCGAAGAGAGCGCTTTGACATGGAATTGCATGACATGGTCATCCGTCGATCATTTCAATGAAGGAAAAACTGGAGGGTATCAGAATGGACGACACAATGAAAGCGATGGTGTACCGTGGGCCCGGTCGGTATGGCTTGGAAGATGTCCCGGCGCCCGTCATCCTGGAACCCGATGATGTCATTGGCAGGGTCACGTTATCGTCGATTTCGGGAAGCGATGTTCACATTGTCCATGGCGGCCTGCCGGAAGTCAGAACTCCGCTGATCGTCGGCCACGAATTCTGCGTTGAAATCATGGAAGTCGGTCCCGCGGTGAAAAGTCTGTATGTCGGAGATCGGGTCGTCGTCTCCTGCGTCGCCTTCTGCGGGGAATGCCGGTCCTGCAGGCAGGGCCTCCATGCCCGCTGCGAAAAGACGGGGTTCGGCTCTTTCGGGATGAATGGGCCGGACGGCGGCCAGGCGGAATACGTGCGCCTCCCGGGCGCCGATCGTTACTGTTTCAAAATTCCCGAATCCCTGACTTTTCAGGATGTCCTGTTCTGCGGCGATGTCCTGTCGGCGGGCTATTACGGGGCGGAAATGGGGGACATTCAACGCGGTGAAACGGTGGTCGTGGTGGGCGCCGGTCCGGTCGGCCTGTGCGCCATGGTGTCGGCAAGGGTCCGGAAACCGTCGCGGATTATCGCCGTCGACACCAATCCGTACCGGCTGGATGCGGCCCTGAAAGCAGGCGTGGCGGATCTGGCCCTCAACCCAGTGAAGGACCGCGTTGTTGAAATCGTCCAGGGACTTACCGATGGGCGGGGCGCCGACAAAACCATCGAATGCGCGGGCATGCAGACCACGTTCGATATCGCCTTCCAGGCCGTCCGGGGCGGAGGGAAAATCGCTACCGCCAGCATTTTTCAAAAACCGGTGACTGTTCCTCTGGATGCCGCCTGGGGCAGAAATATCAGCCTGAGCTGGGGGTTCGCGCCGATCGATCGGATTCCGAAACTGATCAGGCTGATCGAAGAGGGAAAAATCAATACCGGCTTCTTATGCACCCATCAAGCGCCGTTAAACGACATCCTGCGAGGCTACGACATCTTCGGCAACAGGAAGGACGGCTGCCTGAAGTGGCTGGTGACGCCATGGGAACATTAGAATTTATGCAGAGCTCCTCGATATTTAGAACTCTGTTTCCTGCGTAATTGCCGCCGGATGCCTGTATTTAGCAACTTTCAATCGGCTGCCCTTTCAAATCAGGTGATTCCGGGCACGGAACAGGAGGATATGCCGCGACAGCAATCCGGCAATCCTGAGTGACGATTATTGATAAAGTTGCCGGAGGGTCTTCAGGAAGTTCAGTTCCATGGCCTCCAGACTGTCGAGGAGAACGGACATTTCCTGCCTGGAAAGATAACCTTTCTCATGTGCATGAACATGGTGGGAGGCTCCGGCTGCACCTCCTCGTGAAAAAGGTGAATCTGCCGTTTCTTTTTTGCCTTTTCTTTAGACTTGGCCTGCCGTTTTACGATTGCATTCTTATTTTTCTTCATCATCTGCCTGTATCTATGGTTTTGATCCTGAAATTGTATCCGCTTGCCGATCAGGGAGCAGGGAATTCCGCCTTGAAATGTCATACGCCATGTATGAGACTTCCAAGATCAAAAATCTGCTTATAGAGCTACTTCGAAATAGTCCGGCAATTATTCATGCGGCGGGCGCCACACAACTGGATTACAGTAACTCCTTTAACGATCTGCAGCTATTCCAAAGAAATCATCAGTTCTGACTTCCATTTCCTGAAACTGCCGGATCGAACCGCTTCGAATAAGGCATCGTAATCATTGGCGTGAGGAACTTGAACAGTATCTCAGCGGTAATTTCTTGAATTCAAGGACTTTGTTCAATTCCTCGGAATGTCTGCTGCCATCACGATGCTTGACGACATTTTTCTTCGAATCATCACCATCCTTTTTAATTTCCACGATAAGGATGTCATTGCCTTTTTAAGAATGACGTCAGGGTTTAAATTTTCCTGCCTTGTTATCGCCTTTGCCTTCGTTTCCGGTTTCTATGAGTAGGGAAAGAAGTAAGATGCTTTATCGGGATTCTTGATGAAGGAATCGATGAGGTCGGCATGGTCGTAAAACTTTTGCATGAAACGGCATTCTGGAGTGCAGGAAACGTAAACGATTCCCAAGGGGGTTTTGAGTTTCTTTTTATCGACGTGATGAAGATTATTCTTTAAATTCGGATGATTACGTCCGCTCTCCTGCAAGGGCATGCCGGATCGAACACCTTTGCCCTCTCCTTTCGATGATGCTCAGGTCAGGAAGAAACTGGACATCGCGATAGGCTGTACCACGCACCACATGTCGAGATAGGGCATGGAAACCGGGCCGGAAGCGGGATGTTCGTTGTCAAAAAGAATCGGGCTGCAATGGTTCATCAAAAAGGGGTCCGTGGCAATAAAGCCTGAAACGGCGGCCCGCTCCAATTCGAGCTCCTTTTGGACAGAACTGATGAAGACGCGTTTTTTGTCAGATATGTCGTTTTCCTTCAGTCCGGTGACGAAATCACTTCAGCAAAAAGATCATAATCATCCGCAGCGACGATCCGGCATTGAACCAGGTAGCCAGGCAGGAAGGGCTGCTTCCCGCCTTTTACGTAGGTAAGGCCGTCGATGTCCGGGGCCTGGCGGCGGCAGCGGCCGATCATGGGATAATCGGGAGACGAACTCGGTCCTTCAATCAGCACCTCCTGAAGGGAGCCCACCAGAGTCTGGTTGATCTCATGGGAGATGACAGCCTGTTCTTCCATCAGCAGATTGCGCCTGGTCTCTTTCGTTCGTTGCGAGACCTGGCGGGGGAGCTTTTCTGCCGGAGTCCCTTCTTCGGGCGAATAGGGGAAAACCCCCAGATGATCAAAACGGGTTTCCTGAACAAAGGCGATAAGGCGATGAAACTTGGCGGGCGTTTCACCGGGGAAGCCTGTGATGAGAGAGGTCCGGAGGGCGAGATCGGGGATGACTGCCCGGGCGCGCTCCAGGCTATTCCGGATCAGGTGGCTGTCGCCCCGGCGTTTCATGGCCGCGAGGATGTCGTCATCGATGTGCTGGATCGGGACATCCAGGTAGGAACAGATCCGGTCCTGGTTGGCGATGACGTTCAGCAGTTCATCCGTCAGGCCGGTCGGATAGGTGTAGAGAATGCGAATCCAGGCCAGAGTGTTAAGCCCAGCCAGTTCCCGCAGCAGGAGGGCCAGGGTCGGTTTCCCTTCCAGATCCCGGCCGTAGGCGGTGGTATCCTGGGCGACGAGGATCAGTTCGCGGGCGCCCCGATCCGCCAGGTCTTCCGCTTCCCGGAGGATGTCCTCGATTGGTCGGCTGCGCGCTTTTCCCCGGAGCCGCGGGATGATGCAGTAGGAACAGCGGTTGGAGCACCCCTCGGCGATCTTGAGGTAGGCGCTGTACGGGGGCGTGGAAAGAAGACGGGGATGGCCGGCGTCCATGAGAAACAGGGGATTGGTGACGATGACGCGATTCTTCTCTGAATGTTTTCCTTCCATCAGAACCCGGAGATGGTCCGCAATGTTGGGCACCTCGGAAATTCCCAGGAACAGGTCAACCTCGGGGAGTTCCGCCGCCAGTTCCGCGCCGTATCGCTGGGGCAGACAGCCGGTGACAATCAGGTGCCGGCATTTGCCCGCTTTCTTCCACTCCGCCAGGCGAAAGATCTCGTCAATGGATTCTTCCCGCGCCGGGAGGATGAAGGCGCAGGTGTTAAGCAGCAGGATATCGGCTTCTTCAGGGCCGGATACGATCCGGCAACCCGCCTGTTCCAGCAGGGCGGCCATGACTTCCGAATCGATGAGATTCTTCGGGCAGCCGAGGCTGACGATATGGACGGAGGTTTCTCTCATCGCGGCATCTTTCCGACCAGGACCTTCCGGGGTTTCGCGCCGTCGGAAGGACCGACGATGCCTTCCGCCTCCATGCGCTCGATGAGGCGGGCGGCCCGGTTGTAGCCGATCTTCATGTAGCGCTGGACCAGGGAAATGGAGGCCTGACCAAGATCCGTCACCAGTTCCACGGCTTCGTCGTATTTTTCGTCAAAGTCCTCATCGCCTTTTTCCGCTTCCTTCGAATCCGCGTCCACTTCATACTGGGAAATGGATTCGTCATAAGTAGGTTGCGCCTGCTGTTTGATGTATTCGGTAATCCGCTCGATCTCCCGGTCGGAGACGAAGGCCCCGTGAATCCGCGTCATTCTGGCGGAGCCAGGGGGGATGAAGAGCATGTCCCCGGAGCCCAGCAGGCTTTCCGCGCCCTGCTGGTCGAGGATGGTTCGGGAGTCCACCTTGGAGGAGACCTGGAAGGAGATGCGCGTGGGGAAGTTCGCTTTGATCAGGCCGGTGATGACGTCCACGGAGGGGCGCTGGGTCGCAAGCATGAGATGGATGCCTGCCGCCCGGGCCATCTGGGCCAGCCGGGTCAGGGAATCCTCCACGTTTTTCTGGGCGACCATCATGAGGTCCGCCAGTTCATCGATGATAATGACGATGTAGGGCAACTTTGAGGGCGAATCCTGCGAAACCTGTCCGGATGGCATCAGTCCGGGCAGGGGCTGCTGTTGAGGAACGGCAGGGACCGCCTTGTTGTAGGAGTCGATGTTCTTGACGCCGGCCGCCGCGATCAACTGGTAACGCCGCTCCATTTCCTCCACTGCCCACTTGAGAACCTGGGCCGCCTTCTTGGGATTCACCACCACGGGATGGAGGAGATGGGGGATGCCTTCATAGGAGGACAGCTCCAGCCGTTTGGGATCGATCATGAGAAACTTGACCTCCTCCGGCGCGGCCTTGAGCAGGATGCTGCAGATCATGGCGTTGAGGGAAACGCTTTTTCCCGAGCCGGTCGTCCCGGCGATGAGCAGATGGGGCATGCGGGTCAGGTCCGTGACCATCGGGACGCCGACGATATCCTTGCCCAGGGCGATGGGAAGGACCAGGCGGGATTCCCGGAAGGCATCGCTGTCCAGAACTTCCCGGAGATAAACGGTTTCCCTGTTGCCGTTGGGGATTTCGATGCCCACGGCGGCCTTTCCGGGGATCGGAGCCATGATCCGGATGCTGGGCGCCTTCAGGGCGAGGGCGAGGTCGTCGGAAAGGGTCGTGATCCGATTGATCTTGACCCCCGGCGCCGGTTCCAGTTCGTAGAGGGTCACGACAGGGCCGGGCTGAACTTCCACGACTTTCCCCTCCACGCCGAAATCGGCCAGAGTCTTCTCCACAGTCCGGGAATTGGCCAGCAGGGCGTCTTTCCTGATCTTCGTATCCTTCCGCTCCTTGAAGTCAAGGAGCGAGAGCGGCGGCAGCGTGTAAGCCCCCCGGTGCGGAGGATGGATCGGGAGAGCCGGTTCCGGTGGCGGCTCTTTTGCCGTTGCCGTTTGAGATACCGTTTTCTGCGTGCTGATGCGCGGGGATTTTTCTTTCTTTTCGGCCAGGAGGGGTTTCCCTTTCCGGAACAGACGCATCAGGGCCTGCCCACCGGCTGTCATCCCCGCCTTCAGATGGTTTCCCGTAGACAGAAGCGAGAAACGGAAGAGGATCATCAGGGAAAGGGTCAGGGTAACGAAGAGCAGAATAAAGGCTCCCGCGGAACCGAACCAGGACGACAGCAGACTCGTCAGCCCCTCACCCAGCAGTCCACCGGATCGGAGCGAAACGCCAAAGATGAAAAATTCCGGAGCCAGAAGAGAAAGAAGTCCGCAGAAAGCCGTCATCACGGCGAGGAATCCGAAGACGCCCGCTTTTCCCGATTTGATGTCCGGCCGGATAAAATGCAGGACGGATATCAGCAGCAGGCCGGCGGGCAGCAGGAAAATTCCCAGGCCGAACAGCCGGATCAGTGTGTCGGCAAGATAAGAGCCGAATCGGCCGATGAGATTATGGACCGGACCTTCCGTGGGGACGAAGTGGGTGAAGGAGGGATCCTGTGGAGACCAGGAGAAAAGACACAGGAGAAGAAAAAGGGCCGCGGTCAGACTGATGACGCCATGAATTTCATGGTTCCATGAGGAACGGGAGGGCTTATTATGATTCGAAGAATTATTTTTCATGGATCTATCCTGGAGGTGTCAGTGCATCTCCCGTTGGGATGGATGCCGGCGGAAATCTGATATTTCCGGTAGTTGCCGACGATGGTGTTGCGCACTTCGTCAATAAGCTGCTGGCGGGTTTCAATCGTGTAGCCACTGACATCGATGGGCTTGTCGATGATCACCCTGATTTCGCCAGGCGTGATCTTCAGGGAGCGCTTTGGCATGACGGCGCTGGTGCCGATGATCGTGATCGGAATAATGGGGACTCCGGCCTGGATCGCCAGATGGAATGTCCCCTGTTTGAACCGTTGGATCGTTCCATCGCTGCTTCTTGTCCCTTCGGGGAAGGTCATGACGGAATGCCCCTTTCGAATGATATGCGCCGCCTCTTCCATGCTTTTCAAGGCGCTGTCATGATTTCTCCGGTCAATGGGAATGTAACCCGCATTCCGCATGGCGGCGCCGAACAGGGGGATCCTGAAGAGTTCCTTTTTGGCAATCCAGCGGAACGGAACAGGCACGCTGGCCAGGGCGACCAGGGTGTCCACGTCACTCTGGTGATTGGCTGCAAAGATTTGAGGACCGTCGATAAGAACGTTGTGGCGGCCGTATATCTTGACGGGAATATGGGAAAGAGAAAGCAGAATCCTCGCCCAGAGCCGGGCGAGTTTGTGAATGCGGTTTTCTCCCGCGCCGAGGAGGGAGAAGACCACAGCCCAGAAGCACAGGACCGCCGTGATGGACACCCCCACAAGAATCAGCAGAATCGAACGGATCATGATCTCTTTCCCTGTTTGGCGATCAGAATGAATCCTTCGGAATATCCTTGATCAGGAAAACAGTCTGTTATTATTTCCTGTTTATTCATACATAAGACCTCATTTTACAGGCTCTTTCCTCTACTTGATAATCCCGGTGAAGTCAATCAGGAATACCTCGGTGCCGCCGTTCAGCAGGATTTCAAGGCAAGAAATTCATTGACAAACCTTCCTCATGATAATAGCATCGGTCGCCCATTGGCAACAGAATCAGCTTGGCATATTACAGTGCGATTATCGGACATGGAAACAGGGACAGACAGGAAAACTGGACGGGAAACCGTCGGCCGTTTCCCAGGTGACGCGGTGCAGGGTATCGGGGAGGATGCCCCGGCCGGTATCCTTGAACGGGTGTCCGGGACGGTGGAAACGGCAGCTCGCCGGAAGCAGATCAGGGCCCTATGAGTCGGCCAAAGGCTGCGGAACCGGTCAAGCTGATCATGAGTCTGTTCGCGGTCGGACCGGATGTTCTGCGCGACGTCCTTGCCCGTCTGATCGAGACTTACGGGATGACGGATTTCATCAGCGGGCGGCTTCCTTTCGAGTATACATCCTATTACGCACCGGAAATGGGACCTTCGCTGCTGCGGCGTTTTGTGTCTTTCGAAAAACTCATCCGACCGGAATGCCTGCCCGATGTCAAGAATCTGACCAATGAGCTGGAGGAGCGGTTTGCCGTGGAAGGGCGCAGAACGGTCAATATAGATCCCGGTTATATCGCCCAGGCCCATCTGATTCTGGCCACGGGAAAGGGATACACCCACCGGCCTTATCTTCGGGATGGAATTTACGCCGACCTGACCCTGATGTTCAGTCATAAAACCTTTCGAACGCTTCCCTGGACTTATCCCGATTACGCGGAAAAATCCTGTATTGAAATGTTCAATAAGATCCGGGCAAGGTATGTCGAGCAGTTAAAGGAGCTGAAAGGCTGAAGTTGCACGCGGTCAAAAAGGAGCGCGGCGGCGGGGTTGACGCAGCCCTTCCGCATTGCATCAGCGATGAATTTTGAAGGATGGGGTGAAAAGTTATGATCAGCAGCATGACCGGTTACGGAAGGGCGGAATCCACAGAGGAGGAGAAAAAGGTCGTGGTTGAGATGAGATCGCTCAATCATCGGTATCTGGAAGTTTCCCTGCGGCTGCCGAACCTCTTTCTTCCCCTGGAGATGGAGATCAAGAGAAAAATCGGTGAGCATTTTTTCCGGGGACGGATCGATGTCAGCATTAAGATGGATTCAGACATCTGGACCGGAAATGGTGAAAGGTATACCCTCAATCTGCCGCTGATAAAAAATTATCATTCTCTGCTTGGGGAAATGAAAAAGGAACTGGATCTTACAGAAGAGATTACACTGGGCATGCTGTCGCGCTTCAAGGATGTCTTCATCCCGGTGGAAACGGTTCCCGATCTGGAGGCCAGCTGGGCAAGGGTGGAGCCGATCTTCAATGAAGCGATGGCCAACCTGGAGACCATGCGGAAGAAGGAAGGCGATATTCTCTATCGCGACTTGATGGTACGGATCGGACTGATCCGGAACTCCCTTGAGGAAATCATCAAAAGAACGCCCGTGCTTCTTGAGGAATATCACTCGCGTCTGGCAGCCCGGGTTCGGGAATTGACAAACGGCCTGGTGGTCGATGAGGCGCGCCTGGCACAGGAAGTGGCGGTAATGGCGGAACGGAGCGATATTACGGAAGAAACCGTTCGCTTCCGCAGCCATCTCGAACAGTTTGAAACGATGATGAACAGCAAGGAAGCTGTGGGACGGAAGATCGATTTTCTCATTCAGGAAATGGGAAGGGAGATCAATACAATCGGATCCAAGAGCAGTGATGCCCTGATTTCCCGGCAGGTTATCGAAATCAAGAGTGAACTGGCGAAACTGAGAGAGCAGGTGCAGAATATTGAATAAAGCGGGTCAGGAAGCAAGAGGGTTTTTCATCGTTCTTTCCGCGGCATCGGGCACGGGAAAGACGTCGATACGCCGGATTTTTCTTGAACGGTGTCCCGAGGTGCAATTTTCCGTTTCCTACACGACCAGAACGGCCCGGCCGGGAGAGGTGGACGGTCAGGATTACTTTTTCGTTACGGAGACGGATTTTCGGGAGCGGATTGATCAGGGTGAATTCGCCGAATGGGAAGAGAACTACGGTCGTTACTACGGGACGTCGGGAAAAGTGATGACCCGGGTTCTGGAGCAGGGACGCGACATGATCCTGGATATCGAACCGAGAGGGGCAAAGACATTGAAAAAGAACTACCAGGGTGGTATCTATGTCTTTGTTTTGCCTCCCTCTTTGGCAGAGCTGAAGGCGCGGCTGCGGAAAAGGGGGGAATCGGAAGCCGAAATCAGGAAACGCCTCGATAAGGTCCGGGAGGAGATTGCGGAAGCCCGTGGTTACGATTATGTCATTTTCAATGATTCGCTGGAAAAGGCGGTCGAACGTCTCCAGGTGATTTATCAGGCCGAAAAAAGTCGAGCTTCGAGAATGAGTAAACAGATTCAGGGTGTTCTGGATTCTGAGTAAATATAAACATAAGCAGGAAATATTTTTCAGGGAGGCCTGTTCAACATGGCAAGAATTACTGTTGAAGATGCTTTAAAGGTTGCAGGGAATCGTTTCGCACTGGTTTTGCTGGCCGTGCAGAGGTCCAAGCAGCTTTTGAGGGGTGCCAGACCGTTGACCAACGTTCGCAACAACAGGGAGATTGTCGCGGCACTTCGGGAAATTGCGGATAACAAGGTTTATTTCTCTCATCCGGAATATCTGATGGGGGCCAAGGAAGATTTCAAGCTCATCGCGGACGATACGACGGAATTTATCGGTGACGAAGACTATGTCGAATAAGGAGTCATTGGAGAAGCTTATTTTCGCCCTGGATATGGGGGGCGGACTGGATGATGTCATGTCCTGGGTGCGGCGTCTTGCGGGCCATGTCGGGGTATTCAAGGTCGGCAAGGAGGCCTTTACCCGTTTCGGCCCACAACTTGTTCAGAGTATTCAGGAAACAGGATCGCGGGTTTTCCTGGATCTCAAGTTTCATGATATCCCCAATACGGTAGCCAGGGCCGCGGAAGGGGCAGTGGAGCTGGGGGTCGCCATGTTCAACGTCCATGCTCTGGGCGGGATGAGCATGATGACCGAGACTGTCGAATCCGTGAAGAAGATGGCTGGGCGCCGGGAACTGCCCATGCCCCTGATTCTCGGGGTTACGGTTTTGACCAGCCTCAATGATGAGGATCTTCAGCGGCTTGGTTTTACCTGTACAACGGGAGAGCTGGTCCTGAGACTGGCGCGCATGGCGCAGGATGCCGGCCTGTCCGGCGTTGTGGCTTCGGCGCAGGATGTTGAAGCCATCAGAGCGGCCTGCGGCAAAGACTTTGTGATCGTAACCCCCGGAATCCGTGGACTGGCCCGGGTTGCCGGTGATGATCAGAAACGCGTCCTCACGGCTGAAGAAGCTGTCCGGCGGGGATCGGATTATCTGGTGATCGGCAGGCCCATCCGTACAGCGGAAGACCCTGTGGCTGCGGCGGATGACTTCTGCCGGGAAATCGCACGGGGGCTGAGTGCAAGATAACCCCATGATACCTGAGCGACAGAGACGGCCATGGAGGTGATTTACGGCGTCAATCCTTTAAGAGAAGCGCTGATCAGCGGTGGAGAAGGAGTGACGAGAATTGTAGTCGCCCGGGGCCGGAGTGAGTCGTCGATCAGCGAGATTCGGACCCTGGCGAAGCAGCGGGGGATTCCTGTGGAGATCCGGGAGCGGTCGTTTCTGGACGACCTGGCCGGTCATGCCTCTCACCAGGGTGTCCTTGGTGTCTGCACGGCTTATCGCTACCAGGATCTGGATGCCGTGATTGCCAACCGTCATCCCTCCTGTCCTTACGATCTGGTGCTTATTCTGGATGGAATTCTGGATCCTCATAACCTGGGGGCGCTCATCCGGAGCGCTCACTGCTTCGGAGCCAACGGCATTATTCTGCCCGAGCGCCGTGCGGCTTCCGTGACAGGAACCGTCATCAAAACATCCGCCGGCGCCGCCCGTCATATTCCCATAGCCCGGGTTGCCAATCTTGCCCGTGCCCTTGACGAACTGAAAACAAAAGGGTTCTGGATTTTCGGCGCTGATGCGCGTGCAGATCAGTCTGTATCCGACCCTGATTACCAAGGCGCCGTGGGTCTGGTCATGGGGGGGGAAAGCAAAGGCCTGAGGCCGCTGATCCGGAAGAAATGCGACGATTTGATCTCCATTCCCATGCTGGGTAAAATCGATTCGCTGAACGTCTCTGTATCTGGAGGGATCATTCTCCATGAGATCCGGAGAAAAAACTGTCCGTTATCATTCACGACCTGATTTCAAGTACGGATCAGAGATGAAACCAGGGTGGCAAGAGGGGTAAACACAGGCGTATTGAAGCGTGCGTAGAGGAGCTTCCGGCGAAGCCGTCTCAGAATGTGCTGGGGTAATGAATTGAAACAAGAGAAAGATTCCAGAGTGACGTAAGATTTATTGCCGTTGTCTTGAGCGAAGGGGCACTTTCCCGGGATGCCTGGATCCAGGGAAGGGCAGAGGTTTTTGCCGGCCAGTCATGACCGGAAGGAGTTGTTGCCATGCCGGAGTTCCTGTGGGAAGCAACCACCCGGAGGGGTGAAGTCAAAAAGGGGGAAATGAAGGTTGCGGATGAAGCCGCTTTACGAACGCTGCTTCGCCGGCAGGGTTTAAAATCGATCACGATCAGGAAAAAACCCAAGGATCTCCTCGAATATCTACCCTTCCTCAAACAGAAGGTCAAAGAGAAGCAGATCGTCGTCTTCGCCCGAATCTTTTCGACGATGATCAATTCCGGCCTCCCGTTGATTCAGTGTCTCGATCTCCTGGCCCAGCAGGAAACCAACAAAACCTTTGCCAAGGCCATCACGGCCATAAAAGAAGATATTGAAGGCGGTTCATCTTTGACCGATGCCTTGAAAAAGTATCCGGAAATTTTCGATGAACTGTTTGTAAATCTTATTGCGGCGGGGGAGAGTGGCGGCATTCTGGACGTCATCCTGGGACGTCTTTCCACGTACATGGAAAAAGCCATGAAACTCAAACGCAAGGTAAAGGGAGCCCTGACCTACCCGATCAGCGTTCTGGTGATTTCCATCGGTGTGGTGACTCTGCTGCTGTTGAAGGTCATTCCCGTATTCCAGAAGCTGTTTGCCGACATGGGAGGGGCGTTGCCGGCGCCGACTCAGTTTCTGGTCAATGCCAGCGCGTTCATGCAGAACTATTTTGTCTATATGGTTGCCGGCGTCATTGCCGCTTTCTTTGCGTTCAAACAATTTTACCGCACCGAAAAGGGAACTGTTCTGGTGGACAGTATGCTGCTGAAAATGCCTGTCTTCGGTCCGCTCCTTAAAAAGGTAGCAGTAGCCAAATTTACCCGAACCCTTTCCACGATGATGAGCAGTGGTGTCCCGATCCTCGATGGTCTTGCCATTGTGAGCAAGACATCAGGAAACAGGATTGTGGAAGAGGCTCTGATGAATACCAGACGGAGCATCAGTGAAGGAAAAACAATCGCGGAACCGCTTGAAGCATCGGGACTTTTTCCTCCCATGGTCGTTCAGATGATTGCCGTGGGCGAACATACCGGCGCCCTGGATGCCATGCTGGCTAAAATAGCGGATTTTTATGATGATGAAGTGGATGCCGCGGTAAGCGCCATGACCGCTCTGCTGGAACCTTTCATGATGGTGTTTCTGGGAGGCGTTGTCGGCGGAATGATTATTGCGATGTACCTGCCAATCTTCCAGATGGCTTCCGTGGTGGGGGGATAAAAATGGTCGGGATGGCGCGATTTGAACGCGCGACTCCTGCGTCCCGAACGCAGTGCCCTACCAAGCTGGGCCACATCCCGACAGGGGGAGTTCATATAAAATTTATACGGAAATGTCCATCATTATTTCATGATCCTGCATAAAAAATAATCTTCCCCCGATTTACGGACCGTGAGCGAACAGCGCATGATACACTGTATTTATACAGAATATTACTGAATTTTTCCTGGTATCCATCTTGTTCCTGCTCTATTGTTTTTTGCTTTTCAACATGATATTTATTGATGAAATAGAGAAATAAAGGGGGACTATTCTTGATTATTTATGATCTGAAATGTGAAAATGGGCATAAGTTCGAAGGATGGTTCAGGGACAGAAAGGCCTTTGAAGAACAGAAGGCGCAGAGGTTGATTGCCTGTCCCGTCTGTGGAAGTTCAAACTCGGAGTTATTGCCTTCTTTTCCGAGGATCATGAGCCGGGAGGGAGAAAATGCCTCAGGAAAGGATGCCAGAGAAATCAGTCCCCTGAAACTCCTGCATAAAATTCAGAAATACGTCAGCAAGAATTTTGAAGACGTCGGTGAGCGGTTTGCGGAAACCGCGCTGAATATCCATCATGGCAAAGAAGATCCGAGAAATATTAAAGGGACTACAACACAGCAGGAGGAGGACGTCTTGAAAGAAGAAGGTATACCGTTTTTTAAAATTCCCCTCCCCAAGTTGGACAGTTAAGGACCGGCAACCTTTTTCGATAATCTAAAATCACACCCGAAAACTTTCAAAAGCCAAAGTCCGTAGAGAATTGTTAGAGATGTCAGGCAAGCCCGTGCTTGATCACAGGGAATAGCTCATTCCCCTCATACATAAGAGGAAAAAACAGGGCAGGGATAATGGTCATAATCGAAAGCCCGGTGTATGGAAGAGAAAATTAAGCATGCAGAAACTTTATGGGAACATTCTTGAAGCGATTGGAAATACGCCGCTTGTTGAGATTCGCAGGTTGAACCCGAACCCGAACGTAAAAATCTATGCCAAGCTGGAAAGTTTCAATCCCGGGGGGTCCATCAAGGACCGGACCGCCCTTTATATGATCAATGAGGCAGAACGGCGCGGGGAACTCACCAAAGATAAAATCATCCTGGAAGCAACCAGCGGCAATACCGGCATTGGTCTGGCCCTCATTGCGGCGGCAAAGGGTTATCGCGTCTGCTTTGCAATGGCGGAGTCGGCGAGTGACGAGAGGAAAAAAATACTGAAGGCCCTGGGGGCGGAATTGCATTTTACTCCAGCCAGCCTGGGCACCGATGGTGCGATAGAAACAGTATACAGCATGATGCGGGAAAACCCGGACCGTTATTTCGTCCCTGATCAGTTTAACAATCCCGATAATATTCTGGCCCATTATCACGGGACGGCCGAGGAAATCTGGCAGCAGACCGGGGGCCGTGTCACCATGGCGATTGCCACAATGGGGACAACGGGAACCGTCATGGGGATTGCCAGGCGGTTGAAGGAGTATAATCCGGAAGTACGGATTGTCGGGGTGGAACCTTATCTGCAGCACAAGATTCAGGGTCTGAAAAATATGAAGGAATCCTACCGTCCCGGAATCTACGACAAACGCTGCCTTGATGAAAAAGTCAATATTCTTGATGAGGATGCCTATGAGATGGCCAGAAGGCTGGCCAGAGAAGAAGGAATCCTGGCTGGAATGAGCTCCGGAGCGGCCATGCACGTGGCGGCACAAAAGGCAAAAGAAATGAAAGAGGGCGTGATCGTGGTTATTTTTCCGGACAGCGGCGAACGCTATCTCAGTACAGAGCTCTTCATGGATAAGGAAGAATCGACCATACGATTCTACAATGTCCTGTCCCGGAGCAAAAACTTCTTCCGGCCTGTTAATCCGGATAAGGTGCTGATGCATTCCTGCGGTCCCACGACCCACGAAGTTCCGCACATCGGCAGTTACCGCCGGTTTGTGGTGTCCGACTTGATCCGGCGTTATCTGGAATTCCGGGGATATGAAGTGAAACATGTTCTCAATATCATCGATCTGGCTGACCGGTCCATTCGAGGCGCCGAGCGGGAAGGGATGGATCTGGGTGTATACACTGCTCGCTGCGAAGAGGTATTCCTTAATGATATCAATAAATTGAATATAAAAAAGGATGAAAGCTATCCACGGGCCAGTGAGAATTTTGACAGCATGGTGAAGCTGGTGGAAAAGCTGGTTGACAAGGGATTTGCCTATGAAAAATTGAGATCCGTCTATTTTGATATATCCAAGCTGAGAGATTATGGATGCCTTTCCAATATTGACCTGGTCAGGGTGCAGCATGGCAGAAGGATCGATCTGGACGATTATGAAAAAGACAGCCCCGTGGATTTCACACTCCTTAAACGATCCACCCTGAGTGAACTGAAACGGGGGGTATTCTTCAAGACCCGCTGGGGCAACGTCAGGCCGAGTTGGCACTTGGAATGCGCTGCCATCGCCCAGCACTATCTGGCGGATACCTTTGACATTCACGCGAGCGGTTCCGATATTGTATTCCCTCACTGTGAAAATGTCATGGCAATCGGCAAGGCAGCCACGGGGAAAAGGATTGCAAATTACTGGATCAACACGGAACTGGTCATGGTCGGCGGGAAAAAGATGTCCCGCTCGCTCAACAACGCTCTGACCCTTGAGGATTTGGAAAAGAAGGGTTATTCCGGCAGGGAAGTCCGGTTCTTCCTGGTCAGCTCGCACTATCGGAAGCCGCTGAATTTTTCCTTCGGCGCCCTGGATACGGCCAAGAATACGGTTTTGAAATTAAATGGGTTCATCCAGCGTCTGATCCGGTTAAAGGCCGGGGAGGGCGATCCCGATCTTGAACAGAAGCTGTACGATCTTCGCCAGGGTTTCACAGCGGCCATGGATGATGATCTGAACATTTCCGGGGCTTTGGCCGTTCTGTTCGACTTTGTCAAAAAAGTCAGCAGCTCACTTGCTCAAGGCGTTCTGACCGTGGAGCAGCGGGATCAGGTTCTGGAGGCCTTGAAAAAAATCGATGACGTGCTTGGCGTGATGAAGTTCGAGGAGGAACAAATCAGTGAAGAGGCCCTGCAGCTAATGAAAAGGAGAGAAGCCTTGCGTCAGGAAGGCCGGTGGGCGCAGGCGGATGAAATTCGCCAGAGGCTTCTGGACATGGGCGTTGTTGTGGCCGATACACCGGAAGGCATGGTTTGGCGCCTGAAATGATTTGGGGCGGGATTGAGCTTCCCCAACCAAGGCATGGCGGCGTCGGGAGATCGGAACTTTTATCTGTCGCAGAAAATGCCCTGGCCGCTCTATAGATTAGGATAAACCGACTTGCGGGCAGCTGGGGTGGAACGGAGGAAGTTGCTATGGACGATAGGCTTATCAAAAGATCCCTGATCGCGGGTTCATGGTATCCAGGAAGTCCTCGAGTCCTGAGCAGGGACATTATGGATTACTTCGACAATGTGCCCGGCAAGACTGTTCAGGGGCGGATTCTGGGGCTCGTCGCTCCCCATGCGGGATACATGTATTCCGGTCAGGTTGCAGCACACGCCTATAAAGAAATAAAAGGACAGACTTACGATGTTGTCTTCGTTATCGGACCCAGTCATAGGGCATTCTTTCGGGGGGTGTCCCTGTTCAAGGAGGGGGGATACGAAACCCCTCTGGGCATCGTCGATGTCCATGAGGACATGGCTGCCCGGCTTCTGGAGCAGGATCCTCGAATTGCCTTTCTGCCGGATGTCCATCTACAGGAACACTCCGTTGAAATACAGCTCCCCTTTCTGCAGGTCGCTCTCGGTGAGTTCAGCTTTGTTCCCCTGATCATGGGCGATCAGGATTATGAGACGTGCAGGGTTCTGGCCGATGCGATTGTCAACTGCTGTGGAAATAAACAAGTTTTAATTGTAGGGAGTTCGGATTTGTCTCATTATCATGGCTATGAGCAGGCCGTTAGAATGGATTCACGAATCCTCGAACATCTCCGTAAAATGGACGAGTGCGGCTTGATCAGAGATTTGAGCAGTGGAACCGGTGAGGCCTGCGGCGGCGGCCCGGCTGCCGTGACCATGATGGTGGCCAGGCAACTGGGTGCGGATAAGGCGGCTGTTCTGAAATACGCCAATTCCGGTGATGTGACCGGAGACAGGAGTGGAGTAGTCGGCTATGCAGCAGCGGTCTTTTATGAAGGGGAATCTTGATTGGCCGAATCGCCGGGCCGGTGATGAAGGCATAGACAGGGGGAATGGGAATGAGTTTATCACCAGAGGATAAAAAGGCATTGCTGAGTATCGTTCGATCAACGATCGAGAAGAGCCTTAAGGCTGGAACAGAACCCTGTGATCTGACAGGGAAGGATGAGATTCCCTCCGCGCTCAAGGAGAAAAGGGGTGCTTTTGTAACTCTGAAAAAACGAGGCCAGTTGCGTGGTTGCATCGGTTATATACAAGCCTTCAAACCTCTTGAACAAGCCGTGAGGGATATGGCCCTGGCCGCTGCCTTCGAGGATCCGAGGTTTATTCCGTTGAGCCCCGATGAACTGCCCGAAATTTCTATCGAGATATCCGTTTTAACGCCCTTAACGAAAATAAGAAGTCTCGATGAAATTGAAGTCGGTAAACACGGATTGTATATTGTGCAGGGACCTTATTCTGGATTGCTGCTGCCTCAAGTGGCTATGGAATATGGTTGGGACTGCTTGACTTTTCTGGAGCAGACCTGTTATAAGGCCGGGCTTCCTCATGATGCGTGGCAGGATGAAAATACAGCCATCTTTATTTTCTCTGCCGAGATTATTGAAGAAAATGGGGATGTTGGAAAATAAACGTGAAATCGTTGATTATTCCGGTGAATTTTTAGAATGCAGTAAAAATATTGTTTAAAATTTGCTTGACAAAAGAATGCAATCCCATTAAGTTCACCGCTTCAGGGTTTTGGTCTCCGACTATTTCTGTTGTCGGGCATCTGTTCAAGCATTTGCGTTTCTGCTGGCGTAGCTCAACAGGTAGAGCAGCTGATTTGTAATCAGCAGGTTGCGGGTTCGAGTCCCATCGCCAGCTCCAGGTAAGTATTGCGGAATTGGAGGGGTTCCCGAGTGGTCAAAGGGAGCAGACTGTAAATCTGTCGGCTCAGCCTACGGAGGTTCGAACCCTCCCCCCTCCACCATTATTTCTGTAAGGCTGATAAAGGTAAGGAATAAGGCCTTCAAGGTTTTTCATCAAATTCCATCGGCAAGCGGGAGTAGCTCAGGGGCTAGAGCGTCAGCCTTCCAAGCTGAGGGTCGCGGGTTCGAATCCCGTTTCCCGCTCCATTTAGTCAAATTTCAGGAACGTGTGGAGTTCTAAGGTTCTTCCAGTGTAATCGTGAGATGATCAACTGAGTATTAATGTACAACTTGAAGAAGCAGGAACAAACCACTGAGAGTCGGTAAGTATCACAGGCGAAATCTTAAAGCCCACGTAGCTCAGTCGGTAGAGCACATCCTTGGTAAGGATGAGGTCACCAGTTCAATCCTGGTCGTGGGCTCCAATGGAGTGCAGGTAGGTGTGGAATGCGTAATATCATTATCTTGGCATGTACAGAGTGCAAGCAGAAAAACTACACGACAACGAAAAATAAGCGGACGATGCAGGGTCGGTTTGAGATCAAGAAATACTGTCGGTTCTGCCGGTCACATAAGCTCCACAGGGAGACTAAGTAGGTAAATAAACATTAGAAAATGTACAGGCCAGTAGCTCTAATGGATAGAGCGCCGGACTCCAAATCCGGATGCTGGGGGTTCGAGTCCCTCCTGGCCTGCCATTTTTTTTAGTGAATCAAGGGTCTTTGGCATGAAAGACATAATCATAAGGCTCAAGGGCTATACCCAAACGGTAAGCCAGTTTCTGAAAGGAGCAAAGACGGAGCTTAAAAAAGTGACATGGCCGACGCCTAAGCAGACTTTGGCTTCTACCTCTGTGGTCATTGTCGTTGTCATCATTGTTTCCACTTTCCTCGGCATTGTAGATTTCGGTCTTGCCAAGACAATTAAGCTGGTTTTGGGTTAGTAAACTATGGCTTTCAAGTGGTATGTGGTACATACGTATTCCGGATTCGAAAGCAAGGTGAAGCAGTCTCTTCAGGAGAGGATCGAAGCGGCAGGTATGCAGGCTCGTTTTTCCGATATCCTGATTCCTGAGGAAGATGTTGTTGAGCTTGTGTCCGGTGAGAAAAAAACTTCAAAGCGCAAGTTCTTTCCTGGCTATATTCTTGTGAAGATGGAACTGGACGACGATACATGGCATCTTGTGAAGGATACCCCGAAGGTGACAGGGTTTATCGGGAGCAGGGAAAAACCGTCGCCCATCCCGGATAAAGATGTGGAGCTTCTCAAGACAAGAATCGATGAAGGCACCTTGAAACCCAAACCTAAGTTCAAATTTGAGGTGGGCGATCATGTAACCATTATCGACGGTCCGTTTACGAATTTCGATGGGGTCATCGATGAGGTCAAGGCCGAGAAAGGAAAATTGAGGGTTATCGTCAGCATTTTCGGTCGACCGACCCCGGTTGAGTTGGATTTCATTCAGGTTGTTCAGAGCTGATCAGGAATAAGTTTTTCCGGGGGCTCACGATAATAAAGTAGCGTAGGGTGGTAATTATGGCCAAAAAAGTCATAGCAAATATCAAGCTTCAAATTAAAGCAGGAAAAGCGACGCCGTCGCCGCCCATAGGACCAGCTCTGGGCCAGCATGGTGTTAATATCATGGAATTCTGCAAGGCATACAACGCTCTCACGCAGAGCCAGGAAGGGATGGTTATCCCTGTGGTCATCACCGTCTATGCGGATCGTTCTTTTTCCTTTGTTACAAAGACGCCGCCGGCTGCGGTATTGCTCAAGCAAGCGGCGAAGATTGCCAAAGGCGCTGGCGATCCGAAGCGGGATAAGGTGGGGACGGTGTCGGCAGCTCAGGTGAGGGAGATTGCGGATTTGAAGTATAAAGATTTGAATGCCGTAAACATTGAAGGGGCGATAAAGATCATTGAAGGGACGGCAAGATCTATGGGGATTGAAATATCCGGTTAGTTCCCGAAGGTTTCGGCCTGTTATCTGGTTTTCAGAAGAGGAATCGGTATCATAAAAAAGTAACGATCTGGACGCGATATATCTGTACGTATTGTTCCAGTTCGTATTCTGCACATTGAGGTTAAAGCATGTCACGAAGGGGAAAAGTATATTTAAATGCGAGGGGAAAGGTGGAGGCTGGCCGCCGCTATACGCTTTCCGAGGCGTTGGCGCTCGTAACGGATACCGCAAGAGCAAAATTTGATGAAACGGTTGAGGCGGCTGTTCGTCTGGGTGTGAACCCGGCTCACGCGGATCAGATGGTGAGAGGAAGTGTTGTGTTGCCTAACGGTTTGGGAAAAACCGTGCGAGTACTTGTGTTTGCAAAGGGCGAAAAAGAGAAAGAGGCGCTCGATGCGGGAGCAGATTACGCCGGCTCGGATGAATTCATTGAAAAGATCAAGTCGGGTTGGCTGGAGTTTGATCGTGTGATTGCGACACCGGATATGATGGGAAATGTCGGTAAGCTGGGTAAAATTCTCGGTCCCCGGGGGTTGATGCCCAATCCGAAAGTGGGAACAGTCACCTTTGATGTTGCAACAGCGGTTAAGGAAGTGAAAGCCGGCAAGGTGGAGTTTCGGGTTGAGAAGGCGGGAATCGTCCACAGTCCCGTTGGGAAAGTGTCCTTTGGTCCTGATAGATTGATGGAAAATATTCAAGCTCTCATTGAAATGATTATCAAGTTAAAACCTGCCACCAGTAAAGGGACTTATATAAAAGGAATAGCCCTTTCCTCTACAATGGGACCCGGCGTAAGGGTAGATCCACTGGATTTACGAAATCTCTAAAGTCAAGATCGTTCTGTTTTTGTCAGTCAAGGCAGATGTGAAATCATACCACTAAAAAGAGAAGTCTGAGACAGCAGGTACAGGGTTTAATCGATGCATGCATCGGCCTGCCGAGACCACTGTTAAGTAAGGAAGCGATATTCTGCTTCAGTGCCATGTGTCTGTGTGTATGTTCCTGTGTGCTGCTCAGTTCTCCTATTATTAATTCATTCTAACAGGTCGTGATTTCTGGAAAAGAGAATTTATTCCGCCGTGCACATATAATGGCGGGCGAGAAAGGAGGTTAAGGTTGGATCGGAGAACGAAAGAGCAGGTTGCCGTTGAACTTCACGAAAAAGTAAAGTCATTCAAATTGGCTGTCCTGGCGAACTTCAGCGGAATGGGTGTGGCCAAGATGACGACTTTGCGAAATGATTTGCGGAAATCTAACGCTGAGCTGAAGGTCGTAAAAAATACCCTTCTGCGCATTGCGTCCCGGGATACCTCCCTGGAGGCATTGCAGGATGATTTCAAAGGGCCATTGGCTTTGATCCTCGGTTATGGCGATCCCGTTGAGCCGAGCAAAATTCTGTCTGACTTTGCTAAAAAGAATGCGGAATTGGAGCTCAAGATCGGCATGCTGAGCGATAAGGTCATAACCGTTGAGCAACTGAGCGCGTTGGCGGAACTTCCCAGCAGGGAAATTCTGCTCGCAAAGCTGCTTTCCGTGATGGTGGGGGTACAGACGCAGTTGGTCAATGTACTCAGCGCCGTACCGCGGGGTCTTGTGCAAGTGCTGGATGGATATCGAGCTAAAAAAGAAGAGAGCAATTAATCACGCAAATCATTGAAAATTAATACACATAGGAAGGTGCAGAAAATGGCAGATCAGATCACTAAGGAAGATGTTGTAAAATTCATCGAGGGGATGACCGTTCTGGAATTGTCCGAGCTGGTCAAGGAATTGGAAGAGAGATTTGGTGTATCCGCCGCGGCCCCGGTGGCTGTTGCCGCTGTTGCAGGTGCTGCCGGTGAAGCGGCAGCGCCTGCTGAGGAAAAGACGGAATTTGATGCGATCCTGACCGGCTTCGGTGATCAGAAGATTCAGGTCATCAAGGTCGTCCGGGCCATTACGGGACTGGGCCTTAAGGAAGCGAAAGATCTGGTTGAAGGCGCTCCGAAACCCATCAAGGAAGCGGTATCCAAGGATGAAGCCGCTGACATCAAGAAGAAAATAGAAGAAGTCGGCGGAACCGTAGAAGTAAAATAATTCAAAATAAATAACTGAGCATCTTCGGATGCTCAGTATAAAGTTAGGAATGCCATGGGCGAGTTTAGAAAAAATTTCGGCCGAATTGAAGAAATTCTGGAAGTACCCAATTTGATCGATATTCAAACCAGATCGTATGAAACATTTCTTCAGGAGGATGTAGCTCCAGAAAATCGTAAGAATTTCGGCTTGCAGGGTGCGTTTAAAAGCGTATTCCCCATTTCGGATTTCAGCGGAAAGTGTTCCTTGGAATTCGTGAGTTACAAGATAGGGGCTGTTCGTTATGACGTGAACGAGTGCATTCAGAAGGGGATGACCTATGCGGCTCCCTTGAAGATTGTGGTTCGACTCGTTGTTTTTGACACGGATCGCTTGTCCGATCAGAAAAACATCCGGGACATCAAAGAGCAGGAGATTTATTTTGGTGAAATTCCTCTGATGACTGAAAAGGGAACTTTCATTGTCAATGGAACGGAACGTGTTATTGTCAGCCAACTACACCGATCGCCAGGCATATTTTTTGACCATGATAAGGGAAAAACACTTACAAGTGGAAAGTTAATCTATTCAGCCAGAATCATTCCCATCCGGGGGTCCTGGCTTGATCTGGAATTTGATTCCAAGGATCTTCTCTATGTCCGTATAGACCGTCGCAGGAAGATGCCCGTTACTATTCTCCTCAAGGCAATGGGCTACTCAACGGAAGATTTATTGAATTATTTCTATGATGTGGAACATATCTTCTGTGAAGGCGAAAATTTTTACGCTGCTGTCGATGAGTCTCTTGTAGGGCATAAACTTTATGACGACATAAGAGACATCAACACGGGAGAAATTCTTTTTAAGAAAGGGCGCCGCATCAATAAGGTGATTCTTAAAAGAATCAGGGAACAGCGTGTCGAGCGAATCAAGATGGATGTCGAGGAGCTTCCAGGAAGAATACTGGCAACCGATATTCTGGATCCGGAAACAGGGGAGGTTCTCTTCCACTGCAATGAGGCGTTGAGTGCCGCAGGAATCGATGTGGTGCGGGAAAAAGGAATAAGAGAACTGAGCGTCATCAATCTCGGTGAGGACCTGTCCAATGTTTCAATAAGAGACACTCTATTGATTGATCGGATGGAAACTCCGGGAGATGCGATCATCGAAATCTACCGTCGTCTTAGACCAAGCAATCCTCCTACACCCGATACGGCTCAGAAGTTTTTTAACAGCCTCTTTTTTGAGAATGAAAGTTACGATCTTTCGACTGTCGGTCGGGCGAAGATGAACTATAAGCTCCGCCTCGATGTTTCCACGGATGTCACCGTCTTGAGAAAAGAAGACATCATGGCCGCGGTCAAATATCTCATCGACCTTAAAAACGGCGTCCCGGAGTGCAGCGTGGATGACATCGATCATCTCGGGAACCGGAGAGTGCGTTCCGTCGGGGAATTGATTGAAAACCAGTATCGGATCGGTTTGGTTCGAATGGAACGCGCCATAAAGGAAAAAATGAGTCTTCAGGATATCGAGACGATGATGCCTCATGACCTGGTGAATGTAAAGCCCGTATCCGCCGTGGTCAGTGAATTCTTCGGCAGCAGTCAGCTTTCGCAGTTTATGGATCAGACGAATCCATTATCCGAGATTACCCATAAGAGACGGTTGTCCGCCCTGGGGCCTGGCGGATTGACAAGAGAGAGAGCCGGTTTTGAAGTTCGCGATGTTCATCCAACCCATTATGGGCGGATCTGTCCAGTGGAAACGCCGGAAGGGCCGAACATCGGGTTGATTGTTTCGCTCAGTACCTATGCGCGGGTTAATGAATTCGGTTTCATCGAGACCCCTTACCGGATAGTAAAAGAAGGGCGGGTTCTGCCGGAAGTTAAATTCCTGACCGCAATCGAGGAAGAAAACCAGGTTATAGCACCTGCTGACCAACCTGTGAACCACGATGGGAGCTTCAAGGGTGATTTAATCTCTGCAAGGAAGGGGGGGGATTTTGTCAATGTTGTTCCATCGGAGGTCAACATGGTGGATGTATCGCCTAACCAGTTGGTCAGTGTTGCCGCAACGCTGATCCCCTTTCTGGAGCATGACGATGCAAACCGTGCCCTGATGGGGTCGAACATGCAGCGGCAAGCCGTGCCTCTGATGAGGCCGGAGATTCCTCTTGTGGGTACCGGTATGGAGCGGATTGTAGCCCGGGATTCAGGTGCTGTTGTGGTGGCAAAGAGATCGGGAATTGTTGAGAGTGTCGATGCATCGAGAATTGTCATCAAGTGTGAAAGTGCCGAAAAAACAGATCGAGATACCGGTGTTGATATTTATACGCTGATCAAATACCAGCGATCGAATCAGGATACCTGCTTCAACCAGAAGGCCATCGTCAACAAGGGCCAGCGTGTCAGGAAAGGGGACATCATCGCCGATGGTCCCGCCACTGATAACGGCGAGCTGGCCCTCGGACACAACGTCATGGTGGCCTTCATGTCCTGGGGCGGATACAACTACGAAGATTCCATTCTCGTCAGTGAAAGGATAGTCAAGGAAGATATCTACACTTCCATTCATATCGAAGAATTTGAGACCATGGCCCGGGACACCAAACTGGGTAAAGAAGATATAACTCGCGATATCCCTAATGTCGGAGAAGAAGCGCTCCGCAATCTGGATGATAGCGGAATCGTTCGAATGGGGGTTTCCGTCAAATCCGGTGATATTCTGGTGGGTAAAATTACACCCAAAGGGGAAACGCAGCTTTCATCTGAAGAAAAGCTTCTCCGGGCGATTTTTGGCGAAAAGGCCAGCGACGTAAGAGATACCTCGTTACGTGTCCCGCCGGGCGTAGAGGGGACTGTCATCGATGCCAAGGTATTTACCAGAAAAGGTGCAGAGAAAGATCATCGCTCACAGTATATCGAAGATGAAGCAATCGCCATGCTTCAGAAAGACAGAGAAGATGAAATCCGGATTATTACTGAAGCAGTGAAGAAGGAAGTCGGTACATTGCTGCAGGGCAAGCAGTCCGGTGCGAAGATCGTTGATCCGAAAAGAAAGAAAATTTACCTCAAAAAGGGTGATATTATAACACCCGAGATATTAAGTGAAATTCCACTCCATTTATGGAAGGAAATCACTGTGGCAGATGACGAAGAAACAGAGCGGGCTGTAGGTCAGATGATGGCCAATCTTTACGATAAGATCGAGGTGGTGGAAGCCTATTTCAATGAGAAGACGGAAAAGCTGAAGGCCAGTGATGAGCTGCCGCCCGGTGTCATCAAGATGGTCAAAGTCTATATTGCCATCAAAAGGAAACTGCAGGCCGGAGACAAGATGGCGGGAAGACATGGAAACAAGGGCGTCCTCTCAAGAATCTTGCCTGAAGAGGACATGCCCTATTTCAAGGACGGCAGGCCCGTGGACATCGTACTGAATCCCCTTGGAGTTCCCTCGCGCATGAATGTGGGACAGATCCTTGAAACTCATCTCGGTTGGGCTGCGAAAGGTCTTGGGGAAAAACTCAATGACATGCTGGATTCCTATCAGAAAGGAAATCAGTTGAGGGATGAGTTGAAAGGCATCTACCAGTCAAGAGAATTCGAAAAATTTGTAGACGGGGCAACCGAAGAAGAAACTTATCAGTTTGTGCGAAAGCTCAGAAGGGGCATCGCCGTTTCATCGCCCGTGTTTGACGGAGCCACTGAATCTGACATCAGAAATATGCTGAAGCTGGCAAATTTACCTTCAACTGGACAGGCTATACTCTATGATGGTCGTACGGGTGAGCCGTTCGATCAGGAAATCACCGTGGGCATGATTTACATGCTGAAACTTCATCATCTTGTGGATAACAAGATTCATGCACGATCTATAGGACCATACTCACTGGTAACCCAGCAGCCTCTTGGAGGAAAGGCTCAGTTTGGAGGGCAGCGACTTGGAGAGATGGAAGTCTGGGCGATGGAGGCTTACGGCGCAGCGTATTCACTGCAGGAATTCTTAACCGTCAAATCAGATGATGTAGCCGGCCGAACGAGGATTTATGAAGCGATCGTCAAAGGCGAGAATACATCGGAGCCAGGTCTGCCGGAGTCGTTCAATGTGCTGGTAAAAGAATTGCAAAGTCTTTGCCTTGATGTGGAGTTGATTGAGGAAGAATAAAGGAAGTCTTCCCGATAAGCATCACCAAGTCATATATAAACGGGAGTAAAAACCGTGGAAGATGTTTTTAGCTATTTTGAAAAACCAAAAGATCCGATTCGCTTTAATGCGATAAAAATTTCGATTGCCTCACCGGACAAGATCCTTTCCTGGTCTTACGGCGAGGTTAAAAAGCCGGAAACCATTAATTACCGAACTTTCAAGCCTGAACGTGACGGGCTTTTCTGCGCAAAAATATTTGGTCCTGTGAAGGATTATGAGTGTCTCTGCGGACGCTACAAGCGAATGAAGCACAGGGGCGTGGTCTGTGAGAAGTGTGGCGTTGAAGTCATCAAGTCGAAGGTTCGTCGTGAGAGGATGGGGCATATTACCCTGGCAACGCCGGTTGCCCATATCTGGTTTCTCAAGAGTCTACCCAGCAGGATCGGAAATGTCCTGGACCTTACTTTAAAGGAATTGGAGCGGATTCTCTATTTTGAATCCTGGATCGTTCTCGATCCCAGGAACACTCCGCTGCGGAAGAAGGATTTACTTTCGGATGAGGAGTATAACGATCTGAGAGAGCAGTACGGTCCGGATGGATTCCAGGCTGGAATCGGTGCCGAGGCTGTGAGAAAACTTCTTGAAGAAGTCGATCTTGAGGGGCTCGATGTAGAACTGCGGGATGAGTTGAAGACCGCCTCGTCGGATACCAAGAGGAAGAAAGTCATCAAGCGATTGAAGGTTATCGAGGCTCTACGGAAATCGGGAAATCGTCCGGAGTGGATGATTCTGACGGTGCTACCCGTTATCCCTCCGGATCTGCGTCCCCTTGTTCCTCTGGATGGGGGGCGGTTTGCCACCTCGGATTTGAATGACCTTTACCGCCGTGTGATCAACCGGAATAACAGGCTTAAGCGCCTTCAGGAGTTGAACGCTCCTGAAATTATTATTCGCAATGAAAAAAGAATGCTTCAGGAAGCCGTAGACGTTCTTTTTGATAACGGCAGAAGAGGGAGGGCCATAACGGGGACCAACAAGAGGCCCTTAAAATCTCTTTCCGATATGCTCAAGGGGAAACAGGGGCGATTCAGACAGAATCTTCTGGGTAAGCGAGTGGATTATTCAGGCCGTTCCGTGATCACCGTTGGTCCCGACCTGCGGCTGCATCAGTGTGGATTGCCTAAAAAAATGGCCCTCGAATTGTTTAAACCATTTGTTTACAACAGGCTACAGGAAAAAGGGTACGTCACAACCGTCAAAAGCGCAAAGAAGATGGTCGAGCGGGAGACGGCGGAGGTCTGGGATGCTTTGGATGAAGTTGTCCGGGAGTATCCGGTTATGCTGAACCGTGCGCCGACGCTGCATCGACTGGGACTGCAGGCTTTTGAGCCGGTATTGATAGAAGGAAAAGCCATTCAGCTCCATCCTCTCGTCTGCACGGCCTTTAACGCGGATTTCGACGGCGATCAGATGGCCGTTCACGTACCGTTATCGATTGAGGCCCAGACGGAAGCCCGGGTTCTCATGATGTCGACGAACAATATTCTTTCACCGGCAAATGGCAAGCCCATAATCATCCCCAGCCAGGATGTTGTGCTGGGAATATATTATCTGACGCGTTCAAAGGAAGATGTCCTGGGACATGGCATGAGCTTTTCCAATCCCGAGGAGGTTCGCTCCGCCTTCGACGCCGGAGCGGTGGAACTACGCGCCAGGATAAAAGTGCGAATCGATGATGAATTGAAGGAGACGACCGTAGGACGGGTCATTTTGTATGAGATTATTCCGGAAGCCATTTCTTTTGATGTCATTAATAAAGTGATGAACAAAAAAGAACTGGCTAATCTGATCGATTACTGCTACCGGCTCTGTGGGGAAAAGACGACGGTTATTCTTGCAGACCGCCTGAAAGATATGGGTTTCAAATATGCGACCCATTCAGGGATGTCTTTTGCGGTAAGAAACCTGAATATCCCAAAAAACAAGAAAGATATTGTTGTTCGGGCGGACCGCGACGTTCTGGAAATTCAGAAGCAGTACATGGACGGTTTGATTACCGACGGTGAACGATACAATAAGGTGATTGATCTATGGGCCCAGGCGACGGAAAAAATCGCTTCGGAAATGATGGGGGGTATCGAAACCGAGGAGCAGATTACGACGGAAGGGAAGAAAGTTGTAGAAAGCTTCAATCCGATCTACATGATGGCAGATTCCGGAGCGAGAGGCAGTAATGCACAGATTCGACAGTTGGCCGGTATGCGGGGGTTGATGGCGAAACCTTCAGGAGAAATTATTGAAACGCCGATTACGGCAAACTTCCGGGAAGGTTTGACCGTTCTGCAGTACTTCATTTCAACACACGGAGCAAGAAAGGGGCTTGCCGATACAGCGCTGAAAACGGCGAACTCCGGTTACCTGACACGGCGGCTGGTTGACGTCGCTCAGGATTGCATTATCACCCAGCAGGATTGCGGAACGGTGGATGGCATATCCGTCTCGGCCCTGATGGAGGGCGGAGAGATTATAGAGACAGCTGGAGAACGTGTTCTTGGGCGTGTCGTGCTTGAAGATATCATGGATCCTTTTACCGGCGAAGTCCTCGTCGGTGCAAATCAGGAAATCGATGAATCCCTTTCGGAAAAAATTGACAGGGCGGGGATTGAAAGCGTGAGAATCCGTTCTGTTCTGACCTGCAAGGCCAAGTATGGCGTTTGTGCACGGTGTTACGGCCGGGACTTGGGTCATGGTCACCTTGTGAATATCGGAGAAGCCGTGGGGATTATTGCTGCCCAGTCCATTGGAGAACCGGGAACCCAGTTGACTATGAGAACTTTCCATATCGGAGGTACGGCGAAATTTGAAGAGCACTCAACTCTGGATTCCCGGCACGATGGCATTGTGAAATACGTTGACCTCAACTACGTAGTCAGCAAGATAGGGGAAACGGTTGTCATGAGCCGCCATGGGGAAATTCACGTCCTTGATGAGCAGTTGAGAAGTCGAGGCAAGTATACTGTCCCATACGGTGCCCACCTGAAAGTTAAAGACGGTCAGTCCGTCAAAAGAGGGGATCGCATGGCCGAGTGGGATCCTTTCTCAATACCCATTCTTGCTGAAGTCGATGGAACCGTGAAGTTTGGTGATATCATCGAAGGAAAGACGATGCAGGAACAGGTTGACGAAGTTACCGGTCTTTCCCGTAAAGTTATTGTTGAATTCAAGGGGGCGGACCTCAGGCCTCGAGTTTCCTTAAAGGATGCCACAGGAAAGACAGCCAAGGTTCCCGGCACAAACGCGGCGGCAAGACATCTTCTTTCAGTAGGCGTGAACATCGTTGTCTCTGAAGGAGACCAGGTCAAAGCCGGTGACATTATCGCCAAGATCCCCAGAGAAACGACCAAAACGAAAGATATTACCGGTGGTCTTCCGAGGGTTGCAGAGCTTTTTGAAGCGCGGAAGCCCAAGGATTTCGCCGTTATTTCTGAAATCGACGGCGTGGTGTCCTACGGCAAGGATGCCAAGGGAAAAAGAAAGGTGATCGTAACTCCGGAAATCGGCGATGAAAAGGAATACCTCATCCCCAAAGGAAAGCATGTCAGCGTCCAGGAAGGTGACCGTGTGATCGCCGGGGAAGCTTTAATGAACGGTGTCAATAATCCTCATGATCTTCTCATGATCAAGGGAGAAAAAGCCCTGGCTCGCTACCTTGTTGATGAGGTTCAGGAAGTTTACCGACTGCAGGGCGTGAAGATCAATGACAAACATATGGAAGTCATTGTACGCCAGATGCTGCGGCGGGTGAAAGTTATCGATCCCGGAGACACTCCCTTCATGGCTGATGAGCAGGTCGAAAAGTTCAGGTTCCAGGAGGAGAATGAAAAGGCCATTGCCAGAGGAGAGCAGCCGGCCATTGGGGAACCTGTTCTTCTGGGTATCACCAAGGCTTCTCTGAGTACGCAGAGCTTTATTTCTGCTGCCTCATTCCAGGAGACGACACGGGTTCTTACGGAAGCGAGTCTGGCGGGCAAGGTGGATTACCTCCGAGGTTTGAAGGAAAATGTGATTATGGGTAGATTGATTCCTGCCGGGACTGGGCTTGTGATGTATCGCAAGCTCGGTATTAAAACGGTGGCGGACGAGGATGCTGAATCAGTGGAAATCGAGGGTGATGAAAATAGCAATAAGAAATCTCTTGACATGCACGCGGCGAATTGATAGTTAACCAGACTTTTCTAAGTCAAGTTAGAATTACGTGAAGTATTGTTTTCGGGAGGAGTAATGCCTACAATAAATCAGTTAGTTCGAAATGGAAGGCTGCGGGCGGCAAAAAAAGCATCAACACCGGCTTTGGCTGGATCGCCGCAGAGGCGGGGGGTTTGCGTCAGGGTATACACGTCAACACCCAAGAAACCGAATTCCGCATTGAGAAAGGTTGCGAGAGTTCGGTTGACCAGCGGTTATGAAGTAACGTCCTATATTCCCGGAATCGGGCATAACCTGCAGGAGCATTCTGTCGTGCTGGTTCGCGGTGGGCGAGTTAAGGATCTTCCCGGCGTAAGATACCATATTGTCAGAGGTACACTCGATGCGGTAGGAGTGCAGGACCGGAAACAGGGGAGATCGAAATACGGGGCTAAAAAGCCAAGTTAATATGAGGATTTGATCATGCCAAGAAGAAGGGAAATTGCTAAAAGGGTTATTCTTCCGGACCCTAAATATAAGAATATTTTAGTTGCAAAGTTTGTCAATAATCTCCTCAAGGAAGGTAAGAAGAGTATTGCGGAGTCCATTCTTTATGGGGCTTTTGATCTCATAGAGAAAAAGGCCAAGGAATCCCCTGTGGAATTGTTTGAGAGAGCTGTAAACAATGTGAAACCCGTCATTGAAGTCAAATCAAGGCGTGTGGGGGGGTCTACCTATCAGGTTCCCACGGAGGTCGCGGCATCAAGAAGGGTTGCGCTGGCCATTCGCTGGATCATATCCAATGCCAAGGATAGGGCGGAAAAGACCATGAGGGAAAAGCTGGCAGGAGAATTTATCGATGCCGCTAATAACCGGGGAGGCTCCATCAAAAAGCGGGAGAGTGTCCATAAGATGGCCGAAGCGAATAAGGCTTTTGCTCACTATCGCTTTTAATTATTTTGAAAAACAATATTTGCTGTATGTACAGCTCTGGATTGAGCGATAAATAATCAAGGATTGAGTTCATTCGCTGTGCTGAGAAAAAATTTGGAGCATCAATTAGAGATAAGCTCGCCGGCGATCATAAAAACGGTAAAATTATTTGATAGTAAAAGATCGTCCCACAAAAGGCTGGTAAATAACTTTTCAAAAGAAAGATAAAGATTAAGGAGGTCGGAGGATGGCTAAGAAGAAATTTGAAAGGACAAAGCCGCATTTAAATATTGGCACCATTGGACATGTCGATCATGGCAAGACAACTTTGACTGCTGCGATAACAAAGTGGCTTGCAAAGAAAGGCTTAGCCGAATTTCGAGCCTTTGATTCGATTGACAATGCACCGGAAGAAAAAGAAAGAGGCGTCACCATCAACATTTCCCATGTGGAATATCAGACGGACAAGCGTCATTATGCCCATGTGGACTGTCCGGGGCACGCGGACTATATTAAAAATATGATCTCCGGTGCAGCGCACATGGATGGCACGATACTGGTCGTGGCAGCTTCCGATGGTCCGATGCCGCAGACGCGAGAGCATATCCTCCTTGCACGTCAGGTGCAGGTTCCCTCTATCGTCGTTTTTCTGAACAAAGTAGACCTTGTCGACGATCCGGAACTTCTTGATCTCGTTGAACTGGAGTTGAGAGAACTGCTGAATGAATACGAGTTTCCCGGGGACGATATTCCCATCATCAGAGGCTCCGCTTTAAAGGCCCTTGAAAGCGAAAATCCGGATGATCCCGATGTAAAACAGATATATGCCCTGATGGATGCCGTGGATGCTTATATCCCTGAGCCTGAGCGTGATCTTGACAAGCCGTTTCTGATGCCCGTGGGCGACGTTTTTACGATTTCAGGTCGCGGTACAGTTGTGACTGGTCGAATTGACCGGGGAATTATAAAGACCGGTGATGAAGTCGAAATAGTCGGCGTTCGCCCGACACAAAAGACAGTTTGCACAGGTGTGGAAATGTTTCGCAAGACCCTGGATGAAGGGCGTGCCGGTGACGATGTCGGCTTGCTGCTTCGGGGAATCAAGAGGGAAGACGTTGAAAGAGGCCAGGTTGTTGCAAAACCGGGTTCTATCACGCCGCATACCAAATTTATGGCCCAAGTCTACGTTTTGACTAAGGAGGAAGGTGGAAGGCATACTCCTTTCTTCACCGGCTATCGCCCGCAGTTTTATTTCAGAACAACCGATGTTACCGGAGTTGCCAAGTTGGCGGAAGGTGTGGAAATGGTTATGCCGGGGGACAATGTAGAAATGGAAGTGACGTTGATCACGCCGATAGCCATGGAAGAACAGCTGCGGTTCGCTATTCGCGAAGGCGGAAGAACGGTCGGCGCCGGTGTTGTCAGTAAAGTGATTGAATAGATAGCGCATAAGTGATTGGATCAGACAAGGACATGAAAGATCAAAAAATAAGAATTCGCCTTAAGGCTTACGATTACAAATTACTTGATCGCTCGGTGGAAGAAATTGTGGAAACGGCGAGGCGGACAGGTGCGAGGATTGCCGGTCCTGTACCGCTTCCGACGGAGATCAACAAGTATTGTGTGAACCGTTCGCCGCACGTCGACAAGAAGTCAAGAGAGCAATTTGAAATAAGAACACACAAAAGGTTAATTGACATTATAGAGCCGACACAGTCCACGGTAGATGCACTGATGAAGCTGGACTTGTCTGCTGGTGTGGATGTTGAAATTAAGGCCTAATATCATGAAGAGGCGTACAGCGGGTGCTCCACTGTCCGCTTGAGTATCAGGTCATAAGGAAAAAAATAACGTTTCAATAATGAATGTAGAAGATGAAGTGGATCTGATGAAAAAGATGATCATTGGCAGAAAAATTGGGATGACTCAGGTCTTTGCTGAAGATGGAGCAGCTATCCCGGTGACGGCAATTGAGGTTGAACCATCGGTTATTACTCAGAAGAAAACTGTTGAAAAAGATGGTTATGATGCAATTCAACTCGGATATGGCAGGATAAAGCAGAATAAGGCAACGAAGCCGTTGCAGGGGCATTTCGCCAAAGCAGATAAAGGATGCTTCCGTATCCTCAAGGAAATGCGCTGTGACCAGATTCAGGAATATGAGCTGGGCCAGGAGATCACGCTGGATATATTCGAGTCCGGTGAGATGGTCGACATTACCGGCACGACAAAGGGCAAGGGCTTTGCTGGTGTGATTAAACGGCATGGCTTTAGGGGGGGTAGATCGTCCCATGGCTCGATGTTCCATCGTGCGCCCGGTTCGATTGGAGCGAGTGCGTACCCGTCACGCGTATTTAAAGGGAAAAAATTACCCGGACAAATGGGGAACAAGCAGAAAACTGTGAAAAATCTTATGATCTGGAGCTTGCGGCCTGAGAGGAACCTGATTCTGATCAGAGGAGCAGTTCCCGGCGCGCGTAATGGATATTTATTTATAAAACAGTCTGCTAAGGCTTGAAGTTACGTTATTCAAGGGTGAATAAGATGTTGGTTGCTGAAGTATTTGATATTAATAAAAATAAAGTGTCCGAGATCGAGCTTAATGACGCTGTGTTTGGCGCTGAAGTTAATGATGCAGTAATTTATGATGTGGTCAGGATGCAGATGGCGTCACGGCGCTTCGGTACGGCGGCGACCAAAGGTCGAAGTGACGTGAGTGGTGGAGGTAAAAAGCCTTGGCGGCAAAAGGGTACAGGCAGAGCTCGTTCGGGAACGAGCAGGTCTCCCATTTGGCGAGGTGGAGGCATCGTGTTTGGACCGGTTCCAAGAGATTATAAGTATAATGTTCCAAAAAAAGTCAGGAAAAATGCATTGCGCTCAGTGCTAAGCCTGAAGTATCAGGGGCAGAAGCTGGTTGTGTTGAAGGATTTCCCTCTGGATGAAATCAAAACCAAAAAGTTTAAAGAGGTTGTTGACCGGTTCGGTTTAAAAAAAGCCTTGTTCGTTACAGAAGAACGGAACGAATTTTTGGAGAAGTCTTCAAGAAATATAGCGGGCATCAAGATGGTAAGGTCCGAAGGTTTAAATGTTTATGATGTATTAAATCATGAGCATCTCGTAATCATAGAGCCGGCTGTTAAGAAATTGGAAGGGGCGCTGAAATCATGACGGAATTGCATCAGATCGTCAAGAGAATGCTGGTCACTGAGAAAAGTACCTTGGAAAAGGACGAAAAGAACAAATATTATTTCGAAGTGGATCGCAGGGCAAATAAAATAGAAATTCGCAAAGCGGTGGAGAGACTTTTAAAAGTGACCGTGGACGATGTTCATGTAATTAATATTAAGGGCAAGAAAAAAAGGACAGGTCGGATTATCGGAAAGAGAAGGGATTGGAAAAAGGCGGTTGTAACGCTTGCCCAGGGAAACACTATTGATATATACCACGGTGTATAAAGAAGGGATGTAAACGGATGGCGATCAGAAAATATAAACCAACCTCACCAGGAAGAAGATATCAGACTTGTTCTACTTTTGAAGAAGTAACGACGGATCAGCCCCAAAAAAGCCTTCTTGGAACTATAAAAAAAACAGGCGGTCGAAACAACTTCGGAAGAATAACAAGCAGACACGTTGGCGGCGGGCATAAAAGACGTTATCGATTTATAGACTTCAAGAGAGAGAAACTGGATGTTCCCGGTAAAATCGCTTCCATAGAATATGACCCGAACAGATCTGCCAGAATAGCCTTGGTCAGCTATGAGGATGGCGAAAAGAGATACATTATTGCTCCTGCAAAAGTTGCTGTCGGAGAGAAGATTGTAAGCGGAGAAAGAGCCGATATCAAAGCAGGAAACGCAATGCCTCTGAGAAATATTCCTGTAGGTTCACTGATACATAATATCGAGCTGAAAGTAGGAAAAGGCGGCCAGTTAATCCGGAGTGCGGGAACCTATGGACAGTTGATGGCCAAGGAAGGAAGTTACGCACAGGTTCGACTGCCATCTGGGGAAATGAGAAAGATTTTTATAGACTGCAGGGCGACAATTGGTCAGGTAGGCAATAATGAGCATGAAAATATCAGCGTAGGCAAAGCAGGGCGGACGAGATGGGCCGGTAAAAGACCGAAAGTTCGAGGAGTTGTCATGAATCCGGTTGACCATCCCATGGGTGGCGGCGAAGGAAGGTCTTCAGGAGGGCGGCATCCCTGCACCCCTTGGGGCGTACCAACAAAGGGACATAAAACGCGATCCAACAAAAGCACTGATAAATACATTGTAAAGAGAAGGGGATAGGAAGTGGCAAGATCAATCAAAAAAGGTCCATTTGTTGATGAAAAACTTTTTGATAAGGTTCAAAAGGCTGTTGCGTCCGGGAATAAAAGTGTTATTAAAACCTGGTCACGCAGGTCGACGATTACCCCTGATTTGATAGGACATACATTTGCAGTGCACAATGGAAAAAAATTCATACCGGTATTTGTAACGGAGAATATGGTTGGTCATAAACTAGGTGAATTTGCACCAACGAGGATATTCTTCAGTCATGCAGGGGATAGAAAATCTAAAGTGCGGAGATAATTAATTATTTATTGAACATTTTTGGATAAGTAAAGAGCGCAGAGACGAAAATATGGAAGCGAAAGCAACTGCAAAATATATAAGGATATCACCTCAGAAGGCGAGGCTGGTTGTGGATCTGATTCGTGGTAAAAAGGTGGACGATGCGAGGGAGATCCTGAATTATTCCCGGAAGCGATCTGGACAAATTGTCGGGAAAGTTCTCAAATCAGCATTCGCAAATGCTGTACAGAATCCAAACATCGATGAAAAAATATTATTTGTAAAAGAGATTTTTGTAGATCAGGGACCTTCTATGAAAAGATGGCGTGCAAGAGCCCAGGGCCGAGCTGCATCAATCAAAAAGAGAATGAGTCATATTACCGTTATTTTGGACGAAAAGTAATAATGGGGAGGTGCGAGATTGGGGCAGAAGGTTAATCCCATCGGTCTGAGACTGGGAATCAACAAGAATTGGAATTCTCGGTGGTATGCTGATAAGAGCTATCGCTCGATGCTGTATGAAGATCTCAAAATTCGCGGTTATCTGAAAAAGAAGCTTTATCATGCGGGGATATCGCATATAGACATCGAAAGAGCGGTCAATAAGGCAAAGGTGAATATTTATGCTGCGCGTCCTGGAATCATAATCGGCAAAAAAGGTGCGGAGATTGAAAAGCTGAAGAAAGAGCTGGAGAACGTTTCCAGTAGCGAAATCATCATCAATATCCTGGAAGTCAGAAAACCGGAGATTGACGCTCAGCTTGTTGCCGAAAACATCGCTACGCAGTTGGAGCGGAGAGTTGCATTTCGTAGAGCAATGAAGAAATGTGTTTTAACCGCACTAAAATTTGGAGCCAAAGGGATCAGAGTAAGTTGTTCCGGAAGACTAGGTGGCGCTGAAATGTCAAGAACGGAGTGGTATCGTGAAGGCAGAGTGCCCCTGCATACATTAAGAGCGGATATAGACAGCGGTTTTACGGAAGCAAAGACTGCTTATGGGCAGATCGGCATCAAGGTATTGATATTTCACGGTGAAGTGCTTCCGGGAAGAAAGGAACTTGAAAAACCATAGAAGCGGGTAAAATATTAAACTCGGGAAGATGACTAGGTTATAAAAAAGAGGGTTTTTTTCCATGTTAATGCCAAAAAGGGTGAAATATAGGAAGTTGCAAAGGGGTCGAAGGACAGGAACCGCCACAAGAGGAAGTAAAATATCTTTTGGGGAATATGGACTTCAAGCAGAAGAATGTGGCTGGATAACCGCAAGGCAGATTGAGGCAGCGAGAATTGCCATTACGCGCCATGTCCGTAGAGGCGGTAAGATATGGATAAGAATATTTCCCCATAAATCAATAACAAAGAAGCCAGCAGAAACTCGCATGGGAAAAGGAAAAGGTGCACCGGAAGAATGGGTGGCTGTCGTCAAGCCAGGCACGGTACTCTATGAGATGCAGGGAGTCTCCAAGGAAGTGGCGAGAGAAGCTTTCAGACTGGCATCACACAAACTTCCGATAGGGACAAGGTTTCTTTCTAGGGAGCTGACAGATGAAGGCTAAAGAATGGAGAGAGAAAAGCCTTGATGAGATAAGGCAAAAAAATAAAGAGTTGGAAGAGGAGCTTTTTAACCTGAGAATGCGCAGTGCTGCGGGGCAGCTGGAATCATCAGCGGCGCTTGGAAAAATAAAAAGGGATATAGCACGTGCAAAAACAGTGTTACGGGAAAAGGGGGTTAAAGAGCATTGAGCGAGAGAGGCTTCAACAGGACTATTAAGGGCGTTGTTGTCAGTAATAAAATGGACAAGACCATTGTGATTCGGGCTGAGCGCCTGGTGAAACATCCGGTTTTTCATAAATATACAAGAAAACATGTCAAGTATATGGTCCATGATGAGAAAAATGAATGTAAAGTCGGGGATACAGTCATTGTCATGGAATCGCGTCCATTGAGCAGACTGAAAAGATGGCGAATGCTTCGTATCGTTGCAAAAGCAGAATAGGAAGAAACTACTTGGGAAGAGTGGATGGAGTCGCATAATGATTCAGATGCAAACCGTACTTAATGTGGCCGATAATTCAGGCGCTAAAAAGGTCGCCTGCATTAAAGTGCTTGGTGGTTCGAAAAGAAGGTATGCTGGCGTTGGAGATGTTATTGTTGTGGCGGTCAAGGAAGCTATGCCCAATTCGAAGGTGAAGAAGGGCGATGTGATGAAGGCCGTCATCGTAAGAACTGCGAAAGAGGTCAGACGTCAGGATGGATCTTATTTGAAATTTGACGACAATTCCGCCGTATTAATAAGCAATCAGATGGAGCCGATCGGGACTCGTATTTTTGGCCCGGTAGCCAGAGAATTGCGGGCAAGGCAGTTCATGAAAATCATATCGCTGGCTCCTGAAGTGCTCTGAGCAACCATCATGAGGATTATGCGGTGAGATATTTGCCAGGAATGTTAATTAAATATGGAGAATAGCAATGCAATTGAAGCATCTGAAAAAAGGGGACTTCGTAAAGGTGATATCCGGAAGGGAAAAAGGTAAGACTGGGAAAGTCTTGACGGTGATCAGCGAGAAAAACAGAGTTGTCATAGAAAAGATGAACATGGTCAAACGGCACCAGAAAGCCAACGCGATGGGTAAAGGCGGGATTGTCGAAAAAGAAGGACCGATACATGCTTCGAACGTTATGATGATGTGTGGGAAATGTAACAAAGAGACAAGAGTCGGTATCAAAAAGCTTGAAGATGGAAAGAAAGTAAGAATCTGCAAGAAATGCAATGATATATTGGATATATAGGTAGCGACGACATGGCTAGATTAAAAGATTATTATAAAAAGGAAGTTATTCCAGCGCTGATTTCAGAATTTGGTTACAAGAATCCCATGCAGGTTCCCGTGATGAAGAAAATCGTTGTTAATATGGGCCTGGGTGAGGCGATCCAGAATGTAAAAATCCTGGACAGTGCTGCCGGCGAACTGGAAATGATAACAGGGCAGAAGGTTGTAATTACGAAAGCGAAAAGGTCTATTGCGACATTCAAGCTGCGGAAGGGTATGTCCATCGGATGCAGGGTTACCTTGAGAAGGGAAAGAATGTATGAATTTCTTGACCGATTTATTAATGTTGCACTGCCAAGAATTCGGGATTTTAGAGGCGTGTCTCCGAATACGTTTGACGGTCGTGGAAATTACTCAATAGGCGTTAAAGAGCAGATTATTTTCCCGGAAATTGAGTACGATAAGATTGAAAAGATTCGCGGAATGAATATCGCGATTGTGACGAGTGCGAATACCGATGAAGAAGCAAGAGCACTTTTGAAGTTTATGGGAGTTCCATTTAGAAGTTAAAGAATTTGTCGAGGGAGAGAATTAACCGGAGGAGTCGGAGTGGCAAAAAAATCCTTGATAGCAAAGGCAAAACGGGAGCAGAAATATTCTGTGAGAACGTACAACAGGTGCTCAATTTGCGGAAGGCCGCGAGCATACTATAGAAAGTTTGGTATGTGCAGGATATGCTTAAGGAAGTTATCGTCAAAAGGCGAAATTCCGGGAGTTATTAAATCAAGCTGGTAGTCATTATTTTTTAAGGAGCAGTTATATGGGGATGACCGATCCTATTGCTGACATGCTGACAAGAATCCGGAATGCAAACAGAGTTCACTTTAAAAGTGTTGATGTAGTGTATTCGGGAGTGAATGTTAATATCGCCAAAGTGCTGAAAAAAACGGGGTATATCGGCGGTTATGATGTAAAGAAGGATGAGAAAGGTCATGATGTTCTCAAAGTATACTTGAAGTATCCCGATTCTAAGAGAACCATCATTAATGATATCCAAAGAGTAAGCAAGCCAGGAAGACGAGTCTATGTGAAAGGGGATGAAATTCCCAAGGTTCTGAATGGCTATGGCGTAGCAATCATATCGACATCAAAGGGCGTCATTACGGACAAAGAGGCCAGAGAAAAGAGTGTCGGTGGAGAAGTGCTTTGTAAGGTTTGGTAAGGATATTTTGAGGTAAGGTTGTAAGAGGATAACGACAGGAGAGTTATCATGTCAAGAATTGGGAAGAAGCCGATAGAACTGCCCGCTAATGTAACGTGTGAGCGAACTGGAAATGCGATCAAAGTTGCGGGGCCACGTGGGGAATTGACTACAATTATACCTGAAAAGGTAGAAGTGGTTATGGATCAGACGAAAGTATTGGTAAAAAGGCATTCCGACAGCCGGGAGGATCGTTCGTATCATGGCTTGGTAAGAACATTGATCCAGAACATGATTACAGGAGTAAGCACCGGTTATGAGAAAAGTCTAGAGATTGTAGGTGTAGGGTTCAAAGCAGAGGCTGAGGGTAGAAATCTTAAGTTGACGATAGGATATTCGAGTCCCATAATATACGCTGTCCCGGAAGGTATAGATCTAAAAATCGAAAAGGCAACAAACATCATCCTGTCCGGAATTGATAAGGAAAAAGTGGGTAAGGTCGCAGCTGAAATTCGCAGGATAAAAAAACCTGAACCATATAAAGGAAAGGGAATTAAATATGCGAACGAGCAGGTGAGGAGAAAGGTTGGAAAATCTGTAGGCGCGTAACGTCTATATCCATGATTAATTTATAAATATAGATTAATGACGAGGTAAAAAATTGGCTTCAAAAAAAGTTCAGAAAATTAGGGACAAGAGAAAAGCTCGTGTTCGTGCGAAAATCAGCGGCTCTACAGAGCGACCACGACTTTCTGTATTTAGAAGTTCAAAGCATATCTATGTGCAGGCAGTTGCTGATAATGAAGGCAAAACCATAGCCCATTCCTCCACCATTAGTGATGATGTAAAGAGTAAGATAACCGATGTGAAAAAAGTTGAAGCTGCAAAAGAAGTAGGCAGATCAATTTCCAGAAAACTGAGAGATATGGGAATTCAAGAGGTCGTATTTGATAGGGGAAGTTATTTATACCACGGTAGAGTAAAAGCTTTAGCAGACGGGGCGCGAGAAGAAGGGTTAAAGTTTTAAGATAACGGATCAAATTTATTCATCTTAAAGGGACTGATAATTGGACAAGAAAGATTTGGGCGAAGTTGAATATTTGGATAGAGTCATTGCCATCAACAGAACAGCAAAAGTTGTGAAAGGTGGAAGACGCTTCAGGTTTAGTGCAATTGTTGTGGTCGGTGACGGTAATGGCTCGGTGGGTGCCGGATTAGGAAAAGCTCATGAAGTACCTGAGGCCATCAGAAAAGGAATGGAACAGGCTAAAAAGAGCATGACTAAAATCGAGATTGAAAAAGGTACGATACCGTATGAAGTAATCGGTAAATTCGGTGCTGGCCGGGTGCTTCTGAAACCTGCGTCAGAAGGTACCGGTTTGATTGCGGGTGGAGCTGTGAGAGCGGTACTTGAAGTAGCCGGTATTCACAATATTCTAACGAAATGTTTAGGTTCTCACAATCCACATAATCTTGTAAAGGCGACGATTGAAGGGTTATGCAGATTGGAAAGCCCGGGCAGGATAGCAGCTTCGAGAGGAAAGTCCATATCGGAAATATAGAATCAAGGGGACCGCAGAGTGAGCAAGCAACTTAAAATAACACTGAAGAAAAGCGCAATTGGCAGACCTTCAAAGCAGAGAGACACGCTCAGAGGCATGGGATTGTCGAAAATCAATAAGGCGGTTGTCCTGAAGGACTGTACTGAAATCAGAGGAATGATAAACAAGGTAAGTCATCTTGTCAGTTGCGAGGAAGTTGAAGGAGTGGAGTAATGGATTTAAGTCAGTTAAGGCCACCTGAGGGATCAAGAAAAAAGAGAAAGCGGATCGGCAGAGGAAGCGGCTCTGGTCATGGTGGGACGTCGTGCAAAGGGCACAAAGGCCAGAATGCGAGGTCCGGAGGTGGGGTAAGGGATGGCTTTGAAGGTGGCCAGATGCCGCTGTCACGGAGATTGCCCAAAAGAGGATTTCGGAGCAGGATCTTAAAAGATATCGTTACTTTGAATGTTGAAAAACTGAACGGGTTTCAATCCGGCGTGGAAATTGATGAGCATCGATTAAAAGAAAGCGGGCTGGTAAAAAGTTCAGCAGAGAAGATTAAGATCCTTGGAAAGGGAGAAATTGACCATCCGCTGACTGTAAAAATCAAAATGATCAGTCAGGGAGCAAAAGCGAAAATTGAAGCTGCAGGCGGATCGGTCATCGAGGTAGTCTGATTTGATAGAAGGCCTGAAGAACATTAATAAGATTCCGGAATTGCAAAAGAGAATACTTTATTCTCTTTTGATGTTGGGCGTGTATCGCGTCGGAGCGCATATTCCAACTCCAGGAATTGATACAGCGGCCTTAATGGCATATTTTGAACAGGCTAAAGGGTCTTTGTTGGGCCTCTTTGACATGTTCGCAGGAGGGGCGCTGAGTAACCTGTCCGTGTTCGCACTCGGGATCATGCCTTACATCAGTGCGTCAATCATCCTTCAACTGCTTACTGTAGCTGTGCCTCATCTGGAAAGGCTATCAAAAGAAGGGGAGGCAGGAAGAAGAAAAATAACGCAGTATACCCGTTACGGGACCATCGTACTCAGCATAATACAAGGTTTCGGAATATCAGTCGGATTGGAAAACATGGCAGGTCCGACGGGAGTATCCATTGTTATGCAACCGGGTTGGGGATTTCGATTAATGACCGTCCTGACCCTGACGGCAGGCACGGCCTTTTTAATGTGGCTTGGGGAACAGATCACTGAAAAGGGAATTGGAAACGGAATATCCTTAATTATCTTTGCTGGAATTGTATGCCGAGGACCGGAAGCCATAATCAACACCTTTAGACTTTTATCAACAGGAGAGATGGGTTTTTTCCTGATCATTATTCTCATCGCCATGATGATCACCGTTATAGGTGTTATTGTATTTGTAGAGAGCGGACAGAGACGGATTCCTGTTCAATATGCGAAAAGGGTTGTTGGAAGGAAGGTCTATGGAGGGCAGTCAACCCACCTGCCTCTGAAGGTCAATACAGCCGGTGTCATTCCGCCGATATTCGCGTCATCGATAATCATGTTTCCAGCTACGATTGCTAACTTTGTACCGCACCCTTGGATGAAGGTCGTAGCGGATGCGTTGGTTCCGGGAAGAATAGGTTATGAAGTATTATATGTAGGATTTATCGTCTTTTTTTGTTATTTTTACACAGCGGTGACGTTTAACCCGAATGATGTAGCTGAAAATATGAGGAAATATGGCGGATACGTTCCGGGAATAAGGCCGGGAAAAAAGACGGCTGAATATATAGACGATGTCTTGACCCGACTGACATTCAGCGGTGCGATATATGTTTCAGCAGTTTGCGTTCTGCCGAGTATTCTCATAGCCTATTTTAATGTGCCGTTCTACTTTGGAGGGACGGCGTTACTGATCGTAGTAGGGGTTGCACTGGATACGGCGGGGCAGTTGGAAACACATCTTCTGACACGACAATATGAGGGATTTCTAAAGAAAGGCAAGATTGCAAGAAGAAGATGAAGAGACCTGCCTTTTCCAGAAACAGATAAAATGGTTATTTTAAAGAGACCTGAAGAAATAGAAAAAATTCGAAAGAGCAGCCGGATCGTAGCGGAAATACTTCAGGAATTAATGAATAGTGTAAAACCCGGAATAAGAACGATTGACCTTGAAGAGTACGCGGAAGAGCTGGCTGCCCGTAAAAAGGTAAAACCCGCATTTAAAGGTTATAATGGCTTTCCATTTGGGCTTTGTGTGTCCGTTAATGAAGAAGTTGTGCATGGAATGCCTTCAAAACGAATCTTACGTGATGGAGACATTGTCAGCTTGGATTACGGAGTTTATCATGACGGGTATTATGGAGATGCAGCCATAACCGTGCCAGTCGGTGAGGTTTCACAGGAATTGTTAAGATTACTGCAGATTACAAAAGAGAGCTTATGCGAAGGGATTAAGGAATCAAGGATAGGGAACAGACTGGGTGATATCTCAGCCGCCATACAGGCTCATGTCGAAAGTGCGGGATTTTCAGTGGTCAGGGATTTTGTGGGACATGGAATCGGTAAAAGTTTGCATGAAGATCCGCAGGTGCCGAATTTCGGATCAAAAGGCAGAGGGATATTACTGAAAAAAGGAATGGTGCTTGCGATCGAGCCCATGGTAAATGCCGGCAAATATTCAGTTAAGGTATTAAATGATAATTGGACAGTCGTCACGGAAGATGGTAAGTATTCCGCTCATTTTGAGCACTCCGTTGCGATAACTGAAAATGGTCCGGATATCTTGAGTTGTATCAACTAAGATCCGGAGATTACTGCGATGAAATACAGTTGAACGATCCAGAGGATCATAAGAAATTATTGCTAAAAGGATCTGCATTCATATTGAATCAAAGTAAGCAAAAGAAATATCAGGTAGGTTTATGGCCAAAGAAGAACCCATAGAAGTAGAAGGCCGAGTAATTGAGCCACTGCCCAATGCAATGTTCAGAGTGGAATTAGAAAATGGTCATCGGGTACTGGCACATATCTCAGGAAAAATGAGGATGCATTTTATTAAAATATTGCCTGGCGATAAAGTTACGGTGGAATTGTCGCCCTATGATCTCACACGAGGTAGAATTATTTACAGGACAAAGTAGGATAACTGAAAATAGTTAAAGTTGTGAGTAAAGCTTAATTATAAACGCTTAATTGTAAAAATAGAGGCAGAGGAGTGAAATTGTGAAAGTACGGTCATCAATCAAAAAAATATGCGATAAGTGCAAAATTATAAAAAGACGCGGTTTGCTTAGGGTTATCTGTGAAAATCCAAAGCATAAGCAGAGACAGGGATAGTCCATAGAATATGTAATCAGGAGGAGATCAGGTGGCAAGAATTGCAGGTGTAGATTTACCAAAGAATAAAAGAATGGAAATAGCCTTAACGTATATCTATGGAATAGGTCGGACAAAGGCGAAGGAAATTCTTGAAAAGGCTGAGATCAGCTTTGATACAAAAACTGATGAACTTGCTGACTCCGAGATCAATGCAATACGAACTATAATCGATAGAGACCATAAAGTGGAAGGTGACCTGAGAAGAGATATCTCCATGTCAATCAAAAGACTGATGGATGTGGGAGCATACCGAGGTCTGCGTCATCGTAAGGGGCTTCCGGTAAGAGGACAAAGAACACATACGAACGCACGAACGCGAAAAGGTCCGAGAAGAGCTATCGCAGGAAAGAAAAAATAATTAATTATACCTTTAGAATCAAGTGGTTGAGCGAGGAGAAAAATGGCTAAGCAGGTAAGAAAGACAGGCAAGAAAAAAGAGAAGAAGAACATTCCGGAAGGAATTGCACATATACAGTCAACTTTTAATAATACAATCATTACCATTACAGATCCAATCGGAAACGTTATTGCGTGGTCGTCATCTGGAATGCAGGGATTTAAGGGTTCCAGAAAAAGCACGCCATTTGCCGCTCAAATGGCTGCGGAAGACTGCGTAAAAAAGGCGAAAGAACACGGTCTAAGAAAGGTACAGGTCTATGTAAAGGGACCAGGATCCGGACGCGAATCAGCGTTACGTTCGCTTCAGGCCGCAGGATTGACGATTTCGTTAATTCGAGATGTAACACCGATTCCGCATAACGGCTGTCGCCCTCCAAAAAGACGAAGGGTCTGAAAAACTGGTATTATATTTCACATAATATCTTCCATCGTAAATTAAAAAGATTAAATAATACAGACGGGATTAAAAAGGGAGGCATTCTTGGCAAGATATAAGGAATCCGCATGCAGGCTTTGCCGCAGAGAAGGCTTGAAGTTGTTTCTTAAAGGAGACCGCTGCTATGGAGAGAAATGTGCATTCGAACGGAGGGGTTATGCACCGGGGGAACACGGACAGCTCAGAAGGAAGCAGCCATCAGATTACGGTGTGCAGTTAAGAGAAAAGCAAAAACTGAAACGGATGTATGGGCTCCTGGAAAAGCAGTTCAGGGGATATTTCGAAAAGGCCGATAAGAAGAAAGGTATCACAGGTACAAATCTGTTGCTCTATCTTGAACGAAGGCTGGACAACATGGTATACCGCCTTGGTTTAGCCAATTCAAGAAATGAAGCCAGACAATTGGTCAGACACAATCATTTCCTGGTCAATGGACGTAAAGTAAACATCCCTTCATTTCTGGTCAATATCGGGGATTTCATTGAAGTTACAGAAGAAGGCAGGAAGAACAATAAAATTATCGAGGCAATGGAAACCATTGCGAGGCGTGGAATTCCGCAATGGCTTGAGCTGGAACAGGAGAATTTCAAGGGCAAGGTAAAAATGCTTCCCACCCGTGAAGAATTAACTATGCCAATTCAAGAGCAGTTAGTCGTCGAGCTTTATTCAAAATAACATGATGCTTATTCTGAATGAGGAATCAGTTGTTAAGAACTGAAGGGTAGGGAATTAAATAATGGTCAGAAATTGGTGCAGTTTAATCAGGCCCAGAAGAATAGAAATTGACGAGAGCACTCATACGAGATTTTATGGGGAATTTGTTTGTCAACCTCTCGAAAGAGGCTTTGGTATCACCCTCGGCAATGCATTGAGAAGAGTTCTGCTTTCTTCCATTCAGGGGGCAGCCATTGTGTCGGTAAAGATTGATAATGTTCTTCATGAATTTTCGACTGTTCCGGGAGTAAAAGAAGACATTACAGATATTATCCTCAATCTTAAAGGGGTGAGGCTGAAGCTTCTCAGTGATGGTCCAAGAGTTATCCGTATTGACACGAAGAAAGAAGGTGTCATAACTGCCGCTGATATCATAACGGATGGAACGGTTGAAGTACTAAATGAGGATCATTATATTGCCTCGCTTTCTGGAGATATGCCGTTTCGAATGGAAATGGTCGTTAACAGCGGCAGGGGCTATGTGCAGGCAAAGAAGGAGAAAGACGTTGACCAGCCGGAAGGCACGATCAATATCGATGCCTTGTATTCACCCATTAAAAAAGTGAATTATACCGTAACGCATGCACGCGTTGGGCAGATAGCCGATTATGATAAGCTTTCACTTGAAGTGTGGACAGACGGGAATGTATTGCCAGAAGATGCTGTTGCATTTGCTGCAAAAATATTAAAAAAGCAGTTACAGGTTTTCGTGGGATTGCATACGGTCATCGGTACGGAAGAAGTAGAAGAAGAGGAAGAAGGAGAAGCGGTAAGCGAGAAGGAAAATCTGAATGATATCCTTTTAAGGCATGTGGAGGACTTGGAATTGTCGGTTAGATCTGCCAACTGTCTGAAAAATGCCGGGATCAACCTGATTGGTGAGCTTGTTCAGAAAAGCGAAGCCGAGATGTTGAAAACAAAGAATTTTGGCAGAAAGTCATTGAGTGAAATAAAGGAAATACTAGCGGAATATGGTTTGACCTTCGGCATGAAACTTGAGTTTACGCCTTGGAATAAAGACGTCAGGGAGGAAATGGGCGAAATCCAGGAAGAAGGATGAACATTACTTGGAAAGGGTTTTGATTCTATGCGTCACGGGAAAACAGGAAGAAAATTAGGTAGAACGTCAAGCCACAGAACTGCCATGCTGAGAAATATGGTAACCTCCTTTTTAAGGTATGAATCTGTGAAAACTACAGATACAAGGGCAAAAGAACTGAGAAAGCTTGCTGAGAAAATGATAACCTTAGGAAAGAGAGGCGATGTGCATGCGAGGAGACAAGCGCTTGCAGTCGTAAGAGATCGTGCTGTGGTGACGAAAATATTCAATGAGTTGGCTGAACGGTATCGGGATCGACCAGGAGGTTATACCCGGATCATTAAAGCTGGTTATCGCGAAGGGGATAGTGCGCCGATTTCAATCATTGAGTGTGTTAGAGACATCAGCGGGACACAGTCGAAATAAGAAGAAAAACTGGGAAGTATCGGGATAATTTGCCTAAGTCAGGGTTTGAATTTAATATGTTTTGTTTCTCTTTTGTTAAACGAAGACACAGCGCGTATCAGTAAGGTTTAAAGGGAAATAAAGCTTACTTTTTAGATGTGCTGATAGAGGAGGTTCGTTATGGCAGAAGAAAAGATTGGTGAGGTCATCAAGTTTTTTGCGAAACCAAGTGTCGCGGCCGTTAAAATCATTCAGGGGCAACTTAGTGTAGGCGATACTGTAAAATATACAGGTCATACTACGGATTTTTCGGATACCATCGAGTCCATAGAAGTAAACAACAGTAAAGTAGAAAAAGCAGTTGCGGGGGATTTCATTGGTATCAAGGTATCCGGTCGCGTTCGTCCGGGCGATGAGGTATTTAAGGTTACTCCCGAATAAACACTGAAAAGCTGATCAGCTAAACAAGCCATGGATTGATTTTATTTTAAAAAGAAAGATCCGTGGCTTTTTTGTTTTGAATTATACAGGAAAACGAAGATTTATCATCTCAGTTGGCCACAGGTTAACAGGATATTTCCTTGTTTGCTTTTGTGACCCGATTCTTTTCAACTATTCATTGAAAATAAAATAGTTAAAGAATCCTTTTTCTGCCGATGGATGTTGGCGTGCAACAAAGCGCCCGGATCGTGCTGTCAAAGAAAAATCCCGGCGATAAAACAGAGAAGAAGAGAAAGGGCCAGATTGGATGAATATTCGCATACTGGGCTGTCATGGATCACAGGTTCCCGGTTGTAATACAACGAGTTTCCTGGTGGAAGAAAATGTGCTGATTGATGCCGGTTCAATAACTTCAACGCTGACTGCGGAGGAACAGGTAAAAGTTGATTATATTTTTGTCACACACGCTCATTTGGATCATGTCAAGGAAATGATGTTCATGGTGGATAATCTGTGGTACCTACAGAAGTCCAATCCTCTGACAATCGTCAGCATAGAGCCGGTCATCCATGCTTTAAAGACCCATCTGTTCAATGGGCTGATCTGGCCGGATTTTTCTTCCTTGCCGAATGCGGAAAATCCTGTGTTGAGGTATGAAATTCTTGAGGTCGGCGGGAAAAGAAATATAGGCTCCTTCGCCGTCACAGCCATATCTGTAAACCATACGGTGGAAACCGTTTCTTATGTAATAGAAACAGGCCAGGGATCCATGATCTTTATCGGAGACACAGGGCCGACAGAAGAGATATGGAAAGTTGCGAACTCGATAGAAGATTTGAAAGCCATCTTTGTGGAAACATCTCTTCCCGATGAAATGAATCATATTGCCGAAATGACCGGTCATTTAACTCCTGCCATGCTGATGAAGGAGTTGTTTAAACTCAATAATAAAAATCTGGATATCTATCTCTATCATATGAAGGATTTTTATTCGAAATTAATAACTCGCCAGGTTGCAGCCATGAATCAGAACAGGCTCCACATTTTGGAGGACGGTCAGACTGTCCGTATTTAGCAGAATGATGTCCTTCTCTTAAGATTTTTCGACCTCAGGCAGTCTTGGACGGGATCGATTACGGAATTTCAGGGAGTCGGCCTGAAGGTTCTGCGAAGAATATCGTTTGTGAAGTAATTATAAATTGTACAATGGAAAATGTTCAAAAAGAAGATCCACAACGTTTATTAGATTTAAACTGCAATATCATTCGTCTCGGTCTTGACCCAATCAGGCATCTTCTTGAAAGAATGGAGAATCCCCAACTCAAGTATCCCGCGGTTCTAATTGGAGGAACCAACGGCAAGGGATCCACAGCGGCCATTCTATCTTGCATCCTCAAGGAAAGCGGCTATAAAGTCGGACTTTATACTTCACCACATTTGACGAGCATTTGCGAACGAATCCGTATTAATGGTTCCTTAATATCTGAGGAACGAATGCAAGACTGCTTCGGGATGATCCCAAGCAGTCTTGAGGAGCCGCTGACCTATTTTGAGGTTCTGACAGCGTCGGCATATCTTTATTTTTATCAGGAGAAGGTTGATATTGCGGTTCTGGAAGTGGGCATGGGGGGACGTCTTGATGCGACCAACGTTGTAACGCCCCTGGTCTCCGTCATCTCGAACGTTCATCTGGAACACCAGGAATATCTGGGACGTCATTTAAGAGACATTGCTGCCGAAAAAGCGGGAATTATCAAAGAGAATAGCGTCTGTGTTACCGCTGTTACCCAGAAAGCCGTTCTTGACCTTCTGTCAGAAACATGTCGACAGAAAGAAGCGACCCTGTATCGCCTCGGGAAAGATATCCGCGTCAGAGTGAAAGGCGATGGCACTTTTTCCTATCAGGGGATCGCAATCAAGCTGGACGATCTCAAGTGTACGTTGTCAGGGGCGCATCAGATAAAGAATGCCGCACTGGCACTAGCAGCGGCCGAGGTCGTTACCACAAAAGGGATTCGTGTCAATCGGCAGGCCATGCTCAGTGGTGTGGCCTGCGCAAGCTGGGATGGTCGGCTTGAAATACTCCAGAATACGCCCACCGTGCTTGTCGACGGCGCCCATAATCCGGCGGCTGCCAATGTCCTCTGTCAGGCGCTTCGAAATCGGAATGCGGATGACCATCGGCTCCTTATATTCGGAGCGCTCGGCGACAAGAACTATCGCCTTATGCTAAAAAAATTACTGCCGTTTTTCGATCATGTCATTTTCACAAAACCAAAGACGGAGCGTGCGGTCGATGTGGCCGATCTGATCAGGGCGGCAAGACACTATGACCGCTCTGCCGAAGCGATAGAAGACAGCTGTGAAGCGTTGCAGCGGGCATTATGCCTTACCGGTAAAAATGATATGATCTGTATTACCGGTTCGCTTTATCTTGTCGGTGAAATAAAAAAAAGGTATGCAGAAAATCTTCATGCTGCATGCAAGCACGGCATTTCTCCCGCTGTTGCAAGCTGAAATTGGATTGTTGCCAGAGGTGATGATGAACCGAAAAAATTCATTATACGAGGAAGTGGGGATAAAGTCCATCCTTCGCCCTGAAGGACCGAGAAGCTGGATCTCTTATATCGTTATGTTTTTTTTTGTTGTTCTTTTATTCCCTGCCGACGCCCTTACGGCAGAACCCCGAAAGATCCAGGGGCCTGTCGACATTGAAGCGGATACACTGGATTATGTAAAGGACACCGATACGTATCATGCCCGGGGAAACGTGATCATCAGGTTTTCCGAAGGGGTTCTCACGGCGGACAGTGTCGCGTTGAACAAGTCGACCAATGAAGCTCTGGCTGAAGGGCATGTCTCATTGAAAAGTGGCGGGGATATACTTGAAGGGGATATCCTCACATTCAATATCGAGACAAAAAGCGGTGCCGCTGAAAACGCCCGGATTTTCATGGTGCGGAACCACGTGTATTTGAAGGGCAGCCGTATCGAAAAGGAGGGGGAGGCGCGCTACCGGGTTTTTGATGCCACGGCCACAACCTGCGATGGGGCAATTCCGGACTGGAGCTTTTCCGGAAAGGAACTGGATGTGACCATCGACGGTTACGGGACGGTGAAACATGGCAAATTCAATATTCGAAATTTTCCGGTTTTTTATACACCCTATCTGATTTTTCCAGCCAAAACGACCCGGCAATCCGGTTTTCTGCTTCCCACCCTGGCCTATTCACGGGATAAGCATGGGGTGGATATTGAACTCCCTTTCTTCTGGGCCATCTCCCCGAACCTTGACGCAACCTTTTACTCGCGTTACATGGAAGAACGGGGGTTCATGGAAGGCCTGGAGATCCGTTATTTTATCAGTCCGGATTCCTATGGAACATTTTATGCGGACTACCTCAACGATAACAAAAACGTGACGGAGACTTTAGGCGCCATCAGCAGGGACTGGCAATCCGATCGGCAGCGGGGTTCATTCTATCTGAACCACGAGACCACGTTCAGCTCTGGGTTTTACCTGCGCAGTGATATCTATAAAGTTTCCGATAGCTGGTATTTCAAGGACTTTTCCTCCAAGAATTACTATCGGGACCATTATTCCACGGACCCGACGCAGCGCTTCAAGCGGATCTCTTTTCAGGCCGACGAGTCTCTGAACTCTCTGGATTCCACAGTGAGGCTGGTCAAGGATGCGGAACTTTACAATATCACAGCCCTGGCGCGCTATACGGATGATTTCACAAGTCCATCGAATGACCAGACATTGCAGAAATATCCGGAAATATCTCTTTTTACAGTAAAAAGACCTCTTCTGGGAACGCCGCTTCATGGAATGATCAATGGGACCTATGATTATTTCTATCGAAATGAAGGGCAGAAAGGCCACATGTATGACATTCAGCCCCTTGTCTCACTCCCTGTCCGCTTGGGACACTATGCCCGTTTTGTCCCGGAATTCAGTGTCCGGGAGACTATATGGGATCGTGATGACGACGAGTCAGGGACGATGCCCGGGGTAAGCCATCGCGGAGACCGGCAGGTTTATACGGCGAGCGCTGTCCTGAATACGGAATTTCACCGGATTTATGCCATCGGGGGAAAGCAGTTCGACAAAATCAGGCACGTGATCAAGCCGGAGTTGACCTACACTTATATTCCTGATCCCAGTCAGGACGATATCCCGGATTACGTGACCCCGATTGATGAAACCAATAGTCTGACCTATGCCCTGACCAATACCTTGACGGCGAAAATGCGGGAAAAGGACGGTTCAAGCAGTTACCGGGAAATTGTGCGGTTTAAATTGTTTCAGACCTATGATATTCGCGAGGCGCGGAGATCCGTTCAGGCTGATGAACCTGACAGCGAACCCTTCAGGGATCTCAATATGGAACTCTTTATCGATCCCTTTTCCTATCTCTCCTTCGCAGCCCGCAACAAACTGGATGTAAACAGCGGTGACTGGCTGCAAACCAATTATGATCTTGTCCTGAGAGACTGGCGGGGAGATTCGGCTACCCTGCAGTATCGTTATACGCAGGATTCGATAGAGGAAATCAATCTCAATTTGAATGCGAAGTTGACCAGCCAACTGGATGCCCTGTTCATATTGAGGAGGAATGAACTGGAAGAAAAAAATCTGGAAAGAACTTATTTGCTGAAATATCACAGGCAGTGCTGGGGCGTTGATTTCGGCTATTCCGACGGGGACAACGACCGGCGTTTCGTGGTGTCCTTTTCACTTTATGGAATGGGAATATAGGAGGGGATGAACATTAAGGAGACCGGAACGGGCATAGAAAAGTGCCGTTCGCAGAATGGAATTCCAGCCCTGTTCATAGAAATTATGAACGGATCCGGTTTTTCTCTTGACAAACATCCTGAAATTGCATAGGTAGTGCCTTTGAATTTTCAAGGACTGGTGTTTTTATGAAGACATATCAAGCGAAAGAATCGGAAGTAGCGCGGGAGTGGTATCTGATTGACGCCGAAGGGCAGGTACTGGGAAGGATGGCCAGTGAAATCGCCCGGAGGTTGCGGGGTAAGCATAAACCAGAGTATACTCCCCATGTGGATACCGGTGATTTTATTGTGGTCGTCAATGCAGAGAAGATGGTGCTGACCGGTAAGAAACTGAGGGACAAAATCTATTACCACCATTCCGGTTATCCCGGCGGATTGAAAGAGAAAACGGCTGGTAAGATGATGCAGGAAAAGCCGACTGATGTTCTGTGGCTGGCAGTCAAGGGAATGCTTCCCAAGAATTCTCTGGGAAGGCGGATGTTGAGGAAGTTGAAGGTTTATGCCGGAAACGATCATCGCCACGAGGCGCAGTGTCCCAAAGTGCTTCCACTGTAAAATGAGATGGATGGTTTCTGCATCAGATTCTTAAAATTGTAAATTAGCCGATTTGGAGAAAAATATGTTAGAAAAACGCTTTTATGCGACGGGGCGAAGGAAAAGTGCCGTTGCCAGAGTCTATATGAAGGAAGGCAACGGAGTGCTGACAGTCAATAAAAGGGACTTTGATGACTATTTTCCGCGAGAAAGCCTGAAAATGCTTATTCGGCAACCTTTTGAGGTTGTAGGAAAACAAAATCACTTTGACTGTTATGTTAATGTGTCTGGTGGGGGAATTTCCGGTCAGGCCGGCGCCGTGAAGCACGCCATTGCACGAGCCCTTCAGGAATATGACGCGGAACTGCGTTCCGTAATGAAAAAAGAAGGCTTCCTGACACGGGATCCCCGTGCGAAGGAACGGAAAAAGTACGGTCAGCCCGGCGCACGAAAACGCTTCCAGTTCTCGAAGCGTTAAGAATTTTTAAAGGGGGCGATGGCCCCCTTTTTTTGTGATATCCATTACCTTTCCAATGCCTGTCTTTCCTCGTGGTTTTACCGATTTCGTGCCGAATAGTACGAGTAATTAAATAATAAATGGAGACTTTCCGGCTGCTTTCAAAAGCGTGTCAATCTGTCAAGAGAGATGATGCCGAGAAACATCCGGGGCGGAGAAGCGGCAATGATGCCGGTGTTTTTGGCCGAAAACCGGCAAACGGCTATGGATGAACCGTTTCGGCATCAGGATGAGTAACCAGAATCAAAGCGAGGGTTATATGATAAAAGTTGGAATCTACGGGGCCAGTGGTTATACGGGGCAGGAATGCCTCAGGTTGCTTCTTCGCCATTCCGGCGTAGAGGTGGTCGCGATCACCTCGAGGCGATATGCCGGTCTTCCCATCGCCGACGTCTATCCTGTGTTTGCGGGGTTAACGTCATTGGCCTTTATGAATGCCGCTCCCCATGAAGTTGCCCGGGAGGCCGATGTGATTTTTCTGGCGTTGCCCCACAGCGAATCCATGAAGGTGGCCCCAATATTCTGGGAAAGCGGGAAGAAAGTAATCGATCTCAGCGCGGATTTCCGGTTACGGGATGTCGATGTTTATGAATCCTGGTACGGAAGGCATGTCTCCCCCCAGCTTGTTCCGCAAACCGTTTACGGTATTCCTGAGCTCTACCGGGAGGAAGTGGCGAAAACCCGGTTTGTGGCGAATCCCGGATGTTATCCCACCAGCATTATTCTGGGAAGCGCACCTGCTCTCAAAAACGGACTGATTGACACGACCTCGGTGATTGTGGATTCCAAATCCGGCACCAGCGGCGCTGGTCGTGAACCCGCAGTGGGGTCTCTTTTCTGTGAAGTCAATGAAGGATTCAAAGCCTATAAAGTTTGCAACCACCGTCATACTCCTGAGATTGAACAGGAATTGAGTCGTCTTGCCGGCCAGGAAATAAGAGTTTCCTTCACACCCCACCTGCTTCCGCTCGATCGGGGGATTCTAAGCACCATTTACGCGACATTGACCCGGGATATCACAGGCAAAGAAGTGACGGAACTATACCGGAATTATTATGAGGGAGAAAGATTTGTCCGGATTTGCCAGCCGGGAAGTTTCCCGAATGTGGCCTTTGTTCGAGGGTCCAATTACTGTGATATCGGCGTAGCGGTGGATGCGCGCACTCAACGGTTGATTGTTGTTTCGGCCATTGATAATCTGGTTAAGGGCGCAGCCGGTCAGGCGATCCAGAATATGAACATTCTCTGCGGATTCCCGGAGCACGAGGGGCTCGAGATGATTGCCCTGTTTCCCTGAAACTTTTCCGTGTCCGGCATGTCTTTTTAAAAGAGGGGAGAAAACTCTTTCTGGTCATCAGATTGAAGGTCGCCGGACAGCAAGACCGCTGTCAGTCGGCAACTGCATGCGGAATGATCTCCTGTCGCGTTTTTTTTCGAGGAGGGATCCTATGTCTTTAAAATTATACAACACCCTGAATAATAAGAAGGAAGTCTTTACTCCTATCCGAGAGGGCCGGGTCGGGCTTTATGTATGCGGCATTACCGTATATGACGTATGCCATGTCGGGCATGCCCGGTCAGCCGTTGTGTTTGATGTTCTCAAAAGGTACTTGGAATACAGGGGGTATGAAGTCACCTACATAAAGAATTTTACCGATGTCGACGATAAAATCATCGCCCGTGCCAATGCGGAAGGGGTGAGCATTTCGGAGATCGCCAACCGTTATATTGCCTCGCATGATAAAGACATGGACCGTCTGGGGGTTCTCCGGCCGACGGTTACTCCCCGGGCCACGGAGCATATCGGGGAAATGATCGAGCTCATCAGCAAGCTCCAGAAACGTGGTCTGGCCTATGCTGTAGACGGGAATGTCTATTATGCCGTGGAGCGGTTTCCGGGTTATGGAAAACTCTCCGGCCGAAAACTTGAAGATATGATGGCCGGCGCCCGGATCGATGTCAATGAACATAAGAACAATCCCATGGATTTTGCCCTCTGGAAGGCCAGTAAACCAAATGAACCGGCCTGGGACAGCCCCTGGGGGCCAGGGCGGCCGGGCTGGCACATTGAGTGTTCCGTGATGAGCCAGAAATACCTCGGCGATACCTTTGACATCCATGGTGGCGGCGAGGATCTGGTTTTTCCTCACCATGAAAATGAAATTGCCCAATCCGAGGGTGTAACAGGTAAGCCGCTGGCCAATATTTGGATTCACAACGGCTTTGTGAAAATCAACAGCGAGAAGATGTCCAAATCGCTGGGCAACGTCTTTACCATCCAGGAAATGCTGACCCGTTATCATGCCGAGGTCATCCGTCTGTTCATGCTGCAGAGTCACTATCGCAGCGCCGTGGATTTCTCCGAGGAATCGCTGTCGGAAGCGCGGCAGGGGATGGATCGGTTCTATGGCACGCTAAAGGCCATCCAGGAAGTTCTGGCAGTGGCGGAGCAAGAGGCGTCTCCGATTTCTCCCGAAACCCTGACGGGGAAAACAGCGGAACTGTATGCCCATGTTCAGGGATTGCCTGACCGTTTCGTCGAGGCCATGGATGATGATTTGAATACAGCCCGGGCGATCGGTTACCTCTTTGATGCCGCCAGACAGATCAATGGATTTATTCGTGACGCGAAAATGGCCAAATCGAAAGAGGGGTGGAAAGTCCTGGCGCTGGCCGGAAAGAGTATCAAGGATCTCGGATACGTATTGGGCCTTTTTCAGGAAAATCCAGATGTCTATTTTTTGCAGGATCGTGAACGGGAAATCCGGAAACGGGGGCTTGAGCCTGCCGAGATTGAACTGCTGATCGCCGATCGATGGGCGGCAAGAAACGACAAGGATTGGCATAAGGCTGACGAAATCCGTCAGCTTCTTACGGAAAAAGGCATCGTCTTGAAAGATACTCCGACCGGTACGACCTGGAAGGTATCATGAAACCGAGAAAACGAGAGCAATATTGAGATAATCCGAAATATCTGGGACCGGGCCGAGCGCCTTCATTGCTTGACTTTTTGAGCGTCGGCCTGTATGTTTGCCCGTAAGTCAATCTTAGAATTCAAGGAGGGAGAGGAGCATGAGAAAATCAATTGCGGCGCTGTTAAAAGGTATTTTTTCGTTAATGGTCGTTCTGGTGTTTGTGATTGGCGTCTCCGGCTGTCAGAAGCAGGAAGGCCCTATGGAGGAAGCGGGCAAGAAGGCTGACAAAGCCGTTGAGGCAACGAAGGGTGCTGTTGAGGAAGCGGGCAAGAAAATTGAAGAAGGCGCGGAAGCAACCAAAGAGGCCGTAGAGAAAGCCGGAGAGAAAGTTGGAGAAGGTGCTGAAAAAGCAAAAGAAACTGTAAAGAAAGGTGTTGAAAGCACGGCAGGCGCAGTAAAGGAAACCGCAGCAAAAGTCGAAGAAAAAGCAAAAAAATAAACCTTCTGTTTTTTCTGCCCGAATGGTCAGGTCTTTGCCTGGACTATTCGGGCAGTTCCTTGAACGTAAGTTGGGGGGAGATCTCCTGATGACGACCTTCACAAGCTCGATTCTAAATCATTTCTTCCAGATGCTTTAAAGCCCGTTCCAGATTTTCCGGTTCAGGGCCGCCGGCCTGAGCCATATCCGGACGGCCGCCGCCCTTGCCGCCGACCACAGGGGCGATCTCCCGAATGATGCTGCCGGCGGAATACCGGTCCGTGAGATCTTTTGTGACCAGACAAAGCAGCATGGCCTTGCCCTCCGCCTTGCTTCCGATCAGAATGATGCCGGACTGAAGTCGATCCCTCAGCTTATCCCCGAAATCCCGGAGCGTCTTGGCGTCCGGCGCGTTCACTGCGGCGGTAAGCACCCGGATGCCTCTGATTTCCCTGGCCTGGCTGAGAAGATCAGCTGAGTCTTTAGCAGCGAGTCGACCTTTGAGCGTCTCGATTTCTTTTTCCTGGTCTTTCTGAGTTTTGATCAGTTTTTCCACACGCTCCCCAAGGTCGAATGGTGAGACTTTAAGGAGGTTGGCGGCCTTCTTCAGTTCATTTTCCACCCGGCGGGCATGATTGACCGCTTCCCGGCCGGTGACGGCTTCAATGCGCCGCACTCCGGCAGCTATGGCCGATTCGTGAATGATCTTGATGAATCCTATGTCGCCTGTTCGCTGGATGTGTGTCCCTCCGCAAAGTTCCATGCTGAAGTCACCCATCCGGACGACCCTTACCTTTTCGCCGTATTTTTCGTCAAAAACTGCTGTAGCCCCGGTTTTCATCGCTTCTTCGAGAGGCAGCACCCGGGTCACAACGGGCAGATTCCGACGGATCACGGCGTTGGCGAGGTTTTCGATCTGTTCCAGTTCATTTTCTTCAATCTTCGAGAAATGGGTGAAGTCAAATCGCAGCCTTTCAGCGGTGACCAGCGAACCGGACTGTTTGATGTGATTTCCCATGACCGTTTTCATGGCTGCCTGCAGCAGGTGGGTTGCGGAGTGATTGGCTTCCGTGGCCCGGCGCTTGTCCTCGGCGACGATGAGATTGACGGAGTCTCCTTTCCGGCCCCGCCCTTTTATGACCCTGCCGACATGGGAAATGAGATTGTCCAGGGGACGCCGCGTATCCAGGACTTCGAAGACAAAATCCTCTCCCTCGATCGTGCCCGTATCTCCGATCTGTCCGCCGATCTCTCCGTAGAAGGGGGTTTCGGCGACTATGAGCTCGCCTTCTTCGCCTTCTGCAAGCGAATCCACCAGTTCTTCTTTCTGCAGCAGGGCCGTGATCTGCGACTGAGCGTTGCAAACGCCTTCATGGCCAACAAAGACGGTGGAGATCCCCTGCGTGGAGAGCTTCTGGTAAAGGGCGGAAATCGCCTCTTCGCCGCTGCCTTTCCAGGATTCCCTGGCTTTTTCCCGCTGAACCTCCATGGCGCGCTGAAAGCCGTCTTCGTCGATGGTCAGGTTGTCCCGGCGGACGATATCGGCCGTGAGATCCGTCGGAAAACCAAAGGTATCATAGAGACGAAAGACAACGTCTCCGGGGATGGTGGTCGTGCCGGCCTTCTTCAGTCGGGAGACTTCTTCCTGAAGAATTTTCAGTCCGGCATCGAGAGTCTCCATGAAACGCTGTTCCTCGTTGAGGATGACCTTGGTGATGTAGGATTTCTTGTCAAGAAGATCCGGATAGGTCTCTTTCATCGCCTCGATGACCACCGGTGTCAGCTCGTGGAGGAAGGGCTGGTTCAGTCCCAGCAGTTTGCCGTGCCGTGCCGCCCGCCGCAGGATTCTCCTCAGGACGTAACCCCGCCCTTCGTTGGAGGGCAGGATGCCGTCACCGATCAGAAAAGCGACCGACCGGGCATGGTCGGCGATGACGCGGAGAGACACATCGTCCTCCTCGTTTTTTCCGTAGGGCTTGCCCGTCGTCCGGCTGATGGCCGCGAGAAGAGGCGCGAACAGATCCGTGTCATAGTTGCTCTTCACCCCCTGGGCAACGGCGGCAAGACGCTCCAGTCCCATGCCCGTATCGATGTTCGGCTTGGGGAGCGGAGTCAATATGCCTGCCTCATCCCGGTCAAACTGGGTAAAAACCAGGTTCCAGATTTCCAGATAGCGGTCGCAGCCGCATTCAATATGGCAGTCCGGACGACCACACCCGGTTCCTTCGCCCTGGTCGTAGATGATTTCCGAGCAGGGGCCGCAGGGGCCGGTCTCCCCCATCATCCAGAAGTTGCTCTTTTCACCCAGCCGGACGATACGATCCGCCGGGATGCGCATCTCCTCAAGCCAGATCCGGTAAGCCTCGTCGTCATCCTGGAACACGGTCACCCAGAGCCGTTCTTTTGGAAGCTGAATTACTTCCGTCAGATATTCCCAGGCCCAGGCAATGGCCTCCCTCTTGAAGTAATCGCCGAAGGAAAAATTCCCCAGCATTTCAAAAAAGGTGTGGTGACGGGCGGTGAAGCCGACATTTTCCAGATCGTTGTGCTTGCCCCCGGCCCGGACACACTTCTGACAGGAGGCAGCCCGGCTATAGCCCCGGTCTTCAAGGCCGAGGAAGGCGTTTTTGAATTGAACCATTCCCGCATTGGTAAAAAGGAGTGTCGGATCGTCCTTGGGGATCAGGGATGAACTGCTTACCCGCGTGTGACCCTTTCCTTCAAAAAATCTTAAGAAACTTTCCCTGATCTCAGACCCCGCTTTGATCATTCAAATCTTCCTCCTCTTTCATACGCTTTAAAATCTCAAATATGAGACCCGTGGAAAAACCTCTTCCCCACAGGCTTCGAATCATTTTCTGCATCATCCGATCGTCCGGGTCGGCAAACGTGCCGTTTTGAATCTTCCTGCGGATCAACCGCCGCAGGGCCTCGGTTTCGGGAAAAGTTTCACGGATCTCCGCAATGGCCTTGGCGATCAGGCCGGCATCGAGTCCCTTTTCCCGGAGGGTGCAGACGATCCTCCGGTCACCGAGCAACCGGTCCATGGCGAGATGCCGCGCCTTCTGCAGGGCATAGGCGGGATCATCCAGGTAGCGGCAGCGTTTCAGTTCCGCAAAGACGTCCTCCAGAACGTCGGAATGAAATCCCCGCTCCCGGAGCTTTCTCCAGAGCTCCCTTTCGCTGTGAGGCCGAATCTGCAGCAGACGCCAGGCCTTCTGCCGGGCTTTTTCCCTTGGGTCTTCTTCCGGTCCTCCAGCGGGGGTCATTTAGCAGGTTCTTCCTGTTCCTGCAACCGGGGCTTCAGACCGTGTTCGCTTCGCACCTGTTCCTCGATCCGGACCAGAATATCGGGATGCTCCTTTAAAAAGTTCCTGGTGTTGTCCCGGCCCTGGCCGATCCGCTCTCCCCCGTAGGAGTACCAGGCGCCGCTCTTTTCCACGATCCCGCTTTCCGCGGCCAGATCGAGAATATCACCGGCCTTGGAAATCCCCTCGCCGAAGAGGATGTCGAATTCCGTCTCCCGGAAGGGCGGCGCGACCTTGTTTTTCACGACCTTCACCTTGGTCCGCATGCCGATGACATCCTGCCCCGATTTGATGGAACCGGACTTGCGGATGTCGAGGCGCATGGAAGCGTAGAATTTCAGGGCGTTGCCGCCGGTCGTCGTTTCCGGGTTGCCGAAGAATACGCCGATCTTCATTCGCAGCTGGTTGATGAAGATAACCGTCGTGTTGGATTTGCTGATGCTGCCGGTGAGTTTCCGCAGGGCCTGGGACATCAGTCTGGCCTGCAGCCCCATCTGGGCATCGCCCATTTCCCCTTCGATTTCCGCCTTGGGTACCAGGGCGGCCACGGAATCCACAACGAGGATATCCAGGGCTCCGCTGCGAACCAGGGTTTCCGCGATCTCCAGGGCCTGCTCCCCGGTATCCGGCTGGGAAATCAGCAGATCGTCGGTGTTGACGCCGATTTTTCGGGCGTAGGAAACATCCAGGGCGTGTTCGGCATCGATGAAGGCCGCCAGTCCGTTCCGCTTCTGTGCTTCCGCAATGATATGCAGGGCCAGGGTCGTCTTTCCCCCGGATTCAGGACCGAAAATTTCGATGATGCGTCCCCGGGGGACGCCGCCGATGCCCAGCGCGATATCCAGACTGAGTGCTCCGGTCGGAATGACCGCAATGTCCTCGATCCGCTCTTTCGCCCCCAGGCGCATGATAGCCCCCTTTCCGAACTGCCTTTCGATCTGACTTATTGCCAGATCCACCGCCTTTGCCCTGTCTCCATCTGTTCCCATAATGCCCTCCGATCATAATAACGTGATATTGGAAATCGCTCTTCACGCGAAATTTTGCATGTCATTCCAATTCCGGATTCGAGGAGATATCGAGTCGTCGAGAAGAAAGCGACGCAGGCGGTCCAGTCTCTACTTCGAGGAGCCGGTAAAAATGCCAACGCAGAATGCGCTGTGATACGGAATTGGAGTCATATTGATTTTCAGTTTTCTGACCAGCTTATTCGCCGCTTTGGAAGGGGTAGCCGGCCAGCTTGCTGTAAATGGCCCCCTGAGGCGTCAGATCACTGCGGAAAAGTGTCAGTCCTGCAGCCCGGAAACGGCCCGCTTCATATCCATCGCTTTTTTTCATCACCCGGTCAAGACCGGATAACCCCCGGCTGGATTTGATCCGAGCCAGCGTCAGATGGGCGCGGAAGTCACGATCCTCGCGGTGGAATCCGTAGCGCGCCAGTTGCTCATCGACCTCTTGCTGCAAGGCTTTCAGCGCACTGATGTCCCCCTCCAGACCCATCCAGACAACGCGCGGGCGTCGGAAATCCGGAAACAGCCCGACCTGCCGCACCTGCAGATCCAAGGGTGCAAAGCGGGACGCGACGGGTCCGACGGCGGCGCTGATCCGGTCGACATCCGTTTCGGCGATGTTGCCGAAAAATTTCAGAGTCAGATGGATGCCTTCCGGACGGACCCAACTGATGGCGCCGCTCATGCAATATTTCAACCGGTTCTGCACGGCGGCCATGGCCTGCCGCACGGCCTCCGGCGGTTCAATGGCCAGAAAGGCCCGGATGGGCTCAAATTCGGTCACTGCTTCTGTCTCCTCTCCTGTGCGGAGTCGGCGGTTTCCCTCTTTCCCGTTTCTTTTCCGGCTGCAAAGGTTTTATTTCTTCGGAGCGCTTCCGGCTGCAAGATACCGTTTCAGCATCATCAGTGCCGCCTGAGACGTCGCGACCTTGACCCGCCGCCGATCCCCCCAGCGGAAGTGATAGTGCCGGCAAAGGGTTTCCCGGCCATCCGCCAGGGCTATAAACACTGTTCCCAAAGGCTTCTGCTCGGTTCCCCCGGTCGGCCCGGCAATGCCTGTCGTGGCCAGGCCGAGATCAGTGTGCCCCAGTCTGCGAACGCCCTCCGCCATCAGTCTGGCGGTGGGTTCGCTGACGGCGCCATGCTCCCCGAGGATTGATTCCGGGACGCCGAGCAGTTCCGTCTTGGCGAGGTTGCTGTAGGTGACCGCACCCCGCTCCAGAAAGACCGAACTTCCGGAGATGTCCGTCAGACGGTCTGTGATGAGGCCTCCCGTACATGATTCCGCCACGGCCAGAGTCAGTTTTCTTTCGGTCAGCAGGGCCGCCACGGCGCCTTCCAGGGTTTCGTCGTCGCAGGCGAAGATCTGGCGCTCCAGTCGCTGCACCGCCTGTGCTTCGGCATTTTTCAGGATCGACTGCGCCTCGGCCTCCGTTTTCTTCCTTACCGTTAGCACCAGACGGAGTTCCGGGAAATCGGGATAGAAACCGACCTCCACCCCCTGACCCTCCAGATCGGCATCGGCGAGTTTCGAATCCACTTCGGCTTCCGAAATGCCGGTGAGTTTAAAGGTCCGGGTGGCCACGGCCGAAACGGCTGCCGGAAACATCCGGCGGAGAATCGGCAGCACGCCTTCAGGCAGCATCCGTCTCAACTCTCCCGGTACACCAGGGAGCACGGCGATAAGCTTTCCCTGAACGTTCAGGGAAAATCCCCAGGCCGTTCCCACCGGATTGGCGATGAGTTCCGCCCCTTCAGGAAAGTCCGCCTGTTTGTCGTTGCCGGGGGCCCAGTGGAAGCCGTACCGTTCAAAAATTCCCCGGATCCGCCGGAGGACGGCTTCATCTCTGTACAGCTTCAGTCCGTATGCCCTGGCAACGGCCGCCGTGGTCTTGTCATCTGCCGTCGGCCCCAGGCCGCCCGTCACAATGACGGCATCCGCCATGCCGAGGATATGGTCCAGCGCGGTTTTGATGGCTGCTTCGTCGTCATCCACGGACATCAGGATCGGGACCCGCCAGCCCTGGATGTTCATTTCCCGGGCGATATAGGAAGCATTGGCGTCTTTTATTCTGCCGGTGATCAATTCGTTGCCGATAGTCAAAATGCCAATCCGCATTTTATTTCCCCACCATGCTCAGTTAAATAGAGGCTTCGTTTAAATATTTTCCTGGGCCGTCATCCCCATAACCCCGTCAACAGCCGGAGCAGGGCAGCGCCGTAAATCCCCGCAACCACATCATCCGCCACAACGCCGTAACCGCCGGGCAATCTGTCCTGAGCGGTTCGTGCCGGGAAGACTTTGACGATATCGAAAAATCGAAAGAGCAGAAATCCGCTGATCACATGCAGAAGGGTCGGCGCGGCCAGCGCCAGGGTGTACTGGAGACCGATAATCTCATCGATGACGATTCGAGGAGAATCCTTTTTCTGAAAGAGGACTTCCGCCTTCTGGGAAATCCAGATGGCCAGACCCGTCAACACCAGAATGGCAAGAAGATGAAACGGCCTGGATAAGGACGAAAGGGCCAGGTAAAGGGGAATGCCCACGATCGTTCCCACAGTTCCCGGTGCAAAGGGGGCGTAACCGGCTCCCAGTCCGGTTGCGGCGATCTTGATCCATCTTTTCGTCGGGAAAACACCTCTTTCTCAACAATATCCGGCAGGTTAACCCTGCCGCGAGCCGTTACGCTATCCTTTTTTCCCTGACCTGTCAATCATTTTGCTTTGCCGTTTGCGGCGTCGGCCAACATAGTGAAAGATGACGATCCGGGCGGACGGCCTTGCAGGGGGGTCCCTTCAGAATTAGTTCAAACTGGCCGTGCCGGATGCGGCTCTCCTGCCATTTCCGCCATAAGGTGAAAAGCGGGGAACATTCACAGGCGTTAAAGGAATTGACCATGCCCCACTTGTCCCATGGGGGGGGCTCGATGAGTTATGGAAGCGGAGAGGCTCCGGACAGGCTTTCCTTTCTGTCAGGGGATTGCTTTGAGCCGAACAAAGAAGGGATTCCTGAATAAATGAATCTTTCCGGTATTTCACAGACGGTGCAAATCCTTCAGCATACATAAAAAACCTGCTTATGGCAGATGCGCCCCGTTTCTGAAACAGGACATCCGAAGTCTCGCGAGGCTTCGGATGTCCTGAACAACAATCAATCCTGAACGTTTTCCGTCCTTTGCTCAGTATTCGATTGCCCGTCCCAGTTCCTTTGCCTGCTTGACCCAGTCCTCGACCTGGGCGAGGGTGGGGGTTCGTGTTGCATCGCCCTCTTTCGCCTGCTCAGCCAGTTTGGCGTGCAGATTGGACGGCACGCGCTTTGCCAGTTCGACTACAGTGTCCACCCCTGCCTTTTCCAGCAGATTGCTGTAAACCTCTCCGATGCCCTTGACACGAGCCAGATCGGCACGGTTCACCATTCCGAGCACGACCTTCGGATCGACGCCGATTTTGGCTGCCAGATCTTTGCGCTCAGCCGGGGTTTTACCGGCTGTCAGCAAATCCTCCGCTGTTTTGATGCCAAGGGCATTCAACTTCTCCACCACAGCGACCTCTATCCCACGAATCTCCTCAACGCGCATAGATCCCTCCTTGATAAAATATAGATTTTGACTGTAACCGGAGACGTTCCGCACCAGCCTGCAATGATGCGTCTTCCTGACTCTTTATAAGCTTTATAACGTAATTTTATAATAGCATCGACAATTTAGATGACGCAATAGATTTTCTGAATCAAAGTGCGGAATATACACAGGGATTTCTTCTCCTGTGCAGCCTCGGGGCATTGGCAGGCAGAATACGCGGAACAGAAAAGATGCTAATTTCAAAATTTTGAGTTATAATTTTTAATATTTTTGGGGAATTATCATTTTATGTAAACAAGAGGAGGGCAGAGGATGGGCTTCAGGATTACGGATACAGTTTCTTGGGTTGGAAAGGTGGACTGGGAAACCAGGAAATTCCATGGCGAAGAGTACACCATGCAACGGGGCACCTCCTATAATGCTTATCTTGTCCGCGGCGGGAAAACGGCTCTGATTGATGCCGTGTGGGGGCCTTTCGCCGAAGAGTTTGTGGAGAATCTCCAGAAAGAGATTGATTTGGACGAAATTGACTTTATCGTGGCGAATCATGGCGAGACAGATCACAGCGGGGCTCTGCCCGCCCTGATGAGCCGGATTTCCGACAGGCCGATTTACTGCACGGCCAACTGCATCAAATCCCTGAAGGGGCAGTATCATCAGGACTGGGATTTCCGGACGGTCAAGACGGGAGACAAACTCAGTCTGGAGTCTCAGGAGCTGATTTTCATTGAAGCACCCATGCTCCACTGGCCGGACAGCATGTTCTGCTATCTGACCGGCGATAAAATCCTCTTCAGCAATGACGCCTTCGGACAGCATCTGGCCGCAGAACACCGTTTCAATGATCTGGTCGATCAGGCCGAACTCTATCAGGAAGCGATTAAATATTATGCCAATATCCTGACCCCCTTCAGCATGCTTGTGGAGAAGAAGATCAAGGAAATCCTGGCTCTGAATCTCCCTGTCGAGATGATCTGTCCGAGTCATGGCATTATCTGGAGGCAGGATCCCCTCCAGATTGTGAACACCTACCTGAAATGGGCGGCGGCCTGGCAGGAAAATCAGATTACGATCCTGTACGACACTATGTGGAACGGGACGCGCCGGATGGCGGAATCCCTGGCCGAAGGCATCCATGCCGCCGATCCGTCGGCAACGGTAAAACTTTACAATGTGGCCCGTTCCGACAAAACGGAGGTTATGGCCGAGGTTTTTAAATCCCGGGCGATTCTGGTTGGATCTTCCACGATCAACCGGGGCATGCTCTCTTCTGTCGCTGCCGTTCTGGAAGAGATGCGGGGGCTGGCGTTCAAAAAAAAGAAGGCGATGGCCTTCGGCGCGTATGGATGGAGTGGAGAAGCCGTCAGGCAGATTTCCCAGAGACTGGGAGATGCGGGTTTTGCGGTTCTTAATGACGGGCTGCGGCTGTTATGGAATCCCGACGACGGAGGCATCGAAGAGTGCGTGCGGGTCGGGAAGAGTTTTGTGGAACAATTGAAATCAGATGTCGTTTCCTGAACGTCATTGTGTAAAAGTCATCTGACGAACAATCCTGCCCCTGCAATCGGACAGGGATATTTTACATAAGGAGGATACAGCCGTGGACAGCGCTTTGGTGAAGCATCCCCACAAATTCAGAGAAATGCCCAGGACTCGCAAATCCGATAGACTCAGGGGCACCGGGACGTTTCAACCCGGCTGCCGAAAGGTTCCGGCGGGATGGCTCCTGGCGGGAATTCTTGCTTTGCTGCTGATTTTTCCCCTGTCCGCTTCCGCCCATTCACCCAGTGACGTTCAGTTGTCCTATCTGGAACAGGAACAGACCCTCCAGGTCACCATCACCCACAACTCCTATCTGCCGAACTCCCATTACGTTAAGCGGGTGGAAATCCGAAAGAATTCTGAAAAGCCCCTGGTGCAGGAATATACGAATCAACCGGATCGAACGACGTTCGTTTACAGGTACAAGCTGCCGCTCAAGGAGGGCGACCGCGTGGAAGTCATCGCAAACTGCAGTCTATACGGCTCCAGATCCGCCAGGCTGGTCATTTCCGGACCGGCGGCGAAGTAAGAGAGGCTGAAAATAGGTGTCCGTCGCCGCCGTACCTGCCTCTGTGAATTCATGCCGGGCTGCGTTCGAAAGTTCAACTGAGAGACGGGCAGGCGGTGCAGCTCGATCTCGGAGCAGAAAGAAGACAAAAGAGTAGCGGGATGTCGCCATGAACTGGTTTTTTCTTCATGTCGGATTCATGTTGACCGCAGCCGGTTTTTTAATGATCGGGGTGACGGTGGCCATGACTTTGCGGCGTAATCGCTGGTGGCTGAAGATCCATCGACGGGCAGGCATCGGCGGAGCCGGCCTCATGGCGTCAGGGTTTCTCGCTGCCGTTCTTATGATTTCCCTTTCCGGCCGGCCGCATTTTGGTAATCCTCATACCTGGCTGGGCGGATTGACGCTGGCTGCAGCATTTTCGACGCTTACTCTGGGATTTTTACAGTTTCGCCTGCCGGCTTATGGGGGGACGATTCGATGGATACATCGGATGTCAGGACGTCTGACCGTGATTCTGGCGATAGTTACTATCTCTTTCGGACTGATTCTGGTCGGTTTTCTCTAAAATTGAAAAAGGGGATTCAAAGGGAGAATGTCTGCCTTTCCTTTATAACCCCGGATGCTTTTTTGCAGGAAAAAAAGCAGGAGATTTTTTTAAGTAACCGCTTATGCTGATTAAAAGGCATTTCGAATGCCGGATAAAAGAGTTCCGTAAAATGTTTTATTGGAAAGAATCCTGAAAAACGATTTGAAAGGAGGGACATTATGAAGATTATGGTTGTTTATTACTCGGCCTACGGTCACGTGCACCGTCTGGCCGAGGCCGTGGCTGAAGGGGCGAGTGAAATCGTTGACGTCGAGGTCGTAATGCGGCGTGTTCCGGAAACCCTTCCTGAAGCACTTCTGAAGAAGATCGGTGTTTTTGAAGCTCAGCAGGCCTTTGCCCATGTTCCCGTCTGTGAGGTGGCGGAACTGGAGACGGCGGATGCGATTCTCTTCGGCACTCCCACCCGCTTCGGGAATATGTGCGGACAGATGCGCTCCTTTCTGGATGCAACGGGCGGCCTGTGGGCCAAAGGGGCGCTGGTCGGCAAGGTGGGCAGTGTTTTCACCAGTACGGGTACGCAGCACGGCGGTCAGGAGTCCACCATTCTCAGCTTCCATACGACACTCCTTCATCACGGTATGATCATTGTGGGACTGCCGTATACGTTTCAGGGGCAGTCAAGGAATGACGAGATTACAGGTTGTTCACCCTACGGCGCATCCACGATTGCCGGGTCAGCGAATGATCGATGGCCCACCGAAAATGAACTGGCCGGAGCGAATTTTCAGGGGCGTCATGTGGCCTGCATTGCCGGGAAACTTTTTCAGTAAGGAAGCCGGAAAAGATCACGCGCATTCCTCAGGCGGCAGCCGGAGGAATGCGTCGTTTCAAGGGAGTTCTTGACTTTCAATGAGCCGTTCCCTATACTCCCGCCCCAAATAAGATCAAAATGGAAACTTTACATGGAAATCGCAGTTAATTTCATTGATTTTTTTATTCATCTCGACAGGTATCTTCAGCTCCTGATTTCAAATTTCGGCATATGGACCTACGTCATCATTTTTCTGATTATTTTCTGTGAAACGGGGCTTGTCGTGACGCCCTTTCTGCCGGGAGATTCTCTCCTTTTCGGGTTGGGAGCCCTGGCCGCCACCGGCGCCCTGGAAGTGGAATTGCTGCTGATGGCCATTCCTGTTGCGGCGGTGGCCGGAGATAATGTGAACTATACCCTGGGTAAATTTATCGGACCTCGAGTCTTTCATCAGGAAAAATCCCGTTTTTTCAAGAAGGAATATCTCGATCGAACCCACCGGTTTTACGAACGGTATGGGGGAAAAACCATCATTATCGCGCGATTTGTTCCCATTGTGCGTACATTTTCCCCTTTTGTGGCCGGGATAGGCCAAATGGCCTATCCCCGGTTTCTTGCCTACAGCGTATCGGGGGGGCTTGCCTGGGTAGCCTTTTTTATCCTGGGCGGCTTTTACTTTGGGAATCTTCCTTTAATTAAAGAAAATTTCACCCTGGTTATCCTGGCGATCATCGGAATATCTATCATGCCCGGTCTGTTCGAATTTGTCCGTCGCCGCAGGGAGATGACAGCCGGTTAAAAAAAATTCTACACCGGCCTATTCGTGAGAATGAGGCAATAATCTGCTTATGAGAATTTCACCGTCTGGGAGAAGGAAAAAGTGAAGCGCATCGTCATCTGTCTTCTGGGATTGATCCTCCTGTTCTGTTATGCAACCGAGGCCTTTTCCGGGGAGAAGACCATTGTCAAGATCGGTGAGGATGTTTTCATTCAGGAAGGCCGGCGGGTCCACAATGTGATTGCCTTCGGAGGGCAGGTCACCGTTTCAGGGACCGTAACCTCTCATGTTGTTGCGGTAGGGGGCTCCGTCGTTCTGACCAGAACGGCCGCAATCGGCGGGGATGTCGTCTGTCTGGGAGGCGTTGTTGTGCTGGGCAAAGGGGCTCAAATTAACGGCACGCTGACTGAAATCAATTCCTCCAATCTTTCCGAAGCGATTTCCGATGTTCTGAATGACAACTGGGAGGGATGGTCCTGGATCTTTACGATCATTTCCATTCTGGTTTTTGCCGGCTTTCTGATTCTGGCCCTGTTGATCATCACCCTGATACCGAAACCGGTTCATCGGATTTCTCAAGCCATTCAGGGGCATCTGATTCAGGTGGGGCTCTGGGGTATTCTGGTGCTGATCCTTGTTGTTCCTCTTGCGTTATTGTTGACCCTTTCCGTTGTGGGCATCGTTCTTGTTCCCCTGGAAATGACGCTCGTTGTCTGTGCGGCGCTTCTTGGACTGGTTGCCGTCGCCCGGCTGATCGGTATGATGCTGCTGGCACTGTTCAAGAAAAACACGGCGAAGCCGCTCTGGGAGACTTTCTGGGGCTTGCTTCTGCTGTGGATCGTGGGCTGGATTCCTGTTTTAGGCTGGATGATCAAGATCCTTGCCCTGGTCATCGGCATCGGGGGCGTTTTCGCTACCCGATTCGGCACCCATTCATTGCCCCCCCGCCGGGTTGCCTCTCCGGATACCACGTAATCGGCGCCCGTGCTTACCTCCTTTTCTGCCGTTGTGTTAATCCCCTTTCCGATCAGAGATGATGCCCAGTCAACGATGTGGAAGCGTGGCGCATCCAGGCGCCGCTAGCGAAGCCAACACCAACACCAACGCAGCGTGCCCTTTGCTCTGAAATCGGAAAGATACTTTTGAATGCCGTTCGGGATGAATTTTGGGAAAGTCAACTCCGATTGATCGGCGAAATATACGCTTTACGGGAACGGGCAGCGCCGGTCTTTCTGGCGGCCTCCATGACTGCCGCGGCGACCCGGGGCTGGACGGTGGGATCAAAAATGCTGGGGATGATAAAATCCCGCCTCAGCGCATCGGCTTTAACGGCCGTAGCGATGGCGTGAACCGCGGCCAGCAGCATTTCCTGATTGATGTCCCGGGCGTGACAGTCCAGGGCTCCCCGGAAAAGGCCGGGGAAGCACAGGACATTGTTCACCTGGTTGTTGTAATCGGAGCGACCCGTTGCCACGACAGCGGCATAGGGCTCCGCTTCTTCAGGCAGAATTTCGGGAACCGGATTGGCCATGGCAAAGACGATCGGATCCCTTGCCATTTTCGAGATATCCTTTCCTTGAAGCAGGCCGGGACGGGACAAACCGATGAAGACGTCGGCGCCCCGCAGGGCGTCAGCCAGACCGCCTTTCAACCCTTCCGGATTGGTTGTCAGGGCGAGTTCGGCCTTGAATGGATTCATGTCTTCCTGCCTTCCCCGATACAGAATTCCCCCACGGTCGCAGCCGATAATTTTTCTGACCCCTGCGGCTGACAGCAGAGAAATGGAGGCGATGCCGGCCGCTCCCAGGCCGTTGACGACGACGGTGATTTCCTCGATCCGTTTGCCGACGATTTTCAGGGCATTGATCAGGCCGGCGAGGATAACGACTGCCGTACCGTGCTGATCGTCATGGAAAACGGGGATATCGAGTTCCTTTTTCAGACGCTGCTCGATTTCGAAGCAGCGGGGCGCGGAAATGTCTTCCAGATTGATCCCTCCGAAACCGGGGGCAATCCATTTTACAGCCTGGATGATTTCTTCCGGATTTTTTGTATTCAGGCAAATGGGGAAGGCGTCAACGCCGCCGAAGCTTTTGAACAATACGGCTTTCCCTTCCATGACCGGCAACGCGGCTTCAGGACCGATATCCCCGAGCCCGAGGACGGCCGATCCGTCGGTGACGATCGCAACGGTGTTTTTTCTGATGGTCAGATCATAGGCTCGTTCGATATCCTCCGAAACAGCGAGGGATATCCGCGCGACGCCGGGGGTATAGGCCATGGCCAGGTCATCGCGGTTTGCCATTGGAATTTTGCTGACCACCTCGATTTTCCCTCCCGTGTGCCTGAGAAAGGTGCAGTCAATCACATCAAAGGTTCGGAATCCTTCCAGGGCTCCGATGGTTTTCAGAATTTCCCGTTCTCTGTCTTCGTCAGGCGCGTAAACAAGAATTTCCCGGACAATCTTTCCATCATTCTGGGCAGGCGTCTTCATTTCCATGATCTCGCCGCCCACCCTGCCAACTGCGGCCATGAGTCGTGAAAGGGCATCGGTTCCTTCCGGCATGTCCAGAGAAACGCGGAAACTGTAACTTGGACCTGGGTTTTTTAACATGGCGCAACGTTCCTTTCCCTCCGGTTTCTGAAAAAATCTCCTGGATTTTTTATATCAGAATTTCGCTGGAAAGAACACGTCACATGAGAAATGGAAACATGGCAGAAGGGATTCCTCATAATAAAGGCGCCTGCCTCCAGGATTTTTCAACCCTTGAAAGCAGGCGCCGCGAAATCGTTTATGAAAATGTTAACCGTTTGTGAATGCAGACGGATCGACTATTCCCTGCCGGCAGGAACCTTCCGGACCAGGGGCCACTTGTCGAAAAAGGTGTTGTAGTACAGGAAAACCATAAGCCAGGCAAACTGGCCGGCAAGGATGCCCATGACTGGATAGCCCATCCCCAGGTCGTTTCCGGCATAGGGAACCATCTTGAAGATCTTCACCCAGATGATGCCGTACGCAAGGCCCAGTACCCACCAGATGGCGATCCGCGTCAGAATGCGGGCAACGGGATTCTGAACCATGGCTGCCGTGGGCCAGTCGTCAAACACATGGTGCCACAGCAGGGTCGCGATAACAATGGACAAGGCGACTGAGGCAACCGGAACATCAGGAGGCACGCCGGGCATCAGGTTCAACGGATTAACGATGGCTCGTACGACATACAGCATGGCATAAGCTCCAATAAAGCTGATGATGAGACCGATGAAGCCCATCCAGGGTTGTTTCTTGGCGAAAAATTTCATGGGATAATGCTCGCCGCCCTCAGCAGGAATAAGGAAAAACCAGATGAAGCACTGTGCCCAGGCAACAAAAGTCGGCCAGGAGCCCATGGGTTTGTTGATAATCTCATGCCCACCGAGTTCCAGATGAAACCAGAAGCTGGGGATAATGATTGCGAACCAGACCAGGAGGCAGAAATAGGAACCCACCCCCATGGTTCCGATGCTGTCATAGGGAGCCTTGATGTTGCCGGCAAAGGGCCATTTATGAAACAGGGCGGGATAACCGATATTGGCCAGAATGACGGGAAGCGCGTAGAAGTTCCCGACTTCCCAGCCTTCGATGGCCAGTTTGACCTCATCCGCGTTCTGCGGTGTAAACAGGATGGCTAAGCTTAATGGTTTCCACCACATGCCGGTAAATCCGACGACAATGAAGAAACCGACGAGACCGACGATCAGACCGACGGCTGTATACCAGAGTCCAGCCCAGGGCTGACGAGGCGTAACGGCATATTTTCCGTAACCGCCGAAGACCAGGGACTGCCAGATCCAAGCGTTGATGATCATCCAGAAAAAGGTGGCTTCCGCAAAAACCTGGAAAAACTTACCTGCTGTTTTGGCATCGACTTCCTGCAGTCCCGGCGCGCCGAAAGCCAGGATAATGGCCTTGGAGATCGTACCCCAGATCGGCCAATAAATGCAGGCGACGATAACCGTGAGAATGACGGCCACAATTCCCGTGGTAATAAGACTGTTAAAACTCCGTTTTACAACATACTCATCCATATCTTCCCTCTCCTTTTTTTGAAAAAAATTCTGATGCCAATTCGACAACTCGCCGCCTTAACTGGAACAGAAAAAATTCTTCGATTTATGAATGCCATGTTGAATCTTTTATATAAGATTAAAATGGTCAGGTCATTGCTCCCCGGGGTCCTGAAATCCGCCCCTCCTCCTTTCTATGAATTGACCAAGCCGACTTCTTCCTTTCACCCTCCTTTCCTGTGTTTGTAATTGTCTTACAATGTGTTCAAAAAACAGCCACATTGTGACTTATGTTTCATACACACCAGACAATGTCAACAAAAAGTTTACAACCTTTGCGTTACATCTCAGATAAATATTAATCAGATCAAAATTCAGTCATTGTGAAAGGCGGCTCCGAGTTAATTAGAAAGGCGTGAATTGATTTCTTTTTGCCCGCATTTCAGTAAAAGCTCAGATGCCGTTCCCTCTATGTGCAGGATGGTCCTAAGATCCTGTTCCTTATGGAAATCCGCATTTTTCTCTGTTGCATTATGCAGTCATGTATTGTACGTAAACTTCTCTTTCAGAGACCAGGTGAATGAGTCCGTTGAAAAAGCATGATGAAGCGCATTGAAATAATAAAAGTGAGAAAAGAAAATGATCAGCAGGATTGAGATCGGTTTTCTCCCCGGGGTGAGAGACGCCCTGGGAGAGAAAACCCGGCGCAGGATCTTCCACGATCTTCATCTTTCCGTGGAAAATGTGGAAACGATCGAGGTCTACACCCTGGAAGGGGATTTGACGGACGAGTTATTGGAACGTATTGCCGCCGGGCCGTTTTCGGACCCGGTCATTCAGCGGTACGCCGTCAACAGAAGTCTGGCTTTTGATTTCGACTGGCTGATCGAAGTGGGCTTCCGGCCCGGCGTCACGGATAACGTCGGCCGCACGGCGACAGAAGCGGTCCGGCTGCTCCTGGAGGAGGCGGCCAACGGCGGCCTGAAGGTTTATACCTCGCGGCAGTACCTGCTTAAGGGAAAGTTGACCCGCCGGGAAGTGGAGGACATTGCCTCCGGACTGCTGGCCAATGAGCTGATCCAGAGATTTGAAATTATTGACGGCCGGACCTGGAAATCCGGGGAGCCTGTGAAACCTTACGTCCCCAGGGTCATCGTCGCGGATCAGCCCCGGACGGAATATGTCGATCTGCCCGATGACGACGCTGCCCTGCAGGAGATCAGCGGCAGCCGCGTTCTGGCCTTGACCGTGGAAGAAATGCGGATTATCCGGAATTATTTTCAGGATGAGGCTGTGCAGCGCCGGCGACGGGAGGCGGGAATCGGCGAAGGGATCACTGATGTGGAACTGGAGTGTCTTGCCCAGACCTGGTCGGAGCACTGCAAGCACAAGATCTTCAACAGCCTGATCACCTATGAGGATGAGCATGGCAATTCCCGGGTTATCGACTCCCTCTTTAAAAGCTGTGTCAAGGGGTCGACCAACGCCATACGCGAAGAGCTGGGCCCGGAGGACTGGTGCTTATCCGTTTTTGTGGATAACGCCGGAATCATCAAGTTCAATGACGAATACAACCTGGTTTTCAAGGTAGAAACCCATAATTCGCCCTCCGCCCTCGATCCTTATGGCGGCGCCCTGACGGGCATCGTCGGGGTGAACCGCGACCCCTTCGGGGCCGGAAAGGGAGCGAAGCTCATCTTCAACACGGACGTCTTCTGCTTTGCCTCTCCCTTCTATGACCAGCCGCTGCCGCCTCGCATTCTCCATCCCCGGCGCATCTATGAAGGGGTGCGGGAAGGAGTGGAGCATGGGGGAAACAAGAGCGGCATTCCCACCGTCAACGGCTGTCTCGTTTTCGATGAGCGCTTTCTCGGAAAACCCCTGGTTTACTGCGGAACGGGGGGGATCATGCCCGCCCGGATCCTGGGCGAACCGTCTCACATCAAGGAAGTCCAGCCGGGGGACATCGTCGTCATGACCGGCGGACGCATCGGCAAGGACGGCATCCACGGAGCGACCTTTTCCTCGGAGGAACTTCATGAGGGTTCCCCTGTGACGGCCGTCCAGATCGGAGACCCCATCACCCAGAAGCGGATGACCGATTTTCTCCTGCTGGCTCGAGATCAGGGGCTCTACCGGGCCATTACCGACAACGGCGCCGGCGGTCTTTCATCGTCCGTGGGCGAGATGGCCAGTCTGTCCGGCGGATGCGAAATCGACCTGAAAAAGGCGCCTCTGAAATACGCGGGGCTTCATCCCTGGGAAATCCTGATTTCCGAGGCCCAGGAGCGGATGACCCTGGCGGTGTATCCGGACAAGATCGACGCCTTTCTGAACCTGGCGGCCAAAATGGGAGTGGAGGCAACGGTTCTGGGTCGTTTCACCGATTCGGAAATGTTTCATGTATGCTACGGCGAGCAGACAGTGGCCTTTCTTGATATGGAGTTTCTCCACGAAGGGCTGCCCCAGATGAAGTTGAATGCCCGCTGGACGCCGCCGGTTTTCCCGGAGCCCGATTTTCCCGAGCCGGCCGATCTGGGACGCGCTCTGAAAGAGATGCTGGGACGACTGAACATCTGCAGCAAGGAATCCGTTGTCCGGCAGTATGATCACGAAGTTCAGGGGGGGAGCGCCGTCAAACCTCTGGTGGGGGCTGCCGATGATGGACCGGGAGATGCCGCGGTGCTGCGTCCGATTCTGGAATCCTTCGAAGGGATCGTTGTGGCCAGCGGTATCTGTCCGCGCTACAGTGATATCGACACTTATGCCATGGCCGCATGCGCCATCGATGAGGCAATCCGGAACGCTGTGGCCGTCGGGGCTTCATTGCGCCGGATGGCCGGGCTGGACAATTTCTGCTGGTGTGACCCCGTGGAGTCGGAAAAAACACCGGACGGACGCTACAAACTGGCCCAGCTGGTCCGGGCCAACGAGGCTCTCTACGATTATACCCGGATTTACGGGGTGCCCTGCATCTCCGGAAAGGACAGCATGAAGAATGATTACATGATCGGAGGAACAAAGATCTCCATTCCCCCGACGCTGCTCTTTTCCGTCATCGCCAGGATGGACGACGTGCGCAGGGCGGTGACGATGGATGCCAAACAGCCGGGGGATCTCGTTTACGTCCTCGGGGAAACGCGGAAAGAGCTGGGCGGTTCGGAATGGTATGCCCTGAACGGCTTCGTGGGCAACAGTGTGCCGCGGGTTGATGCCCGTAAAGCCCGCAGCCGCTACGAGGCCCTGTGCGGTGCGATGGAGGCCGGACTGGTCGCTTCCTGCCATGACTGCTCCGATGGCGGTCTGGGGGTAGCCCTGGCGGAAATCGCTTTCGCCGGCGGTCTGGGAATGGCCGTCGATCTGTCCCTTGCGCCGTCGGCGGGAATTACGAGGAATGACGATCTGCTCTTTTCCGAATCCCAGAGCCGGCTGGTGGTGACGGTGTCCCCCGCTGATCGGGAAGCCTTCGAATCAATGATGGCCGATTCGGAAATGGCCTGTATCGGTCGAGTCACCGTGGAGCAGACCTTTGTGGTGACCGGATTGCAGGGCCGCGTCATTATCGAGGAAGAGATTGCCTCCCTGAAAGAGGCCTGGCAGCAGACGCTGCGGGAGATGTAAAAAAGTTCAATATTCAATGGGAGAGGACGGGGTTTTCCGCTGGGAAATAGAAAGTAGAACGCTGTGAGACAGGTTGTTTGATAACCAGACACCGCTCCGATGACGGGGTCGCTGAAAGAAAACAAGGAACAGGGGAAGTTAAGAACAATGCCGCAACGGGTAAAATCCATGGTCATTACGGGAAACGGGACGAACTGCGAGATGGAGATGGCTCACGCCTGCCGTCTTGCTGGTTCCGATGAAGTGGACATCGTCCATATCAGCGACCTGATCAGTGGGGAAAAGCGTCTCGATGATTATCATTTTCTCAATCTGCCCGGAGGGTTTGTCGACGGCGACGACCTCGGTTCCGCCAAGGCCAATGCCAACCGCCTGCTGCATGTCCGCATCCGGGGAACGGAAGAGCGGCTTTACGATTCGCTGCGCCGTTTCATCGCCGATGGCAAACTGATTCTGGGGGTCTGCAACGGTTTCCAGCTCATGGTCAAGCTGGGACTGCTGCCCGGTTTCGATGGCGACTATGCGACACAGACCGTAACACTGACCTATAATGACTCCGGAAAATTCGAGGATCGCTGGGTCTATCTGAAACCGGATCCCTCTTCCCCCTGTGTGTTCACCCGGGAGATGGAAGGAATTTATCTACCCGTCCGGCATGGGGAAGGAAAGCTGGTGCCGCGGGACGAAGGGATCCTGAAGCGGCTGCACGACCAGAGGCAGGTCGTTCTTCAATACAGCGATTCATCCTTCCGGGAGGCTGTGATGGCCTATCCGCAGAATCCCAACGGCTCTACAAACGCCATCGCGGGCCTCTGCAATGAAACGGGACGTCTTTTCGGTCTGATGCCGCACCCGGAGGCCTATCTGCATGCAACCAACCACCCCCGCTGGACCCGCGAGAAACTGCCGGAAGAGGGCCAGGGGCTGCAGATCTTCCGCAACGCGGTAAACTTTCTCCGCCGGGAACTATAGTTTGACTTGATCGGGTTCAAATCTTTTCCCCCAGTATCAGGTAGCTGCGTCTGTCTGGAAGTTCAATGCAGGTCGGTTTCTCCTCAATAGACTCCTTCAAACAAGGTGACGATCGATGCAGATTCGGATGGCGCTTTTCCGAATCTGACGCTGGATTTCTGCTTCCCTGCAGATGGACAAACTGTGACAGATTTTGACTTTGTATTGATTTAACAGGTTACAAACCGTTCCTTGAATTTGTCGGCACAGAGATGCTGCGCCGATTTCCTGATACCCGACAGGGTCGTCCGCATGTAATCCGTTTTCAGTGAAAGGAACTGCCGCAAATGAACTACCAACCGCTGTTCAGCATTTCTCTTCTGGCCTCCCACTGGGAGAATGAATTCAGGATTTTTCAAGACTCCGTTGAAGCTCAGGTGCTGCTTGAGCGCCTTAAAATCTGGAATGAACGCCGAAGGCTCAAGGAAACCGCCACCGATGCCGCCTTCATATCATTGTTTTTCCGGGACATCTGGGGTTATTCCCTGCAGGGCGAGAGTGGCGACGGCTATCAGTGCTATCCTCAATTTCCGATTGCCCGGGCGGGGCAAATGGGTGGCGTGGGCCAGGCTGATTTGGCGCTCGGCCGTTTCGGCGAAGCCGGGATGCCGGACATCCCTCAGGTGCTTTGCGAGTTCAAGGACATGCGCTCCGGACTGGATCAACAGCAAAACCGGAAGGGTAACGATCGCACGCCTGTAAGACAATGCTTGGATTACCTGCGGGAAGCCAGGGCATCCCTGACCGGCCATGAACTGGTCGAGCCGGCATGGGGTATCGTTACCGATACAAACGAATTCCGACTCTACCATCGCCTAAAAGGGGAAGCCCAATGCCAGCGTTTCGTGATCTCTCCCGCAGCCGGTGAAGAAGCCGAGTCCCTTCTCAATAATACCGAATCCGCGGCCTTCCTGCGGTTCCTGTTCAGTAAAATCTTTTCCTCCGCTGTCCTCCTTTCCGAACGTGGTCCCGCACCGCTCGAAGTTTTACTGAAAGAGCAATTCGTCCGGGAATCTGCCTTGGAGCGGGACTTTTACATTGAATACAAGGCGTATCGTGAATTCGTTTTTAAAAGCATCGTCGAAGCCAATCCGGGATTCTCCGGAACCAGGGGCAAGCTGGTACGGTTGACCCAACGATTCCTTGACCGCTGCCTCTTCATCATGTTCTGCGAGGACATGGGAAAGGCCCTCGAGTTTCCCGGGGATCTCCTGAGAAACGTCCTGATCGATCTCAGCCGCGACGCATACTACAATCCCGAGGATTCCATCCCCTGGGAGCGGGTCAAAACCATCTTCCGGACCATGCGCGACGGAGGAAGGGTCGGCGACCACCTCATTAAGCGTTTCAACGGCGGCCTGTTCGAAGAACTTCCCGATCTGGAAAACCTGAATATTCCCGCCAAGGTCTTCTGTGTCAGGAACCAGGGAACAGGTGGGGCGGAAACTCTGCTCGCCCATCCCCTGACCCTGCTCTTTTTCTGTGCCAAGTACAATTTCGGCATCAAGAATGCGGCACACGAGCGGATGATCGATTTTTACGCCATCGGCCGCATCTTCGAACAATCGATCACCGAACTGGAAATCATGGAGGCCGAAGCCGACGGCAGGCCGTCCATCAATCTTCTTTCCCAGCGCAAGCGGGACGGCGTTTACTATACCCCGGAATGGGTCACGGCCTATATCGTGGAAGAGACGGTGGGCGCGCGGCTTCGGGATATTAAGGGCGAACTTGACCTGACCGAGGAAAAGCGTCCGAATGATGAGCAGATCGAAGAGTACCGCAAATTTTTAGCGGACAGACGCCGAACCGCGAAGGCAGCCGGTGCCTGGCTGCAATCGCTGCAGGCCTACCGCAGGCGGTTACGTGAGTTGAAGGTCGTCGATCCCGCCTGCGGTTCCGGCGCCTTTCTCATTCAGACGCTGGAAAGGCTCAAGCGGGAGCATCGCTGGATTGCGGATGAGACGAGCCGCATTTCCGGCCAGGAAGAGTTATGGGATTTGGATGCGGTCATCAACGATATCCTGGCCAACAATCTGCACGGTGTGGACCTCAACGCCGAGTCCGTGGAAATCACCAAACTGGCGCTCTGGATGCACACGGCGTCGGCCGGCAAGCCCCTGTCGAGCCTCGACAGGAACATCCGTTGCGGCAACAGTCTGGTCGGCCCGGACTTCTATGCGAATCGGCAGCCGGACCTCTTCAGCGAAGATGAACGGGAGCGTATCAATGCCTTCGACTGGAAGGAGACGTTCCCGGGAATATTTGACCAGGGCGGCTTCGACTGTGTGATCGGCAACCCGCCCTATGTCAAACTGCAGAATTTCCGCCGGGTTCAATCGTCCGTTGCCGAATATCTGCTGGAGGCCCGCCGTGCCGACGGCGCCCCCTTGTATGCAAGCACCCGGACGGGCAATTTCGACCTGTATCTTCCCTTCATCGAAAAGGGACTGGATCTTCTACGGCCGGATGGGCGCATGGGCTACATTGCCCCCAACGTCTGGATGATGAACGAGTACGGCAGGGGGCTGCGCGCCGTTGTCAAGCGGAACCGCCGCCTTGACCGCTGGGTCGATTTCAAGAGTTTTCAGGTTTTCGACGAAGCCATCACCTACACGGCCCTTCAATTTTTCCGGGGCCGTTCGGTTGATGCGCTTCGCTGTTCCTTTATCCCCGACGGGGACATGTCCCGGATCGAGTGGCAATCCCCTGATGCTCGGATCTCCTATGAAGAACTGCCCGAAACCGAAGCCTGGAACCTGATGCCCGATGCCGAACGGAAGCTCATCGACCGTCTGAGAGAGACTTGCAAACCATTAATTGAGCGTTGCCGCGGGATATTTGTTGGGATTCAGACCAGCGCTGATGCCATCTACCACTTAATCCGTCTTGGACCGGGGCGATACCGGACAAAAAGCGGCATGGAGGTCCGCCTTGAGGACGCCATCATGCGTCCCCTCGTCTCCGGTGCTGAAGCCAAACGTTATCAATCCCCTCAGACCGATACCTGGCTCCTGTTTCCTTATGATATTTCCGGTGCGAGGCCGCGACTTCTAACAGAAAGCGAACTATCCAACCGTTTTCCCCTGGCCCTGGCTTATCTGAAGCAGCATGAACAGGCATTGAGAAACAGAGAAAGAGGCAGGATGAATATAGATGACGGTTGGTGGGCTTACAATTACCCTAAGAATCTGGATAAGCAGGAACATACCAAGCTATTGGTTGCCCAGACCGTTCCCAATCTGCGGGTTTCCTACGATTCAGAGGGAACGTTCTACTGCAACAACGTTCGAGTCAATGGCATCCTGCCGAATACTCCTGAGGGCGGCTGGTTTCTCCTTGGCATCCTCAATGCCCGCCCTGCCGATTTCATTTTTCGTCGCATTGCCAAACCAAAAGAAGGTGGATGGTTTGAGGCCAACAAACAATTCATCGCTCCCCTCCCCATTCCCGAGGCGTCGGATGAGGACAGGGCCGAGGTTGCCCGGCAGGCAAGGGAGTTGCAGCGGCTGCACACCCTCCGGCGCGATCTGATCGCCGGATTCGGCAAGCGGGTCAACGGCGACCAGACCGTTGTGGACAGGCGCAGGTCGACCTGGCTTTGCGCCGATGCCGACAGGTGGAAGGAAAAGCTTGCGGCCTGGGATGCCCTGCTCCGTCCCGGCGTGGAACTTGCCGTGGAAAATACGGACGATGAATTGCTCCTCAAGATCGGCGGCGAGACGGTACTGGAACTCTTTGATGTACCCGAGACGCCCTTTATCGCCGCCCAATGGCGGCAAGCCCTGCGCGATGTATCGGTAACGGCGGGCTTCAACGCCGGAAAGCTCTCCGATTTGCTGCTCAAGCTGCGGAAAAGTGACTCCCCCGAATTGAAAAAACGACTGATCGACATCGATGACGAGATCAAACGGACGGAAGCCGCCATTATTCAAACGGAGAAAGTCATGAACAGCACCGTGTATCGATTGTATGACATGACCAGGGAAGAAATACGCATGGTTGAGGCCGGGTGAGATTTTCTTCACTGATGCGTGACCTGCTCCCTGTCCTTACGAATAGTAGAGCTCGACCAATAAATAAATCGGCAGTTGCACCAGCAGGACGCCATAATCAGGAGGCAGTTAGCGAAGATGCGTCGGCCGGCAGGAAATGATTGAGGCGTTAATGCGATGAACAGCGGCGGATACATGGCCATCCCTCCTGGAGCAATCCTGCCGGAATCTCTACCGGAATTCAAAATATTCATGCGGAACAGGGAGGGAAAATATGTCCTCTGGGCAGCGGACGGCAACAGGGTTACCGTTGCGCAACTCGCAAAACTCTCGGAAAGCGGCGTTCAAGACGTATTTGTCGATATCGAAGAGTCGTTTAAGTACGAACAGTATCTTGAGGCCAACCTGGGGAAAATCCTCGACAATCAAGGGATAACGGTCGACCGGAAAGCAGCGATATTCAGCAGGGTGTCCACAAATGTCGTGAAAGCCGCCTTTGAAACTTCCCTCAAGTCCGGCGCCATGGGTATGGAGACGCTGCAGCGGACACAGAAAATGATCGAGAATGCCATGAAATTCATAACGGATTCCAACTCCCTTCCCGCCCTGGCCAAGATGATAGGCCATGATTACGAAACCTATGAACATGCAATGAAAGTCACCTGGTGGACCGTGGCATTTATCAGCGAAAATCCGGAGATCCTGACATATTGTCAAAAAGATGAGATATCTGATGCAGAGCAGATATCGGAAACGCTGAGGTCATGCGGTGTCTGCGCCCTGTTGCACGATATCGGAAAGGCTTATGTCCCTCAAGAGGTCATCAATAAAAACGGCCCTCTTACTGAGATCGAATGGGAGATCATGAAGCGTCACCCTCTCAGCGGCCTGGCGATGCTTCTGGATTCGGAACTGCCCGCGTTCGTCAAGAAGGCCATTGTGCAGCATCATGAGGATTTTGACGGCGGCGGCTATCCCATGAATCTGGAGGGAACGAACATAACCGTCCTTGCCCGCGTGCTGAGGATTATGGATGTCTTCGATGCCATGACCTCCCGCAGGCCGTATAAAGATCCTCTGTCTCCCATGAAGGTGATTCAGATCATGATCGGAACGCCGTCGCATCCGGAGGATAATGCCGAACCGGCACAGGATCCTCGGGATCGGGGGATGGGCCGGTGCTTTGACCATGAACTGCTTGGAAAATTCATAATATTTATCGGGAATGTAAAACTGGATTAGGAAATCGACTGGGAGTTTCGCGCAGAAAGATAAAGAGCTATACCTGATAGAACCGCCCGTCCGGAAGTCGAACACAGGTCAGTTGTCCCCCGTAGACCGCCCCCGTGTCGATGCCGATTTTATTCTCCATCAGAAAAGGCCGAGGAAAAGGCGTATGGCCGAACACCACGACCCTGGGAAAATCGGCATGGGAAAGGAAAAATTCATCCCGGATCCACAGCAGATCGTGAGGATCCTGCTGTTTCAGAGGAATGCCGGGCCGCAGCCCGGCATGGACAAAAAGAAAATTTCCGGCTTCAAAATAAAGGGGAAGCGTCTTTAAAAAATGAAGATGCGCATCCGGCAGTCTGGCTGCATATCCTTGATCTGTTTTCTTCATCCCGTAGGATGAGAGTGTGTTCCGGCCGCCGTTCAGCAGAAACAGAGGTCCGTTTTTCTGTTCCAGATAGAAGTCGAGAAACATCTCCTCGTGATTGCCCCGGAGGCAGACCACGGTTTTCATCTCTTTTTTCAGCTCGAGGATGAAATCCAGGACGCCTTTCGAATCAGGCCCCCGATCGATATAATCGCCGATAAAGACCAGGGTGTCCTGATTCCTGTCGATGTCCAGCAGGGAGATCATCTCTTTCAGCTGGTCCAGACAGCCATGGATATCCCCGACAGCAAAGATCCGTCCCATCGATTGCCCTCGAATTCCCCGGTATTCGAGATGTCTCCCGCCTCGGCTATCCCGGCTCCTGTTCCTCTTCCTGTTCCGGCTTGGGATTTCCGTTTTCCTTTTCCACTTCCAGAGTCACGAAAAAGGACGCGTCGCCGCGTTGAACGAGCAGCAGCCATGTGTTGTTTTCCGGCCCTCTGGAGAGGGCGTTCTGGTAATCCTTCAAAGTGCGGATACGGGCTCGATTGATCTGAAGGATGATATCCTGGATCTTGAGACCGGCATCATCGGCAGCCGAACCGGGACGTATTCTTGTAATAATCACGCCGCCTTGAACCTTGCGTCCCAGATTCCTTGCGATTTTCGGTGTCACCTCCTGAACGGTCATGCCGAGCTGTTGATGAACCGGTTCCTTTGCTGCGATCTCCCTGGCATCCTTACGCTCCCCGATGACGGCCGACAGCATCATTTCCCGTCCGTCTCTCAAGGTCCTGACCTGCACCTTTTTCCCCACCTTCAGCGCAGCCACGATTTTCAGCAGATCCTTCGTGCTGGTGACGGATTTGCCGTCAATCCCGATAATGATATCGCCTGCCTTCATACCCGCCTTATCGCCCGGCTCGCCTTCCAGAACCTGACTCACCAGCGCGCCCTGCGAATTCTTCAGCTTCAGGTTCGCGGAAATCTCCTCGGTGATATCCTGCACGGTGATGCCCAGCCAGCCGCGGGTCACCCGCCCGCTGGTTTTAAGATCCTCAAGAATTTCCCTGGCCATGTTGATCGGAATCGCAAAGCCGATTCCTTGCCCCTGGGCCACGATGGCCGTGTTGATTCCCACGACCTCCCCAGCCATGTTGAAGAGAGGGCCGCCACTGTTTCCCGGGTTGATGGAGGCGTCGGTCTGCAGAAAATTGTCATAGGGTCCCGCTCCGATCACCCGTCCTTTCGCGCTGATTATCCCGGCCGTAACCGTATGATCCAGGCCGAAGGGATTGCCGATGGCGAAAACCCATTCGCCGACTCTCAACTTGTCGGAATTGCCGAGGGTGACGACGGGCAGAACCCGGTCCGCCTTGATTTTGATCAGGGCGATATCGGTGTTGGAATCCCGCCCTTTGACTTCGGCGTCATATTCTTTGCCGCTGGACAGTTTTACCCGGATCTTGTCGGCTTTTTCCACCACATGATTATTCGTGAAGATGTAGCCGTCGCTGGAAATGATGAATCCCGAGCCGAGACTCCGCTGTTTGAGTTCCCGTTCGGGAAGATCGTCGAAAAAGCGGCGGAAGAATTCATCGCTGCCGAAAAACCGGTCGAAAGGCGTTTCCCCGCCTGGGAGTCTTCGCGCTCCGGTTTTAATGACTTTGGTCGTGCTGATGTTCACAACAGCCGGACCGAGCTTCTCTGCCAGATCGGCAAAAGAAACCGGCGCGGCGGAGTCCGGAAGCACGTCACGCGCATGGGCTTCTCCCGAACCGGATAGCGGCGCCCACGCCGGACATGGGAAGGCGGGCATCATAACCCCGGCCATCATAATGAACATCAAAATTACTGAAAGCACTTTCTTTCGACGTTTCAATGTCATGGTAAACAACCCCCCTGTTTTTAGAATTGATTTTTTTCAGAATGCCGCAAAGAGTATTTCCCGGTTAAACGCATTCCCGACTACAAGCTTGGGTTGAAATTAATCATAGATTCAACCTTTTGTCTATTTTGTTTTTCCTGGCGCCGTTCTTGAACATGACCCGAACCTGCGACAGTCGCTGGTCAGCCTGCGATCACGGGTGAAAAACCCGCGTTTATCCATTTCCTTCTAAAGACCGGGAATTACGGAACATTGAAAGCATAGCGATGACAATAAAATCTACATTCAGAAAAAAACATGTTATAATTATTTAAAATAAAAATCTGGAATGCGGCGATCAGGGAAACTGCCGTTTTCCCATTGTGCGCATATCCAGTGGAACATCGGGATTTCGTTGGGAATCAGATGACTGAACAGCAATTTTCAACTCAGACGAAAGGAGGCATGTTATGGCGATGCTGCAAATGAACGAGGCTGAAGCTGCGGAAACCCGTGAAATGCTGAAGGCTGTCATTAAACCGCTGGAACGGCAAATAGCCGCTGTGGATCTTGGGCGTAGAGATTTTCGTCAGTTTCTTAAACATCGACGAGCCCTTGTCGATGACTGGCTGAAGCAGCTTGAGAAATCGACGAACCTCGAGATGACCGACGAGGATGCGAAAGAAGGCGTTGCGATGCTGAAGGATGCCATTGTACCGCTGGAGCGATCGATTGCCGCTACCGATCTGGGACACAGGGACTATCGTGAGTTTCTTAAAAAACGGCGATCCCTTGTCGACGTGCTGTTAAAGCGTCTTGAAAAGTAATCAATCCGGTCTTCAAAAAAATAACAGAAAAAAGATAGCAGGGCGAAGCATTCGGGGGGCCATGACGGGCCCCCTGAGACTGTCCGGAGGCGTCAAAGCGCTCCTGCTTTAATAAAGGGCTACCGGGGTTGAAGGACGGGAGGTTCAAAGATGGAACTGAAGGTTCCCCAGACACTCAGGCTGGAACATGTGGAACTGCGTGAGGAGCTTTACGCCCTTACAAAGGAAGACAATGATCTCGGCATTGCGGCCCGTGACTTGATGGAGCTTTTTTATATGCATGCCATCAAGGAGGAAGAGAGGGTCCTGCCTGCCCTGGAAGCCCTGCCCTTCCTCGCTGAGGGAAAAATTACCGATTCGATGAGATTCCTGAAGGACATTGCCGATGACCTGAAGGGAGGGCTCTATGGTGAACTCTTTGAGGATCACAAGGCCATCGTGGCGTCACTGAAGAATATTGCGCAATCGGCTCTTGACCAGGGCCGGAAGGAAGTGGTCAAATTTGTCGAGCGTTTTATTCTGCATGCCCAGATGGAAGAAGAAATCTTTTATCCGGCGGCCCGGATGACTGCAGATTATTTTCAACTCCTGATGAAGTGCCGGACAGATTCTGATTAATGGGGTTATAATCGGGCCTCGATGTCTTTATTGCTGCGGCGGGTCGGTCTTTCCTTCCCGCCGCCTTGAAATCTTCCCTGTTCTGAAAGAGATTATTTCATAATCAGAACTTTGCCGCCCCTGACTTTTCCTTCCTTCAATTCGGCCAGCGCCCGATTCGCCTCTCGCAATTCATATTCCTGAGTTTCCGGATGAAGGGGGATCTCTGCGGCCAGTTCCAGAAATTCCCGGATATCCTGGCGGGCGACATTGGCCACGCTCTTGATTTCCTTTTCCAGCCAGAGATGATCGGGATAATCCAGATTCAGCAGTTCGCTTTTGTCTCCTTCCTCTTTGCGGATGGCATTGATGACCAGCCGTCCGCCCTTTTCGAGGTTCTTCAGGGCTGCAACGATGGGTTTCCAGGCAGGCGTCGTGTCAATGACGGCATGGAGCTTCCGGGGCGACGGATCTGTCGTGCTTCCTGCCCAGACGGCGCCCAGTTGACGGGCAAAATCCCTTTCTTTTTCACTTCGAGCGAATACATAGACGTCGGTATGGGGATAGCGGCGCCGGACCATTTTCAGGACAAGATGTGCCGAGGCCCCGAACCCCGTCAACCCCAGATTCTGGCCGTCTTCCAGTCCCGTCAGCCGCAATGACCGGTAGCCGATGGCGCCTGCGCAGAGAAGCGGCGCGGCCTCGGTATCCGTGAAGCGTTCGGGAACAGGGTGGGCGAACGCTGCGGGAACGACCATGTACTGAGCGTAGCCACCGTGGACATCCCGGCCGGTCGCCCGGAAGTCTGTACAGAGATTTTCCAGCCCCTTCCGGCATTCCCGGCATTGTCCGCAGGAAGAATAAATCCAGCCGACGCCGACACGGTCGCCGATCTGGTATTCCGATGCACCGGCGCCCTTTTTTTCAACCCTGCCGACAACCTGATGTCCAGGGATGACGGGGAACCGGGGGGGAGGCGTCCGACCCTCGATTTCATCCAGTTCCGTATGGCAGACTCCGCATGCGGAAACACGGATGCGGATTTCTCCCGGGCCGGGTTCGGGGATCGGGAGTTCGACCGGCTCCAGAGGGGTCCAGGATTCCCTGTATTTAGAAAGGCCTTTCAGGATCATGGCTTTCATGAGATCGATGCATCTCCTTTTTCATCTGTAGTATTTACTGCACTTCGATGTCATGACGCGTTCTTTGCCGGCTTCGTTATCGGCCCCTTGACGTACGGTCAGTACGCCTGCGTCGCCTCTGACTTGCCGCCCTGATACCATCTCTGATCTGGAAGTGGAATTATTCCAGACTCATGAGCGACTTCCACCGCTCCTCCTCCGTGCCGCAGGGCAGCTCCATTTCCCGGAGAAGGCGAACGATGCGCCCCTCATTGAAACGCAGGTAGGGGTTGATCCGCAGTTCATCCGCCAGCGTGGAATAGACGTGGTTCGGATCGTAAACGGAAAGGAAGTCATCGATGGCGGGGTTGTCCGGTTCGAGGTGGCGGGCCATGGCGAGGGAATCCCGGACGTAATCATGTCCGGCGTAGATGACCGTCTCCGGAGGCAACGTCAGGATTTTCCTGATGGAGGAATAAAAGCTGTGGATATCGCCGGAAAAACAGTTGCCGACCGTTCCGTTGAACAGGGTGTCTCCGGTGAGCAGGATTGTGTCAGTGTGAAAGCAGATGGAGTCGCGGGTATGGCCGGGAGTGGCGTACACCTGGATAATTTTTCCCTCCAGCTCCAGCCGGCCAAGGACGGCGAGGGCCGCGCAGTCTATAAACCGCGCCCGGGAATATTTCAGCAGGGCTTCGTTTCCCGATGTGTGGTCATAATGGGCATGGGTATTTACCACCCATCGCAGTTCGAGGCGGCGCTTTTCCAGGAAGCTCAGGATGTCCTCCACGGCGCCCCCGTCGACTGCCATGGCGGTCCGGTCTCCAAAAATGAGGTAGCCCAGATTGTCAAAGGAATAGCGGAACTGCTCGACGGCAAGGTCATTCATGGGAAGCGCTTCCGCTTTCGGTTCGAATCCTGATCCGCTGAGTCGTTCGTTCTTTTTTGGGGAGCCTGATCTTCAGCAGGCCGTCGGCATAGGAGGCTTCGATCCCGTCGGTCTGAAGATCATCGGGCAGTCGAACGTTGCGAATGCTGGTCCGGGTGATGGTTTCTCTGCCCGCGGTTCTGTCCGAACCCGCCATGTGATTTTCCGTCTGCCGGATCTTCAAGGTCAGGCAGTTGCCCTGAACCGTCACCTCGATGTCTTCGGCGCTCAAACCGGGGAGTTCGATTGCCAGGACGAATTCCCTGTCGGTTTCAAAAACCCGTCCGTCAGCAAAGGACCCCACGGCGGGGATAAAATAACGGCTGATCAAGTCGCCGAAAAAAGAATCGAACAGCTCCTCCATCTGTGTTCTCAAGGTCACGAATTCGTTTCGTTCCCATACAATCCGGTTAAGCATAGACAAAAACTCCTCAGCAGCATTTACCCTTTGCCGGGGTGTTGTTTTTCTTTTCTTCCTCTTCTTCACCGAATTCCTTGAGGCCCCGTGCCAGCTCATCCAGTTTCTCGAGAACCCGGGCATGGATCGTCCCTTCCGGGTAGATGCCCTCAGCATCAGGTATTCCCGCCGCGACTCCGGTAAGCAGCTCGATTCCCTGATCGACGGTCTCGACCCGGTAGATGTGAAATTCTCCTCGAGCGACGGCTTCGATGACGTCCGCACGCAGCATGAGATCCTGCTCATTGCTCGCGGGAATCAGAACACCCTGCGTGCCGGTCAGCCCCCTGACCCGGCAGCAGTCGAAGAAGCCCTCGATCTTTTGGTTGACTCCGCCGATGGCCTGAATCTCGCCTTTCTGATTGACGGAGCCGGTTACGGCCAGATCCTGGCGGAGCGGACAGCCGGCGAGGCTCGACAGAATGGCGTAGATTTCGGTGGAGGAAGCGCTGTCCCCGTCCACGCCGGAGTAAGACTGTTCGAAGGCGATGCTGGCCGTCATGCTCAGGGGCTGTTTCTGCGCGTATTTTCGCCTGAGATAGCCGCTCAGGATGAGCACCCCCTTATTGTGCGTGTTTCCTGAAAGATCCGCCTCCCGCTCGACGTTGATCACCCCCGCCCGGCCCATGGAGGTCGTGGCGGTGATCCGGGTGGGCTTCCCGAAGGCGTAGTCGCCCAGCATGTAAACGGACAGGCCGTTGATCTGGCCGACGACAGATCCTTCCGTGTCGATGAGCAGGGTCCCCCGATCGATCATTTCCTGGATCTGTTCTTCAAGAAGATTGGAGCGGTATATCCGGGACGAAATGGCCTGTTCGACATGGCGGGCGGAAACGGTGTTCACGCTTTCCTGCTGCGCCCGGAAATCCGCTTCAACCAGCAGTTCCTGGATGCTGAGAAGGTGGGTGGTGAGTTTTTCCTTTCGTCCGGTCATGCGCACCGCCTCTTCAATGACGGCGGCTACGGCTGTCCGGTCGAAGGGTCGTAATTTATCTTCTTCGGATTTCAGACGGACATATCGGGAAATCTGCTGGATCGTTTCCTCCGTGGTGTTCATGGCGTTGGCGAAGTCCGCCCGGACCTTGAAGATCTTGCGCAAATCTTCATCGTAAGCGTTTAAAATATAATAAAGATAGGAGTTGCTGATCACCACGACCTTCAGATCCAGTTCGATCGGCTCCGGCGTCATCCCCGTCGACGTGAAGAGATAGAAGGGATCAAATGTCTGCGGCTCAAAGCAGTTGGACTTGAGCGCGCGTTTCAGGCCCTGCCACACGCCCGGTTCCAGGATGGCGTCGAGGAGATTGATCACAAGAAATCCCCCGTTGGCTTTCAGCAGGGAGCCGGCATGAAGGCGGCTGAAATCCGTCGTCCAGATGCCTGTACGGTCGACGACCCGTTCAATGGCGCCGAACAGATTTTTGAAGTTGGGATAATTTTCCACGATGATGGGCTGGGCCTGGGTGTCCCCGTTGTCCACGAACAGATTCACCTGGTAAGGCTGGAAAGGATTGCCCTGGGAGAAGGGGATGGGCACGCCCGCCATAGTCGGCTGCTGAGGCCCCATGCGGAAGGCGATCAGGTTGTCTGCCATATCATCCGTCATTTCATCCAGATAGGTATGCACCTTGGGATCGTCGTATTTCTTCTTCAGTTCATCCGCCGGATTGATGATGCTTTTCAGAAAGACGTAGCGATCCATGTCTTCCAGTTGCTTCTGCACTTCCCTCTGCATGTCCCGGATTTCAAGAAAAATACGGTCCACCTGTTCCGTGAGCTGATGATGCTTTGTCTTGATCACCTCAAATTTTTCCCGGGGGTACTCGCCTCGCTCCACGATGGTTTCCAGCTTTTCCATGGGGGTCGGCTGATCGTTGACGATGGGCATGACCACCGGACGGGTTATCTGGCCTATCTGGACCTGAACGATGGCGAACCCTTCCTCCTTGACGCGGGCATCCAGATCCTTGAAAAACTGTTTCCCCTTTTCTTCGTACTTTTCGAGGATTTCCTTCTTCATCGTGAGATAATCCTCGCTCTCAAACAGCATGGGGACGTCTTTTTTCAGGTTTTCCACAAAGGAATGGATATCATCCCGGAACTGCCGCCCCATCCCGGCTTTGAAGCGGAGCAGCCTGGGCGCCTCCGAGTTCTTGAAGTTATAAACGTAGCAGAGGTCGTCGGGAATGAGCTCCTTGCTGGCCATTTCCTCCAGGATTTTAAGCACCGTGGTCATCCGGCCCGTGCCGGCGGAGCCGGTGACGAACATGTGGTAACCCTGTTTCCGGACGCCCAGTCCGAAGCGGAACGCTTCGAGGGCCCGGTTCTGTCCGATGATCTCCTTCAGGGGATCGAGTTCGGTAGTGGTTTCAAAGGGGAGTGTCTGGGGGTCCAGTTTCCAGCGAAGTTTTTCCGGCGGTATGGCTAAAAGAGACTGAAGATCTGACATGGCTTCTCAACATCCTTTCGAAAGATTAAGAATTCCAAAAAAGATTACCCTGCTTCAGTGATGTCCTCTGTTATCCCTTTCTTTTTCAGTGTGCGTTCAACCTGCGTAAATAGAAGTTATTTTGATTTATGCTACCAGATGTCCGCCATAAAAACAATCTGAACATCGGGGGTTATCGCCCTTCATCCTCTCAGGCTTGACAAAGAGGAACCGTTTTTTTAAAGTCTTATAAACATTGATTCCACAGGAAAAAGAAAATGTTTCCCTTTTTCCGTCATGAAGGGTCAAGAGAATAAGGAGGAAAAAATGGAATGTAAAAAGGAAGAAAACCTGGTGTCCTGCCTGTGCACTTATTATTCCTGCTCCCGGAAGGGGGTATGCTGCGACTGCATCCGTTATCACCTGAAAAGCCGCCAGCTTCCCGGCTGCTGTTTTTCCAGAGACGCGGAAGCGACCTATGACCGCTCATTCGAGCATTTCGCGCGTCTCGTTCAGGAAGGAAAAGTCTGATCCGGGAGAATTTGCTCTCCTCCTGATTGTCCCTCTCTTTTCCTGAATCTATTAGAACCATCTAATCCTTTGGACCATACCAAAATAAGGTGTTGCGCCGGATATAAATCCTACAATACCTGATACCCCCTGCTGGAATCTCATAGTATCATCAAATCACTTTAATTTATCTTTCTTAGATAAGTGAGGATCTGGATTAGTCCACAACCAGGAGAACCTCCCCTTCCAAATTTCGAAACAGAGAGGAGGTTTAAAATGATTATCAGACGGGATTCCGAACTCATGTAATTCAGAAAGCGGAGCTTTGCCATGAATGCTGATATCTTTGCGGAATGGCTGCGTCGTCAGGGATATAAAGTAGCTCGAACCCCTTCCAGCTACTGGTACGAAGCAAATGCGAAAGTCTATCAGGCCTTCCCCTATCACTGGGTCATTCAACCGAGTGAGGAGGAGCTGTCAGCCCTTCTGCGGCAAAATCAGGCCATCGCCCTGCGCTATTCCGCGCCGATTGACAACCCCTTGGGCTGCGTCAGCTATCATGCCGTAATCGACGAGCCCGGCTATGCCCTGGAAAAGCTGGATCGAAGATCGCGGCAGAATATCCGCACGGGGCTGAAGAACTGTACCGTGGAGAATATTTCCCTGGAGCGTCTGGCGGAGGAAGGCTGGGATCTGGAGTCGGATACGGCCGACCGTCAGCAGAGGGAAATCGCCTCGAGCCAGGAAACCTGGCGCCGGCGGTATCTGTCCGCTGCGGACCTTCCCGGTTTCGAGGCGTGGGGAGCCTTGGTAAACGGCCGCCTGGTCGCGTCGCTTCTCGGCTTTCAATGCGGGGATTGCTTCGAACTCATCTCTCAGCAATGCCACCGGGACTTCCTGAACATCCGCGTCAATAACGCCGTGAGTTTCATTGCCACTCAGAACGTCAATAATCGGCCGGAAATTAAATCCATTTTTTATACGCTGCAGTCTCTCGACGCGCCGCCCAGTGTCGACGAATTCAAATTCCGGATGGGATATACCGCCAAACCGCTGCGGCAGAGAGTGGTTTTCCATCCCTGGATACCCACTGAGGCAAATGGATTGACCCACGCCATTCTTGTAAAACTCCTGAAAAGAGATCCCGGCAGTCGCCTTTTAGCCAAGGCGGAAGGGATGTTCCGATTCTACCGCCAGGGTCTGCTGCCCCTCGCAGAGCAGGAATGGCCCGGCTGTCTGGCTGAGGCCAGAGAAAAAATCCTTCATCGTTCCTATGCGGACCAGGTCTGAAAAAAGGTCGTAATTCAATCTGACAGTCGACTCCTTCGCCCTGAAAAAAACATCATGAAAGAATCAAGTAATTGCCAGATACCCTGCCTGCCTGAAATGGCTGAAGGGGAAGCAGCGGTCGGTCCGCAGCCTTTTATCATGGTTGTCAAAAGGAAGCTGGCCAAGCCGTGGAATTATTGTTTCAAGAACAGGCTGAAAAAATATTTTGCCTTCTTCCGCAAAGGGGGCGGTGCGACTGTCGAGATAAACACGTCTTCCGGCTTGAAGGCGGGAGACCTTGTTCGTGTTCGCCCCCCTGAGGACATCAAGGGGTCGCTTGATTCCTTTAATGAGCTCAAGGGATGCGCCTTTCTCGAATCCATGTGGCAATACTGCGGGACGACGCAACGGGTGCTCAAGCCCCTGGAGAAATTTCTGGACGAGCGTGATTACAAGGTTAAAAAATGCAGAGGAATCGTCATTTTAGAGGGGGTCATCTGTAACGGCACCCCGGTCTTCGGCCGCTGCGACCGTTGCTGTCATTTGTTCTGGAGAGAAGAGTGGCTGGAAAAGATCGGTGAATCAGAGAAATAACGAATTCATTATTACAATGACTCCGCAGACCTGAAACGGAGGATAAAATTCATTGTTCGAGACAGGCATGACCAATCGAATCAAGGAGGATGGACATGGTGGATAAACTGAAGATCCGGGAATTCATTCAAACGGAAATCATGAAGAAGGGGGATCTCTCCGGAGTGAAGGACTCGGATTCACTCATTGAATCCGGGATCATCGACTCCCTCGGCATACAGATTCTGCTGGAATACCTTGAAAAGTCATTTTCCGTATCCATCAGTGATGATGAGCTGGTTCCGGAAAACTTCGAGTCAATTGACGCCATCGCGGAGTTCATCGGCAAGAAGCAGGCGGGTTGACCCAAAACCGGGCGGATTCCGATCCTCTCCGCAGCCGAAGAAAATTAAACTCTATGGGTACATATCATGACTGACAAGAAGAGCGTCTCATCATCAGCCGTGGGCATCGTCGCGATGGCCTGCTGTTTTCCGGAAAAGATTCTGCCGATAAGCGAGATCTGCCTGCAGGAAGGGATCGACCCCGACTTCATCCTTGAAAATGAACTCGATATCGGACAGGTCCGTGTTTTTGAAGGGGAGTGGCGGTCGGATCCGGCGGTTGCCGCGGCGAAGGAGTGCCTGTCACGGGCCGGCCTGAAGCCGACGGATATCGATGTGATCGTTGACTTCTCCGTTCTGCCGCAGGATTACGTGGTCCCCGCCTGGAGCATGAGCAATAAAATTCAGTATGATATCGGGGCCGAGCACGCATTCAATATCGGATTCGGCGGCGGAGGCGTCACGAATCTGCTGGCAGCCTTCAAGTTCGTGTCGGCGCTGATCAAGGCTGATGACGGCGTCAGAACCGCGCTGCTGATTGCCAGTGATGTATCCATCCCCCGGAACAGGGTCATCAATCCCGATCAGCCCATGACGATCCTCGGCGATGGCGCGAGCGCCCTGATCGTGTCCGACAGCGCGGACGTTCTGGAAATCCTTGAAACCGAAATTTCTTCCGACAGCTCCAGGCACGATGTCTTCAACATCCCCGGCGGCGGTCTGGCACATCCGGACCGTATCGATCTGTATCGGGTGAAGATCGATCCCCTCAAATATTCGGTCTCTTCCTCTTTCGACGCCCTGAAGCAGCTGAGCCGCAAGGCCGCTGATCTGGCAGGAATATCTCTTGATGAAGTGAATCATTTCATCGGACCGAATATCTCCGGAAAAGATCAATCCCGGTTTGCAGAACTGTTTCATCTTTCCGACGCCGATCCGTTTGGAAAGAACAGGCGGCAGTATGGACACGTGCAGGCAACGGATCTTGTAATCAATCTCTCGGATTTTCTGGAGATGCAGGCTGGGCGGAAGAGGGAATTCGGGCTCGTGTGTTCCCATGGGTGGGGACATTCGAGTGGAGCAATGCTGATTAAATGACCACGTGAATGAAGAGGAACGGATATGGATATTGGCATCCTGGCTGAGGCCTATTACCTCCCGCCGAGCAAAAAAAAGGTTCAGGACATATTGGACGCAGAGAACATTCCTTTCGGGACCTTTGCAAAAAATGTCGATTTCCGGCGTGACATAGGAATTGAAGAGGTCCACGTCACGGACGAAATGCCTTCGGAAGTGGCTGTGAAAACCGCAAAAAACGTAATTTCGAAAAGCGGGATATCCGGGAGTGAAATCGACCTCATCATTGATTTCACGAGTCTTCCTCAGGATTACATCGGTCCGACATGGTCGGCGGCCGGGCTTGTTCAGGAAGCGATCGGCGCAGATCGGGCTTTCTGCACGGCGCTCACGGTGGGGGGCTGCGCCAGTTATCATTTCGCGATGCGATCGGCCCTTGCCCTGATGCGCAGTGACGAAAAGATCAATACGGTTCTTCTGGTCGCGGGAGACAGAACCCCCGACCTCAACAAAACCTATTATCCCATAACCGTGGCCAGTGATGGAGGAGGGGCCCTGATCCTGAAAAAGGGATGTGACCGGGCCGTCATCCTGGGCATTGAAACCATCTCGATCGGACGGCTGCACGATGTGTGGTATGTCCCGGGGCTGGGCAGGAAAAAGCCGGATGAAGAGGCATCGGAAACCCTGATCCATATGTACTGCAATATGAAAAAGTTCAATGAAGGAGTCATCATCAGGAATTTTTTCATGTTCAGGAAAGTCATCAACAAGCTGTTGAGCAGGATCGGCATGACCATGGATGACATCGATTATTTTGTTTATCCGACCTTCTCGACATGGGATCAGAAGTACTTTTGTGAAGCCTTGAATATCCCCCGGGAAAAAGTATCGACAGAGGGACTCCGTCACCGGGGACATGTTCAGGAAAGCGACATGGTGATCAATTATGCCCGCGCTGTGGAAGACGGCGCCATCAAAAAGGGCGACATCGTCATGGTGGTTTCCAACGGTGCGGGTTTCGCGTGGTCCGCGGTCGTCGTCAGGCATTAGGGTGGGCGCATCGGGTTCAGACGCCCCTATCCGGAAGTGAAAAGCGAGAGAAAGGACCTCAGCGATGTTTGAGTATACTCGCATGAGACTGATGCAGGCCCGTGAATTTGTCGCAACCAAGGGGCTGTCACAGTATTTCAGAGAAAGGGTATATGTTCAAAGAAAGGCGATCGCCGTCCGGAAAGATCTGGCGGAAGCCCGATTTACCGCTGACCTGTTCGAGCGCGGCGATGTCCGGTTTATCGAGGTCACTCCAGAGAATTCTTTCGAACGTCATGGCGGATATCTGGATGAAAGCCGGAAATTGAAGGCGTTGTATTACCTTGAACAGGGATATCGGGGTTACGCCCTTGTCCGAGGCAGAAATATCATCGGAGACATCTGGTATTATGCTCCTGATCAGGCGGGCTGTGCGCGTGTCCATCCTGATTTGTGCTGGCTGGGAATCGAACTGGGGCCGGGCCAGGTTTATGAATTCGACATCTATTTCACGCCGGATGAAAGAGGGACCGGTTTATCCGCCGGTTTGCAGAACAGCGCCGGGTATTCGCAATGCCAGAAAGGATATTCTACTGCTTTTGCCTATTATTGGGCCGATAATGTGCCGGCGATCTGGAATACCCGGGTGATCAACAAATACAAAGAATGGAAGCATATTAAAGTCAGCCGTTGTTTTCTTTACCCAGGCAGTCTGCGATTACTGCTCCGGCATTTGAACCTGTAGGCTCCCGCGAGGGAGTTTTTCCGTATTCTGTCGGCTGTGGCAAAAGCCGGGGCTTCGGTTTGCTGGACTGTTGTCGCCGATGAACTGAATCAAATAAGGGGGATATCCATGAATCGCAAGAACGTTCCGATGGTCGCGAACAGAAAAGGCTCTTTGCCACGAGTCTATGGAGATACACCTTCGTTCCTGGGGGCCGATGTCGTTGACATCAATCGCCTTGAGAAGGGCAGGGACGTGATCTTCTCCGGGGTGCCCTGGGAAGGAACGGTGACCTGGGGGTCTTTTTCGGGCTGCGAGCTCGCGCCACGGGCAATCCGGCACAGCGCGGCTCGATACGGCGGATTTCTGCCGGAATACGAGCTGGATTTCTTCGACTATCTGACTGTCGCAGATGCCGGGGACGTTCCCGTTGATCCGAACAGTCCGGAAAAAACGATGAACAACATCTTTTCTTCCATGGACAGGATTTACGGGAAGGGAAGCATTCCCGTCACGGTAGGCGGCGATCATTCCATCACCCCGCCCATTGTGGATGCTTTGGGCAACAACGCGAAGGGCCCTATCGGCATTCTTCATTTCGACGCCCATCTGGACAACGCGAAGGTTTTCGGTGAAGATCTGTTCGCCCGCTGCAGCCCCCTGCATCGCATCGCCCAGAATGAAAAAGTGAGAACGGAAAGCATCGTTCATATCGGCATTCGGGGGCCGAGAAATTCTCCCTCCCAGTTGGAGTATGCCCGGCAGATCGGGGCGAGAGTCTTCAACATCCGGGAGATCAGAGAAAGAGGCATGACTTCGGTCATCGACGAAGCGCTCAGGATCGCGTCAAACCAGACTGAACATGTGTATGTGACAATTTGCAGCGACTGCATTGACGCGTCCTTCAATCCCGGAGGCCCAGCGGATTTCAACGGCCTGTTTCCTCACGAATTGTTCTCGGCTCTCTACACGATCGGAAGGGCGGGGATATCCGGTTTGGACTACGTGGAAGTCTATCCGATTCAGGACCCGAATTCCTTTTCTTCTCACCTGGCTTCCTGGGCGATCATCCATGCCCTCGTGGGGCTGGCCTCGGGAAAGAAAAAAAAGAGCGAAACGGCAACGGCCTGACGCAATCGGTTTCCCAGGGGAGGCGGGCTCTGTGGTTCCGTCCGCTTCAGAACGAGAAGGTTCAAACGACATCTTAAAGTTGCGTGTTGCAGGGATTATTCTGAATTCTTTCATTTTTCCTGAGACAACGGGAGGGAAAACATGGATTTTTCATTGACCGCCGAACAGATCAGATTCAAGGAATCCGTCGTGGAGTTCGCGCGTCGCGCCCTTAAAAACGAGGCGCTCGAACATGGCGACCCGCGGGAGTTTTACTGGGAAGGATGGCGCCGGTGCGCCGAATTCGGCATTCAGGGCATCGCGATGCCCAAAGCTTACGGGGGCCTTGAACTGGATCTGCTGACCTGCGTTCTCATCATGCAGGGGCTTGGCTACGCGTGCAGGGACGCCGGTTTGATCTTCTCCCTCAATACCCAGATCTGGACGTGTGAATGCCCCATCCTGAAATTTGGAACGGAAGAGCAGAAAGAAAAGTATCTGGGGCGACTGATCAGCGGCTCCATCGTCGGCGGCCACGCCATGACGGAACCGGATTCCGGCTCCGATGCCTTCAGTATGAAGACCCGGGCGGTCAGGGACGGCGACAGGTACATTCTCAACGGGACGAAGATTTTTATCACCAATGCCCCCATCGCCGATATCCTTCTCGTCTTCGCCGTAACGAACGAGCAGAAAAAATTCGGAGGCGTTTCCGCCTTCATCGTTGAAAAGGGATTTCCCGGATTCTCCGTGGGAAAGCCCTTCAGTCTCATGGGACTCAGGAGCTGCCCCATCGGGGAAGTCATCCTGCAGGACTGCGAGGTTCCCGCCGAAAACAGACTCGGGAGCGAGGGAGCGGGCTCGGCCATTTTCAATTCCGAAATGGAGCAGGAAAGGAGCTGCCTGTTCGCCTCCCAGCTCGGCGCCATGGAAAAGATCCTGGAGGATTGTGTGCAGTACGCGAAAGCGCGATCTCAGTTCGGGCAGCCCATCGGAGATTACCAGGCCGTATCCCATAAGATTGCGGACATGAGGGTCCGGATCGAACTGTCCCGGCTGATTCTCTATCAGGTGGCCTGGATGAAGGCTTCCGGGAAACGGGCGCCCGTCGAATCTTCCATTGCCAAACTGTACGTCAGTGAAAGTTATGTTCAGACCTGCATGGATGCCCTTCAGATTCATGGCGCCTATGGTTATTCCACGGAGTTTCCCATCGAGAGGAATCTCCGTGATTCCATCGCCGGAAAAATCTATTCCGGAAGCTCCGAGATTCAGAGAAATATCCTGGCAAGCTTTCTGGGGTTATAGCGGAGGGGATAAAGAATGCCGAACCACCTGCTGCACCATCAACTGACCAATACGTCCTGGCGATGCCCGGAAAAAGAAGCGGTCATCGCCGTCGATCGGTCGATATCCTACCAGGAACTGGAGGAGCGGAGCAATCAGCTTGCCTCGGTCCTCAGGCGCGCCGGTGTTCAAAAGGGAGACCGGGTCGGGATATTTCTTCCCAAGTCCATCGAATCCCTGATCAGCCTGTTCGCTATTCTGAAAAACGGCTCCACTTATGTTCCCATCGATCCCAGGCTGCCTTCCGGCAGAATAGAGTACATTCTTCAAAATTGCGACATCGCGTGCATGATTTCCTCCTCCGCAACGTTGAAGAAAGTCCTGGCGGATTTGAGCGATGACCTTGCCCTGAAAAAGGTCATTCTTACCGACTGGGATGGGGATGAAAACGAAAAGCCGGAGGGACATCCGCAATTCATCCCCTGGACGAGCATCAGGGATGAGGATGGACAGAGGAATCCGGGACCGGACATCGCCGATGTCAATCCCGCCTACATCCTCTATACATCCGGATCGACGGGCGCCCCCAAGGGGGTGGCCATCTCCCACTTGAATTCCCTCACGTTCGTCAATATGGCCGCTGAATATTTCGGCATCGATACTCCGGACAGGCTGGCGAGTTTCGCCCCCCTTCATTTCGATCTGTCGATCTTCGACATTTTTACCGCGGTCCGTCAAGGGGCCTCCATTGTCCTCGTCCCTGAATTTTATTCCACGTTTCCGATAAGACTCGCGGAATATATCGATAAACAGCGCGTCACCGTCTGGAATTCCGTTTCTTCCGTCCTCATCATGCTCGTGGATATGGGAAAGCTCGAGAAGTGCGGCTTTGAAACGCTCAGGCTCATTCATTTTTCCGGTGACATTCTTCCTCCCAAATACCTCCGGGAATTGAAAAGTCATATGAAAAACGCGGATTTCTACAATATCTACGGCCAGACCGAGGCGAACTCGTCCATGTGTTATCACATCGGCGCCGTTCCGCCGGGTGATCACTGGAAAATCCCCATCGGCAAACCCTTTCCCAATTTTGAAGTTTTCGCGGTCAACGAGGATGGGCGGAAAATATCCTCGCCCGGCCAGGAGGGTGAACTTTACGTCAAAAGCTCCACGGTTGCCGTCGGATACTGGAATGACGGAGATAGAACGAAGGAGAGATTCACTTCCAATCCCCTGGACCCGGCTGACGCGTCACGATGCTATAAAACAGGCGATATTGTAAAATTGGATGATGAAGGAAATTTTGTCTTCGTGGGGCGCAAAGACTCCATGGTGAAGAGCAGGGGGTACCGCATCGAGCTCAATGAAATCGAAATCATTCTGAACGGCCATCCCCTGGTGAGACAGGCCGTGGCCGTCGCGGCGCCCGATGAAAAAATAGGCCACCGAGTGGTCGGTTTCGCGTCGCTCGTTGAAGGAGAATCCCTGCCGGAGATCGATCTCCTTCGTTACTGTCAGGATCGTCTGCCCAAATACATGGTTCCGGAATCGATTCACTTTTTGAAGCGCCTCCCGACGACGTCGTCGGGAAAAGTGGACCGGAAAGCGATGGAAAAAGAGGCGCTGGAAGGGTAGGAGGAATTCAACCCGTGCGTATTCTTGAAATCGGCATGTTCTATGAACCGGATCTTGGCCCCGGCGCTCCCCTGTGCACGATGCTCAGCAGAGAGCTGGCCAGTCTGGGGCATCAGGTCACGGCTCTCGCCGCGGTGCCGCATTATCCAACCGGACAGGTTCAGAGAGCGTTCCGCGGCAGATGGCTCCGGACGACGGTTGAAGACGGGGTCGAGGTGGTGCGGGTTGGGCTTCCTTCGGTAAACCGGGCCGATCTCGTTCAGCGTTTTACCCAGTTTTTCTGCTATCAGGTGGGAGCCGCCCTGTCGGGACTGACCAAGAGATATGACGTTGTTCTCGCGGCGAATCCCTTTCTGATGGTGTGGCTTCCCTTTGCGCTGCTGGGAGCCCTGAAGCATAAACCGATCGTCTATATCGTACAGGATTTATATCCTGATGTCGGCATCAAACTGGGGGTCTTCAAAAACCGGTTCGTAATCAGCGCCGCAACCGCCCTGGAACGCTATTGCCTGGTGAATTCCGATGTCGTTCACATCATTTCCGATTCATTCCGGCCCAGCCTGCGCGCGCTCGGCGTATCAGACGACAAGATGGCCCTGGTGTACAACTGGGTCGATACCGATTTGGTCCGTCCCTTGCCCCGGAATAATGCATTCGCTCAGGAACATGATTTAGGGGGTCGATTCGTAATTCTCTATGCGGGAAATATCGGGTTTTCCCAGGATCTGGACAAGGTCCTGGATGCCGCCCAGGCTCTCGCGGATCAGGATGAAATCCTGTTCCTGTTCATCGGCGACGGGGTGGGGCGGGAACCTCTGATCGCGGACGCGAAAAAGAGGCGGCTGACGAATGTGAAGTTTCTGCACTACCAGCCGCGGGAACGGCTGCCGGAAGTGCTGGCTTGCGCGGATGTTTCACTGGTCATTCTGCGCGAGGGAATCGGTACGGCCTCTGTACCATCGAAGGCTCTTTCCATCCTGGCAAGCGGCAGGCCGATGGTGGCCAGTGTGGACGAAGGAAGCGACCTCTGGAATCTCGTGAAGGAAGCCGAGGCGGGGCTGTGCATCCCTCCCGGCAGTTCGAACGATCTTGTCCAGGCTATCCTGACCCTCAAGCAGGACAAGGACCTGCGGGAACGTCTGGGGAACAACGGGCGGACCTGGGCAGAAAAGCATCATTCCCCCCGGGTCGCCGCGAGAAGGTTCGAAAGTTTATTGCGGCAAGCCATTGCATGCAAAACGCGTGATGGCATCTGCCCGGCGAAAGCGTCAACTGAGCGGTCATCTTTGATTTCAGGCAGCCAAAACGAAATCGATGGTCTTAACCGAGGTGGAAAAGATGGAACCTGAAGTGTTTTCTGAATTTCTGATGCGGCAGGGTCATCATGTGGTCAAGACGGAAAGCTGCTACTGGTATGATGCTCAACCGGGTTTTTACTTCTATTTCCCGTACCACAGACTGATCAATCCGGGACAAGATGAACTGGACCGGATTTTCTGGGGGCAGCGAAGCATAGGCGTGAGATTTTTTGCGCCGATGGATTGTGTCGGAAAAGAAAGCTACTCGATCATGTGCTCCGACAAGCATTACGACATTACGTCGGTGGACGCAAAGTATGCCAGGCGCCAGACGCGGCGGGGGCTGGAAAGCTTCGAGATTCGAACATTGCCCTTCAGGGACCTGGCCACATTGGGCAACCCCTTGAACCATGACACCCTGTCCCGGCAGGAGCGCGATCCCGGCGCCTGGAACGAGCAGAAATGGCGGGAGTATTGTGAAGCGGCTGACGGTCTGGAGGGCTTTGAAGCATGGGGGGCGTTTTCGGACAAATCGCTGGCATCGTTCATGGTCACTTTCCAGATGGAGGATGTGTTCACGATCCTCCATCACAGTTCGGCAACGGAGTATCTGCGCTTTTATCCCAACAATGCGCTGGTCTATTTTGTGACCCAACTCAAGCTTTCGCAGCCGGATGTCCATGCCGTCTCCTATGGCCCTCAATCGCTGGATGCACCGGAATCCCTGGATACGTTCAAGTTCCGGATGGGTTTTCAGAAAATGCCGATGAAGCAGGCCATTGTCTTTAATCCTCTGATCAGGCCGTTTATCTGCGGACCCTTTCATAAAGCGGTTCAACTGGCCGCCCAGGCCAGACCAAAAAGTGATACGTTCAGAAAACTGGAGGGCGTTCTCCGGTTTTATCTTGAAGCCTCCTGACCGTTTGAGAAAAAACGAAAAAGAGCGCAGCGGTGTAAAAATTCGAGCCCTGCCGGAGGATGGGGAAGAGATCGCCGGCTTTCTCCGATGGGCTCGGAGGGTTTCTCCCCGATGAAGAAGGAAATGCGTGATGCGTCTTTTGTGCTTTATTGATTATCTGGGATCGGGAGGGGCTCAGCGACAGTTGACATTCCTGGCTCGGCACTTGAAAAAGTCGGGTGTCGATGTGGAGGTGCTGACCTATCATGAAAGCGATTTCTTTATCCCGGTCCTTGCGGAAGCCGGCATCAATGTCGAAACCGTCAGGGGCGGGGGGCGGTTTACGAAAGTTTTCAGCCTGCGAAAAAGCATCAGGGCCAGAAAATTCGATGTCCTTCTCGCCTTTTTGAACGCCCCCGCCCTCTATGCCGAAATCGCCGCTCTTCCCCGCAGGAGGTGGGGGCTTGTGGTATCGGAGCGGCTGGCTGTTCCGGGCAGTTCCATGGGATTCGCACGCTTTCGCCGATACCTGCACGGCCTTGCTGACTACGTCACGACGAACTCCCATACCAACCGTCTGCTGATCGAAAAAGCGGTGCCGGGATTGACCGGCAAGGTGGTCACCATCTACAACGCCCTGGATCTCGAGTATTTTTCACCGCTCCAGGGCCCTGTTCCCGCAGGGGATGGACGATTGCGCTTTGTTGTCCTGGCAAGTCATCAATTGAAAAAAAACCTGCTGGGACTCGTGGAAGCCGCGCATCAGGTGGTACAGGCCGCTCCTGAGCTCGATTTTACGATCGAATGGTTCGGCCGGTTCGATGCCGGAAAGAACGGGCCCGGGGATACGGGACCTTTTGAGCAGGCAAAACGGCGCATCGAAACCTTCCGGATTCAGGACCGCTTTATCTTCAGTGAACCCACTTCCGACGTGGCCGCGGTTTATCGCCGGGCCGATGCGCTGATCCTCCCGTCTTTTTATGAAGGTCTTCCCAATGTGGTCTGCGAGGCAATGGCGTGCGGCAGGCCGGTTTTGATGAGCAATGTGTGCGACGCGGAAAACCTCGTCAGGGAGGGAGACAACGGATTTCTCTTCGACCCGCGGGACCCGGCCGACATGGCCCGCGCAATACTTCGTTTCGCGGCCTTGGGCGGCGACGATAGGAAACTGATGGGGGAGAAGTCCCGCAAGCGCGCTGTTATCCTGTTCAATCCGGAGCGTTTTGCCGCCCACTACCGCCGTGTCCTTGAGTCGGCGATGCGGAGAGAACAGACGATCATTCCTCACTGGTGTGAGGCGATTCCTCAATCGGCCATTCGGATGATTGAAAACGAAAAATGAACCGTCCGGTCCCTCCGGGGAAAAGTACGAAGGTTTCAACTATGAAAATATTGCTGATTTCTCCCTTGCCGCCGCCGCCTGGAGGGATTACCACCTGGACGGAAAAATATGTTGAATGGGCGAAAGATCATTCCATTTGCGCCGAAGTCGTGAATAACGCGGTCATCGGAGGCAGGGCCACGCACCTGGGCAGCAAGAGGGAGATTTCCTCCGAGATTCAGAGAACCCGCCGGATATTGACGGAGTTGAAGCGGAAAATTTCCATGTGCCGCCCGGACGCCGTTCATCTGAATTCGCCCTGCGGCCGGTTCGGCATCATGCGGGATTACCTGTGCGCGTTGGCGGTTAAGAAGAAGGGGATCCCTGTGATTGTGCATTTCCGCTGCAATATCGAAGATCAGATCAACAACAGCAGACTCAGCCTGTACTTTTTCAAAAAGCTGACGGCGTCAGCGGATTCCATTCTTGTATTGAACAGCCCTTCAAAGGAGTTCGTACTGAAGCACGCCCGGCGAGACAGCCGTCAGGTGGCCAATTTCATTGACGATGATTATGTCATCGAACAGCCGAAACCTATCTCTCCCGAGATCCGGAAAGTCCTGTTTGTCGGCAATGTCCTGGAATCAAAGGGAGCGAAAGAGATTGTCTCGGCTGCGTCGGATTTTCCCGGAACCGAATTCATTCTGGCCGGGCCGGTGGAAGATAAAGTTTCTTTTCTGAATGCCCCGGGCAACGTCAGGCTGCTGCGGAAGCAGGTCCCTCACGAAGAGATCCGGGATCTGCTGGATGAAGCGGATGTTTTTTTGTTTCCATCCTATACCGAAGGATTTTCCAATGCGATGCTGGAAGCCATGGCGAGAGGAGTGCCGATTATCGCCACCGGGGTGGGAGCAAACGCGGACATGATCGAGGATTCCGGCGGGATGCTTGTCCGCGCCGGGAGCGTCCCGGACATCGTGCATTCCTTGAGATCAATGAGCCCGGCATCCGTAAGAGAACGCATGTCCCGCTGGAATGTAAATAAAGTCAGGGATGCGTATTTAATCAACAGAGTCATGGAATGTCTGATCGGGATTTATGATGAGGTCATCAACGATGAGAGGAAATACGGCAAGGTTCACATGGACCTTGTGTCAAATTCTCTGTGAGGCGCCTTACCGGTTGACCGTCATGCCCTGGAAGAAAGCCATGCTGGCGTCATGCGGGAAGAATGTCTTATTGCAGAGAGGATGCAAAATGACCTGGCAGAATGTTTATATTGGCGATGACGTCACTGTCGGCCCCAACGCTCTGTTCCTGTGCACCCGCGCCAGGATAAGAATTGGAAGCCACACCATGTTCGGACCCGGTGTGACGATGATCACCGGCGGCCATCGTATGGATGTTGCGGGACGTTATATGAATTCAATCACCAATGATGAAAAGCTGCCCGAAAATGACAGGGATATCGTTCTTGAAGGAGACAACTGGATCGGAGCGAATGCCACGATTCTGAAAGGGGTAACCATCGGAGAAGGGGCTGTGGTGGCTGCGGGAGCGGTGGTCACTAAGAATATACCGGCATATTCCATCTGGGGCGGCGTTCCGGCTGAACGGATCGGCATGAGATTTAACGACGAAACGCTGTCAATTCATAAAGAGTTGATGAAAAAAGCAGGGTTTCCGGGCTGATGAATGATGACTGATCAGAAAACACTCAAGATTGTAGAAGACCTTTGCGGCGCGCTGGCGGAAGAAAAAGTCGATTATTGCCACTGGAAAAGCAACGAGGCCCTTGATCGTTCCGCCAGCGGCGACAATGATCTTGACCTGCTGATCGGCCGCGCCGATGTGCGGAAGTTCACCGAAATCTTATACCGCCTCGATTTTCGCGAAGCGCGGTCGGATTTGGATGGAAGACTTCCGGGCATCCTTAATTATTATGGTTTCGATACCGGAACCGGGCGCCTGATTCATGTCCACGCCCATTATCAACTGGTATTGGGAAGCGATCTGTCAAAGAATTATCGGATTCCGATCGAGCGGGCTTATCTGGATTCATCTGTGCAGACGGAGCTGTTCCGCGTTCCGGCCCCCGAGTTTGAACTGGTGATTTTTGTTCTGCGGATGGCGTTCAAACATATCACCTGGGATTCGGTTCTTTTGCGGCATGGAAGCCTCTCCCCTTCCGAGTACCGCGAACTCGCCTATCTGGCGACTCCGGAGAATCTGGGGAAAGTCGGCGAAGTGCTGAGAGAGTGCCTGCCGTATCTTGATCAGGATTTGTTCGATGCCTGCCTGCAATCACTGAAGCCGGGCTGTCCCCTTGCAAAACGCGTCTGGACGGGACAGCGCCTTCAACGGAGCCTGGAAGCCTGCTCCCGTTACCCGCAGGCTCTCGATATCGTCTCGAAGTTTTCGCGCCGACTGTGGGCGCCTGTTCAATCACGCATCCTTCGGCGGACTTTTAAGCGGCGCGTCACCCACGGGGGGTTGCTGATCGCCATTGTAGGCGGGGACGGCGCGGGCAAGACAACCGTAATCGAGGAAGTCCATAAATGGCTTGGCAGAAAATTCGATGTGATGAAACTGCACATGGGCAAGCCCGCAAGGTCCCGGACAACCATTTTGGGGTCGGGATTTCTGAAAATCGGCACGATGCTGGGCCTGTATCCCGCTACGGCGGATTTGTACGCCGAAGAGGCCGAATTCCCTGGATATCCCTTTCTGATCCGGATGGTCTTTCTTGCTTATGACCGCTATTTAACTTACCTCAAGGCGCGGCGCTTCGCCTCCAATGGCGGGCTGGTCATCTGCGATCGTTATTTCCTCGCTGATCTGCTGACCATGGACGGTCCCAGATGCAAGATGATGGCGAAAGCGTTCAACAGGTCGAACTTTTTCATGAACTGGCTTATAAGGATTGAGGCTTCCTGCTATGAAAAAATGATGTCGCCCGATCTGTTGATCGTTTTAAGGCTGAATCCGGAGATTGCCGTTCAGCGAAAGACGGATGAAACGGCGGTATCCGTTCGTGCCCGGTCCACTTCGATCTGGGAATACGATTGGAGCAAAACATCGGCCTGCGTAGTCGATTCCAGCCGTCCGAAAGAAGAAGTTCTTGCTCAGGTTCAGTCGCTGATCTGGCGTTACCTGTAAAAATGTCTCAATTATAATCAATACTTAAGGAGTGCTTTTCCGGCATCTGAATTGTTTGCCGCATTTTTTTGGGTTAAGAACGCTTGACAAGAGAAAGTTTTTTCAGTACAAACCCGCGGTAAGCGTAAGATGGAAAGCCGGATCAGCGCCGCAGCGGCTCTGATTGAGCTGGATTATGAGTTAGAGTGACCAGTTAAAATTCACCTGTTTGATGTGCATCGTATCTCTGGTGCACAGCGATGAGAACGCATCTCTATATCTCCCTGCTGTACTCTGTCAGAATTCTGTTAAACTGCCATTAAACTTCAATTTCTCCTGTTTCTGCATTTCTGCCTGTTCGCCATTTCGATCGATCGAAAAGCGGGCTTTCCTGAAACGGAAAATCAATTTTTTCAAAGATTCCTGCGTTCAGGAAAATTCGCGGGATTACCAGTGACCCGGACCTGCTTTTGAAGGGCGGCTGTAAGGGGCGGTCTTCACCCCGACAGGCGCCTCCACAGATGCGGCTCGTGTCCCTTGGTGAGAGGAGAGAAAAGTTCATGAAGAAGATCGTGAAATGGATGTTGATGATTTGTCTGGTGCTGCTGCCAATGGAAAGCTTTGCCGTTGTCGCTTTTCCGGGAGCGGAAGGTTATGGAGCAAACACCATCGGAGGGAGAGGGAGCTCTGCGGGTCCTTACTCATTCAGTGTCTATGAAGTAACGAATTTGAACGACAGCGGCGCCGGCAGTCTCAGGGCCGCCGTTCAGGCCAGCGGACCGAGGTTCGTCATTTTCAAAACCGGCGGGACGATCACCCTGTCGTCCACGTTGAACGTATCCAATCCCTACATCACCATCGCCGGACAGACCGCTCCAGGCGGCGGGATTACCATCAAAGGGGCGGATTTCAACATCGCGACTCATGATGTCGTCGTGCGATATCTCACCTTCAGGCGGGGGCCGGGCGGCGAGAATCATGCTGTGTCGGTATCCAAACACAACAGCAATGATGTTTACAATATTGTTGTGGATCATTGTTCGATCAGCTGGGGCACCGACGAATGCCTGGGGCAGCAATACAGGGTTTACAATATGACGGCTTCGTGGAACATGATCTACGAGGGGCTCAACTGCAGCACCCATTCCAAAGGATGCCACAGCAAAGGGGGCATGTTTGCGGGGAGATACATGAACAACGACGCTACTGCCGGCGGCGCTTATAACATCACCCTTCATCACAATCTTCTGGCTCACAACGGAGACAGAAATCCCCTGTTCGATTTAGCCGGCGCCGGACAGAGCGTCAACAACGTCACCTATAACGCGAAGTCCCGCACCCATTCGATTTACGATCGCGGCGAATATACGAGGGCGGCGTATAATATTATCAAGAACTATTCGAAAGCCGGTCCCCACAGCGCGACAAAGCCCTATACCGTTCAAGTCTGGAAATATACGCCGAATTCAATCTCCTTCGGCATGTATGTGGAGGGAAATATCGATTCATACAGAACTTCCGATTCCCTGGCGCAGAATTTATGCGTGGAATCCGGATCGAGAGGATACCTGGCAGGAAGCAGATATTCTCAGCCTTCAATTAAGGAGACGTCGGCCGCGCAGGCCTATGCGGACGTTATTGCCGATGGCGGGGCGGGAAACAGCAGGATGCTCAATGCAGACGGCACCTGGACAAACCGGAGAGACGCCCATGATGCCAGGGTGATCAATGATGTTAAAAATGCAAAGGCTTCATACGGGGACGGCCTGATTAATGATCCCTCGAACGTCGGCGGATGGCTGTCCATTTCAGCAGGTACAGGGTATAAGGATTCAGACCGCGACGGGATGCCTGATGCGTGGGAAACCGCGAAAGGCCTCAATCCCAATAATGCGGCAGATGCGCGTCTGGATTCGAACGGCAACGGATATTCGAATTTAGAGGAATTTTTAAACGGGAGCGGAAGCGCGGCGTCATCAACGACCTATTCAACGACCTCATCGCAGACAACCTCTTCTGTACCGCCATCTTCCCCCAGCGGTCTGAAAGTTTCGCCGTAAGATCATCAGGGAGCGCCGGTCCGGAAAAACGGACCGGCGCATCATAAAAAAGAGAAAGGGCCTTTCCGCAACCAGAAGGGAAACACCGCCGTTTCCTTCCAGCCGATTTTAAAACCGAAATCCAACCCCAACTCCCCAACCCGGAACAAAATTTTCAATTTCATATGATTAAGCAGGTCTTCAACTATATACTCATGCTTCTCGGTCCGATGCGGTATGCAAGACGGCTGGGTGTAACCATTGGGGAAAATTGCAGAATCAGCACCTACAGCTGGGGAGCTGAACCTTACCTCATCGAGATCGGAAACCATGTTCATGTAACCCTGGGGGTTAAATTTGTCACCCATGATGGAGCCGTATGGGTTTTTCGAGAAAAAATTCCCGATCTGGATGTATTCGGGAAAATCAGGATCGGCGACAATACCTTTATCGGGAACAACGCGACGATCCTGCCGGGGGTGACCATCGGCAGGAATTGCATCGTCGGCGCGGAGAGCGTCGTAACCAAGTCCGTTCCTGACAACACCGTCGTGGCGGGAAATCCGGCTAAATTCGTAACGGATACGGAGAGTTATTTAAAAAAAATTGCTCCCTTGAATGCAAAAACGAAATTATTGAACCGGGAGGACAAAAAAAGAGCCGTTTTGAACCTGGATGAAAGCTCCCTCATCTTTAAAGATCCGTTGCGCCGCCCCTGACCCGCTGAATCGGAAATAAATCCTGTACAGCCCTGGAGATGTCGAGATTGTTTTATTTGCAGCCGGCGCCTGTTCATATACCATGAAAAAGCCCCTCCTTATCGTTGAGCTGGCCGGCCCCGCCGGAGTGGGAAAATCGACTTTGACCAGAGCGTTGAGCGAATCCAATGCAAACATCCGGATCGGTGAGGTCCCATACATCCGCGACGGAAGAAATTCCGGTTTTTATCTCTGGAATGCGCTTCTGCTGTTTCCCGTTTTCGCCGCGGTTGCCCTTGACAGAAGCGACCGGGCGCTTACGCCTCAGCAGATGGTGGCCATGACCATCCTCAAGGGATGGCGCCGGCGGCTGAGAGACGCGGATTCAGGAGAGGGCAAAGTGATTGTTCTGGACCAGGGACCTGTTCACATGCTGTCCGATCTGCTGCGATTCGGTCATAAAAATCTGCGCTCCACGGCTTCTTCCTGGTGGGATCGGACCTGTCGGGATTGGGCTGAAATCCTGGATGTGATCGTTTGTCTCGACGCGCCCGACCATCTTCTGCTGAAACGCGTGAGAACAAGGGAAACGAAAAACCATCGGATCAAGACATACGGCGATGAGGAGGCTGTCCGGTTTCTGGCGATGTGCCGCCGGACGCAGAACGAAACCCTCTCATCCCTGCGCGCCTGTTCCCGTGAGTTGAACGTGGTTGAGTTCGATACCTCCCAGCTGTCCCTGGGCGACACGATAGAAAAAATCCGGACACTGTTTCTAAATTCCATCAAAAAGCAGAGATGATGCCTATTTCGAGTCTTAACCGCCCATTGGAATTTGTCTCCGGCCTGCTGGCGGACACTACCCTGACCAAGAAGGCCTATCTCAATACCCTGGCGTCCATGCTGGAGTATGCTACGTCTTTGCTTGTCGGTTTTTTTCTGACGCCGTACATGGTGAAAGGGCTCGGAGATTATTCGTTCGGACTGTGGCAGGTTTTGAGTCGTCTGATCGGCTACCTCTCGCCGGCGAGCGGCCGCCCGACTCACGCGTTGAAATGGACGCTGGCCAATCAGCAGGCTTCATCGGACTATGAGCAGAAACGACGCTATGTCGGCAGTGCGTTGGCCGTATGGGCGATTTTCCTCCCGGTCGTGCTCGGACTGGGTTGCATCGTTGCCTGGTTTGTCCCCGTCTGGATCAAGGCGCCCGCCGAATTTGTCTGGACCGTGCGCGTTGTCGCTTTCGTGCTTGTGTCAAACATCCTGCTGGACGCGCTTTCATCGATACCCCAGGGGGTTCTGCAGGGTGAAAATCTGGGCTACAAGCGCATGGGGATCACGGCCGGTCTGGTTCTGTTCGGGGGAGGGGTGACATGGTTTGCCATTTATCTCAAAACCGGCATTGTCGGCGTGAGTTTTTCCGTTCTGCTGAAAACGGTTCTGGCGGGCATCGTCCTGTTTCTGATTGTCAGCCGTTACGTGAAATGGTTTGGATTCGCCAAGCCCCTGAAAACGGATATGCACGTCATGCTGGGACGCAGCGGCTGGTTTCTCGGCTGGAATCTCGTAACGACTCTGCTGATCGCCAGTGATGTCGTGGTTCTGGGGCTGTGCAGCTCGATTGTGGCGGTGACGAACTATTCCCTCACCAAATACGTTCCTGAGATGATGATCAGCATTATCGCCAACATCATCTTCGCCATCATGCCGGGGCTGGGCGGCATTATCGGCGCCGGCGACCTGAAAAGAGCCGTCCGCCTGCGCAGCGAGATTCTGTCCTTTGTCTGGCTTGTTGTAACGGTTATCGGCGCAAGCGTCCTGCTGTTGAACCGGTCTTTTCTCGAACTATGGGTGGGAACGGGCCGGTTTTCCGGCGCCCTGCCTCATCTGCTGATCGTCGTCGGGGTTATGCAGCTGATTTTCATCCGAAGCGACGCCAACATCATCGACCTGACTCTTAACCTCAGCCAAAAAGTCCTGCTGGGTTTATTGTCTGTAGCCATTTCGATTTCCGCCGCCAGCGTGATGGTAGGATACTTTCATATGGGAGTTGTCGGCTTGTGCCTCGGAATCATGAGTGGCCGCCTGATTTTAACAGCGGGCTATCCCCTGCTCATCAGCCGCTTTCTGGATATCCCGCTGTCCGCGCAGATGAAAGGCGTGGTCAGACCCATGCTGGTCACGATCCTGCTGTTCAGCAGCGCGCTTTTTCTCGATAACCTGCTGCAGACGATGCGCTGGCCGGGTTTGCACAGCTGGATCGGCTTTTTCCTTTCCGCGGCATTTGCCGGTGCGGTCGTTCTGATGTTATCTTTCTTTGGAGGCCTGACGCCGGAGCAGCGGGAGAGCATTTCCCGTCGGGTTCACAGGGCAATTACTTAGGAGTTCAGGAGTCGGATCATGAGTCAGTTAGAAATTTCACCAGTAGAGTCTACGTCGGAGTCTGCATCGGAATATTCCTCGTTCTATGTCTGGACGATATCCGGGGCAGCCTTCGTTTATGTCATCGTTGCCTTCGGCCTGAGCGCCATCCCGAGTCTGTCGCGCCTGGCGCTTTATGCATCCGTGATGCTTCTGACGCTGCTGGTTCTCAGCATGGGAAAACTCAAACTGTCGCTCTGGATGCTCGTGTTGACGCTGTTTTACCTTTATCTCGCCCTGCCCGCATTGGCTTTGAGCAATGTGCCCATCTACAGACTCAGCACTCTTACCACGGTATTTCTGGGGACGCTATCGATCGGCATTGCTCTGCAAAACAGAATGCTATCCTACAAAGCGTTAACCTATGGAGCGATCGCCGCCGCGATTATCAATGTTGTGGCTATCTTCGCCGGAGTGGAAACATCCAGTCATGATGTTGAAGCCATAGGACGTTACTCGGGACTGATGGGAAACGCCAACGCCCTTGCCATCAGTATGGCCCTGGCTGCATTTCTGATATGGCTCTACCCCGAGCGCTTCAGTCGACAGGTCCGGGCGCTGGGAATATTCCTGGTGCTGTACGGAATGTATATCACGGGGTCGATCAAAGGCGTCCTGATGGCGATGGCATTGTTCGCCCTGGTTTTCATGAACCACCTGGTGAAGCTCAGCATGGTCAGAATCCTGGCCTATCTCTCTGCGGCCGCCGCGGCTGTCCTGGCGCTTTACGGGGGCCTTACGGCAATTGCCGCGAAATACAGCACACAGATCGTCGCGATTGACCGGATTCTGACCGCTTTTGCCGGAGAGAATGCCTCCATCAACGCGCGACTGTCCATGATCGATTTCGGCCTGAAACTGTGGGAGAAAGCGCCTGTATTCGGATATGGACTCAATCAGTTTGCGACTCTCAGTAAAACCGGTTCCTATGCCCATAACAATTATATTGAACTTGCCGTATCCGGCGGCATTATCGCGTTGATCTTCTTTTACGCCCTGTACGCCATAATCGCGTGCAACGCGCTGAAACAGTCCAAGGATTTTTGCATCCGCCTCCTGTTGCTCGTGGCGACTCTTTTCATGATCGATACCGCAGCCGTTTCCTTTTTAGACAAAGGGATCATGTGCATGGTGGGCGTTCTGCTCGCTGTTTCCTCCGAAGAAAAGGCAGAGGAAAGCGATAGATATCAAACGTGATAAAATGTCAGTATAAACGGTCACTTGCTATGGTTACCCTCCTGTCTCATCCCTACAAGTAAGGTTTTTGGAAGTTTAAAATCAGACTCTCCCCGATAGCATCCGGCTGATCAGATTGTTATTATAAGAAAAATTGAGACAGACGCAGCACAGGACGTAATCGTTCAGTAACGGTTCAAACCGCAGTTCACACGGTCATTACGATCACGGATCACGTTTTCGGCAACTGTATCGCTGCTTCCCGAAAAGCATTCCAGTGATTTCGACACGGCTTGATCTTCTGCAGCATCTCAGAAATTCCAGAATTCGTTCAAACGATTCCACACACTCTTCCCGGCGGACATGCAGAGAAGAGCCCCGGTCCTGAAAAAGCAGGTTACCGTCAACGTTTTTAAATCGGCAAGTAAGGAACTGACTGCCCGTGTCAGCTCTTTTCCCTGATCTTCAAAGAGCAAGAATCCCCAGGGAGGTGAATTCGGAGAGGGAAAACGGTTCAGGAGGAAATGATCAAGGAACTCCGCAGGCTGACCCGGGAAACTGATGTCGTCAGAAAGTGTTCATCCAGGCCTTAATGAGAGTGAGTTTTTACGCTGTAAAAGGGGTTGCGTTTACGAGGGCGGGCCATGGCAATCAGCATCAGCATTTCGGGTGTTTTAAAGCAGGAAGCAAAACCCGTTAGTGATTTCTTCAAGAGAATTTTCGACATCGTCGTCTCGTTGACGGTGCTGGTTCTCTGTGCGCCTTTTTTTGCCCTCATCGCGCTGGCGATCACGCGCGAAACACCAGGTCCCGTCTTCTATCGAGGCGCGCGCGTCGGACGGGGAGGGAAGTGCTTCAAGATCCTCAAATTCCGCACCATGTACGAGACTCCCCAGAGCTATGCCGGCCCGAGGGTCACCGCGCAGGACGACAACCGGGTCACGCCGCTCGGGCACTGGCTGAGGGACACCAAGCTGAATGAATTCCCCCAGTTCTGGAACGTCCTCAAAGGGGAGATGAGCCTGGTCGGTCCGCGTCCCGAAGACCCGACACTCGCCACGGAATGGCCCGCCGAGGTGGCGCGGGAAATCCTGTCCGTCCGCCCCGGCATCACCAGTCCTTCCTCCGTCATGTATCGGGACGAGGAAAGCCTGCTGTGCGCCGACAATCTCATCAATCAGTATCTGTGCGACCTGAGCCCCAACAAGATCCGGCTTGACCAGCTTTACGTGCGCCATCGCTCCTTCCTGCTCGATCTCGATACGATGCTCTGGACGGTCCTGCTTTTACTGCCCCGGCTTAGGGCCTATTCCCCTCCGGAATCGTTTTTGATCGTGGGTCCAGTTACCCGCCTGATCAAGCGCCACGTGAGCTGGTATATTCTGGACTTTCTTGTTCTGCTTTTCTCGATCGGGATTTCGGTCATGCTGCTGCGGGACGTCGCTCCCATCAGAATAGACTGGATCGCGCTGCTGGAGATGGCCTTTGCCTACCTGGTGCTCTACAGCCTGATCGCCGTCAAGACGGGGGCCAATCTGACCCGCTGGGACAAGGCCACCAACCGCGATGCCGCCCGTCTCACCATGGCGTGGCTTATCGCCACGACGGTCGTGGTGGCGATCCATTTCGCGGTAGGGATTACATCCGACCTGAGACGGATCCTGATACTGATGTCTTCCATCTTCTTCCTGACGGGAATGCTGCTCGCCCGTTACCGGAGCCGCGTGCTGATCGGGCTGCTCCGGAGCATCGTGATCCGCCGGACCAGGGCGAAGGCCACGGCGGAACGCGTCCTGATCGTGGGCTCCGGGCGGACCGCCGAGCACGTCCTCTGGCTCCTTGATCATCCGTCCTATTCCCTGAAGTATCAGGTTGCGGGCATCATCGACGATGACCTCTTTTCGCAGGGTATGAAAGTCTACGGTGTCAAAGTGGTCGGCGAAACGAATAACATCGCCGGGATCGTTAAGGAAAAGGATGTCGGCTTAGTCATCCTGGCGGACCATCGCCTCGATGAGTCAAGCTATAGTCTATTGCGCGAAGCCCTGAAGGACATTCCCGTCAGGATCGCCGTTGCGCCCGACCTCTACGGTTCCATGGAAGGTCTGTCCCGGGCCGTGTCGGGCGGCCCTTCGACGCCTGCCCTCGACAGCTTTCAGTGTCGCCACTGTCTGGCCAGAATCCGCTCCCACGTGGAGACGCCGGCCGACGGGAAGTAACGCTTCCTTGATCTATGCAGAGGTCTGCAGTTCTGCGGGAATTTCATCACAACAGGAGGGAAAGGTCACATGGGGAGTTTCTGGGCGGATAAGAAAGTGCTGGTAACCGGCGCCGGTGGATTTATCGGCAGTCACCTGGTGGAGCGGCTTGCCGGGGAAGGGGCTTCAGTGCGGGCCTTCGTCCGCTACAACTCCCGTGCCGACGCGGGGCTGCTCAAGCTGGCGCCTCCGGAGATTCTTTCCCGCATCGAGCTGATCGGCGGAGATCTGCGGGATTCCGATGCCGTGCGCAAGGCCGTGGAAGGCTGCCGGATTGTATTCCACCTGGGCGCACTCATTTCCATTCCCTATTCCTATTATCATCCCGTGGAAGTGGCCGAGACGAATCTCATGGGGACGTTGAATGTGCTTCTCGCCTGCCGCGACCTCGGCGTGGAGCGCCTGATCCACACGTCCACCAGCGAAGTCTATGGCACCGCCCAGCGCGTCCCCATCGACGAGGCGCATCCCCTCCAGGGGCAGTCCCCCTATTCCGCCAGCAAGATCGGGGCGGACAAACTGGCGGAGAGCTTCTTCTGCGCCTTCAGCGTGCCGGTGGTGACCGTCCGTCCCTTCAACACATTCGGCCCGCGCCAGTCCGCCCGCGCAGTCATCCCCACGATCATCACCCAGGTGCTTGCCCGGCAGAGCATCCGTCTGGGAAATCTCGAAACCACCCGTGATTTCACCTACGTAGACGACACCGTCAGCGGTTTTCTCTGTGCCGCGCAGAAGGAGGGCATCGAAGGCATGACCTTCAACCTGGGGACGGGGTCGGAGATTGCGATCGGCGTTCTTGCCCGGACAATCATCGAAAAAATCGGAGTCCCCGTTTCAGTCGAACTGGATCAGGAACGGCTCCGTCCGGAAGGCTCCGAGGTGATGCGGCTTCTGTCCGACAATTCGCGGGCCCGTTCCCAACTCGGGTGGAGGCCCGAAGTGGGCCTGGATGAAGGACTCAACAGGACCATCGCCTGGATTCGGGAGAATCTGGGGAATTACCGCATCGGCGTTTATGAATTATAGTATGAATTATAGAAGGGAGGGCAACCTATGAAAGCCGTAGTCCTGGCAGGCGGAAAAGGCGCACGCCTCGCGCCTTACACAAAAATTCTTCCCAAACCGTTGATGCCCATAGGGGACATGCCCATTCTGGAAGTTCTCCTGCGGCAGATGAAAGTGGCCGGGATCGACCATGTCATCCTCACCGTGGGACATCTGTCCGAACTCCTGCGCGCCTTCTTCCAGGACGGCAGTCAATTCGGCGTCGACATTTCCTACAGCTACGAAAAATGTCCGCTTGGAACCGCCGGGCCGATCTCCCTGATCGACGGCCTGGACGAGACGTTCCTGGTGACCAACGGCGACGTGCTAACCACCCTGAGCCTGCGCGAGCTGATCGGCTTTCACCGGGAGCAGAAAGCCGCCGCGACAATCGCCGTCCATCAGAGGCAGACGAAGATCGACCTGGGCGTCATCCAGTGGAACGGCAACTACGAAGTGAAAGGCTACATCGAAAAGCCGGTCTATGACTACACCGTCAGCATGGGGGTTTATGTGTTCGAGCCGAAGGTCCTTTCCTATATCCCCCACGGGGAATACCTCGATTTTCCCGATCTGGTGAAAAAGCTGATCGCCGCCGGCGAAAAAGTGGTCGGCTACCGGTTCCACGGCTACTGGGAAGATCTGGGGCGGCCGGATGATTACGAGAGGGCGTCGCGCGACTTTGAAAGCATGCGCGAACAGTTCCTTCCTGACATGGAATGCAGAGGGTGACATCATGGACTGGCGCATAACGCTTTCCGACATCGACATGGGAAATGAAGAAATCGAGGCGGTGGATCGCGTCCTCCGCAGCAAATGGCTTACCATGGGATCGGTAACGCAGGAATTCGAGAAAGCGGTCGCCGACTATGTGGAGGCAAAGCATGCCATCGCGGTCACCAACGCCACGGCTGCCCTGCATCTTGCCTGCGTGGCGGCGGGGCTGGGGCCGGGGAAAGAGGCGATTGTCCCTTCGCTGACGTTTGTCGCCACGGCAAACGCGGTCCGTTACACGGGCGCCTCCGTCGTCTTCGCGGATATCGTCGGGGATCAGGACCTGAACATTTCGGTCGAGGCGATCGAGCGGGCCGTCACGGAACGGACCCGCGCCATTGTGGTCGTCCATTACGGCGGGTATGCCTGCGCCATGCCCGCGATTCTGGAGTTGGCGCGGCGGCACAACCTGGCTGTGATCGAAGACGCGGCGCACGCGATCGGCTCCGAACTGCAGGGGAAAAAGCTGGGCGCCTGGGGAGACGTGGGATGCTTCAGCTTTTTTTCCAACAAGAACATGACCACGGCGGAAGGGGGAATGCTGGTGACCAGTGACGACGCCCTCGCCGAAAGGCTCCGCCTGCTCCGGTCCCACGGAATGACCACCCTGACGCTGGACCGCCACAAAGGGCACGCGTGGAGCTACGATGTGGTTGATCTGGGATACAATTACCGCATCGATGAAATCCGCTCGGCGATGGGCCTTGTGCAGCTCGGCAGACTGGACAGGAACAATCGCCGCCGCCGGGAATTTACGCGGCTCTATCGTGAGTTGCTGCGGAATGAAGCGCCGCAGGTCTCTCTTCCGTTTTCCAGTCACCCGGGCGTATCGGCCGCGCATCTCATGCCGATTCTGCTGCCGCCGGGCACGGACCGCCTCCGCTTCATGGAGCATATGAAGTCTCGGGGCATCCAGACCAGCATCCATTACCCGCCGATCCACCGGTTCAGCGCCTATCGGGAAGAGGGTGATGCGCAGAGGATAAAACTGCCGATTACGGAAGAGGTTGCCGCGAGAATTGTCACACTGCCGCTGTATCCCACGATGACGGACGAAAACGTGCTGGAAGTGGTTAACTGTGCCGCTGGAGGGATCCTGCCGAAGGGGTGCTGAGATGAAAGCAACAAGATATTTCCTTGCCGTGCTGGCTGCCCTGTTCGCTTTTTCCGGGTTTTTCGCGCCGGCAGTCCTGGCCGCCGACACCGTAACCGCCGTGCTGGAGCGGATCACCCTGACTTCGGAGTTTTCGCCGCCCAGTCCCGATCCGGCGGGGATCGTCTATCTTTCGGACTACAACACCCTGCTGATCAGTGACTGTGAAGTCGACGAGATGCCTCCCTACTTCACGGGGGAAAATCTTTTTGAAGCGACTCTGGGAGGCAGCCTGCTGGGCACGCTGACGACGACCTCCTTTTCAAACGAACCCACCGGGGTCGGGTACGATCCTTCCACCAGACGCCTGTTCGTCAGCGACGACGACGAGGGACGGATCTGGATCGTGAAGCCGGGAAGCGACGGGGTTTACAATACGGAAGACGATGTTCTCACCAATTTCCGGACTTCCTCGTTCGGGATTGTGGACCCGGAAGACGTCGTATTTGACAGCTGGCGAGGCCATCTGGTTGTCATAGACGGCACGGGGGAAGAGGTCTGGGATATTTCTCCGGGCGCCAACGGCGTGTTTGACGGAGCTTCGGGTGATGATCAGTCAAGCCACTTCGATACGGAGGCTATGGGAATTCATGACCCGGAGGGGATCGCCTTCGATACGAACAACGGCCATCTGTATCTTCTGAGCAGCGGATGCGACAGGATCGCGGAGACGACAATCAGTGGGACCTTAATCCGCTATATCGATATTTCCCGCATCAAGACCTCATACGATGCCAGCATGTGCGCCGGCTTGACCTATGCGCCCTCCAGCAGCATTTCCGGCAAAATGAACCTCTACATGGTAACCCGTGGTGTGGACAACGGGGCAGATCCTTACGAGAACGACGGCAGGATTTACGAGATATCATTCCCTCCACTGGAGCCCTCGGACAATCTGGCGCCGGTGGTGAATGCGGGAGCAGATCAGACGATCACGCTACCCGGCAGTGCAGCCCTTGCCGGCACGGCCTCGGATGACGGTCTTCCCAGCCCTCCCGCAGCGCTTACCTATGCGTGGAGCACGGTCAGCGGGCCGGGGACGGTAACCTTCGGCAGCGCCTCATCGCTTGCAACGACGGCGAGCTTCTCGGCAGCGGGGACTTACACCCTGCGCCTGATGGTCTCCGACAGCGCCCTGTCGTCGAGCGACGACGTGGTTGTGACGGTGAACGACAGTGGGGGGACAGAACCCCAGAGCTTCTCCGTGCGCGTTTCGGCTGGCAGCGACGATGCGGAAGAGTTTACCGCCTCGAACGGCTGGATATATCTCACCGGCAATGATCTCGAACTGATTCATGACAGTGAAGATCAGATTGTGGGCATGCGTTTCAACAGCATCCCCGTTCCGGCAGGGGCAACGATTCTCGATGCCCGCGTTCAGTTCACGGTCAAGGACGCCACAACCGGGGTCTGCAGCCTGGTGATTCGAGGGGAGGCTGCAGACCATGCCACGACCTTCACCACAACCCGCTACAACATCAGCAGCCGGCTGCTCACTTCCGCCGCGGTGAACTGGACTCCCGCGGCCTGGACCGCGGTGGGCGCAGCGGGTCCGGACCAGCAGACCCCCAATCTGAGCTCTATCCTGCAGGAGATCGTCAGCCGTCCCGGCTGGCAGTCGGGCAACAGCCTGGCGCTGATCGTCACAGGCTCAGGCACGCGAACCGCCTCCGCTTATGAGCGTTCGGCGAGTCAAGCGCCGCAGCTCCTGGTCACATATTCGACCTCATCCCAGCCCACAAATCAGATGCCTGTTGCCAACGCACAGTCGGTGTCGACAGCCGAGAATATGGCGAAAGCGATTACCCTGACGGGCAGCGACCCGGATGGGGATTCACTGATCTACAGTGTGGTGACAGCCCCGGCACACGGCACACTGAGCGGAACGGCGCCAAATCTGACGTACACGCCGTCTTTCAACTACAGTGGTTCGGACAGCTTCACCTTCAAGGTGAATGACGGCACGGCGGATTCGGCCCCGGCGACGGTTTCGATCACAGTGACGGAGGCGGCGAACAATCCGCCTGTTGCCAATGCACAGTCGGTGTCGACAGCCGAGAATACGGCGAAAGCGATCACCCTGACGGCTAGCGACCCGGATGGGGATTCACTGACCTACGTCGTGGTGACAGCCCCGTCACACGGTACGCTGAGCGGAACAGCGCCTGATCTGACTTACACGCCGGCTTCCGGCTACAGTGGTTTGGACAGCTTCACCTTCAAGGTGAATGACGGCACGGTGGACTCAGCCTCGGCGACGGTTTCGATCACGGTTACGGCGGTGAACGACGCACCGGTGGCTAACGCGCAGTCGGTGTCGACGGCTGAGGATACGGCGAAAGCGATTACCCTGACGGGCAGCGACCCGGATGGAGATTCTCTGACCTACAGTGTGGTGACATCCCCGTCACACGGTACGCTGAGCGGAACAGCGCCTGATCTGATCTACACGCCGGCTTCCAACTACAGTGGTTCGGATAGTTTCACCTTCAAGGTGAATGACGGCACGGTGGACTCATCCCCGGCGACGGTTTCGATCACGATTACGGCGGTGAACGACGCACCGGTGGCTAACCCCCAATCTGTAACGACTCCCGCAAATATGTCGACAACGATCACTCTGACGGGCAGCGATCCGGATGGCGATAAGCTGACCTACAATGTGGTAAGCGGGCCGACACAAGGCACGCTGAGCGGGTCAGCCCCCAACCTGATCTATACGCCGGCATCGCCATACTATGTTGGACCGGACAGTTTTACATTCACTGTCAATGACGGCATGATTGGATCGACCCCGGCCACGGTTTCGATCACGATCACTGCACCGGTGAATTCGGCACCGATCGTCAATGCGGGCATTGATCAAACCATCATACTTTCCGCCAGTGCCTACCTTAACGGGTCAGCCACGGACGACGGACTGCCCAACCCACCCGCGATGCTCACTTACACCTGGAGCAAGGTCACGGGACCGGGCACAGTAACTTTCGAAAACACCTCGTCGCCTGTCACAACAGCAACGTTTTCCAAGGGGGGAGGCTACACGCTGCGGTTGACCGTTTCGGATGGTGACCTGTCATCCAGTGATGATATCGCGGTGAATGTCAGAAGGAAATAAAGACCGCTGATCCACCGGTTCAGCGCCTATCGGGAATACAGTGTGATACGCAGAGGATAAAACTGCCGATTGCGGAAGAGGTTGCCGCGGGAATTGTCACACTGCCGCTGTATCCCACGACGACGGACGAAGACGTGCTGGACGTGGTTAACTGTATCACTGGAGGGATCCTGCCGAAGGGGGTGCTGAATTGAAGGCAACAAGATATCTTCTCGCCGTCCTGGCTGCCCTGTTCGCTTTTTCCGGATTTTTCGAGCCGGCAGTCCTGGCCGCCGAAACCGTAACCGCCGTGCTGGAGCGGATCACCCTGACCTCGGAGTTTTCGCCGCCCAGCCCGGATCCGGCGGGGATCGTCTATCTTTCGGACTCCAACACCCTGCTGATCAGTGACTGTGAAGTCGACGAAATGCCTCCCTACTTCACGGGGAAGAATCTCTTTGAAGCGACTCTGGGGGGCAGCCTGCTGGGCACGCTGACGACGACCTCCTTTTCAAACGAACCCACCGGGGTCGGGTACGATCCTTCCACCAGACGCCTGTTCGTCAGCGACGACGACGAGGGACGGATCTGGATCGTGAAGCCGGGAAGCGACGGGGTTTACAATACGGCAGACGATATCCTCGCCAGCTTTCGGACTTCCTTGTTCGCGATTGCTGACCCTGAAGACGTCGTATTTGACAGCTGGCGAGGCCATCTGGTTGTCATAGACGGCACGGGGGAAGAGGTCTGGGATATCTCCCCGGGCGCCAACGGCGTGTTTGACGGGGCCTCGGGTGATGATCAGGCAAGCCACTTCGATACGGAGGCTATGGGAATTCATGATCCGGAGGGGATCGCCTTCGATACGAACAACGGCCATCTGTATCTTCTGAGCAGTAAATGCGACAGGATCGCGGAGACTACCGTCAGTGGGACCTTAATCCGCTACATTGATATTTCCCGCCTCAAGACCTCTTATGGTGCGAAAATGTGTGCCGGATTGACCTATGCGCCCTCCAGCAGCATTACCGGCAAAATGAACCTCTACATGGTGACCCGCGGCGTGGACAACGGGGCCGATCCTTACGAGAACGACGGCCGAATTTACGAAATATCGTTCCCTCCACTGGGACCCTCGAATAACGTGGCTCCGGTGGTCAATGCGGGTCCTGATCAGACGATCACGCTACCCGGCAGTGCAGTCCTTGCCGGCACGGCCTCGGACGACGGTCTTCCCAACCCTCCCGCAACGCTCACCTATTCCTGGATCACGGTCAGCGGTCCGGGGACGGTGACCTTTGGCAGTGCCTCTTCACTTGCGTCGACGGCGAGCTTCTCATCAGCGGGGACCTACACCCTGCGCCTGACGGTCTCCGACAGCGCCCTGTCGTCGAGCGACGACGTGGTCGTGACGGTCCAGTCCTCCACATCCACAAACCTGGCACCGGTGGTGAATGCGGGAGCAGATCAGACGATCACGCTACCCGGCAGTGCGGCTCTTGCCGGCACGGCATCGGACGACGGCCTTCCCAACCCTCCCGCAGCGCTTACCTATGCGTGGAGCACGGTCAGCGGTCCAGGAACCGTGAACTTCGGCAGCGCCTCATCGCTTACGACAACGGCAAGCTTCTCATCAGCAGGAACTTACACCCTGCGCCTGACGGTCTCCGACAGCGTTCTATCGTCGAGCGACGATGTGGTTGTGACGGTGAACGACAGTGGGGGGACAGAACCCCAGAGTTTTTCCGTGCGCGTTTCGGCTGGCAGCGACGATGCGGAAGAGTTCACCTCCTCGAACGGCTGGATATATCTCACCGGCAATGATCTCGAACTGATTCATGACAGTGAAGATCAGATTGTGGGCATGCGCTTCAACAGCATCCCCATTCCGGCAGGGGCAACGATTCTCGATGCCCGCGTTCAGTTCACGGTCAAGGACGCGACAACGGGAGCATGCAGCCTGGTGATTCGAGGGCAGGCTGCCGACCATGCCACGACCTTCACCACATCCCGCTACAACATCAGCAGCCGGCTGCTCACTTCGGCCGCGGTGAACTGGATTCCCGCTGCCTGGCCAGCGGTGGGCGCAGCGGGTCCGGACCAGCAGACGCCCAACCTGAGTTCCATTCTGCAGGAGATCGTCAGTCGTCCCGGCTGGCAGTCGGGAAACAGCCTGGCGCTGATCGTCACAGGCTCAGGCACGCGAACCGCCTCCGCTTATGAGCGTTCGGCGAGTCAGGCGCCGCAGCTCCTGGTCACGTATTCGACCTCGACCACACCTGCAAACTCGGCGCCGGTGGTGAATGCGGGAGCTGATCAGACGATCACGCTACCCGGCAGTGCGACTCTTGCCGGTACGGCTTCGGATGACGGTCTTCCCAGCCCTCCCGCAGCGCTTACCTATGCGTGGAGCACGGTCAGCGGGCCGGGAACAGTGACCTTCGGCAGCGCCTCTTCGCTTGCGACAACGGCAGGCTTCTCATCAGCGGGGACCTACACCCTGCGCCTGACGGTTTCCGACAGCGTCCTGTCGTCGAGCGACGACTTGGTCGTGACGGTCCAGTCCTCCACATCCACAAACCTGGCACCGGTGGTGAATGCGGGAGCAGATCAGACGATCACGCTACCCGGCAGTGCGGCCCTTGCCGGCACAGCCTCGGACGACGGCTTGCCCAGTCCGCCCGCGACGCTCACCTATTCGTGGAGCAAAGTCAGCGGGCCGGGCACGGTAACCTTCGGCAGCGCCTCTTCGCTTGCGACGACGGCGAGCTTCTCGGCAGCGGGGACCTACATCCTGCGCCTGACGGTCTCCGACAGCGTTCTGTCGTCGAGCGATGATGTGGTTGTGACGGTGAACGACAGTGGGGGGACAGAACCCCAGAGTTTTTCCGTGCGCGTTTCGTTGGGCAGCGACGATGCGGAAGAGTTCACCGCCTCGAACGGCTGGATATATCTCACCGGCAATGATCTCGAACTGATTTACGACACCCAGGTTCAGATTGTAGGCATGCGATTCAATAACATCCCCATTCCGAATGGGGCCACGATTCTCGATGCCCGCGTTCAGTTCACGGTCAAGGACGCCACAACCGGGGTCTGCAGCCTGGTGATTCGAGGGGAGGCTGCCGACCATGCCACGACCTTCACCACAACCCGCTACAACATCAGCAGCCGGCTGCTCACTTCCGCCGCGGTGAACTGGATTCCCGCGGCCTGGCCTGCGGTGGGCGCAGCGGGTCCGGACCAGCAGACACCCAACCTGATCTCTATCATACAGGAGATCGTCAGCCGTCCCGGCTGGCAGTCGGGCAACAGCCTGGCGCTGATCGTCACAGGCTCAGGAACGCGAACCGCCTCCGCTTATGAGCGCTCGGCGAGTCAGGCGCCGCAGCTCCTGGTCACGTATTCGACCTCGACCGCGCCATAAACCGGAGGGCGAGTAGAAAATATTCCGGCCTCTCCGGAAAATCGGATGGAATGGAAAAATCCGTTTGCAGAAGTCGGTTTTTCCCTTTACTCGAATTTTGGGTGTGAATTTTTAAATTTTTACATCCAGAAAAGGAACGAATAAATTAAATTATTGAACAAAATTTGTTTGCCGCATGGAAAAACAGGGCCGGATTGGCCCTGTTTTTTTTGTTTTCCAGGCTGTCACTGCCGATCAAAACTCACACCCCTTCTTTGAAAGTATGGGCTCCTGCTGAGGGCATGTGAAGAAGTCGTGGTATTTTTAATGCAAATGTGATTTAGATTTTCACCCTTCTCAATGGACAAAACGGGCTGGGCTTGCCGCAAAAATTCAGCCATTGAGAAGGCTGAACAGGAAAAAACCGAAACTCGGGTGAACCGTTCGAAAGGAGATATCGAGGATGAGGATTCTGGTTACGGGCGGGGCCGGCTATATCGGCAGTCATGTGGTGAAGGCGCTGGGGGAGCAGGGGCATGACCTGCTCATTTATGACAACCTGTCCACGGGGCACGACTGGGCTGTCCTTTACGGCAGGCTGGAGGTGGGGGAACTGGCAGATACCCGTCGTCTGGACGAAGTCCTGCAGGCGTTCCGGCCGGAGGCGGTTCTTCATTTCGCCGCGTCCATCCAGGTGGAAGAGTCGGTCCGGGAGCCGCTTCGTTACTACCGCAACAACGTTGCTAATTCGCTGAATCTCCTGGACGCTATGGAGCGCCACGACGTCCGGAATCTCATCTATTCTTCCACGGCAGCCGTTTACGGCATTCCCGAGCGGATGCCCGTCGATGAATCTCTGCCTCTGAATCCCATCAATCCCTACGGGGCCTCCAAGGTCATGATGGAAACGGTGCTCCGGGACATCGCCGATGCCAGGGAGAACTTCCGCTACATCGCCCTGCGCTACTTCAACGTGGCCGGCGCGGATGCCGGGAACCGGATCGGCCAGGCTTACGCGGACGCCACCCATCTCATCACCCGGGCGCTCAAAACCGCCAACGGGCAATACCCCAAGCTGTCCGTCTTCGGGACGGATTACCCCACTCCCGACGGCACCTGCATCCGCGACTACATCCATGTGGACGACCTGGCCGACGCCCACATCCGGGCGCTGAATTATCTGGTGGAGACGGGGAAGACGGAAATTATGAACTGCGGCTACGGCCACGGCTTTTCGGTTCGGGAGGTGGTGGACGTCGCGAAAAAGGTGACGCGGATCGATTTTCCGGTCGAGGAAACGGAGCGCCGCGCTGGAGACCCGCCGGAACTTATCGCCGACAGTTCGAAACTCCGCCGCCTCACCGGCTGGCTGCCCCGCCACGACGATCTGGAGTTCATCATTAGAACCGCCTGGGACTGGGAACTGAAGTACCGGTCCCTTCTGAAAGGAAAGGTGTGAAACCCCTGACAATAAAACTCATACAAGAAAGGAATCCAAGTGAATCAATCCGATAAAACGTGGTCTGTCAGTCCTGGTGGTGAATCATTTCCTTTGCCTTTGCCGGAAGAGTACCCGGGAGAATTCGAGCGACTTCAGCAGATCGTCCAGGAGCAGCGCAGCTTGGGCCGGGAGATTGTTGTCGTCATGGGGCTGGGTTTTGTGGGGGCAGTGATGGCGGGGGTCGTGGCCGATTCGGTGGATCGCGATACCGGCAAACCGATGAAGTTCGTCATCGGGATGCAGCGCCCTTCGGTACGATCCTATTGGAAGATCCCCCTGTTCAACCGCGGAATCGCCCCCGTGGAGGCGGAAGATCCGGAGGTCGTTCCGCTGATTGACCGCTGCGTCAACAAGAAAAAGACCCTGATGGCCACCTATACGGATGATGTCCTTTCCCTGGCCGATGTTGTGGTCGTCGATGTCCAGTGCGACTATTTCAAGGAATGCCTGGGCAATGTCCGGGAAGGGCATGCGGAAATCGCCGCGCTGGAGGACAGCCTGCGCATCCTGGGGGAAAAGATCCGACCGGAATGCCTCGTCCTGATCGAAACGACGGTTCCGCCGGGGACAACGGAATATATCGCCTATCCCATCATCAAGAAGGCCTTTGAAAAGCGCGGACTAAAGGATGCGGAGCCTCTGCTGGGCCATTCCTTCGAGCGGGTCATGCCGGGCCGGGAGTATGTGGCCTCCATCCGGGATTTCTGGCGGGTCTGCAGCGGGATCAACGATACCGCCAGAGAGCGGGTGCGGAAGTTCCTGTCGGATATACTGAATGTGGAAAAATATCCCCTGACCGTTCTGGACCGTCCCATCGAGAGCGAGACCTGCAAGATTGTGGAAAATTCCTACCGGGCGACCCTCCTGGCCTTCCTGGATGAATGGAGCCTGTTTGCAGAACGCAACGGCGTGGATCTGATCAAGGTGATCCAGGCGATCAAGGTCCGCCCCACCCATTCCAACATGATCTTTCCCGGACCCGGGATCGGCGGTTACTGCCTGCCCAAGGACGGCGGCCTGGGGGTCTGGTCCTACCGGACCCTGATGGGATATGATGATGAAATCTTCAGGCTGACGCCCATGGCAATCGATATCAACGACACCCGGGCGCTTCACGCCGCGGAGCTGGTGCGGGATGCCCTCAGGAACATGGGCAAGATCGTCGCGGCCTCGAAGATTGCCATTCTCGGGGCCTCATACCGGGAAGATGTGGGGGACACCCGCTACAGCGGCTCGGAGATCCTGGTCCGCAAGCTGACGGAAATGGGCGCTGAAATTTCCGTTCATGATCCTTATGTCCAGCACTGGTGGGAGTTTGAAAAACAGGAGAGCTATCCGGCAACCGGTCACTCCTGGTCCCGATTCTTCCGCAATCAGGAAAGGCTCAGTGAACTCCGCATCAGCAAGGATCTGGGGGAGGCCCTGGATGGATCCGATGCCGCTGTCTTAGCCGTCCGTCACCAGCTCTACCTGAGCTTGACGCCGGATGATATCGTCCGCATGGCCGGTCGGCCGATTGCCGTGGTGGACTGTTTCGGGATTCTCTATGACGAGGGAATCCGGCGGTTTATTGAACTGGGATGCGAAGTCAAAGGCCTGGGACGCGGCCACATCAGGCGGATCAAGGATCAGGTGCAAAAAAGATGAGAAAATGCCGGTCGCTGACACCGCCTTTCCTTCCCTCCAATCAGGCAATCATCCCCAGTTGTTGCTGAAACAACGCCCTGATTCAATTCATCATTCCTCCTGAAGCATTTTTGATGGATGCCCGTCAGTTTGACGGGCATCTTTTCTGTTACTCAGAGGATCCCATGCGGCATTCAAGCGTGGCCAGAGTGGAACAGTGAACCATATCACATTGTTATGAGTAATGATTATCACATTGCCACTGTTGAATTTAATCGATCATGAGGTTAATGTTGAATCAAAAGAGAGTCATTTTGAACACATCATGAAAGTGAATCAAGCGGGTGCTAACAGGGCGGGGTTATCACCAGTCAGAAACGGGAATCTGAGGTCCTTACGAGAGACGTGATCGTGATCAGTAAAAACCCTTAGTCTTTCTAAGGTTATTTTCTGGCCCAATTCAGGCTTTAATTAGGAATTATACTGAACATCCTGATGGCATTTTCCCCGTGATTCATGTAAAAAAAACAAGGGAATAACTGCAAGATACCATTGTCCACTATTATTCAATTCAATCTTTCACCTGCTCCCTGTTATTGAAGGGCGTGGCGAAGTGCAGAAAACACGGCAACAGAAAAGAAGGAAAGGTGGATAGAGCTTTGGCATCTCCGGTTTCACACAAAAAATCCGGCATGAAGAAATGGGCGGACAATGTCGTCCCGATCCGGGATTCCAGACCGTTTTCCGCCGGTTATCACGATCTTGTTGACAATGCCCGAATCGGCCTTTTCAGAACCAATCTCAAAGGCGATATTCTTTATGTCAACAAATGCGGTCTGGCGATGCTGGGTTTAGAAAATCTCGATGAGGCCAAGCCGGGAGACGCTCTCGCCTGGTATCGGAATCCGGAGGACCGGAAAACCTTCCTGGAAAGACTGGGGAAAACCGGCCGGATCGATCAGTTTGAGGCGGAATGTGTCACGGCAAAAAGGGAATCCATTGTTCTGCTGGTCAATGCCGTCCTTGAAGGGGACGTTATAACGGGGGCGATGATCGATATTTCCGCTTTGAAGCACAAGCACGAGGCCCTCATCAGGAGGGAGAAAAGGCTGGCCGACGCCCAGCGGATCGCCCATCTGGGCTGCTGGGACTGGGACATCGTCACGGGGGAACTGTTCTGGTCCGATGAGGTCTATCGGATCTTCGGGCTGCGTCCCCAGGAATTCGGCGCGACCTATGAGGATTTTCTCGCCCGGATCCATCCCGACGACCGCCGGACCGTCGAAGAGCGTGTGAATTTGTCCCTTGCCGATCCCGGTATCCCTTACTCGGTGAGTCACCGGATACTCCTTCCTGATGGAGCAGAATGCAAAGTATTCGAAAAGGGTGAGGTGACCTTTGACGGATTCGGCAAGCCGGTGCGCATGATCGGGACTGTCCACCCGCTTATTATGCGAAAACAGACCGAGGAGGAACTGATTCGTGCCTATGAGGAGATCCAGGCGCTGAAGGAAAAACTGGAGGCCGAAAACACCTATCTTCGTGAAGAGGTGGGTCTGCAGCATGGCGCCGGGGAAATCATCGGTGACAGCGAGGCGATCAAAAACACTATGCACAGGGCGCTTCAGGTGGCGCGCACTTCGGTGACGGTGCTTCTGACGGGTGAGACGGGTACGGGAAAGGGGATTTTCGCCCATTTCCTTCACCAGAACAGCGGCCGTGCGGACAAACCCTTCGTCCACGTCAACTGCGCCGGATTGCCCCACAACCTGATCGAGAGCGAACTTTTCGGCAGGGAAAAGGGGGCGTTCACCGGTTCGACGGCACGGCAGATCGGCCGCTTTGAACTGGCCCACGGGGGAACCATTTTTCTCGATGAGATTGGTGAGCTTCCCCTGGAGCTGCAGGCGAAGCTTCTCAGAGTCATCGAGGACGGGAAATTCGAGCGCCTCGGCAGCCCGCATTCCATCAAGGTGGACGCGCGGATCATCACCTCGACCAACCGCAATCTCGAGGACGAGATCAGCGAAGGGCGGTTTCGGGAGGATCTTTTTTTCCGGCTCAGTGTTTTTCCGATCATCATCCCGCCCCTGCGCGAGAGAAAAGCGGACATTCCTCTTCTGGTAGAATTTTTTACTCATAAATGCAGCAAGGTTCACAGAAAAAACATTCGCCACATCCCCGCGCAGACCATGAAGTCCCTCGAAAATTACGGATGGCCGGGAAACGTCCGGGAGCTGATGAACGTGATCGAGCGGGCGGTGATCGTCACCCAGGGGACCGAACTCCAGCTTGCCGGACAACTCAGCGCCCACTCTATCAGATCCAGGAAAGAGAGGGGGATCGAGGGTTCGGAAAAGCCGGCCTTCAAAGGGCTCAACGGAGTGGAACGCCGGCATATCCTCGAAACGCTTCAGGAAGCGGGATGGAAGATCGAGGGTCCGGGAGGCGCGGCGCAGCGCCTGGAAATGAACCCGAGCACCCTGAGGACCCGGATGAAAAAACTGCAGATCAAACGGCCGGAAACATTATAGAACCTGCCTGAAATCGCCTTCCTCTTCAATTATATTAATGCGGGGATTTCCTTCGGAGAATTCAGGGCGAGACGCTGATTCTTCCATTCGAATCCAGCGCGTATGTTTTTGTTCCCTTGGGGTGCTTGAACTTCGCATCGCATCGAATGGCAATGCCGGAAACGACATAGACAAACGAACCACGAAAGGGAGGCATATCGTCATAATCGGGAGGAAGGTGGTTGCCGTCGAAAAACTTGTCCCCGGTTAAATCGACATCGGACAGGCAGGCCAGATAAAAGTTCCTAGCGCCGTTTTCAGCCTGCCGGTTGAGCTCCTTCTGCTGGCAGGCGTTATACCAGTATCCGGCCATCAGGAGCAGTATCCCCAGAATCATTCCTGTGGAAACGGTAAGTTTGATGAGTTTGAAGTAACGCTTCTCTTTTTTGCCTGTCAATGTGGTCTTCATCTGCTCTGCATTCGGGTTTCCGATCTTTTAATCATTTCGCAAGAGAAATACGGGATGAGGTGTAACAGAATTCAGCCGTTTTACAGGCTGGAACGAAAAGAGCTGCATACTTAGAATAGAATCCGGCTGCCGGTCAATACTTGAAAATCAGTATTTTTACCTAAGAAAAAGACTTAAAATCAACCGCCGCAAAAAAGTTTTACGGGAAGCTATAAAAGAGTCCGGAATCACCGGCATCGACATTGGTATGTTTTTTTCAGAGCGATATGTTTTTTCTGTTTCCGAACTAATCCCCAGTTGTGGCCCAGATAATATATTCCCTGTTGACGAAGGTAACCTTTTCGGATGCTTCCTCAGGATCTTCAGACAGAACGGTAATGAATTTATCCGTGCCCTGTTTCAGATAATCAGCCAACCGGTTAAAGTTGGCGATGTTTATTTTTCCTCTGATAAGGGAACCATCTGACATTTTCACGATGATATTCTTATATTTTACTTCATATGTCGGAATCATAAACGCTCCTCCTCTCTTCGCCCTTTCATGCAACGAAATATCTGCATGAAGGGAATAAGGGCAACCGCCGTCTTGAGATTCATATCCGCCATTTCCATCCGCCGCAACGCTTCCTGATCTATGAAAAAGCTGAATTTGTCGCCGTGCAGACGATTTTTGGGCGATATTCATGGGAAATTTCAGGGATAGATTTGCCTTTCATGTCATCACCGGCAATCTGAAACGCTATATAATCACAAACCTTTTTTTTCAACTCCTCATTGCCGCACTCACACATGAAGATGGTCATTCTGAGCAGTCGCCTGTCCCAATCGCGTTCCGCTTCAGCCTCATTCCAATTCTTCTGCTGCTCGATATTCATCACCATTTGGACGCCTCCCTGTCTTATTTTTTATGTAAATTTATCCTCACAATTGATTTTATTCAATATGGTCAATGTGATAGTCCTCACCGAGATCAGTGTGATATGTTTCATATGTGATGAAATGAAATCACCCGTCTTTTTCAGGATTTCTCCGATTTGACGTGGCGCTAGAAGTTTCTTTTACCCTGATGTCCGGGATATAAACGTTTCGACTGGCTGTTGGGGACCGGATTGATCGGTCTGGTGGGAATCCACCGTCAAATGGTGAAATAACGAACGTTCCTGCCTCGTCCTCCTGTAAACGTGAGACAGGAAAGGTGATTTGAAGCCTCCAGGGGTGCAAACTGTCTGCCATATGCCTCTGGGGGCTTTATTATTCTGTCGCATGATTATCTCCTCCTGCCGCCAACCGTTACGCCCTGTCCGTACAAGGTGTGTCTCCCCGCATCTCATCCTCTGGATGAGATCCATTTAAGGGATAAAGAGGTTAATAATACTTAATTGCCCGATGCCATCTTTTTAGGTTTTCGAGGTAAAAATAACAGTAAAAATGCCGAGGTTATGGGTCGTTTCATCCTGAAGAGGGGAATATTCAGAGATGCACACTAAAGGCATGGCAATTGATTTTCCGGCTTTATGAAATTCCTTGAATCAGAGCCCCGGAAAGGGTAAGGAAGGCGGCATGACCCTTATTGATCCATGGAGGTGCGAATGAATAGAGTTGTTTCAGTGATCGGCCTTGGATACGTCGGACTGCCGGTTGCCGTGGCCTTCGGAAAGCGGAAAAAGACGGTCGGCTTCGACATCAATCCCACCCGCATTGCCGAGCTTCGCCAGGGGCACGACCGCACCGGCGAGGTGACGCCCGAGGATCTGGCTGCCGCGGATATCCTCTTCACCAGTGACATCAACGAGCTGCGGCAGGCCGATTTTCATATCGTCGCCGTCCCCACGCCGGTGGATAACGCCAATCAGCCCGATCTGACCCCCGTCCTGCGGGCGTCGGAAACGGCGGGGAAGGCCCTGAAGAAGGGGGATATCGTCGTCTATGAATCGACGGTCTATCCCGGCGTCACGGAAGAGGAATGCGTGCCGATCCTCGAACGGGTTTCCGGCCTGACCTGCGGGAACGATTTTACCGTCGGGTACAGCCCGGAGCGGATCAACCCCGGCGACAAGGAGCACACCTTCACGAAAATCAAAAAGGTCGTCTCCGGCCAGGACGCCGAAACGCTGGAGATCGTGGCCTCGGTTTACGAGTCCGTGGTGACGGCCGGAGTCCATCGCGCCCCGACGATCAAGGTTGCCGAGGCGGCCAAGGTCATCGAGAACACCCAGCGCGACCTGAACATCGCCCTGATGAACGAACTGGCCCTGATCTTCGACCGGCTGGGCATCGACACCGGCGACGTCCTGGAGGCGGCGGGCACCAAGTGGAATTTCCTCGGCTTCCGGCCGGGGCTGGTCGGCGGGCACTGCATCGGCGTCGATCCCTACTACCTGACCCATAAGGCCGAGATGATCGGCTACATTCCCCAGGTGATCCTCGCCGGCCGCCGCATCAACGACTCCATGGGGAAATACATCGCCCAGCAGGCCGTCAGGGAAATGATCCTTGCCGGCCACAACGTCCTGGACGCCCGCGTCACGGTGCTGGGGCTGACATTCAAGGAAGACTGCCCCGACCTGCGCAACTCCCGCGTCATCGACATCATCCGGGAGCTGGAGGGGTACGGCGTTCAGTTGCAGATCTCCGACCCGATGGCCGATGAGAAGGAGGCCCGGCATGAATACGGTGTCGCTCTGACCCCCCTTGACCGGCTGCTGCCCGCCTCCGCAGTGATCGTGGCCGTTGCGCATCAGGCCTATCGCGGCATGACGCCGGATCAACTCGCGGCGCTGACTCTGGGCAGACCGGTGGTGCTGGATGTCAAGGGAATCTTTGACCGGCAGGCCCTGGCTGATGCCGGAATCCGCCTGTGGAGGCTCTGATCCGCCATGACTGAAAGAGGAACCATCCTGGTCACCGGCGCCGCGGGATTCATCGGCTTTCATCTGTCGCGGCGTCTGCTGGCGGCGGGACATTCGGTCGTCGGTCTCGACAATCTGAACGATTACTACGACGTCCGCCTGAAGGAGGCCCGCCTCGCCCGGCTGACGCCCCATCCGAATTTCCGGTTTGTCCGCCAGGGCCTGGAAGAGCGGGAGAAACTGCACGCCCTCTTTTCTGCGGAGAACTTCGCGACCGTCGTCAATCTGGCTGCCCAGGCAGGAGTGCGTTATTCCCTGACTAACCCCTACGCCTACATCGACAGCAACATCGTCGGCTTCGTCAATCTCCTCGAAGGGTGCCGCCATTACGGAGTCCGGCACCTGGTTTACGCCTCCTCCAGTTCCGTTTACGGCGCCAACACGGCGATGCCCTTTTCCGTTCACCACAATGTGGACCATCCCGTTTCCCTCTACGCGGCCACCAAAAAGGCCAACGAACTGATGGCGCACACCTATTCCAGCCTCTACGGGATACCCGCCACGGGCCTTCGCTTTTTCACGGTTTACGGCCCCTGGGGACGCCCGGACATGGCCCTGTTCCTGTTTACCCGGGCGATTCTCGAAGGCCGTCCCATCGATGTCTTCAACTACGGCAGGATGCAGCGCGACTTTACCTATGTCGATGACATCGTCGAGGGCGTGGTGCGGGTGATGGACCGAATCCCCGAGGGCAATCCGGCATGGAGCGGCGCGCATCCTGATCCCGGAACCAGCTACGCCCCTTACAGGATTTACAACATCGGGAACAACAACCCGGTGGAACTGCTCTCCTTCATCGAGGTGCTGGAGGACTGCCTGGGGAAAAAGGCCGAAAAGAACTTCCTGCCCCTGCAGGCCGGCGATGTCCCCGCCACCTATGCCGATGTGGACGACCTGATGCGGGATGTGGGCTTCCAGCCGTCCACCCCCATCGAGGAAGGCATCCGGCGGTTTGTTGCGTGGTATCGGGAGTATTACGCGGCAGGGTAAATAAAGCCCTTGAAGCAGCCGGGGAAGTGCTCCAGTCATTCTCCGAATCTCCACGAATCAACAGAACAAAACTTTTTGAACTTCGTTTATTCTCATGCAATTGCAAATAATTATCTTGTGTCGGTGCGCCGATATCCCCTTCGGGTGATCCGGGTGTATCAGATGGCATTGGAGTTAATTTGTCGTGGCCGGTCAGTTTGAGTGGAGAGGAACTGAATTGAAAGGAACCTCTGAGCCGTCCAAATGGATCATGGTGGTCGGCGCGAGACCGAATTTCATGAAGGTCCCCCCCCTGATCCGGGCCATTCATGGCTACAACATCAAAAAGGTAGCCGGATTCGCCCGTTTCTCGTGCATACGGGACAACATTACGATGTCCGCATGTCCCCTTTTTCCGTGATCTGCAACTGCCGGAGCCGGACGTCCATCTGGGGATCGGTTCGGGAAATCACGGCGAGCGGGGTATTGATCGAATTTGAAAAAATTCTGCTTCGTGAACAGTCCGATCTGGTCATAGTGGTGGGGGATGTCAATTCCACACGGGCCTGCGCCCTTGCTGCCGTAAAACTTCATATTCCCGCATATTCCCGTGGTCCATGTGGAATCGGGACTGCGCAGTTTCGACCGGTCCATGCCGGGAGAAATCAACCGGATTGTCGGTGAAAGCAGTGAGATGATGGGATCGCCGAGGATGAAGAACCTGGTGGCGGACATGAAGCACCGTTATCCGGAGCGGTACATCTTTTTTGATGTCCCGCCCATTCTCAGCGGCGCCGACGCGCTGGCCTTCGCCCCCCTGATGGATCACATCCTGATGGTCGTCCAGGCCGACAAGACCCCCGTGGGCGAAGTGAACAAAGCCGCCCAGCTGCTCCCGAAAGAGAAACTCCTGGGACTGGTGCTGAACCGCTATCACGCCTGAGGTCTGAGGACTGAGACGGGCTGATAATCCGTCTCGACAGAAAATTCTCAGATTCTTCATTAAAAAAAGAGATTCCGGCTGCAAGAGAGCTTGGGTCTCTTTTTTTGTCCATTTACACTTGATCTGTTCATGGACTAAAATCAGTCTCATTCAAATGAGCTAATCAGAGGAGGAAAACCTTTTTAACTATCCAGCCGGATCAAGCCCATCAGCGACCTGAAGGCCCATGCGGCAGAAATTGTACGTACAATGAGGTAAAAGAGAACTCCGCTTGCAATCAGCCAGAACGGCGAAGCCAGGGTGGTGCTGCAGGACATTGACCCGCGGCAATGATGAAGATTTTGTGTTTGTTTGCAGGTATTAATGAAAATTAAGTTGCTATCTTGACAGAATTCATTAAAATATAGTCAATACAATAACTGAATTTGGGGTACTATGTACATCCGACAGAAACAACTCGACAACCTCATTCAACTTCTCACTCCTGGGAAAGTTGTGATCCTGTACGGTGCCCGCCGAACTGGCAAGACAACACTGGTGCAGGAATTCCTCAAGGATCTTAAAGAACCTTTTCTGTTTGTCAGCGGCGAGGATATTAATGTCCAGGAATTTCTCGCCAGCCGTTCCGTGGAGAAGCTGAAGGCTTTTATTGGTTCAAGCCGTTTCCTGGTCATCGATGAGGCTCAGAGTGTCAGTAATATTGGCATCAACCTAAAACTTATTGTCGATCATATCGAAGGAATCTGCGTTGTTGCCACCGGATCATCCTCATTCGATCTTGCCCGCAATGTTGGAGAACCTCTGACCGGTAGAAAATACACCTTGAAGCTCTACCCCCTTGCCCAGTTTGAAATAGGTCAGACGGAAAATCTGGCCCAGACTGCGGCAAATCTGGAAACACGCCTGATTTATGGATCCTATCCCGAGATTGTTCTAATGCCCGATAACCGGCGCCGTGAACAATATCTAAGAGAGATCGTTTCTTCGTACCTGTATAAGGATATCTTGGAATTGGATGGTGTGCGACATTCCTCAAAGATCGGTAGACTCCTGCAATTGATAGCGTTTCAGATCGGCAGGGAGGTATCCTGTAACGAGTTGGCTGGCCAACTGGGAATGAGCAAAAATACTGTTGAACGCTATCTTGATCTTTTGGAAAAGGCTTTCGTGGTATTTCGTTTACAGGGCTTCAGCCGTAACCTCCGCAAGGAAATCTCAAAAAATAGCCGCTATTTCTTTCTTGATGTTGGCATTCGCAATGCCCTGATCAACAACTTTAATCCTGTTTCTTTACGCGATGATATTGGACTGCTCTGGGAAAATTATCTGGTGATGGAGCGCCTGAAAAAGCAGGAATATCTTGGTTTCCCTGCAAACAACTATTTCTGGAGAACCTATAGCCGGCAGGAGATTGATTTTGTGGAGGAGCGGGAGGGACGCCTCAATGGATTCGAAATGAAATGGGGAAAAGGGAAAAACCGCCCTCCAAAGGAGTGGGCGACAGCCTATCCGGAGGCCAGCTGGCAGCTGGTCAACCGGGAAAATTATCTTGAGTTTATCTCGTAAGTTGCTGTTTCCCCGGTACTTTCTTGACACTCCCACTGCTTTCGCTGTGGGAGTGTCAACTTAGTGCCCCAGCTGAACTGGCGATACTGTCCCCCGTCTCGCTTCAGTTTTTTACTGGTATAAATCCCGTAATTAATCCGCATGTTACTATCCCTGTATAAATTATATTGTAACCTTTAAAAAACGAAGAATTGAAGGAGGATTCATGATGAAAAAATTTTTCAGATCCATGGTTGTTTTTGGTATCGCAACTTTTCTTCTTCTCACCGCGGCATCCGTAGCGACGGCACAGCAGTCGGGACCGTTTTATGTGGGCGTCTTCGGCGGCTTTGTGATGTCTGATGATGTGGAAGTGGAAGGGTATGACATTGATCTCGATGACAGTTGAGCTTTCGGGGTCAAAGGCGGCTACATCATCCCTCAGGCTAAGATGCTGGCTGTAGAACTGGAATACAGCTACCTGGCGGAACAGGATTTCGATGAGCCCGGAGTTGATGGCAACGTCAGTGCACACAACTTTATGGCCAACCTCCTGCTCCGTTACCCGGAGGGGAAGATCCATCCCTTTGTGGGTGTGGGCCTGGGACTGTCACAGGGCACAGTTGAAGTGAATTCAATTGATAGTGAAGCAATTGATTACGATGACGATGACACAGCCTTTGCCAGCCAGTTTATCGCGGGAGTGAATTTCGAAATCGCGCCGAACCTGTCAGCCGATCTGGCGTACAGATATTTTTACAGCGAGTACGAATTCGATGGTGCTGACACCGAAGCCGGCAGTCACATCTTCCAGGTGGGGCTCAACTTCCATTTCTAAAATATAAAGAATAGTCCTGAATATTTTGAGACGGAGAGTCATATCGGCTCTCCGTTTTTTTTGGGAGAGGACAGGCTTCAGGTGTCCTGAACAGGACGCCTGAGTTTTCAATCGCGTGATACCTTCTGCAAAATTCCTGATATTGTGATTTCAGAAACTATGATTTATTCCGACTCCGATTTAAGTAAGAAGGAAAGGGCGACTTTCACGGGTCGCCCTTTCGCCATGATCATTTCCCCTGACCCCATGTCTGGGCGAAACACCCTTCAGTATCCCAAGAATCAGGGCTTCACAACATTGATTGCAAGCGCTTGGGTCACCCGCAGGGTGATGTTTTCGCCCTTCTGGATCTCATTGAACCGCTTCACGGATTTATCGACCTTGAACTTCTTTGTCTTCCCATCCGGCCCCATGAGCGTGATGGTTCGTTGAATCTTGCTGATGGCCTGTACCTTCCCTGCCACTTCCGCATTATTAAAGATAATGAACACTTAAGTCCGACAGACTCCCATATGATAAGTCGGATGTGCAAAATCGCAGAATATGAGAAAGGGCTTGACAAGAAACGGAAGATTTATTTACTCTTGCTTCGCCTCTTGAAGAAAGGAAAGAGTCAGTGAATTACGCTTCATACATTGAAAGATGGGCAATGCTCTGGTGGTGGACCAACATTTTCTGGTCTGCCGACACGATTGCTCATCAGTAATCTACAAAAAACGTTCTGAGACCGTGGGCAGATTCTTCTCCACGGTCTTTTTTTTTGCAAAAAAGGGGCGGTGAGTTTTTTTTCAGCCCCTTTTTAAGAAAGGCTCAGCAGACGGCGTCACGTGTGTCGTCGTGGTAAATTAACGTGTCATTTAAAACAGGAGAACCAATCGGATGATAACTGCACTTGTTCTTTTCAGAGTGGAAAAAGGAAAAATTCAGCGCCTGGCCAACCAGCTGGGTGCCATCGAGGAGGTCGTGGAGGTGCTTTCCATTACCGGGGAGTATGATCTCATGGCTAAGATCCAGGTCCAGGAATATGAAAGCCTTTCCGACATCGTGACAGATAAGATGCAGAACACGGAAGGTGTTTTGTCGACGAGGACAATGATGGCCTTCAAGACTTACAAATTCCATGAGCTGGCAACTGGGGCTCCCAATGGAATGATGATCCCGCAATCATTGGAAGAGACGGCCTTGGCCATCGAGACCGGCAAGAAGATGATCAAGCCGATTCTTGCCAAGCTGACGGAAAATTTTGATCTGGAAAAAAGTGAAATCAACAGTGTTATCGACGCCATCAATGCCGGAGAGCTGTCTGACGTCCAGATTGCCGGTTTTCTGGTTGGCATGCTGAGCAAGGGACCAAGTATCAAGGAAGTTGCCTGCATCGCCCAAGCCATGCGCCGAAACTGCGTTCCCATTCATGTTTCAATTAAATCGGAACTTACCGATACCTGTGGTACCGGAGGCGGTTCGGCCACCTTCAATGTGAGCACGGCAAACGCCATCCTGACGGCCTCGGCTGGCGTTCCGGTTGCCAAGCACGGCAGCCGTTCCATCTCATCTTCCTCGGGAAGCGCGGATGTTCTGGAAGCCCTTGGTGTCAATATTGATCTCACACCAGAGCAGTCTGCCCGGCTGATTGAAGATATTGGGATCAGTTTCCTCTACGCGCCGAATTTTCATCCCGTCATGCTCAAGGTATTCGGGCCGGAAAACCAACTCGGCATCAAGACGATTTTTTTCACGATCATCGGTCCGCTGATTAATCCGCTGGGCGCCCGGAACCATACCATCGGCGTCTATAAACCGGAACTGGTCAGCATGATGGCCAACGTCGTGGCGGAAATGGATTTCAACCACGTCATCGTGGCCCACGGCATTGATGGTTTGGATGAAATATCGCTGATCGGGAAAACCTCGCTGGCGGAGATCAGAGGAAAAGAGATCAAATATTATGAAGTCACTCCTGATGATTTCGGCCTTAAACGCTGTACCCTGAACGATATTTCCGGCGGATCGCCGGAATTCAACGCCCAGATCACCCGGAACATATTTTCAGGTGCGGAGCGTGGACCGAAAAGAGATTTTCTTGTCCTGAACAATGCGGCAACGCTTTATGTCAGCGGCAAGGTGTCGAGCATCCGGGAGGGAATCGACCTGTCCCGTTCTCTTATCGATTCGGGGGCCGCCTCGCGCAAACTCCAGGAATTCGTGGAAAAATCCCATAAGGTTTAATAGGGTGCGGTCATGTTGAAAAAAGATGCTTCTGCGGGACAGGGACTAAGACTGTCTCTGTCCGCATCCATCCGGAAAAGACAAAGTGAGAAGTACTTTCCCGTGATCTCCGAGGTCAAGGTGAAATCAGACAAGGAAGGCGATCTGCTGCGTGGCCGTGACCCCGTGGCGCTCGCGCAGGAAATGGCGCGGTGTCCTGTTGCGGGAATCAGTGTTGTCACTGAATCGGAGCACTTCGGAGGGCACATGGGCCTGTTGAGTGCAGTCGCCGCCGCCGTGGACATTCCCGTCCTTCACAAGGATTTCATCAGGAACGAGCGGCAGATCGAAGAATCGGCCGACTGCGGCGCTTCGGCGATCTTAATCATTACCGCCCTGCTGGAAACGAAGCAGATGGAACGGCTGATTGAAAAGGCAATGTGCTGCGGCCTGGAGACCCTGGTTGAGGCGCATAGTCTTGCAGAGATAAAAAAAGTGGAAGACCTTTCGTTTGATCTGATGGGAATCAATAACCGGGACATTACCGTCTTCGAGTTGGATGACAACGATGTGAGCAGGACGGAGGAGCTTGCCGGCTTCTGTAAAGGCTCGCGTATCCTGATCAGTGAAAGCTCGATCAGCTCTGCGGTGGAAGCCCGGCGTGCCGGGAAAGGCGGCGCCGATGCCGTGCTGGTTGGTACGGCTGTTTTGAAAGCGGCCAGCGTGAGAAATTTTCTGGATGAACTGACGTCTGTCGGATGGCCGCCATGACACGGATCAAGATCTGCGGCATTATAACCGGAGAGGACATCCGCATCTGTGTCGCAGCAGGCGTCGATGCACTGGGATTTGTCGTGGAGTATCCCATCGATGTGCCGTGGAATCTCGACCGGCACACTGCCGGAGAACTGATCCGCTGCGTTCCGCCTTTTGTTTCGCGGGTCATTGTGGTCGGGGACGTTCCCGACGTGGTCGTCGAATTGACGGAGATTCTGAGGCCGCACGTCGTTCAACTGCACGGGAATGAACCTCTTTCGGTGACGGCAACCCTCGTTGCGGCTATCCACAAACTTGGGGCACAGGTGATCAAGCCCCTTCGGTTTTCAGTGGAAACGGGGAAGTTCCGGTCTTCGTGTGAAGACCCAATTGATGCGGCGAGGCTGATCGAGGATGCCAAGGTGGATGCCCTGCTGCTGGACTCGGTCAGTGATTCCCGGCCGGCGGGAACCGGCCGGAGCATTGACTGGGGGCTTGCACGGAGGATACGCGACAAAGTGCGACTACCCGTCATCCTTGCCGGTGGCCTGGATGCGGGCAATATCGGCAAGGCCATAGAGGCTGTTAATCCCTATGGCGTCGATGTGATCAGCGGTGTTGAAAACCAGGAGGAAAGAAAAAAAGACCCTCAAAAGGTAAGGGCATTTGTTAAAGCGGTTGTGGATGCACAGCCCGTTCTCTCCTCAACATTTAATGAGAACTGTTACGAAAATTTCACTCAAAAAAGGTGACAGTACCTGAACCTCACCTTGACACAACATCGTCATTCATATAATCACAAAAAAATCAAGTTCTTATCCTTATCAAGGCATTGTCAATGGACGTCTTGTTTGACACTGCATGTCCTCGTCATTTCCGAAAACTTCTTCCTGAAATGTGGCATCAAATAATTTTCAACTTTATGCGCCCTTTCAAACAGTATTCATTTCTACCAGATTTTCCCAACTTGCCAAATTTCCTATGATACAACTTTGCTTTTGGTCTATATTACCAGGAAATACCCAATGGCATAAGTTCAATCATATTGATTTTATGAAACAACTTATTGTTTCCATTTTTTATTAAATGGAGTATGGTTGCGCAAATTTCGGAAAAAACAGGTTGGGTATATTAATTGTTAGCTTAAAAAAATAGGACGAAAATATGTCGCAGATCATAAATAGAACATATACTTTGCGTCAAATGACAAAGGGTAGCTCTGCGGGCGAAGATGAAGCGGATTTTCTGCCCGGTTTTGAAAATTATTATTTTGACTACGGGAATAATGCATCAAAAGCAATGGAGCCTAATGTATTTTATTTGATTGGAAGAAAGGGCACGGGGAAGAGCTTTCTTGTAAAGTATCTGGAAAAAAAATTCAGCGATCAGAATCGATACTTTAATTATTTTGTTCGAACTCAGTCTTTTAAAAACTTCATATATCAGCAGCTTATTGAGTTTAGGAACGAAGAGTTTCAGGACAAAGAATATTTTTTTATATGGAAATGGTGCCTCTTAGTCAATATGGCAAGCCTTTTAATTACGGACGAATCATCAACTAATGTACAAGTAAAAAAAGATCTAAAAGAATTTCTTGTCTCTAACTTTGGGATCAAACTTAATAACAAGAAGGTCTTTGCCAAATCAAATAAAATCAAATGGTCGATAGGATGCCCCAAAGTTGCATCGATCGGGGGCGGCCAGGACAGTCAAGTTCAAGAGGGGAGTTATTTAGACTATCTGGAAGACCTTGAAGAAGCTGTTATGTCGTTAGGAGTTTCTTCAGAATCAAAGTATTGTCTGTTTTTTGATGATCTTGATGAAGGTTTCGAAAATCGGACTGTTTACGAAGAAGCAATGTGCAGTTTAATCTATGCAGTTGATGAGCTGAATAGAAAATTCTGGCGTGCGGGATGTCAGGCAAAATTCGTCCTTTTACTCCGTTCAGATATATTTAGAAGACTGAATATGCCAGATCTAAATAAATTTAAAATGGATAATTCGTTAATTCTCGATTGGAAGCCAGAAGACAGAGAGAACTCGCCGCTTTTTTCTATGCTTATCCATCGAATATTAACTGCGTTAAAGCTACAACAGCCTGAGGATGATTACAGCAAAATATTCTATGAAATATTCGAAGATACAATTGAACAAAGAAAGTCTACTGTATGGATGTTAGATAGAACCTTTATGAGGCCACGCGATCTTATACAAATGCTACTAATAGCCAGCAAGGAATTCCCGACATTTACTAGATTCTCGTCTTTGGCTTTCACGAAAACCAAAGGAGCATATTCTCAATATCTTTACGACGAAGTAAGAAATGAAATGAAGGGACACAAAGATAAGGAATTCATAAATAGGGCGCTGTCTCTTTTAAAAGGCATTGGAAAAAGAAATACTGTTAATATTGACCTGATAAAAAGAAAGAAGCCATATCTTTTTAAAACCGAAGGCGGTGAAGATGAGGTAAGGGAAATGCTAGCGTTTCTTTATAGATTTAGTGTTATCGGAAATATCTACCACAAATCTGACAATCCTAACCAAATAGAAAGTTACTCATGGAGCCACAGGGAAGATCAAGCAGAACCTGATTATGATGCTATTTTTACAATACATCCTGGAATACGAATTGCGTTAAAGGCGGAGAAAGCTGATCAGAAAAGCTAACAAAAAAATCCACCCGATTGCTACCAGCGCCTTGGTGCATGTCTGCGCTTGCACCGCATCAAGTCTGGTCGGATTATTGGGTGTGTTGCTCCGCTGGGTAGCAACGGGTGCTTTGAGTCGTTTCACCTTTCAAATAATAATCGACAAAGAAGAGACGTTCAAGAATCATTGATTCGTAGATGAATCCCGCACTTTTCGATGCCAAACAGTTTCAAAAAACTGTTCCGGTTAAATCCATCAACTCCTTCCTGTAGTTGTTCAGTTTCGCTTATCAGTGGGTATGCAAGATTTCAAATACAAGTATTAAGAGTGATTTTTTGAGTTGATGATTGAATTCCGGTTCAAACTTTAAACTCCTTGCCAGCCAATTTTCAAACGACCTTTCAGAAGAGCCATGCCTTTAAGTGGCATTGACTATCTCCGAGGCGGAATCTCGTGGACAATTAGAACCTAATAAGTCCGTCCTGAAAAATAGGATGTGAAAAATTTTTTGGTTGATCGGTTCTTTGAAAACTGAAGATGATTGCGGCTAAAGAAGAGATTTTCTGAATGATTTTCTCT
>JGI11944J13513_1000023_pt1 | contig 178105 bp, 133 predicted proteins | sample TerdegcoTASludge_FD_13513 | JGI IMG/M metagenome (IMG submission 13513) | reverse complement strand
TGCGATATTATTGCCTGCATTGGCGAGGGCACGGGAAGCAAGTCGTCGGGCAAGTTGTCAGAACAATTTGAAGCAATGGGGCACAATATTTAAGATGTATGCTAATGAGAATAAAGCGGAACGCTATCCCCCTGTTCAGATAGAAATCATGCCTTTGTCCGACCGTCCCAATCGTATGGATGTCTTTGCTGCACCCGGACCTATGGTTCATTGTATTTATCCCGAATATCTTACTGACCCTTCGATTATCATCTGTCCTTCGGATGCTCAGGATTCTATCCGAGACTTAAAATTTTCTGAGGATACCTCTTTTGCTCGTGCAGGGGATTGGAAGTTTCCCTATTATCTCTGGGAGAAGGGGAGTGTTACATCCATTTCTGCAAGTTATATCTATTATGGATGGGTTCTGGATCGAATGGGTGCGAAGCCGGAAGAAGTTGCCGTATTAAATACTTTGCCGGAGATCAGTATTCTTATCAGTCTTTTGGGGGCGGATTTTTATGCGGAATATACTTTCCCGATACAGTTCATTATGGCTACTTATCAGTTAGCATCGAATAATCTGGTAGCAGTGGAAGGGTTGTTAGACCCGACATCGGCTACGGAAGAACAGAGAAAAGCCATTCGTGAGGCTCTTGACCAGGACATAACCGGTCCTTCAATACAACTATATCGTTGTGGAAATGGCGGTGGAAATACGGTATATCGAATGAGGGAAGGTATCGAGCGGTTCATGATAACGGATATTAATAATCCGGGTATCGGGGCATTAGCCCAAAGTGAGATTATCGTTATGTTTGACCAGATAGGTTCCCGTCAGGGAATATCTTTATACAATCATATACCGGGTGGTTGTAATGTATTGTATATGGATGGGCATGTAGAATTTGTCAAATACCCGACAAAACCTCCGGCTCTTGAACCTGTTGTTAATACGCTGTTGTTATTGTTTTATTAAATTGCCCTCTGAATGATGATAATCATTTTTTCTGTTCGAGCATCTGGAGGAATTGGGGGTTAATGGGGTGGTTTCCTTTCTGGCAGGTTTGAATAAGTTCTCGGGCACGGTTAAAATCCCCTAAATAGTAATACACAATTGCCATTTGCTCTTTTACAAAATAGTTCTGGGGCTGGAGTTGCTCTAACTTTGTGAGTTCTTTTAATGATTCGTTCCATCTCCCTTGTGCAAAATATAACGAAGCCAGATTTGACAATATTGTCGGTTCTAATGAGGGTTCTTTTCCCTGTATATTTATCAATATTTTTTCTGCCCGTTCAAATTGTTTCTGCTGGATAAGCACACTTGAAAGGTTCACCTGAACATTTATCAGATTAGGGTCTTTTTCAAGTGCTTTTTCCCACATTTCTATAGCGGATGTATTGTTTCCGGATTGAGCATAAGCCATCCCTAACAGAACATATCCTTTTACTTCATTGGGTACCCGTTCTACCACCTTCTTTGCCCATACTACTGCTTCCGCAAATCGTTTTTCTTGTATGAGTAATTGTGTTAATACAACATAGGCAGCATTGAAATTAGGTCTTTGCTGGATTATATTTATTAAGTCCTGTATGGCTTGTTGGGTTTGTCCTTTTTCTGCTTTTTGAACAATGCGTGTTAAACGGCGGATGTATGGGGTCTCTTCGGTTAGCGAAACCATAGGAGCCAATAAGTTTTCAACGGGGGCATATTGGTCTGTGAGTATTGGGGCATAATTGTAGGAGATGAGTTCTTTTATTTTTTCCTCGGGGATATAATAACCGTTTGAATTGTGCTTCGTGTAGACCCAGTTTTTTATATCTTCCGCAGGTAGAGGTTTCTTTGAACAAATAAGGATAAAGGTATCCCTTACCATAGGGTCGTTCATGGTTGAATATACATACATATAAGGGAATATTTCGCCGCAAGTTTTGTACATAGAAGTAATGAATTTGGCAAATTGGAGGCAATCTATTATATTACACATATAAATGCCCCGTGGAGATAAAATTGCATAGATTTTCTCGACAAACTCTTTTGTAGTTAGATGAAACGGGACTGTATAGTCACTAAAAGAATCGTTAATAACGCAATCGTAAACGCCTTCTTGTCTTCCACTTTTTATTTTCTTTACTAAATCTTCCACCCGATTTCGACCGTCTTGATGATAAATGGATAAACGGGTATCATAAGGTAGTCCTAACGCCGTATGTGCGGTTTTTGTAACTTCCGGGTCTATTTCTGCTACTTCGATATTACATTGTGGATATTCTACTTCTAAGAAATGGCAGAAAGTATATCCGCCTCCACCAATAACAAGGATATTTTTGGGTTCTATATCCTGAAAAGCAAAACGAATCCCCGCATCAAAGAAATGTTCGTAGATACCCATCAATTTTAACGGCTGATTCATGTCTTTACGGTTATGAATCATTTTGTCCAGAATAAGGTCTCTAATATAAGGGCGTTCCGGGTCTGGAATTTGCACTTTGATGTAGTTGTAATGACTTTCCTTCTCAAGGATAATATCTGGTGTATGATATTTTTTCACTGCCAATTGTATGGCGAGGGAATCCCATGGAGAGTGGGTAGCCACAGCACTTAACATGAGAAGAAGACTAAACCCAACATAAGGGATTGCAAGCCATTTATTATTTGCTATCCACAAAAAGAGCAGTGCCGATACAAGTACGATAAACATTAATGTTAAATTCGAACCCCAATGGGCGATTGTATAATACCCGGTTATCAGAACCCCTAATATTCCCCCGATAGCATTCATTGCATAAATCTTACCGATCTTTTTCCCCTGAATTTCTCCCTCTGCAGGAATCATACGCACCAAAAGCGGGGATAAGGCTCCAAAGGCAATACTTGCGGGTCCAAAAACAATAAGGGAATGTATTAATATTTGAACAGGCCAGGAAAAGTCCCAAAATAATGAATTCCATGGCAATAATACATGTAATAAAGGAATAAATAATGTGGTTATGCTTGTAGAAAACAAAAAGAAGGTTATCATCTTTCGTGGATTGAAATGCTGGCTTAAATATCCACCTACATATCCACCGACGGAAAGAGAGCCTAAAACCACACCGATTATTGTTGTCCATGTGTATAACGAATTACCAAAATTCTGTGCCAGAAGTCTACCGGCGACAATTTCTAATATCATTATCCCTGCACCTGCCCAGAAAGAGAGTAAAAGCAATTTGTAAAAAGGTTGCGATTCTCCTTTTTGTAAAAACTCACTTTTTCCTATTTGATTATTAGAGGCTTCTTTATCTGATTTTAAGATAGGTCTGTATGTAATTCCAGCAACGAAGTAGGCTATAGAAATCAGGAATAGAATAGTTGAGGATATCGTGAGCAAGGTTGCATAAGAAAAGAGGGCAAGTAAGATATATCCTGTTACAAAAGTCCCGATAAGACTTCCCAATAACGAAAAGGCGAAGAAAATACCTACACTGGTCCCTGCTTGAGAGCTAACCTGTATTAGTAAGTGAGTGAGAACCGGTGAGATTGTGCCTAATAATAAAAAGGGTATTATGAATAGCAGAAAAATATGTGTAAAGATACGCCATTCCCATGGGAAATTTAGAAGTAATCCTAAATTTCCGAGAAGATGATTTCCATAAGAAATAAGGAGGATAACAATAGAGGCTAAAAAGAACTGTATCGGGATTATACGGTGGTTTGGAAACTTATCCGCAAGTATCCCTCCGATATGATTTCCCAAAGCAATACCTGCAAGTGTTGTAGCAATAATCCCCGTCCATGTGAATAAACTTTGTCCTAAATATTGGGCTATCACCCTACCCGCAACCAGTTGCAAAAACATGATTGCCATACTGGATGCAAATACCGTTAAATAAATTGCCCAGGGGAGGGTTTTTAATTTCATAAAATATTTTAATATGTTGTCGTTTTTTAATCGCTGCTGTTAGTTTTAAGCATTATCGCCATTGCGGTCTCTACGAATAATAAATATTGTTCCTGCAATAAAGTATGCCAATGTAGGATAAATCAAAATGCGATGGAATGATTGGAGGTTTTGCATAAACCCATTTGTGCCTTTTAGAAATACAGATATTGCCAGTGCTAAACAAATTACCAATGATAAACCAGCAATAATACCTGAGAAAAGTAATACAGGGTCTGTTTGTGAAGATGGTTCTTTGCCTTTTTGTGATTCAGATACAGGTTTTGACTTTTGATTTTCCGCTGTGGGAATAATTTCCTTCGCATCTGCAGGGACATCCCGAGCACCCATAAGCATAGAAAGGACTATATATAATACAGATGTCATGACCCAGACAGGGACGAACAAAAAGAATAAGTGTAAAATACCACTCTTTTCTAAGGTTATAGCAACGGCTATAGATATTAACCAACTCAATAGAGCAGGCCAATTCATTGCTAACCGTTTTTTCTCCGTCCAGTAACGAGTAAGTCCTATTTTAGGGAATATCCAGTATTCGGTAAATGCTACTGCCCCTAATGGCATAAGGAGTAAGCCATAATAACCTACAAAATCGAGTAATTTTGTAAATACAAAAGGAGAACAGGCTATAATCGTTGTTCCTGCTCCTGCTAATAAAGTTACTAACCAACGGGGCCAACCGGGAGTAACCGCCTGCAATGCTAATCCCGCACGATATAAGGTAGGATTTGAGGTTGTCCATCCTGCCAATACCACAGCGATTAATCCTGCAATACCTAACGCCTCTGTTGCTACGGCACCGGAATCCAATTGAGTAATACTTTTTTGTAATAGCAAAGCAGACATGGCACCCATTACTCCTGCACATATCCACGCCAAATAATGACCTAAAAACATACCAAAAGCCGAAAATAAGCCATAGGCGGAGGACTTTGCATAACGGAAGATAGCCATATCGGACAATCCTCCATGCATTGCCAGATTACATATCCACGCAAAGGCAGCTACATGCCAGAATGAAATGGGCTCTTTTCCATCCGGACGAACCCCTGTCCATATTTTCTGTGTAGCAATTTGCCAGAAATCATTCCAGTTGCGAATATCAACACCGGCTGCGGGCAATAATGCAATAGCACCTGCAATAAACATTAAAAACATCCATGGTGAACATACAACTGAAAATTGGGATAGTCTTTTAAATCCTAATATCGCCAGAGTAACCACAACCGCACCTACCACCAAAACGACCAGCACAAATCGGAAATCTGTGGGGATCCATTCTGTTTGGGGAGGTATTCCTAAGGGAACACGAACGGCAGAAGCAGATACCGTAATCATGCACCCCGCCAATATACAGAATAGAAAGGCATTGAGAACATTATATATCGTTGTTACCACAGGTCCCGCGACTTTTCGTAAAAACCAGTATAAAGTTAGTCGTGTTCTAACAGCAATGGGAGCACATATCAAAGTCCATGTTAATACTGCCATCAAATTCCCGAGTAGCAGACCCACAAAAATATCGTAAGCATTAACACCCCAACTCACAAACAAAGCACCAATTACAAATTCTGTCCCTGCGACATGTTCACCTGCAAATAAACCTGCAAAATATCTGCCCGGTTGAAGTTTATCATCTGTTACAGGTTCACGCTCAAATTCGTATAACAAATCCAGTGCCTCTGTTGCTTTTATAACTTTCTCTTCGCTCAAAGTAGGACCCTTTCTTTTTTAAGATTTAACTGAAAAACACTTAAAAGAAAAATATATAAAACGATATAAGAATTATATACTCATTTTCAAATAAGAACCCCGCAGGGCATATACCCTGCGGGGCTATAAGGGATTTAACCCTTAAACTTCAAGTCGAATGTTCTGATTAGAAGCTGATTTCGGTTTCTGCGAAGAGATAGTTGAAATCCTGATCTTCAAGAACTTCTTGACCAAAGAAGTGGGAATATCCAGCGCGGATAACTAAGTCTTCACTGTAGTTGTAAGCACCTGTTAACTGAATTTCCCAACCTAATTCATCGTCACCACCAGCTTCATCGGCTACATAGTATTGTCCTTCAAGACCAAGTTTTACTGCTTCGGTCGGCTGGACACCTAAACCAAGGCGATAGACGAATACATTGGTGATTTGGGTTTGATCTAAGAAATCACTGTATTCCCAGTTGGAGAATAAGCGATTGAAAGCGAAATCCAAATCATCTTTGGCAAACCAATTGTGATCATAGTCCGGTCCTTCAAGATAAGCAAAACCGGCATAAACGCGAGGCTGCCAGGAGATGTCGAAGGTATAACCCGCTTCTAAGTTAACACCCCATGCATTATAGTCACGGTCAACGCCGAAAATCCACCAACCGGTGTCATTGGCATCACCTAACTGATAAGCAACTTCGGCTTCAAAGTCGAAGGCACCGACTTTGCCAGCACCACGAAGACCTAATGTATGAAGGTCGGATTCAAGTGCTGTTGCATCGTCGCGGACATACATCCAGTAGGCATCAATAACGATGTCTTCAAGACCTGTGTAACTGCCATAAATAGCATAGAGGTCAACATCATCTTCTGCGAAATCGCCCATGGATTCGGCTAATTTAGCTGCGATGGCATCAACACTGACCATGTCAGTTACATAGCTCAAACGAAGAGCATCCCAGGAAAGACCTGTGAAGCCCCAGCGTTTGTCATTTGTGCCAACAAGCCAGCCACTGCCAAGTGTCAGTTCCTGACGACCAACACGGGCACGAAGCGGGGTTCCCCACATCTCACGGGCTTCGATATAGGCTTGATAAACTTCTACATCATCAACGCTCGCTTGACGAGCATCTACACCCGTGATGTAGTTCTGGGAACGAAAATCTTCGCCCCAAATGTCATAGCTGTCTAATTCGATGAATGCAGTCACTTCATCTGTGAAGTCTGCTTTTACATTCAATCTGGTTCTCTGTTCGATGAAACTGGATTCACCTGCATCATCATAATCTAACCAGTTTGCACGAATACGAATTTTACCACCGACTTCTACATTTTGAAGTTCGGCATAAGCCATAGTACCAAGAAGTACTAAAGATACTGCGATAACTAACATGCTTTTACGCATAGTTTTTACTCCTTACAGTTTTAGTTTAATATGAGGTAATTTTGTTTATTTCAGTGTCTGCCCTCACAGACACCAATATATTCTAAGTTTATCGGACACATCGCCCATCCCAACTCCAGCGAGTTATCTCTATTATTATTCATTCCTCCTTTCTGCTCGCAGATTTCGGAATTGGTGACGATGAACTTTCATATTAAATTTGAATTAGTTTAGCAAAGAATAAAACCATTTGTCAAGTAAAAATATTCAAAATTTTAAAAAATTTTTTCTTCTAAAAAAACACAATATATTGTATGAATTATTAGACATTATCACTATATAGCAATTAAAAGAGGTAAACAGCCTTTATTAATTCCACTCGATATTTATATCTATAATTTTTTGACTATACAAACACACAAAGAAAAAATATCTAAAAAATAAATGGTAATCAAAATATTTTTTCCTCTGGCTCTTAATAAAATCTTATTGAAATTTTTAATCATCAACAAAAATATAAGGAGTCAGAAAATGAAAAAAGATATTGGAAAAAGGAAGTGTTGCAAATCGAATGCAGGACACAGGGAATCTTCCGATAATTTCCGAAATATGGTTTTTGTGTCCTCTCAATTTTTAGAAGAGATTTCTGAAGCACAGTCTCTGTGGTATGAAACACCCGAAGAAATTGAAAGTAAAATTCAATGGGGCAAGGAAAAAGTTCGCCTTTTAAATTGGGTTAAGAACCAGATGGAACGGAAATTAAGTATCAAAGAAAGGAAATATATCGAGCATTATTACTTACAAGGAGAAACGCTTGAGGCTATTTCTAAAAAATTTCATAGTCATCCAGCCACTATTCATCGAGCCATACGACGCGGGATAAAAAAACTTATTCAACTAACAAAAAATGAAAACCTCCGATTTCATTTAGTCCGTATGAAACGATCAAAAAAATCTATTCGCAAAAGCAAATAAAATTCTTTTGATATAGAATTTTATTTTTCCACTTCATAAATATAAAATATCTGTAATTTTTAATCTTAATTTGAAATATGGAGTAGGAAATGCAGAAGAAGAATGTTGTACTCATTGGTATGCCATGGTCCGGAAAAAGCACCATTGGAGTATTATTGGCAAAATCTTTGCAATGGAATTTTATAGATACCGATTTATTAATTCAATCGGACACAGGAAAATCCCTACAACAAATCATTGATGAACAAGGTGTAGAAAAATTTCGGCACATAGAAGAACACTATGTGCTATCCATTCATCCTGAAAAATGTGTAATTGCCACAGGGGGAAGCGTGGTATATAGCGATAAGGCTATGGAGCATCTAAGAAATCTTGGAACAATTATTTATCTTAAATATCCCTTTGAAGAAATTAACCGACGAGCAAGAAGTGTAGATGAACGGGGTTTGGTTAGAACAAAAGGACAAACATTGTTTGATTTATATCAAGAACGAACACCGTTATATGAACGATGGGCAGAAATTGCTATTGAATGCAATCAACAAAAACACGAACAAGTCGTCGAAAATATTCTTTCTACTATCAAAACAAAATATTTATGAAATATTAAAAAAATCTTTGCATGGTTTTTGACCTTTTGGTATACTTACTTTCAAAGAGAATGAAAAATGTAAACAAATAAAAAACATACAAAACAAAGAGGGATATATATATGGTTGAATTTTTAACGGTGATATTTATTTTTCTGTTGGATGCAGTTCTCCTTTTACTCGCTATTTTCGGTTATAACGAACTATTTTAATTTTCAGGAATAGGAGTATAAAACAGTGGAAATTTTAGATGATCTCGCATATATTGGTTTATGGATAATGGGTCTTCTCATAAAAGTTCTTGCAATATTCTCCGGAATATATCTATTTTCCTTATAATTATATAAACCCATTAAGAGGCTTTATCTTTTAGGAGAAATTTCTATGCCTCAAACTTTCTTTCTAACAGGTTGTGCCAGTGGCATGGGTCGGCACATGACCACCGTTTTTGTAAGACAGGGTCATCGGGTAGTCGCAACCGATATTGCCGGTGAAAAATTAGAACAAATAGCCAGCGAAGAAGGTTGGTCACCATCGCAAGTTCGGCTCTTCCAATTGGATGTTACCAACTATGAGGCATGGGAAGAAGTCTTCAATAAAGCGGTAAAAGAATGGGAAGGAATTGATGTTACGATTAATTTTGCCGGACTACTTCTTTCTTCCTGGGTAACAGAGACTCCTTTGAAAGAAATCCACTCACAAATTGATGTAAATCTTAAAGGAACTATATTTGGAACACAAATATCTGCACGCCACATGGTCGAACGCGGACATGGTCATATCATTAATATTTCCTCTATCGCTGGTGTCGTTCCTGTTCCCGGTCTTTCCATTTACTCAGCAAGTAAACATGCCGTTCGGGCTTATTCTCTATCTGCAGGTATGGAACTTCGTAAAAAAGGGGTGTTTGTCACTGTAATTTGCCCTGCTACAGTTCAAACACCTATGTTAGATAATCAACTGAATGTGGATGCAGCAGAACTTTACTTTTCCGGCTTACGAATTTTAACTGTTCACGACATCGAAAAGGCAATTGTAAAACGGGCACTACGCAAAAAGCCTATGGAAATTTTCCTGCCTCGTTTTAAGGTTAAACTATTTCAATTCGTATCGCTTATGCCCCGGTTAGGTCCCTATATCTCGCCGATGTATCAATGGGCAGGCAGATGGCGGCAGAACCGTAGACGCAAAAAATCATCTAAATAAAAAATCCCGCTCTCCTTATCTTTCTATAAACTAGAGAAGATATATCAAAAATATTTATCTTGTAATTTTCTTTTTCTTTGTATGTTCGTAGTAAAAAAATTATTTCCCCTCTTTGACTACTCATTGACTATCTTTTTTCGTTATAATAAATAGCACATTGTCAATACCTTAAATCCTTTACTTATCAGAGGGATATTTTAATGAAACAATTTTTTTTCACTATCACAGTATTACTCTTTTTCTGTTCCGTTTTCTACTCCTGTATTCCCAGTCAGCCAACACCTCAAAAATCCCCTGAAATGGCTGAACCCGTCACACCATCCGTTCCTAATCCACCACCACAAAATCCACCTGAACAAACATCTGCCTCTGCTACAGAAAATAAATCGGACACATCTGTTGTGCAACAACCATCAAAAACTTCTACCCCTATAGACAAAAAAGCCCATGCCACAGTACGTTTTGGGGTACCGGGAGCGGGGTTTCCTTTCTCCATACAACAAACACCTCTGGTCGGTCAGGAAGGATTTTCAATTAAAGGTTCTTTTGGTCTTAGTGGCACAATAACCCGCCCGGATCCAACCAAAGATCTATGGGTATTTTCCGGGCAATTCGAACTCCCCTCTGAAGATTATAAAATTGGCGAAGTAACATACGATGTTCTTAATGCACCCATAGAATACTACACGCAAAAGAAGCCTTTACCCCCTAACCTTGTTCCCCAGGTTATGATAACAATACCTGTAAAACTACCACCCAACGCAAAGGATGAAAAAGGGGAAGTAAAAGTTCCATTCCATCTTGAAATTCCTGTTTCTGCAAAAGCCCAGTTCCTTTTCACACTGGTAGATAAATCTTCATAATCCGATATGGAACACTCTAAAGAAGAAAAGAAGACGACTTCTCCCATCTCAACCCAAGAAGGATTGCGATTAGAAAAACCCTCCTTAAAAGACTTGGGTCAAAAATATAATATCCGCTTCAAAAAACGATTGGGGCAAAATCTACTTCTTGATGATAATATCCATCGTATTATGGTAGAAGCGGCGCATCTGAGCAAAGATGATGCGGTAATAGAAGTAGGAGCCGGATTGGGTGCTCTCACCTGGCACCTGGTTCAACATGCGGGCAAAGTACTTGCTGTAGAAATAGACCCTTCCTTTATGCCCTGTTTAGAAGACCGATTTGGACGCCTTCCTCATGTAAAATTATTCCGTGGGGATATATTAAATCACGAATTAGAAGACCTCGTTCATGAATTTATTCCTGAAGCACAACATTATAAAATGATTTCCAATTTGCCCTATTATATTACTACTCCCATTCTGTTCCATTTTTTAGAATCATCGGTAAATTTTGAACTGATTGTTATTATGGTGCAATACGAAGTTGGGGTACGAATGTCCGCAGGATTTGGGACCAAAGATTATGGAGTATTAAGTCTTGCAGTCCAGTCTTTGTACCATGTAGATTTGGTGCATTCTGTTCCGCGAACTTGTTTCGTGCCGCGTCCTGAAGTAGATAGTTGCATTATTCGATTGCGAAAAATCGCACCTCCACTCATGACGGAAGAGAAAAGGAAAAAAGTGCTTCAAATTATTCGCTCTGCCTTTTCGCAACGAAGAAAAAGCCTTAAAAACGCATTGAGCAAATCTCCCCTGTTGCCATATTCCACCTCACAGGTATTAACCGCATTGCAAACTACGGGTATTGACCCATCGCGCCGTGCTGAGACATTAACATGGAACGATTTTGTGCTACTCACCGAAACATTAGAAAAGATTGAACTGAAAACCTAAAAAATTATACTCTAATATAATTATTGAGAATATATTTATGAATAACTCTATTGACTACATAGCCCATAGTGTAATACAAAATCTGGAAAGTGGTGTTCTGGTAATCAATGACGAAGGAAATATCCTGCTTGTCAATCCATCTGCTTTGAAACATTTGAAACTTAAGCCTCACATATTACATCCCGGCGAAAGTATTTACAATATTAAGACATTAACTCCCTTTGTAGAGATTTATAAGGAACTACTTGATAAGAAAGAGTCTATTTCACGGAGGAAAATAACATTAGATATTGAAGGTGAAAACATATTAGGTTTAACCAGTTCCTTAATTAAAGAGGGCGAGAAGATTCTCGGAGCTGTCTTTTTATTTACAGACCTGACACAGATAAAAAAATTACAACACGAAGCGGAAGTTAACAAGCAATTAGCCCAAATCGGAACACTAACTGCAAGTATTGTCCATGAGTTTCGTAATCCTTTGGGCGTCATTTCAGGCATGACAGAGTTCTTAATCCAAAAAACAGCAGATAAGCCAGAACTTACAAAAAATCTCCATCTTATTTTAAAGGAAGCGGAACAGTTAAATCTTCTGGTAAATCAATTTCTTAGTTTTGCCAAACCACAAGAAGTATATATTCAAAAGCAAACCACTGACTTCGTCATCGAAAAAGCAATTAATATTTGCTCACACATTATAGAGAAACATTCAGCAATTATAGAAATAGAAAAAATCCCTAAAAATCTCCAATTTATATTTGCTGATGCGGACAAATTATCCACGGCTATTGCCAATCTAATTCGCAATGCTATCGAGGTGCAAATTGAACAGGACAAAAAATGGGTACGAGTTTCTGTTGATTCGGATGGAGAATGCATCATTATCCGTATAGAAGATGAAGGTCCGGGACTTCCTGAAAAGATAAAAAAACACGAACTTTTTAAACCTTTTGTTACAAAGAAGAAAGGGGGGACAGGACTGGGACTATCTATTGTTCAGCGAATTGTTATGGGGCATCGGGGTTGGGTAAATTGCCATAACCGACAACCCAGAGGTGCTATGTTCGAAATAGGTATTCCTTTGGAGCCTGCTGTAGATTTTCCAAATGAAATCCCTCCAAAATCTGTATAAGGCAACATCCGTTCCATGTTCGAAGTTCTTATTTACAAAAATCCACAAAATTACGACACCATTTACCAGCAACAAATAGAACGAAGAGATAAATTACAAAACGGTATGGCGGAAGAATACCTTATTCTTCTTGAACATACCCCTGTTTTTACCGCAGGACGACAATTTCAGCAGGAACATCTCCTTATCTCGCCAGAACTTTGCCAACAGCGGGGCATCGGTTTTATACACACAGACCGCGGAGGGGATATAACCTATCATGGACCCGGGCAATTAGTAGGTTATCCTATACTCAATCTTGCATCCCGTGCCATGTCTGTTCATCAATATATTCGAAAATTAGAAGAGACAATAATGGATACCCTTGCTTGCTACCGTATTCCCACACAAACAATAAAGTCTCTTACGGGAGTTTGGGTGGAAGATAGAAAAATTGCGGCTATTGGAATTGGGGTAAAAAATAGTATTACATGGCATGGGTTTAGCATTAACATAAATCTTGACTTAACCCCTTTTCAATGGATTATCCCTTGTGGAATAACCGATAAAAAAGTTACCTCGTTGAAAAACGAATTAAAAAGAGATATACCTTGCCCAACCCATGAAGAATTTATCCGCATTTTCCTACCTATTTTTTGTAAACATTTCTGTATATCAGAACTATCTATAACGGAAATCTAATACTTCAACAAAACTCCTACCCGTTGTGTATTATAGTTCTATCTTCCCGATTTTGTAGAAAGTGCCTTTTCCATATCCAATTATATTTTCCCCAGAAAAAACCTTCCCCTCTGCAAATAATACCTGTTTCCCCGCATGAACTACTTTACCTTCTGCATGTAAAGTTTTATCAAATTCACCACCTCTTGGAAATGAGATAGATATATCTACAGTCACAGATTTGATACCTAAACTTCGCACCGCATTGCCCATAACCGCATCTAACAACGACATCACCAATCCCCCATGAATAAATCCCATGGGATTGGCATGTTTTGCCTCCGGTATTGCGGACATTACTACTTCTCCCTTTGATATTGAGTTCAGATGAATTCCCAACAAATTATAATAGGGGGTAGTTTCGATGGATTGATACAGATAATCAAATAATTTTTTGTCAATTCCTTTATTTTCTGGTTCCATTACTTTCATCCATAATTATTTTTCTTGAACAACTATAGTACATAAGTAACATATAATTTTTAAACTATGAAGAACACCAAGAATATAAATGAAGAAGAAAGAGAATATCTCACAACTTAACATATACTACTTTTCCTCTTTGTGGACTGGATTTAAATTGGTAAAAAATTTTAACCACGAATTACACGAATAAAAACAAATGGGAAAAATCATCATGCGTTGTTATTTTCAAACAATGTATCTAAATCGTTCTTACTTCTGAGATTTTTTAATGGGGAAATCTTTTTACCACAAAGAGCACAAAGATTTTACAGAGTTCACAAAGTAAAATTTGCCTAATTTTCATATAAACATCCTCTGTGTTCTTTGTGTAAAACATCCTTTGTGTTCTCTGTGGTTAATTCTTTTACCACAAAGACCTTAAAACGAAGTAAGAGTATGGCATACCATGCTTCTATGATTAGAAAAAAAATATAAATCTGTTGCCTATGGCTTATAGGTATTCATTTTACTGTTTAAGGCAACACCCTATTGTATATCTCTGAAAAAATATTACTATATAAAAACTACTTTATTTTGAATTGTCTTGTGTTTCTTCCGAAGGCTCAACCGCCTGTATAGGAGTGTTATTCCTTTCTGGACGCTCATCGGGCAATGCGACAATAGGCTCATTAATATAGTCGTATTCGATTGTTAAACCACATTTTTCAATCACTCCTTTTACATCATTAATAATATTCTCAGGTGTGCGGAGTGATTTCCTCAATAATACTTTTTTCTTCCCTTTACCTTTTTCTTTTTCGAGTAATTGAGGCAATTCAGACAGATTAACTTTTTGCCCACCCATAAACAGTGCCCCATTGTTTCCTACTGAAACGCGTATTTCAGATTTACGGTCGGGATATGCCTGTTCATGAAGTTTACCCCAGAGATTGCGGGCTTCATAACGAACATCCTCTGAAATTTTGTCTTCAGCACGGGTAAGCATTTCTGCTTCCGGATGGGTATATTCATCAACAACTGTTGTGGTTATAAAAATAAGCAAATTATCATTTCTTGCTGCCCGTGATGGATTTCGGAACAACTTACCTAAAAGTGGAATGTCTCCTAACAATGGCGTCTTTGTAACTAAGTGCGAACTCCGACTTCTTCGTAATCCTCCTAAAACTACCGTTTCACCGCTTTGCACCCGAAGTTGCGTTTCCGCATGCCGTATAGTCTTCTCAGGCACCGTAGATGTCTGGTCGTATGCCTTAATTTCTTTATCTTTATAGGAACTATCTTCAGCGCTAATATCTAAAAGAATACTATTATCTTCTGTAATACGAGGAACCACAGATAGGATTGTTCCCACATCAATAAATTCTACCCGATTGTATCCACCATAATAACCACCATAATAAGGATAACTATAATACGGGTTATATTGATTACCCGTAGTGGTACCATCTGTAGTTTGGCGGTATGAATAAGTATACGGAGAATATCCTCCTGCGGTTCCTGAGATATACGGGACTCGTGTAGCGTTTTCAAAAATGGCTTCTTCTCCATCCTGAACCACTACTCGTGGTGAAGAAAGGATAGTCGCCTTGTTTTGGCGGTCAAGATAATTTAAGGCTACGGATAGATTATTCCCGAGAAAATGGTCAACAACAGGCTTATTCTGAAGTGTCTGAAGTTGGGGGCGCGTAATGTTTCCACCACTGTCCACAGTCAAAGGACCAAAACGCGGAACTAACGAAGGCAGTTGTCCGACACTCATGGATTCCCCACTTCCAGAGGGAGATGCAATATCTTTTACACCCGACCCTCCATGGATAACAATCGGCACATTGCCTGAAGTGCCGTAGTAAGACCAATTGATACCTAAAGAGCGTTCCAACTCTGTATCCATTTCCACAATAAATGCTTCTATCAATACCTGTTTCCGTTTAATATCCCATGTCTTGATTAATTCATCAATTTCTGCAATTCGACTGGGTAAAGCAGTTACAGTTATCTGATGTGTCATATCATCTACTACAACCTGTCCCATATCCGAAGGAACAAGATTTTCTAATTGGTCTGCGATAAAGTCAATATCTGCATACTTAATTACCCAGGTGCGTGTTTCAAGCCGTATATCTAATGTTTTTACAAACTCACCAATACGGTCCAAGCGTGAGGGCAAATCCGTCACAATAATAACATTGGTCCGTGGGTCAACTTGCACAACACCCCTCTGTGAAATCATTTCCCCAAGAGCATCTGCTATATTCTCAACATCCACATATTGGATAGAAAAACTTCTTGTCTCCATAGGAACATCCAGACGAGCGACTACCTCCTCCATTTTCCCTAATGATGTAGGAGAATCCCAGACAAAGATATTTCCACTCCGCGTATCCACCAGAAGACTTCCATTCGGAGTTAACATAGAAGTTAAAACGGATTCTACATCGGACACATCTGCATGCTTTATTGAAAAAACCTTCTTCTCCAGCGGGACATCTAATTCTTTAACTGTCTTTTCCATTTGTTTAATATTGTCTTCAATATCCCACACATAGATGACGCCAGTTCGTGTATCGGTTATCATCTTCCCTATACCGGACAAAAGAGAAGATATAATGGCTTCCATATAAGATATATCTGCATTTTTAATTTTGAATTCATGCGGTTTCAAATCCCCGAATGTTTTAATTAACCACTCTTCCTTTGTAAAAACACGCATAAAATTTGTCTTTTCATCAAATTCATAGAAAATATCATAAAACTTTAATACTTCCAATGCCTCTTTTGGTTTTTTATCTACAATCCAGAAGTTCATCTGTAAATCTTTGGCACCATCAGAAACAATAATGTTCCAGTTTGTTGCTAAATGAATGGCTTCCAGAAATTCTCCTACAGACATTGGACCCGGTAAAGTTAAGGGTTCCCCTACATCCGGCAATTCGGAGTATTCCAATTTCCTGCTAAATAAAATATCGAAGAAACCGGGGGCGGCAGCCCCTTGCTGTGTTCCAGTGGTTCCTGTGGTTCCAATGGCTTGTCCTATACTGGATAATAAACCTTTGAAGCCCGGTGCAGGGGGAGTTGTCCCGGAAGGAGCACCTCCGCCGGTAAGCATCCCGGGTGTTCGGGGTCCCGGAGGTGTAGGTGCGGTAGGACCCCCTGCCGGAGGGACAGGCGTTGAAGGCTGTTGAACACTCGGACCTTCTTTCTTTCCCGAAGAACCTGTTATTGTTTTAGTCCCTGTGGGTTTCTCTTTCTGTGTTGCAGTTTCCTCTTTGGGCTTTTCTTCTTTAGGTTTTGTTTCTGATGCTTTTCCTCTAACTGTTTCTTCTTTTTGTTGCATATCTTGACTTCTTAAAGAAGGGCTTTGTTGTGTCATTCCACCGCCATAACCTGAACTTGAATTGTTCAGATTAAATCGTGTGGGTTGTCCTCGAACAGAAGAAGATGTCCTCCCGCCAGTATTTCTTGTTGAGGGACGGGCTACAGGACTGGTCGGTGACTGTTGTGAAAAAGAAAAGAAGTCTACGAATAAAAGTACAGAGCAAAAAAGAATCACCTGCAAAAATATTTTTTTCATAAATGTTTTTCTTCCTGAAGTTTTTTTAATACCGAATATATTTACAATCATCATTCTATCCTTGATGTTTTACATTTTTCCCTATGTATGATACATAGAGCGGGTATTATTTCACAAGCACAAGATAGTTTATTCTCGATTTATGGTGTATGGAATTTCTTCCTTTCCTTCTTGCCAGAAATAAACAAATGTTACCGTGCTACGGTCAAAGGACTGTACTTTACAACCTTTTACTGTATCTCCAATTCCAACCAATACTCCTCGAGGTTCTTCTGGTGTAAATATTTTTATTTTTTGTCCAATCTGTTGCCGAGAAGCCTTCACCCCCTGCAACATTTGAGCCACATCCGGTCTTTTAGGCGGTGCAGGTGGTGGAGGCGGCGGAGGAGGTGGTGGTGGAACTAAAGGTTTCCATAAATCTTTTTTATCTATAATTTTTTGACCCCATTCATCAATATCCACATTGGAAGAATCGGACAAGCGTGATGAAGGGGGGACAGATTGTAAATCTCTGCTAAGATTTTGCCTACGCACTTCTGTTGGGTCAAATAAAAAATTCATCACAATTTGCGAAAGGACAAATAAAATCAGTATCCCGATGGCAAATTCACTCCAAAATCCGATTTTTTCTAAATTAAGAGATCTCATCATCCTGCCTTCATTAATTTTCCATGATAGATAAAAATTTTACTTCCATTACCTTGAACGATAATATGGGGAATTCGTATCCGCAACCGTTCTTGTTTAGAGTCGGGTAAAGACATGCTTAGTCTATAACGATAAATCTTTCCATCATTTTTTAGGGTCTCTTTTCCTTCAAAAACAACATTATCCGGTGATGATAACATAAGATAAGCCTCAGCACGGGTTGATAAATCAATTTCAAGTATCCATTTTTCCCCGGGACGAAATGAACGGACAAACGAAATTTCCATTGTTTGATTAGAAGATTCAGCAACAAGGAAATCCGATTTTTGAGGATCTTTTTGCGTCGTAAGTGTTCCCCCCGTGCAATTCCAATCCACCGGGTCAAAACTTAAATTCGTTACGGTAGAAGATTGCAGTCCCTCTAACGGCATACCTGCCGTAATAATTCGTGTAATATCCATATCCGCACTTACTTTTTCCTCCAATGGATGTCTCCGTAAATCCATGTTATCAATACGCAAAGATTGAGGACTGCTCTGTAATCGCTGGAGAAACATAATCATCGAAGTAAAATCCGTAGGCGGTAGTTTTACATTCAAGGTATATTCGCGGTAATTCTTATCCGTCGTTCTGAGAATTCCCTGTTGTAAGGATGGAATTTCTACAAGGGCACCTGTGCTTGTTAGCGTCTTTATAGGTATCCCCTCTTCATTCAACTCCGGGGGATATTTTTGTGCAAGCCTATATAATTCCTGCCGTAAGCGGTCATGAATTTCTGCCTCTGTCCATTTACTCGAATGCTGACGGGCAACCTGGGCGTATTCTGTTTCTACACTTTGCTTGAGCGTTAACTGATGGGTATAATTAATCAAATCTTGCTGTAAACGGTCCATTGTATTTTCCAGTTCATTTATATATCCCATCGTTGAGCGATATATCATATTCACCGCAAACAAAACACACACCACCACCACCCCCAAAACAAGCCTCTGTTCTCGTGTGGAAAATCGTTTCCAGAAGTTATGGATTTGAAGGAGTACCTGAACCACTTATATCTTCCTCTTCAATAAACGGTATAGATATCTGATAATCAAAGATAATTTCATTTTGCTCTCGTGTCTGTTGCTCATAAACACTTCTTGCCTGTTGGAAGGCTTTTAAGGAAGTAGTAACTGCCTGCCTCCTCAAATTTTCCGCAAAAGTATGTATATCATCAATTGTTTTTGCCCGTCCCCAGATATTAATTCCTTCTGTTCGCCTATAACTAATCATATTCATATTAACCCGTGGAGGTGTTGCTTCTGTAATTCGGGCAAGATAATCTAAAATAGACCCACTTTTGGCTACTTCCCGTCTTAAAATCTGCAATTGTTGCCGTTTCTCTGCAATCCCTTTCGCATTAGGTTCTAACTCCGCTACTTGTTGTTCCAACTCTCGGATAAACTTCTGACGCTGATATACACTTTCTATAAACCAACCTACCAGCGAAAGAATGAGAAGCGAGACCAGAACTGCTATCCTTGTGATATGTTTTGAAACTTCTTTAAGTTTGTGTGTGATGAGCAATTCTTCGGGCAATAAATTTAATAAAATGGGCTTATCCTGATATAAGGATAATCCTACCCCCAATAAAGGCATAGAAATAGGCGCCAGTATATCCCCCGTGGGCTGGATAAAAGAATAATCATCGGTAGAAAGAATTTTACAGGGAATATCAAGGAATTTATTTAGTTCATCTTTTAATTGTGTGCTTACTGGGAAATCAGAACTAATATAAACGGTCTCAATAGCAATCTCTGTTTCCGCTTCCCTCTGATAGGAATTCATGGAAGTCCTTATCTCACGGAGTATCTCATGGGTTATATCTGAAGTGTTTTCCGTTGGGGTTTCTTCCACATCTTGTTTCTCCGTGGGATATTCAACAGAACTTCGAAATGGGTCTAAAACTACTTCATCTTTATCGGGCGAAATTACAGAAGTCGTCGTTTCCCCACTTTCCCAACTCGTCCGCACTCCTCTTGAAAATCGCAATGTATGGTTATCAAAGATAGCCACTTCAATACCTGCTATCGCCAGATGAACAAAAAGGGTGTGTGTTTTCTTCGTTTTTTTCAAAATTTCAGGAGCGGAATTAACCAGTAACCCGGTACTAACCAAGATACCCAAAGGTTCCCAACCTATTTCCCGTAATATTTTTATCTTTTCCTGTATCAGGTCACGGTGGGCTATTGTTACAAATACACTACTTTGTGAATCGGGAAGTGTTTCCAGAATACACTGAGATATTTGTATCTCTTCTAATGAATAGGGAACAAACTCTTCCGCACTTAACGACACCATATTTTTGATTTCTTCAATATCTTGAGAAGGGAGTGTAACAATTCGTGAAGTGATTTCATGCCTCGGCAGGACAAGATAACATGGGTCATTAAGCCATTTATTCTCTTTTGCTTTTTTTACAAGTTGAGAGAAAGCCCCTTCTGCAGAACGCCCCGGTTCAAAACTTGTTTCATAGTTTAACACTTCCCATGTCTTACGCGTTTTTTGAACACGCAACAGGGTGAAGTGTTCTCCTTCAATCGTCAGAAAGATATATCTATTTCCTTTAGTTTCCAAAAGTTTCCTCCTGCCAACGGATTAGGTTTGCATTTGTACTCTCAATATACACAACCGCTGTGCAAGCCACCCTTATTCTACCATTTCGTAAAGTAGCATATCCTTTAATCTTATAGCATGTGGAATAAAACATGCAATATTGCTTAATGGCATCCACAGGGTCACCGGAAAGACCTGTTTTATCTATCAATTCCTGAATATTACCAAAACCTTTGTCATCACTCGTTCCGATCTGTCCATCGGCACCCGCTCGATATTTCATAATGGCACCGATGGCACGGTCTCCCAATTTAGGAATACATTTTAATACCTTTTCAGACGCCGTATTTATATTAATTTTTCCATATCCATGGACCGTAAACATATCTTTCAAAGCAGGGGTTCGGTCTGTGCCAAACCAATCCTCATCCTTCACCCCTCGTAAATAGCGTAATTCCTCCTCCACCTGAAACGGAGATATTCCCTCATCTTGATGCACGGCTTCTGTTCTGCGTTTCATAATTTGACGGATAATACCTCGATTTATCCCCTGAACCTCTTCCAGTATTTCTTTCGGCGTTGAATTCAAATTGATTTTACTCTCCTCGTCAGTAATTACAAAAAATACATCGTCTTCACTTCTATCCTCATTCCAGTCTAACATTTTAAGGTCTTTAATTAAACTTTTAGGCTGTGCCCATGGTTGACCTAAGTGCGTTCCGCCGGAATCCTCTGGATTTGCTGCATCTATAATTGCCTTATTTCGCAATTCCAGGATACCACGCTGCACTGCAGAATGCGCCAGCAGTCGTGCCTCACTTACATCCAGACTATATGCAGAAGCACGGCGATCTAACATAACCCGCCTGCCAAAACCTAATATAACAAAACTCAGCAGAGCAATCATCCAGAGGACAGAGACAAGTATGAAGCCTTTTTTCATAACTCATCCCTCAGCAATTTTTGAAGTTGTTTATCAGTCAAGTGGGCAGAAGGAGCACGAACGGGAAAAATCTCCTTAAATACTGCTTTCTCCTCCGGTTGGTCTGGGTCATATAAAGCCATTTTAATTTCTATCCCCTGAGGTAACCACCAACAAAGTTTATGTTTTTGAACGCGAACAGGCTCCACAGGGATTGGGGGTTCTTTCCAGTTTCTCTTCTCATCATAGGGTATCCAGACATAAGTTATTTCAAATTCCCGCACATTCTCCACAAGGGTTACCTTCCTTTTTTTCGTTACCTTGACTCGCGAACGGTCAATTTCACGATTTGCAGGAGGTACCTTAGGCAAAGCAGTTTCTACCAATGCTTCTTCTCGTTCCAATCGTTTCTGTCCCCGATTGTATTTATACTCAATTCGCATAAGATGTCCACCCTCTCCCGTGTCCTTATCAAACGGCTCCGTAATAACAAATAAAGTCATCTGCTGGTCATCCCCCTCAAATAAATGCCCAGCAGAGGCAATAAGATTGTTTATATCCCTACCTATCAGATTCATCACAAGACGAGCATCTTGTTGAGGATTGACACCTGACTCCAATCGTTTCCATGTCTGGATTGATGAATGGAAAAGAACATAAACCGAAGAAAGGACAATACTCAACAATGTTGTAGCGACAAGAAGTTCCATTAATGTAAATCCTTCCTGTCGGAAGCAAGTTAAAAATCTGTTCTTTATTGTTGATACTCTTCGGGTGTCCATAACTTCTCAGGTTGAAATAAATTCTGGGCATGAACTTCAAATTTCATTCCCGCCCTTTGCCATCGTATCCAGATGTCTACTTTCGTAATATAATCACGAAACATTTTTTCTAAATTCTCGCGGAGTTGTGGAGGTAATTCTGCTGGTAATTCGGGTTTAGGTATTGATACTTTGGAAATCTTGTATTGATAAGAAAAGCGATTATAGGGCTCTGCAAAAGTCCCTGATTTTTCACCTTCCACATGTTGCGGCTGCAGTTCTATCTCTGCATTGATTTGTTCTAACAGGAATTTAGCAGTTGTATAGTCATTGGCTTGACCGCGAGTTAATATGGCTTGTTGTAAAGCAGACTGAAAAGTTAGCCCTGCAATACTTAGTATCGCCATAGAGAATACCGCCTCGAACAAAATATAGCCAATTTTTTGTATATCCCGTCTCACTTTATTTCAAACCTCCCTAACGCCCCCGTCCATTTAATAAGGATACGCTGGCGTCCTCTACCCTGGGGTTCCAATTCAATCTGTCCGGGGTCGGAAGCACCATTGGGATAGCAAGAAATATAACGCATGCCTGTTTTTCGGTCTCTACCCGCTGTTATACGCGAAATCTTGATTGTTTCGGGCAGGGTAATAATGCCACCCCCATCAGCAGTTCCCACAGGTTCAAATTCTTTTTCTCCATCCAGAGATTGACTTTTCAAACGAAACAAGGAAAACTCCCTATTTTCATCATCAATAAGCACTCGAAATTCTCGTGATTCGGCTACTGCTTTTTCCTGAGCAAATCGAATTAATGAGGTTATATCCTGTGTGGTGTTTCTTATGCGGAGTGAATACATGGTGCGGTTATATATCGGGATAACCATACCCGTAAGTATGGAAATAAACGCTACTACGACAACTAACTCAATAAGAGTAAATCCATATTTTACTTTTTCTTCACAATAAATAATATGCACCCTATTTATATCTTAATTTATTTTTTGGATGTAAGTTCTGTTTTCGATGAAGATGTTACATCATCTTCATTTCCGGGGACACCATCGGGTCCCGCTGAGAAAATTTGATAATCCGCCTTTAATGGGTCTGTGGCAGGTTTATAAATATATGGATTGCCCCAAGGGTCGGGACGGATTTCACGGACATAACGACGCTCACCACTGACCAGATCCTCTAAACTTGTGGGGTATTTATCGTTATGGTCTAACGCATACAAGTCCACAGCATTACTATAGGTTGCTATATCTCCTTTCGCTGCGCGGATTTGTGTTTCGCGCACCCTACCTCCATAATTCATCACAACCATACCTGCAAGGATACCAATGATAATGGTTACCAGAATCAGTTCAATGAGTGTAAAACCTGAATTGTGAGCCATTGTGTATAATTCCTTCTATAATATTGTTATTTAATAAATCCATTACTATATTATAACGAAATTTCTATCCATATTTTACGACAAACAAACCCTTTTCGCAGTTGAATTCATAAATAAAGTAGAATTATAAAATATACGACATTTATTCTTCTTAGAAAACAACTAATCATTAATAAAAAAATAAGGTTAAATTTTATGCCAAATATTCCAACATATCGCACAAATCAGATAGAAAAATCCTATGAAATCGCTCGAGAAATGTATGCTACTTACCATGTGGATACAGAAACTATCCTGAAATCATTAGAAAACATTCCTATCTCTTTACATTGCTGGCAGGGAGATGATGTGGGTGGATTTGAACATTCGGAAGCATCTTCCAGTGGAGGGATACAGGCAACGGGAAATTACCCCGGTAAAGCCAGGAATGCAGACGAATTACGACAGGATATAGACAAAGCCCTGTCTTTAATCCCCGGCAAACATCGCTTAAATTTGCATGCAATTTATGCGGAAACACAGGGCAAAAAAGTGGAACGCGATGAATTAACATCGGAACATTTTTCGCGATGGGCAGACTGGGCAAAGGAGAACGGACTGGGTGTAGATTTTAATCCAACTTGTTTTGCCCATCCTTTAGCGGATTCGGGATTTACCTTATCTCATAACGACAAAGCCATCCGTGAATTCTGGATAAGGCACTGTATAATTTGCCGTGAAATTGGTGCTTATTTCGGAAAGACACTTGGAAAAACTTGTGTTACCAATATCTGGATACCCGATGGTTATAAAGACTTACCTGTAGATAGATTAGGACCTCGTCAGCGATTGAAAGAATCGCTGGACAAGATTTTTACAAAACCCATAGATGAAAAATGGAACAAGGATTCCATTGAAAGTAAATTATTTGGGATAGGGTCTGAATGTTATGTTGTCGGCTCTCATGAATTTTATTTAGGTTATGCTGTCCAGAAGCAAAAAATCCTTTGCCTCGATATGGGACATTTTCACCCGACAGAATTAGTTGCCGACAAATTATCCTCTGTCTTGCTTTATGTTCCCGAAGTATTATTGCACATTAGCCGAGGTGTGCGTTGGGACAGTGACCATGTAGTAATCGTAAATGATGATGTTTCAGCACTCATGGACGAAATTGCACGGAATAATCTATTTGCCCGTGTTCATATCGGACTGGATTTCTTTGATGCCAGTATAAATCGTATTTCAGCATGGGTAACGGGAACACGAGCCGTATTGCGGGCGTTGTTAAAGTCATTATTGGAACCCGTAACCCTCTTAAAGGAACTTGAAAATCAGGGTGATTACACAAGCCGATTGGCTCTGCTGGAAGAGACAAAGAATTTACCTTGGTCTTCCGTATGGGACTATTATTGCCTTAAAAAAGATGTCCCTGTAGGTATCAACTGGCTACACGAAGTTAAAAATTATGAACAAAATATACTGGCAAAACGCAACGGATAGTTACATTCCACAGCCACAACAACCACCAGACTCTTTTAAGGAACATTTAGGACCTGAGTCCTCAACACAACCCATATTTATTCGTTTATTAGAACTCGAACCCAAAGGAGCAAAATGACTTAACATCTTCTCTACTTTATGAGAACCACATTCCGGACAGGTAATTTGTTCATCTGCATTTTTAACAAGCAATTCAAAGGTCTTTTTACAATTTTTACATTCATATTCGAACAAAGGCATGGCTAATCCTCCTTCTTGTCGTATAATTATACCAAAAGAAAAAACGCAAATCCTTTCTGCTGAGGATACAAATATTTTGCATAAGATAGAAAATTACAGATAAAATGTCATAAAACAAATCAACTAACAGAACCCAACAATGTAAAATCTACAGTTTAATGAAGATTCTTATTTTATGTCAATATTTTCCCCCGGAAATGGGGGCTGCATCTGCCCGAACCTACGAACATGCGAAATACTGGGTTCAGGAAGGTCATGAAGTAACTGTGGTGTGTGGTTTTCCGAATTATCCCGATGGTGTTGTCCCCCCTGAATATCATGGAAAGTGGCTTGCTCGTGAAGATTGGGACGGAATTCGTGTACTTCGCGGATGGTTATATGCTACACCGAATCGAGGTGTTATTAAACGAAGTATTGCTTTCGTCACATACATGATTTCTTCCATACTCGTTGCCATTTTCTGTGCAGGTAAGTGCGATGTGGTTATAGCAACTTCTCCCCAAATGTTGACGGCTCTGGCAGGATATATTGTTTCTCTATGTAAATGGCGACCGTTTGTCCTTGAGATACGCGACCTCTGGCCTGCTCAAATTATTGATTTGGGTGTAATTAAAAACCGCTTCATCATTTTCTTACTCTCCTCTCTGGAATCTTTTCTCTACAATCGAGCAAAAGCCATTGTAACAATAGCCCCTGCTATGTCTCGTGAAATTGCACGACGGGGTTTCCCGGAAAGTAAAATCTTTACCATTCCCAACGGCATAAATGAGGAGTTCTTTAAACCGACAAACGGGGGTATAAAAATCCGTCAAGAAAAGGGCTGGGATACCTCAAAAATCGTTGTTTTATACATCGGCACTATGGGGCTTTCTCAAGGGCTGGAAACTATTTTGCAGGTTGCAGAAAATATGAAAGACAATCCGGATGTTCTTTTCGTTTTTGTAGGTGCTGGTGCCGACCGAGAACACCTCATCTCTTTAGCAGAACAAAAAAAGTTAACCAATACGAAATTTTATCCTCCTGTTAAAAAACAGGACATGCCCGACTGGTATTCTTCAGCGGATATATGTCTTGTTTCATTAAAGAAGAGAAATGTGTTTCTTTATAATATCCCTTCAAAAATGTTTGAAATTATGGCTTGTGAACGGCCTATCCTTTTAGGAGCGGAAGGACAAGCCCGTGAAATTTTAGAACAGAGTGGAGCAGGAATTGCCGTAGAGCCAGAGAATGCTGATGCTTATACAGAAGCCCTAATAAAGATGATTCACGATCCTGAAATGCGGAAACTTTTTGGCAAAAAGGGCAGGGAATATGTCCTTGCTCATTTTACGCGAAAAGAGAATGCGAAAAAATACCTGAGCGTTTTCTCTGAGGTGGCGGGTAAAACAGTCTAACGCGTTATACAAAACAATGATTATTCCTCCCTCCAGCGAGAGGGATAAAAAGAAATCAATATCATACCCAATAATCCGAAAATTCCCGCAAAGGGTCCTACCAGCAATACACCTGTATATTGTTCAATAGAATTGCCCCACAAACTCATGGATTGCGAAGCCAACCAAATAGAACCTGCCATAGAGGCTTTCCAGATAAACGCACTTAAACCGTTATAAACTGCCTCGCGTCGCTCCCCCGAAAACTTTTCATCGTAATCAATAATATCTCCCAACATAGGTATCATCATTACATAAATTATGGCTTGCCCTATACCGCAATAGCCAAATAAAACCATTCCCATAATTGTCCGCACCGTAAAATCTACATTCAATTTCCCAATAACATATAAAAAGGGCATCCCTGAAGCAATAATCCCCAACGCAATAAACATAAGCCACTTTATATGCAAATATCTTGCCACAATAGGTATCACGGCATAGGACAATATCGCTACCAGTATAAACGGTATCAATAAGAAGGTAATCGTGCTTTCATCTCCATCCAGCCCTAACTCTGCCCAATACGGCAGAACGCGTTGAACCGCTAAAAATCCAATAGTAAACAGGAAAAACGACCATGCATAAATCATAAACGGCTTGTTGCGCAAGGCATCTTTTAGTCCCTGCCCCCAGGGTAACGGTTCGCTTTGTATGGCTTCCGAATCATATCGCTCACGGATAAAAATTACCGGTAATAAAAACAACACAAATGAAATAAGTGCAAATACAGTTGCTACTCTACGATACCCTGTGGGCGAAAAACTTTCCGCAACCCAAATCACATCTTTAATAGGAGTATCGGACAAGGAAGCCTGAATCCCTGCTAATGCCAGCACTCGGGTTAATGCTCTGGAAAAGATAACTGTAACATTTTGGTTCTCCCCAGAAAAAGAGACAATAAGATGTTTTTTTAACACAGAAGCAAGAACTTTTTCCCGAACCTTGTTTATCTCTTCCTCTGAGAAAGGTGCTGATGAAATAACCGATAAAGTCTCTCCCTGTAAAGTAATCTCTTTATCTTTGAATTCCTCGCCTGCAAGGTCATTTACCTCTATGCCTTCCAAAAGTTTTGAGTGAAGATGTATCTTATTACCCGAGTTTTCTTTTTGAATATTTATAAATTTTGAACTCCCTATTTTTAAGTATTCATAAACTTCCTTTTGTAACTTTTCTGAAAGTTCCTGTATGGTTAAATTCGTAGATATTTGCAAAGCACGAAATGCTTTTCGGGGCAATTTCTGATATTCATCAATACCTAATTTATGTAAGATATTTTCGGTAGTTCTTGTAATACTTTTTTCCTGCAACGCCTCGAACAAACTACCTTGAATTTTAAATGTCGAGTTTTGTTCTCCTTTGACAATGCCTTCCAACTTATCACCGGTTAGTTCCCACGACTGTAACCAATTCTCAATCTCTTTTTGGGATATATCCGAATTTTTATTTTTATCAAGAACAATACTCAAATGGCTTTCTATCCGTGAGGGGTCTAATTTGGAAATCAATACCCCGGGCAGGGCATTTGCCATTGCCAATCCGACTATCATACCGATGGCTGTCCATGTTCCTAAGGCAACCCGTGCCGTTTCGGAACGGGCTATTTCAGGTCCTAAAGCGTTTAAAGGTATCACAGCGACAGAAAATAATGTCCAATGAGCACACAACAAAATTGTGCCGTAAACAAAATTCAAAAAAGAAGTGTGTCCTGTTGGTGGAAACCAAAAACCAATCATGGTAAAGACCATCAATAACGCACCAAAAAATATATAGGGTCTTCTGCGGCCATAAATAGGGATAATCCGCCATCGTCCCGGTCTTGTCGGTGTTTTGTCTGATAAGGCACCCACCAGTGGACTACTAAAAGCATCCCAGAATGTCCCAATTATGAATATATATCCAACAAGTCCAATAGAGACATAGACCGTTCTACCCACTCCACCGGAAGGGGAATAAAAATACAATCCCCATTGGTTAATCACTTCACTGCATAACTGCACACCTATCATTGAAAGGCAAATCGCTAATCCTTCATACCAATGAAACTCTCCCGGAACAAAATTTTTTGCTTCTACTTTTTCATCACTATTTTGTATTTTCGTCATTATACTTTCCCTATTTTTGTATCATCAGGGATAATTGCATTTTTATGAACCACTACAATACCATCTCGAATCGAAAAACCTTCATGGTCTCCATCTCTCAAATCATCTCCACCTCGAATAACAACTTTTTTCCCAATACGTGCATTATGGTCAATAATGGCTTTCTCTATTACAGTTCCGGGTCCAATCCCCATGGGAATACCCGAAGGATGCCGAACATTTCCCATCTCAAACGAATCCGCACCGCATATAATACTATGGTCTATCACCGCAGATTCACAAATTACACTGCGAATCCCTATAATAGAATGTCGAATCCGTGCCGTTTCTATGCGAACACCGGAACAAATAATAGCGTGGTCAATTTCAGAACGAATAATTTTAGCACCGGGTAAGGCTCTTCGATGTGTATATATCGGCTGTTCCGGGTCATGAAATTCAAATGGAGGATAATCATAAGTCATCGCAATACTTACATCATAATAAGAACGAACGGTTCCTATATCCTCCCAGAAGCCATCAAACATGTGAGCATATACTTTATGCTGGGCTAATGCACCGGGTATTAATTGCTTGCCAAAATCAATCCATTCCAGATGCTCCCTTAACAAATGAATTAGCACATCCGCATTAAATACATAGACGCCCATAGACGCTAAATAAGGTTTCCCTTCTGCAGAAATACCAAATTCCTCAAAGAGGGATGGAGGTGTGGTTAATTGATTTAATACTTCATCTTCTTTGGGCTTTTCTACAAACCGCTGTATAACCCCTTCTGAATCCACCTGCATAATCCCAAATTGAGAGGCAGAATTTCGCCCCACAGGCAACGCAGATACTGTTATCTCTGCCTTTTTAGATATGTGTGTTCTCAACAAATCTCGATAATCCATGCGATACAACTGGTCACCGGAGAGTATTAAATAATGTTGTATATCCGGGTCGTAGATATGCGAAATATGTTTTCGAACCGCATCTGCAGTGCCCTGGAACCAATCCCCCGTTTCATTGGTCTGTTCCGCTGCAAGGATAGTAACACCTCCACTGTGAAACTCGTCAAAGTGATATGCATTCATGATATGACGGTTTAAAGAATGGCTATTAAACTGGGTTAAAACAACAATTCGCATAAGTCCTGAATTAATACAGTTGCTTAATGGAATATCAATGAGCCGATACCTCCCACACAAAGGGACTGCTGGCTTAGAACGAAGTTTCGTCAAAGGATACAACCTCGTTCCTCTGCCACCCCCTAAAACAACCGCCATAACTTTTTTGTTGATTCTTTGAAAATCAATCCGAACAGAACTCATAGTTGTCTCCTATTTTGATATTAAATACTACTTTTCAGGTGTAGAGTAAATTAAAAATTCGCTCTCCATAGATAATGCAAACATTCGTTAACGCCCACAAGATTACACAGAGTATAATTGGCTTATCGGATAGCAATACCTTGCTGGGGTCGGAACCTTCCCCTTGATAACGAATTAAATAAAGATAGCGGAACAAGCCATAAATAACAAAGGGCAAACTCAGATATAATTTATCGGTATGCAATCGAGCAATTACTTCCGGGGAACATGTGTAAATGGTGAAAGTAATTAGAGCACCGCCGGATACAATAAGCAATAATTGGTCTAAATATTCAACCGTGTAAAACACAAGAACCGAGCGATGATTTTCTGCATCGTCCTTTAATAAAAGCAATTCGCCCCTTCTTTTTCCCAATCCTAAAAACAACGCTAAAAATAAGGTGCATATTATCAACCAGTTTGAAAATACCACATTTATTGCCACGGCACCTGCTATAGCCCTCGTTACAAAGCCCATCGCTAAAATTAGCACATCCACCAGAAAAAACTTTTTCCACAACAATGAATAGCTCACCGTTAGAAAAACATATACCAAAAGGATTGCAATAAATTTCATGCCTAATGTGTACCCTAAAGTGAGTGACATTACTGATAATATAAAAGTGAGGAAAAATGCCATCGGGATGCTTACATCTCCACTGGGGATAGGTCGTCGTGATTTCTCCGGATGAAGTCGGTCCTTTTCTACATCAATAATGTCATTCAAAATATAAGCAGAACTTGCGGAAAAACAAAAAGAAAAAAAGGCTATTATTGAAAGTTTAATTGCCTCTAAGTGCAGCAATTCACCCGAAAAGATTATCGCGGCAAACACTAAAAAATTTTTTGTCCATTGATATACCCTCAATGTTTTTATAAGCGATACAAGAACTTTCATACACTTCCTTTATTCCTATTATAATTGCGTACGGTGGAAAACAAATCGGGGCAAATGCTGAATAATAAGCATAATGTATTGCCAGAACCACTTCACATATACGACATGTTTCTTCCGTTTCCATGCTTTGTGAATAATTCGCCCTGCTTCTTCTGGGCTTGCCAGAAGTCGTTGAGGTAAGTTTAATCCATAGGTCATGGCAGTATCCATAAAACCCGGTTTTACAAGCAATACACGCACTTTTGTGGAACTCAACCGATGTTGTAAACCTTCCACATATCGCGTCAATGCCCCTTTGGTAGAACCGTAAATATAATTACTCTTACGCCCTCTATCTCCAGCAACGGAAGAAATAACAATCGCAAATCCATGATTCCTCTCTTCAAACCTGCCTATAATCCGTTCCAGAATAGATACTGCACCTGTAAAATTAATATCAATAGTTCTTTTAATAAGTTCAAAATCTTTTTGTGCTTCTTCCTGTAATGGCATATATCCGAAACAAATCACCAGACCTTCAGGTAGACCATTTATTTTTTCAATAACCTTGTTTAAAAAAGCAGGATGGGAACCTATATCGCCTGCATCAAAAAATAGTGTATCACAATAAACACGGTAGCGAATTTGAATATCCTTTGCCATTCGTTCGTTTTCTTCCGTCTCTATATCTGCAAGCAATAACGAATAACCTTCTTTTGCAAACTCATGGGCTATGGCTTTTCCTACAGCGGAAACACTACCTAAAACAAGCACCGATTTGGAAGTTGGTTTCATTTCATTAATATCTAACATATAGGAGCCCTCCTCCGTTCTGGAATAAGTCCTATTCTTCGTGCCATCGTAGATGAAAAACGAAAACCGGGGTCATATTTCGTCTTAATCTCTTGAAATTGTATCCAGTGGGGATAAGTTTCTCGAAACATACTGTCCGACATTAATTGGTCTTTGGCAAGGTAAAGTCTTCCCCCATATCTCAAAACGATTAGATTTAAATCCTCAATAAAATTTACCAAGCCCGCATGATTGGGTATATCTAAAGCCAAGGTATATCCCTCCATAGGGAACGACAATAATCCTTCATTTCCGGGACCAAACCGTTTCAAAACAGTTAAGAAAGACGCCCGTTGTGAGGATACCAACTGTTCCAATAATATTTTTAATCCCTTTATGTCACTCCCCGGGAAAACTACCTGATATTGCACAAATCCTGTTTTCCCATACATACGGTTCCATTCCAGAATACGGTCTAATGGGAAAAAGAATTTTTCTAAGGGCGTAATTTCATAGCGGGTCTTGTTTAAATCATAATACCAGGAATTGAAAATACCTACCGTTCGTTGGCTTAAAGCCCATGATGGAGCATCAAAAGGAACCGTTATATCCCTTTTTCTTTTAGGTGTCAAAGGTGCATTTTTCCAGCGGGGAGGCAAATCCTCTACTTCAGCCAGACGTCCTCCCATCAGTATTCCTCTACCCATACTTTCTTTTTGGGCAAGGCAATCTAACCACGCTACTGTATAAGGATACTTAACATCATAGTCCTTCATTTTCTCCAGCAAATCATCTAAATTTCTTGCCTGATAATAATCTACATGGAAATAAGCCGTTCTAACTTTCTTTAAACGAATTTTGGCTGTTCGGATAATCCCTGTCATCCCAATTCCACCAATAGTTGCCCAGAACAAATCCGCATTCTCATCTCGACTACAACGGACAACGCTTCCATCCCCTATTATCAAATCCAAGGATAAAACATGATTTCCAAAACTACCTTCCTCATGATGATTTTTCCCATGAATATCGTTCGCTATAGCACCTCCCACAGTAACAAATTTTGTCCCCGGACATACATACGGCATCCAGCCACGAGGCAAAAAAACTTCCAGAATTTCTTTTAAGGTAACCCCTCCTTCACATTCCAGAACGCCATCTTCCTCATTCCAGTTAAGAAATCGGTTTAATCGCACCATATTGACCAGAGCCCCTCCTTCATTCAGGGCGGTATCTCCATAACTCCTTCCCAAACCTCTCGCGAGAAAATCCGGGATACGGTCATCTTTTAATACCGCATCTAAGGTTTTCCATTTCTCAGGTCGAAAGACATAACTTTCAGGGAAAGAATATCTCCCCCAACCACTTAATTTCTTTTTTTCTGCTTGGATTAACATATCTCTATTTCTATGCTCCAACAATTAAGATTGTTATTTGACAAATCGTTTTAGTAGTATACAAATTACTGAAAAAAGACTCAAATTATAATTTATCATAAATGAAAAACCTTGAAAAGGAGACTTACCATGGCCCTTTTACTTGTAAGCCTTAGCCCCTTGTATATATTGAACACCGTGGCAACATTGCCAGATATTTATCCTGTGTATCCTATCCCTTTCACCGAGGTAGAAGTCAAACCAGGCTTCTGGAATGACTGGATTATGCGTGTTGGCAAAAAGTTTTTACCTCATAATTTTGAATATTGTGAAACGGAAAAAAAGATAGACAATTTCCGTGTAACGGCGGGTGTAAAAGAAGGGAAACATATTGGAGCCTGTTTTGAAGATTCGGATGTTTACAAAGTCCTTGAAGGGGCCGCATATTGGCTTGCTTTGCATAAAGACCCGAATATTGAAAAAACGGCTGATGATATTATTGATTTGATTGCAAAAGCCCAACAACCCGATGGTTATTTGAATACTTATTTCACACTTGTCAAACTCAAAGAACGATGGACAAATGATGCGGAACATGAGACCTATTGTGCAGGGCATTTGATGGAAGCCGGCATTGCGTATGCTCAAGCAACAGGAAAAACAAAACTATTGGATGTAGCTACAAAATTTGCAGACCATATTGTAGAAACCTTTGGAACAGGAAAGGTAGAAGAAGTTCCTCAACACGAAGAAATTGAATTGGCGTTATTTAAACTTGCTCATTATACAGGAAAAGAAAAATATGCAGAGATGGCACGCTGGTTTATAGAACAACGCGGAAAACCTTATAAAGATAAGACTACCGGCCGTTGGGATTTTGTTTGTCAGGACCATAAACCCATTATTGAACAGGACGAAATTTTAGGACATGCCGTTCGGGCTATGTATCTCTATTCATCCGTTACAGACCTGGTGGCCAAAACCGGGGATACTCGTTATTCCAACGCCCTTGACCGATTATGGTTCGATTTGACGGAACGAAAAATGTATATCACTGCTGGAATTGGTGATTCTCTATTGCGGATAGAAGGATTTAGTCAACCTTATTACCTGCCTAATGATACGGCTTATTGCGAAACATGTGCCTCCATTGGATTGGTTTTATGGGCTCAACGCATGTTCCTGCTACATGGCGATGCTCAATATGTAGATATCATCGAACGCGCTTTCTATAATACGCCGCTGTCAGGACTTTCGCTCACCGCAGATACAATTTTCTATTGCAACCGATTGGAAGGTGCAGACCAACGACCCCCATGGCAAAAATGTGCTTGCTGTCCCACCAATGTTGTTCGTTTCATTCCTACTATTGGCGGTTATACCTACGCCTGCAATAAAGATACCCTTTATATCCTCCATTACATCCCAACCAAAACACAACTCACATACTCCAATGGAAAATTAACCCTTGCAAAAGAAAACCATCCCTTACCGAAAAATCTTATTCAAATAGAACAAACGACAAACTATCCATGGGACGGTGAAACCAAAATCCAAATCCATTCGGAGAAACCCCAAAATTTTACCATTGCCATTCGAATTCCCGACTGGACATATCGCGGTCAGGGAAACACCGAACGATTGTATCTCTATCCTGAATGCCCGGGGTTGGATAAGGTTCAGATAAAGGTCAACGGTGAGAACATTCCCATTACATCATTGGAAAAGGGCTTTGTAAAAATACAGAGAGAATGGAAACAGAACGATGAAATTATCCTTGCTTTACCTATGGATGTTCAGCGAGTTTATGCGAATGAAAAAGTAGAAGCCAACCGCGGTAGAGTGGCTATTCAAAGAGGTCCTGTTGTTTTCTGTGCAGAGGATATAGATAATGCCAACCAGGTGCGTTTCCTTTTCCTTCCTCGCAATTCTACATTCCAATCTCATTTTGAACCCGATTTGCTGGGTGGAGTGGTAACCATTCAAACTACTGCTAAAATAAAAACATCCGAAAACCTGAATGGTTCCGACCAAGCTATGAAACTAATTCCTTATTATGCATGGGCAAACCGTAAACAGGGTTACATGCGCGTATGGTTGCCAGAAAATGCAGACCTTGTAACTGTCCCAACCCTTGAAACAAAAGCAAGTGTGGAAGCATCTCATATATGGACAAATGATAGTCTTTATGCCCTCAACGACCAGATAGAACCTAAGAAATCGTCTGATACAGGTATTCCTCGTTTTACATGGTGGGACCATAAAGGCACAAAGGAATGGGTGCAATATACTTTCGACAAAGAATATTCCATAAAAGGGGTTCGGGTTTTCTGGTTTGATGATACAGGTTTTGGAGAATGTAGAGCCCCTGAATCATGGGAAATACTGTATCAAAAAGAAGGTCGCTGGATACCCGTTCCAAAACCATCTAAAAGGACTACAGAACGAAATAAATACAATGAGGTAACCTTTGATACTATTTCTACGGATGCCCTGCGTCTTGTTGTCCAACTTCAACCTAACTTTTCCGCCGGTATTCTTGAATGGAAAATAATCTCCGCAGAATAATAAATATAAGTTTTGCATATAAATTGAATGACAAATTAATGATAACGAATAAACAGAAAGGGAATGAAATATGGCGGGAGTTGTTCGGTTAAGTTTCTCTATCGAGAAATCACTCTGGGAGAAATTGCAGAATCTTGTTACACGGGAAGGCTATGCCAACCGTTCTGAGTTTATTCGTGACCTTATTCGCGACAAATTGGTGGAAAAACAGTGGGAAGAAAACGAAGAAGCCATCGGAACAATTACCTTTGTTTACAACCATCATATACCCAAACTGAATGATAAAATTTTGAATGTTCAGCACAAATATCTGAATGTTATTCTCACCACAACACATATTCATTTAGACCACCAGTTGTGCGCCGAAACTATTTTAGTTCGAGGAAGAGCATATAAAATACAAGAATTATGTTCCGCCCTTCGTAACCAAAAAGGTGTACTGCATGCGAGTATATCCATCAGTTCCACAGGTAGAAACTTAATTTAAGAAACTACACACTTTTTATTGAAGACAAAACAATGCCGACAAAACATCAAGACTTGCACCTTATATAAAGATAAAAACCTCAATACAACACCAACATTATTACAATCGCACCAATGTCATTCCTCCCATTCCCCCCTTTTGTCCCATCCGTCCCTTTTGTCCCATCCGTCCTATCCGTCCCACTCCCCCCTTTTGTCCCATTCCTCCCTTTTGTCCCATTCGTCCTATCCGTCCCACTCCCCCCTTTTGTCCCATCCGTCCCATTCGTCCCATCCGTCCCATTTGTCTCATCCGTCTCATATACTCCATCCTCTCCAATGAAAATCCAGAATATTCCAGTAATACAAAAGGAACAGGAAACCATAACAAGAAAGAAGCGATAACAAATCAAAGAACCTCTGCTTACTCCACTCTTTTAAGTTAAAGAGAAATCGAATAGTTGCAAGCATTGTTAGCAACAACAAAAAGAAAGGAATTCCCAAAAGGATAAAAAGCCCCAGAGGTGTTCCATAACCCAATGTTTGAGGTTTCAAGAATAAGAAAATATATCCTCCAAAACAAAGATTGTAAATAAGAAAGAAAAGGGTCAATAATTGAAGATAATTTATATTAAATCTAATAGATTTTTTACAGACCCATGAAGTAAAACACATTACCACAAAGCGAAGCCCAACTATCCATAAATTCATCAGATAAACTGCCGCACACGCAAAAAATACAACATACTGAAAAAGTTTCGTCTCCCAGAAATAAATCGGTTCATAAACATCGTTCCCCATTACAAGTTGATACGGTCTCTTTTGATAACTCTTTATGAAAGTTATTCTCGGAACACTTGCAACTTCCCCATTTGTATTTTTTCTACCCCATAACATATCTCCTATCTCTTCGACTTTCCACTCCCCGGATTGGAAAGCCAGATATTTCATCGTGAGGGTCTTCTCGGATGCATTTCCGCAGATATAGTATTCATGGGTCATTCCCGGAAGGAAAGTAGCCAACTTAAAATAGTCGCTTCTGCAATAACGATTATGCCGATAAAATCCTGTGATTTGGTGATAAAACGACTTATCAACAAATGAGGGATGTTTTCGAATATTTTCGACATTCCTCACAGGCAAAGAAAATTTTCCAATCAGTAAGGGAATTAATTCATTAATAAATGTATGTTCCCCTTTATTAATGGATATAAACAGTCCAAATCGTTCTTCAGGAATAATTAATGTATGGCTACTGAACCCCCAAGTTAACCCAGAATGTTGTAAGACTTTTTTCCCATTAATAAACCGTTCTTCCCAACAGCAGGCATAACCGGGCAGAAGTGGATGTAGTTTATATCGCGGCGTCTGCATTAATAAAACTGTAGAGGCTCGCAATAATGAATGATTTTTATACCTTCCTCCATTGAGCAAGGCAATTAGAAAATGAGAAAAGTCCTCTGCTGTTGTGCATAAACTGGAAGCTGGTGGTGTTTGTGCAAAATCCATTTTAATTACTTCAGACCTGCCCAGATATTCCAGATACGGTTTGGGAAGTTTTAAATCTTCAGGATAAGTTCCATCAAATCGGCTATTAGACATTTCCAGAGGTTCAAATAGATATTCCTTCATATAATCATTAAATTTTTTTCCAGAAACTTCCTCAATTATATGCCCTAACAAAGCAAACCCATGATTGGAATAACTAATAGCAGTCCCAGGCGGAAAAACTATGGGAGGTAACCTTCTTGACAAATATTCTCCCAACGGCAAAACATAATCTTTCGTTCGGGCACCCATACCTAAAAAACGGTCATCAAAGCCAGCCGTATGTGTGAGAAGATGATGAATGGTAATCGGCTCTGCAAAAGGATATGCGATTAGGAAATCGTTCATATATTGATTGACATCTACATCCAGGGATAGTTTTCCCTGCTCATAAATTTGTAAAATTCCTACCGCAGTAAAAAGTTTTGACAGTGAAGCAACAAAAACAGGTGTTTTCTTTGCATCCATAGGTTCATCAAGGTCAAATCCTAACTTACCGTATCCTTTCAAAACTACTGTATCCCCACACACGAAAGCAAGCACCGTCCCTGAAACATGATTTTTATCTAATAATTTTGGAACATGCACATCGAGGAATTGAACTATTCTCGTTTCTAAACTTGTATCTTCTGCAGAAACATTCCACAGCAAACACACAAACAGGCTCGTCAACACATATTTACTATAAAAGTTCCTATTCATAATTTTTTCTTTTTATAGATATGACATGCGAATGCTATATATTGTAAACTTTTAGTCTCTATGAATGGTAGGAGTTTTTCTATATGGAATATAAAATGGTATTTCTAATAGGTCCCCCGCGTTCTGGCACAACCATGTTAGAACGGATGCTTTCTTCTCACTCATTAATACAGGGAGGTCCCGAACCGCATATTTTGACACCATTAGCCCATTTGGGCGTGTGGGCCAAAGTGGATAAAGCCCCTTATGACCATATCCTTTCCGCAGAGGCACAAAAACTTTTCGTTCAGCAATTGCCCAACAAAGAAAATGATTATTGGAAAGCATGCCGCGCTTATTGCGATGTTCTTTATGGACAATATCTCATTGCAAAAGGGAATAAACGAATTTGTCTGGATAAAACCCCTGCATATTCTTTAGTCCTGCCCTTTATTGCGAAAGTGTATCCGGACGCAAAATACATTATTCTCACACGGCACCCTTTGGCAACTTTTTCTTCGTTTGCCAATTCATTTTTTGATGGGGATTATAAAGTTGCTAATGAACACAACCCTATCCTAAATCGTTATATCCCCGCTATTGCTGACTTTCTCCGCAAAAAGGAAGTAGATATATATCATATTCGATACGAGGAGCTCGTAAAGAAGCCCGAAGAACAATTCGAAAAAATATGTTCTTTCCTCGAAATTCCTTTTGAGGTTGAGGCTATTGACTATGGCAAATCAGAAGATGAAAATCGTCAACAGGGATTGGGAGACCCGTTAGGGGTTAAGCAACATACCCGCCCTACAACGGCTTCATTAAAAAAATGGGTTGAGGAACTAAGCACAGACCCCGATAAACTAACAATGATGCAGAACATTATAAATCAGATTGCAGATGAAGACCTTGTTATTTTCGGCTACCCCAAAGAAACTCTGTGGAAGCCAATGGAAGAAGCACAAGGGAAGAAAATTCAACCTAAAAGGCAAAAACTCAATCGTTACTTATTAGAACGGAAAGCGATTATTTTCCTTCGTTCTCAGGCGCGAAAACATGCATTCTTCCGCCGATGGCTGGAAAAATTACGACTGGCTTGTGATGTGCTTCTAAGAGAATAATATAAAGATAAAATGAGTGGGAAATTAGGCGTGTCCCTGTTTATTCCCCTCTACGAAGCACCCTTTTCTTCCACCAGAAAAGTCCTAAAATATCAAACAATGTCTTAAAAAGCCGCCCCGAAATGTTATATTTAGAAGTTCCATATTTTCGCGGATTGTGAGCAACAGGAATCTCTGCAACACAGAAACCTGCGGAATGCACCAAAAAAGCATAATAACGGTGAGAGCCATTGAAAGGAATAATATATTCTATACATGCCCTTCGCATTGCTTTTAAGGCACAACCTGTATCACGAACAGGGTTATCCAAAAGCCAGCGGATAATACGATTTGCCTGTCGGCTAATCCATGTGCGAAGCCATTCATCCTTTCGTTCCTGCCGATATCCCTGAACAAAATCTACTGTTTGTAATTTATCAAGCAATTTGGGGATGTCGTTCGGGTCATTTTGCAAATCACCATCCAAAACAACAATATATTCTCCCCGTGCACATTTTAATCCCTTATATAAAGCATAAGATTGCCCTGAATTTTTATTCAAACGAATAGAAACAATACAAGGATAAGATGATTTTAATGATTCAATAACCTTTGGCGTCGAATCACTACTACCATCATCTACCAGAATACATTCATAGTCGCCATTAAATCCTTCCTTAAAAACACGGTCTATTCCCGCCACCAGCAATGGGATATTTTCTGCTTCGTTATAGCACGGGATAACAACAGAAATAGAAGGATGGGTTTTTAATTCCGATGTATTCACATAAATATCCCCATTAATAATCTTTTTTATATATCTATCACTTCCAGATTGGGAATACTCGATTCCAGAGGAACCGTTTCCAACGAACGGGCTCCTAATAGCATGAGTTCATAGCGAACGCGTGCCAATGGCGTCTCTTTATCGTCTACACATAACTGAATACTAAATTCGGCAAAATTTGTTCCTCGATTGATTGTCGGTTCATCTGCAAACAAATGTTTTTCTTTCAGGTATTGTGTTATCTCTTCTATTGCTTGAATAGGAGCGTTAAAGAAAAGCAATACCCTTCTTTCTGCATGCATAGCACCATACAAATTCAACAGGAACATACGGGCTATTTCATACTTATTCTTATATTCTTTCAGATCCTCACGGACATAAACGGCAGATTCCGAACGCAAAACTTCTTCTCCTATCTCAAGACCATAATTGCGAATCGCAGAACCTGACTGGGTTATTTCTAATCCAAAATCTACCGAACCTTGATAAACTTTGGCTTCTGTTTTCCCCCATGTTTCATAGATAACGATTCCCTGTTCAATCCGCGGAGGGGTTTTAAATTTCTGGATAGAAAAATTCTTAAATTTGTCTCCCAATCCTAACGATTTGCTTTTTTTCTGAAACCAATCCAATGCAATATACGGCATTTCCGCAACCATGGTAACTAATTGTTTCTGTTCCAATAAACTTCTGAACCACTCATCATACGAAATAGACTGCGGTCTATAAATAATTACCAGACGGACGGCACCGCGTCCCAAAGACAAAACTCGTTTCAAAGGGCAGGACTGATTATATTCGGTCTTCAATTCAAGTTCCCGTTCCAAAACCCAGTCATCACCGGCAATAGCAAGGTCTATTTCTCCAATGGATAATTGCGTCCCGAATTCCTGAGGTCTACCATCCCATCCTACTAAAAAAGAATGCAGTGGAAACGATGTCGGTCCCCCCTGATCATAACCTTTTGTTGGGAAACCTGCATTTTTCAATAAAGTAACCATATTCCCACCGCGATTGGGGTCTGCCAGAGAACCCGCAGGCATACCTATAATAAGTTTGTCATTCATCTCTTTATTCCTAATTTCTATAAGGTTATTTTGTTGTAAAACAAATTAATTCCACTAAATCAAGTCATTAATTTCTGGGGGCAATACCGAAGGATTCCGCTCCTGTTTCAGGTAGCCAATGGCAAAGGGATATAAAGCGATACTAAAAAGCACTCGCCCATATTCCCAAGAAAAATTAAACCAGCGAGCATATAAATAAAACCATAATAGTATACCGAAACCTAACGCTATAAGGAAACTCATCACAGCCATTCGTTTTATTCCTGCATCCCATGGTTTAAGTCCCGGTCTCGGTCTCCGCGATAAAAAGAAGCCCAACCCAAACAAAATAAGCCCGACTAAGAATAAACCCAGTTCGCCGCGGTCAAACCAATAAGTCCATTCCTCGCTCCGCAATGGGTTTATGGCTAAAAATTGATTAAAAACAGTCCATTTGGCAACAGTCCCTACAAACATAATAATTGCCCCCTCCAATTGCATTCGTGAAATTCTTCCACGAATCCATCGGCACTCCTTTATAGCACCTATAATCAAGAGGATGTAAACAATAAACACCAATAACGAAATTACCGCATCGCCACCATAAAAAAATACATAATAAATCATCATACTCATTACTCCTGCAAAACATTACATATATCATATAACTTTTATTATATCTTACATAATTGATACAGAAGGAATAAAAACAACGATTAATTCTTGATTATGGTTGCAAAAATAAAAAAAATGTTACAAAAGATAGAAAGTGTGGTATATTAGTAAGAAGGCAAAAACCTAAAACTAAAATCTTTTAATTAAGGAGGAAAGCCATGAGTTATAAAAAAATGTTCGTCCTGTTTTTGGGTGTTGTTATTTTGATTTCAGCACAAGGTTGTAAACCTGTGGTTGTTGTGAGCGTCAAGTCCTTAGACTTTGGCAGCACAGAAACACAAAAAACATTTGAGGTCTGGAACAAAACCTCGGGTAACATGGGCTTTGAAATCACCAAAACAGCAAACTGGCTAACTGTAAACCCTGCATCGGGCACCAGTAAAGGTGCTTCTGATAAGAAAACAATAACCGTTACAGTTTCCCGTGCAGGACTACAACCTGGGTCATACTCCGATACCTTGAAAGTCAAATCTCCTCAGGATGGTGAGGAACTTGTTACTGTAAATATGACCGTAGGTGGAGGCCAGGAAGGAGAGCAGGAAGGAACAACTGAAGGAACGGCTGAAGGAGAAACAGAAGGGCAAACGGAACCCAATATCTCTATTACGGGTTGGATAAATGATACAAATACAAATCCTATCGCATACGCAACCGTTGAATTAGTAAATACAAGTTTTAAGGTATATTCCGAGCAGACAGGACTATACATAATAAAAAATGTTCCCAAAGGCACTTATGTGCTTTCTGTTAAAAAAGAGGGTTACGCTCCTTATAGTGTAGAAGTTATAGTTGGAGATATTCTGCCAGTAACCGTAAATGTCATTCTCGTAAAACAAATCAAGATTCAAGATGTCCCCAATATAGAAAACGGTGCTACGGTTGTAGACCCGGAAGGAAACGGTATAAAGATTCCACCTAATTCCGTATTTGATGAAGTAGGGAATCCTGTTGTTGGACCTGTAGAAGTATACATAACTCCTCTGGATTTCTCTCAACCTAATGATATCTTAGCCTTCCCGGGAGGATTTCAAGGAGTCTCTGCATCAAAACAGGGAGAACGCGTTGATTTAGAATCGTTTGCTCTTGCTGACTTCACTATTAAAAAAGATGGAAAAGAAGTTTTATTAGATACCTCCGCAAAAGCAGATAACCCGGGTGAAATAACCCTTGACCTTCCGGATGATTCGCCCCTGAATGCCGGTGAAGAAGTTCCTTTATGGTATTTTGATGAAGAGAAAGGTGTCTGGATAGAGTCAGGCAAGGGAACCGTTTACAATGACGGAGGTAATAAATATTATAAGGCACCTGTTCAGCATCTAACATGGTGGAATTGTGACGCACCTATTACGGATAAAACATGTATTCAGGGTTATATCAAAGACGAAGAAGGGAAACCTGTAGCGGGTGCAGTAATCAAGGCAATCGGTGTCTCCTATAACGGAGTTACCGTTGTATACTCCGATATTACAGGCTTCTTCTGCGTCAATGTAAAGGGAAATTCCACAGTTACGATTGAAGTATATTTGCCCGGTTCGCAAATTCCTGTATACCAACAGAATTTTAATGCGAACACGGTCGGAAATTCATGTGAGACAGGTAACTGCATTAATATTGGCAATATTACTGCAGCCTTTAATAGTTGCATTCGAGGAACAGTCACCGATAGTAACGGAAATCCTATAGGAAATGTAACCGTTCGTTCCTCCGCTGGGACAGAAGCCGTTACGGATAGGTCGGGATATTATTGCTTGAAGGCTGTTGGTGGCGTCCCAATTACTGTATTTGTGATTGGTCGTCCATCGGTAACAGTTCTCAGTCAAGCAAATACCTCCTGTTCTGAAGGTGATTGTGCAGTTGCTGATATAAAAGTAGAATATCCCAAAGATGGTTCCTATGTCGGATTGATGAATGTAATTTTAAATAAACGATCCTACTTAACGGAAGTAACCCAATACTTGATTTCTTCCTCAGCCATCTTTGCATCATTTTCAGACAATCCTATACCTGTAGCCAACGACACTTGCTCTGTTCATACCTACCAATATAACCTTTCACAAGAACAACATGGGAATGATAATCTTCCCGAAGTTAATTGGACAGGACTTGACCCCGGCGCTCCCGGTTTGTTCCAGTCTGTAGACAAAGCCGTTGATTTGATTAGAATGTCCGATACATATTTTCAAGAAATAGGAACGGTTCAACCATGGATGTATTCCATTTTCGTTTTGGATTACAATAACCTAATTTATACTACAAACGAACAACCTAATTTTACTGCTTCCTGGCCCGGTGGCTTTGATATCGGAGCATTTTCCGTTAATGGACAAATTCCACCTCTGTTAGAAGTTACTTCTCCGGAAATAACACAAACATTATATGGTTCAACATTTGATTTCAATCCTAATCAAGATATGAACTTAATATGGAACGCTCCGGCAATACCTGTTCCAGGAAGTTTTATCGAAGTAACTCTTTCAGGAACAAGTTATACTTTCGATGACCAGCAAGAGATTGTTAATACGGTTGTCATTAATTGCACCCTTACCGATGATGGGTCTCATGTAATTCCCCAAGAATTACTACAACAATTGCCTGTAGGTTCTATTACTCAACCCGCATTTTTCACTTTGACAATTTCTCGTTGTTATTTGCAAGAATTTCCTGTCCCATTGGTAAGAGGTGGTAATGGTAAATTCATAGTCAATGCACAAACTATAGTAACAGCATACAATTCGCAAAACATACCCATTCCTGTCAAATAAGGTATTTAAGTTTTTAAGTGAACGACTACGCTCTGCTTTTTAAGCAGGGCGTAGTTTTTTATATTCTGTTTTTCTATGTATATTTACCAAAAAATTTGAAATGCATCTTATAGAATATGTAATTTATAAAGCGTAAAAACATAAATCTAAAATTTATAAGGATAATACTTATGCGATTTCTTTTAATATGTATATCTCTCCTTTTGTCAGGGAACATAATAGCAGATACCCAACATCCCTATGCTATTAATGTAACTGATTTTGGAGCAAAAAATGATGGCTCTGCCGATGCAACACAATCTTTTCAACAAGCGTTAGATAAAGCCGGTGAAATAGGCGGTGCACTTGTCCTTGTTCCCGCAGGAACATATAAAATTTTAGGCAATTTAAAAATCCCCGCTGGTGTAACATTACAGGGGACTTTTCGAACTCCTCCTACTTCCCATTACCCCAACAAACCGAATCTTGTAGGGTCTGTTCTTCATGCCTACGCAGGGAAAAACCAACCAGAAACAGAACCTTTTATTACCCTCGCTGGTAATAATGCCACATTAGCAGGGTTTATCATATCCTACCCGGAATGGTCAAAGGACATTGTTCCTCCCATACCCTATCCTCCCACCGTTTATTCAAAAGGGACAACAGATGTCGCCGTATATGACTGCTGTATCATTAATCCTTACGAAGCATTACATTTTCAAGACTCTGCTCGAATGATGATTCGAAATGTATTCGGCTACCCTTCTTTTCGGGGATTATATATTGACGCCTGCTATGATATTTCCCGCGTAGAAAATTGTCATTTCTGGCCCTTTGGCGTTACTTACATCCCCAATGACCCCTACTGCCTTTGGATAAATGAGAATGGCGTTGCCTTTGAATTTGCCCGAACCGACTGGCAATATGTAACACATACCTTCTGCTTCGGTTATGGTGTCGGTTATAAATTCTCCCGAACAAAAAACGGTGCCTGTAACGGCAGTTTTTTAGGAATTGGTGCAGACTGTTGTCGTCGTGCGGTATTGGTCGAGGATTTACAACCTTTCGGTTTATTAATAACCAACGGTGAATTTGTCGGACGCTGGGAAAGCACAGATTCCGCTGGTATAGAAATACTCCCGGACGCAGGGCATGGAAAAATCAGTTTAAACAATTGTGCTTTCTGGGGACCCTTAGACCGTTGCATCTGGCATCGGAGTAATCAAACACAATTAACCGTCATCGGCACTAATTTCTGGGAATGGGATATTAATAGCAAAGGACATCCCGCTGTGCAAATTGACCGTGGAAAAATGATATTACAAGGGAACACATTCTCCTTGGGTTTACTTCATTCGGTAATTAGCAGAGATGTTACTTCCGCTATCATCACCGGAAACCAAGCCGAAGGGGGGCTTCATGTGATAAATTATGCTGGCAAAAATACACAAATGGCTTTGAACGAAATGCCACCTGATTTGCCTAAAAAAGATGCCCTTAAAAACTATATCCTGAACATAGGAAGTGTTGGAGATCGTAATTTCCTTAAAAATTGGCACGGGACAGAATCCGCACCTGAATGGAAAAAACCGGGGACATCCAAACGCTGGACAAAACAACAGTCGTTAATAAGAGTTCCTATCCTGGTAGGTAAGGAATATACGCTTACTTTAGATGTATATATACCTCCACAAGCAAAACACGCTGACAATACTATCTTAATAAACGATGAACCTTTGCTTTCAATAGGTGATAAAGAAGGTTTTCAAAAAATTTCCGTAAAGATACCTCCACAACAACAGAATTTTATAATGATTGGCATTCGTTCCCATACATGGACACCTAAAGATTATGATCCTAATTCAAAAGATACCCGACAATTAGGGTTTGCCGTTAGCCAACTTCAGATGAAAACCCGTCTTGCACCAAAAGAACCTTTCATCCTGAACAGACTATTTAGTTCAAGACCCAAATAATAACCGAAATCCCTGAAAAGAGTTGTTTAGAACAAAAATGCTTTATCCGTCATCACTAATGGAATGGGACGAATGGGACACATGGGACGGATGAGACAGATGAGACAGATAAGACGAATGAGACCGATGAAACGAATGCAAACGGTCTTTGTTCACACTCACTAATGAGATGAGACCGATGAAACGAATGAGACAAATGAGACAAAGTTAAAAGAGTTTATTTGCCCCATATATCCTTCCCGTCCTATTCATCCCATCTGTTTCATCTATCCCATTCATTCTATTTGTCCCATCTGTCCTATTTCTCCCATTCGCATCACCCGTCCCATTCGTCCCCTTCATCACATCCGTCCCATCTGTCCCCTATGTCCCATCCGTCTCATTCTTTATCTACGATCACCCAACGAATTCCCAGACGAAGGAATTATTTGGATTGGTCCAAACTCTCCGACAAGACGGTCATCAATAGTCGAAAATAAGTCAGATATATTACTAATAACCGTCACATCGTTAAACATACCCATTCCACCAGCATACCCCATAGGCATCCTTCCCATACCTCCACCCGCAAAAGCATTCGCCCCATAATTCATCATATTTCTCCCTGATAAATAACCCATACCTGAAACAGGTGGATTCCGTAACACTACTTTGGGAAGACTATCTGTGCCCTGTGTATTATAAAGTCCGTATGCCTTGCTATTTATCCTGCGAGGGGAAATATTTGAATGATACGGAGTTCCGGGCATAGCATTGGTCATATCGCCTTTGGGGAAAGAATAATCGTTATTCGAAACATAATTTTGTGACGCATTGCCCTTCCGTTTCAAAACAAAGGTTGTCGGTTTCGATGTAGGTTTTATATAAGTATCTTCATTCCCTTTATCCCTCGATATTTCTTTTTCTTCCCTTGATAATTTCAAGGAAACCGCCTGTTTTTCATCCCATTGCTTTTTCAAAGCCATCCTCTTATCAGGCTCATCAAAAATCACCGCATTATCATCAATATCTTTCTTCAAAACACTTTCGATCGTTCCTGTTTCTGGCAGAAGTATATAATACGAATGAAGCCCTTCCATAATATACACATCTTGATAGGTTCTCCCTCGGGCAACCAAAGTATCTGCTATCGCAAGAAAACAAAATGAGGTATAGCACAACAAACTGATAATGTAAATATTTTGTTTCACAACACTATTCATAATATTTATTCCTATCTTTTTATTTTATCGCCATATTATATATAATATCACTCAAGATTATTTTCGTCAATAAAATTTTAATGGTAGGATTTTTATGGCGGGACAATTTCGGGATGTAGTCAAAGATTTAGTCCAGAATATCGAGACAGTCGTATTGGATAAAAGCCATGTTATTCGAACGGCACTGGGCGCTTTTTTAGCCGGGGGTCATATTTTATTAGAAGATGTCCCCGGTGTTGCAAAGACTATGCTGGCTCGCTCTTTAGCCATTTCAAGTGGCTGTTCCTATACACGAATCCAATGCACACCCGACTTATTACCGACAGATGTAACAGGGGTATCTATATTCAATCAATCCACGCAAAACTTTGAATTTCGTCCGGGACCTATCTTTAATCAAGTAGTTGTTGCAGATGAAATCAATCGGGCAACCCCCCGAACCCAATCCGCCTTATTAGAAGCAATGGCAGAAGGGCAGGTATCTGTAGATGGAAAAACATACATCCTAAACAAACCTTTTATTGTATTTGCCACTCAAAATCCTGTAGAACATGAAGGCACCTTTCCCTTACCCGAAGCCCAGTTAGACCGATTTATGATAAAAATATCCATGGGATATCCGGGTATGATTGCGGAACTGGATATGTTAGAGCGATTACGATTAGCCCATCCTATCGAAAATTTAAAACCTGTGACAGACCCACAAACTATTATTCAAATGCAGGCAAAGGTGCGTGATATTTTCATTCACCCCAAAGTTAGAGAATATATGTTGCGCATCATTGCACGAACACGAGACCATACGCATCTTATGTTGGGGGCAAGTCCCCGTGCCTCTCTGATGTTATTTCGCTGTTGTCAAGGATATGCAGCGGTATTGGGAAGAGGATATGTCATCCCAGATGATGTTAAATCCCTTGTATTTCCTGTTTTAGAACATCGTCTCATTTTAAATCCCGAAAGTAGATTAAGAAAAGTAACCGTTTCTTCCGTATTAAAAGAAATTCTCAACGAAGTCCCTGTGCCTGCTACGGGAGTTCATCAATGGAAAACAGCATAAAATTGACTTAACTTTAACAGGGGATTTGTGGTATGATTAATATGAAAATATCAAATATATGAATATATTAAGAGTTTAGAGGGGTAATGTTCTGGATTTTTAAGAAAAAGAAAAATGATGTATCATCACAGTCAGTTGCTTCGGAGTTTGACGACCCCAATCGGTCGGAACTCGAAATCCGTCAGGTAGGTCCGTATGAAATCATTGCACCTATCGGAAGCGGGGGCATGGGAACTGTGTATAAAGCTATAGACCGAAGCAAAGATTTAACAGTAGCGGTTAAAGTGCTCGACCCTCGTTTCGATGAGGATCCCAAACGACGGAAACAAGATTTCTTAGGTAGAGAAGTAATGATAGCCGCATCACTAAATCATCCGAATATTATCCGCATGGATAAGAACATACACGAAGCCCTGGATGTCTTAGGTAGGACACGCCGTTGCATTATAATGGAGTTTATTGATGGTTACAATCTAAAAAAACACATTACAGAGCGAGATTTAAGTATCCGCCAGATGATAGATATATGTATTAAACTATGCCACGGACTGGATTATCTTCATCAACACGGGATAGTCCATCGGGATGTTAAGCCTGCTAACTTTTTGTTTTCTAAAGATGGTAAACAGGTTAAAATCGTGGATTTTGGACTGTCCAAAACAAATGCAACATGGAAAGGCTGGCTCATGAAAGAAACTGGTGGAACACGCCTTTACATGTCACCGGAACAGATATTAAAGAAAAATTTAGACCCCCGTTCTGATATTTTTTCTTTCGGTCTAACGATGTATGAACTCTTTTCCGGTAAGCATCCCTGTGAAGGAAATGACACAAAAATTATAACCCGTCAGTTGGTAGACCCTAATTACAAATTTGTTCCTCCTTCAACTTATAATCCTCAACTTACTCCCGCCCTGGACCGTATTATCTTAAAATCACTTCGCCGCAAAATAGAACATCGTTATCAATCCATGACAGAATTATTGTTAGACTTAAAACGAGCAACCGAATCGAGAATTTAAGACACTATGCCAAAACAATACTTTTCATCAAAAAAGAACGCTGACAGAACATTACTCCATATTTTTATCGGAGTTATGCTACTCCTCGTAGCGGGATATATTGTCTATCGGTTTTTATACACTTCTTCCAACCTCATTTCCAAAGAAAAAATTGTAGAGAAACTTCTTCCCACTTCATCTACAGAAACGCCAGAAAATACCCTTGAACAATTCAAAAAAATGTTCGATGAAAATCGTTTCGATGATTTGCGTTCCGAGTTAAAGAATTATGTAAAGAAAGAAAAACAAGTAGAAAACCTGGTAGAAGCATATCTACTATGGATAGAACTGGAACTCAAAAATGAAAAACCAAACGATGCCTTCACCATAGCCGAGGAAGCATTAAAGAAATGCGAAAATTCTATACGGACACCTTATTTAAAATATCGTTATGCTCAACTTGCAGAGGCAACAGGTAAAAAAGATGTGGCTCGTTCTACCTACCAAGACATAATTGACCGTGCTTCTCGAGGAAATCGTGCTTATGGATATTTAGGGTTAGCCCGAATAGAGGAACAAGGGAATGAAAAAATTAAGGCACGCGACCTTGCCCAAAAGGCTGTAATGGATGCAGAATGGGATTCAGAAATCTGGAATGAATCATTAGATTTATTAGGAAAATTAAATGTTGAACTTATCTTTTCCAGCATTCCTACACCGGAAAGTAAAACTTACACCATTCAACAGGGGGATTCTCTAATCGGTATCGGTGCAAAATTAAACACACCTGTCGGTATGCTCTCTCGTGCCAATCAATTAGATGAGAATACAAAACTCCGTTTAAATCAGACATTAAAATACACACCCAAAGATTTTCGCTTACTTGTTGAACGGTCGAAATGCCGTGCATTTTTAGTAGACGAACAGGGAATATTTAAAAGATATAAGGTTGGTCTTGGAAAACCCGGACATGAAACCGCCTTAGGATCTTACAAAATCGGAAACAAACAAAAAAATCCTACATGGTTCAAACCCGGGGAAGGTCCTATCCCCGCAGGAGACCCGAGAAATGAATTAGGAACACGATGGATGCCTTTAGTTCCCTCTGAACCGGGACTACCTACAGATTTAGGACTTCACGGGACTATTGCACCAGAGACCATCGGCACCTACTCTTCAAACGGCTGTGTAAGGTTTTATCCAGAAGAGGTAGAAGAGATATACGATTTGATTGTTCGCTCTACCCCTGTTATTATCAAAGAAGAAGTAAAATTTGAAGATGTTTATCCTCTGGCTCAGGTAGATAATATTCCTGCAAATAGTGAAGCAACTGCAAATCCATCTTCAGAGGTCAAAAAATAAAACGAAAACGATTACATAATGGAGCAATAGGATAAGAAGGGAAATGAATAATAATATAGAAAATACAACCCTAAAAGAAAGGATCTTTTCTTCCGAATTCCAATCATTACCCCCTCACCATGCCCTTATTCCTATTAACAACGCATCCCTTTTTTACACCCTTTGTGATGAGGCATTAAGTAAGATTGGTCGTTTCGGAGGGAATGACCTCGTTGTTGTCAGTGATGCGGAAACCATACAGCAGTTAAAGGAAATTGACAATTTTCTACCGAATATTAGCAAAATGATTGTTTTAGGCTTATCCCCTTCTCATTGGGACATTCCTGTTGAAACACATAATCCACCACCCTATTTTCAGAATGCAGACCGACTGTTTATAATCGTTTCTTCCACCATTGCTATTTCTTTCGTCGGTACTATCATAAAAAGAATGGATACGAATGGTAACGGCAATCTGGATGGAGGGTGGTCCTATCACCGCGTTTATATCCAGCACTTACTTCATCTTTTTGCTCCATCCCTCCTCGAACAGTTTCGTTCTTATAAAGAAGACTTAGATAAAATTACAGAAATAACCACCCGTATCATGTCTGTCCAAACAGAATTGCTCTCTGGACATGAATCGTTGGTAGAGATGGATAAGAGTGAACTGGCAACTGTGCTGGAAATACTGAAGGTAATTTCTTCCAAAAAACGCGCCCATGATGTTCTTTATGTTTTCGTTGAACAAATATCCAAAGTAGTTCAATCCGACCGCTGTTCTATAGTGCGTATCTGGGGTCAGGAAGACATGGTGCATGTATTGGCTTCCCACGATGATGCGAATCTCTACGATATGACAGTGCCTTTGAGTAAATACCCGGAGATTAAAAAAGCCTTATCCATCGGCGATAAAGTAATTATTAATAATGTTCAGAATGACCCCTTGATGAAACCCTGTCTGGATTCTCTCATTCAAAAAGGAATTAATTCCATATTAGTTATACCTATCGTTTTAAATGACCCGGAGGTAGGTTCATTGTTACTCCGTGCCGTGCGTAAAGAAACAGGATTTACACTACGCGAGATAAATTTCTTCGAAATCGTAACTAATGCAGCAGGCAGTGCCTTAGAGCGTGCCCAATTATTTGAGTCCGTGCAGCAGGCAAATAAAACACTGCAAAAACTTGCAGTAACAGATGGTTTGACAGGTATCTATAACCACCGCTATTTCCGTGAACGATTGGATGAAGAAATACTCCGAAGTTTAAGGTATAATGTTCCCCTATCCTGCGCCCTGTTTGATATAGATGACTTTAAAAAATGTAATGATACCTATGGACACCTATTCGGCGATGCAGTATTAAAAGAAATCGCAACACGAATGTTACAGACAATCCGACGCACCGATATTGTTGCAAGGTATGGAGGTGAAGAATTTATCATCATCATGCCGCAAACCTCCATTGAAGGAGCCTACATTCAGGCAGAACGAATACGAAAAGCCATCGAAGACCGACCTTTTGAATACATGGGTAAAAGTGTTAAGATTACAATTAGTGGTGGCGTTGCAGAAGTTGTGCAGAATGAAACCTTGACTGTAGAGGATTTACTTCGTATTGCAGACCAATGCCTTTACCAGGCAAAACGAAAAGGTAAAAATATGATTATTGCTTCAAAACAAATCAATCTATCCTAAAAGAAGGAGGAAGGTAAAATGCTCTCTAAAAATACTCTCTCAATCACTATTGTCCTATGCATATCTGCCGTAATACTGAGTTCCTGTGGCACACTTCATTCATTTATCCGTATTGCACCGGACTATTCTGCACTTCCTCAAGAGGAACTCTTAAAAACGGCACAATACATCGAAGAAAAAATCTGGGCAGGCGAACGCGAGCCGAATTTGTCAAACCTTGGAATAAATTTAGATACACCCCAAATAAAACAAGCCATCCGCACCCGTGCAGTCCGTCATGAATTAATAAAAGACCTTCTTGATAAAGGGTTCGTTTATGAACAAAATGGCGGTCTGATTGCAATCCAGCGAAATAGTGCATATAAAAGGAGCACAAACCGTCAACAGCGTGATAAAAACGCACTGGTCGTAATGGGGGAAAACAGCGATCGCTGGGCTCTTTACGAAGGCATTATTAAAGCCAACAATTATCCACCCAAATCCCTATCCGCTATTCAGGATACCTTTTACCGTGCCCGAATTTCTTGCCTCCAGCAAGGACACAAATACCAAACCCCCGACGGGAAAATCACCCAGAAATAGAATTCTCCCTTATCTACCTCGTCTGCTCTATCCTATTCCATAGGTTGCCAGACCTGAACACCGTGAGGTTCGATGCCATAGGTCAGGGTATTGTCTTTCACTTCCACTTCCGTTTGCGTGTAATATTCACGATATTTTTGACCCGTGGATAAGCAGGGAGAATTTACATGATAACGAATACCACATTCATGCCATTCATTAACAAGGAAAATCCACGGCTTCTGTTGATAAACTTTCACCAGGGCAAGCACACCACGGTCTCCGGAGCCGAATATTTCATCTTGTGTTATATTCACAGGTTGAGTAGTATCTTCGGCGGAAAGCACCGATTGAAGAGATTTGATTTCTTTTGCAAAGGTTATTAAATCAGTCCACAGTTGCATATCCCGCGGAACATAATGCGTCCCCCAGAACAAAATGCCTCTCGCCCCATTCACAATACAATCAAAACCCATAAAACGAATTTCATTAAGCGTCGGCGGTCTGAAACCTTTCTGTTCACTACCACTGCGTTCATATACATCACCCTGCAACATCCCCCAGTCAAATCCCTGAATAACCATCCATACAGGTTTTTGCGGGTCAATCGCCTGCATACGACGGGTATAAGCACCAACGGACGCCATCGTTTGGTCCATCAGGTCAGAGTGCCGCAATTTAGGATGCATTGGAACCGGATAAATATCACAACCGATAATATCCGCGCACTCACTGAACTTACGCAAACTTTCCATAGAGTTCCGCGGTGCATGATTTGCCCATACGGGATGCTTCGGGTCCTTTTCTTTTATGATTTGATAGGCTTGATGTAGTTTTTCCCATTCCTCTGCTTTAAACTTCTCTATATTTGCCATGGAATAATTTGCAAAAGGCGAACTCTCACCCATTTTTTGCCAGATTTGACTTACAATCTCTTCTCCTTCTGCCCATAAACCTTTACTATATAATTTTACTGCCTTTTGCAATTCCGCAGTTAATTCTTCCTTCAATTTTTCATCTGCAAACTGTGCCAACTTCTCCCGTATCACTTGTGGTTCCTTATACCGTTTTGCTTCATTATTGCGAAGGAATATATTCCATAAGGCTTCATCGGGTTGTTCCCAGATAAGAAAAGAAGGATGTCCTGCACAAATTTCAATCATTTTCAAAAGTTCCTGTTTTCGTGTTTCTGCATTTGGAGAAGCAATTGCAGAATAAATATTTGTCCATGCCATTAAATTATGTCTTTTAGCAATGTTAAGTTGTTCCTCATTAGGACTGATTGAAATCAAATTGAAACCAGCATCAGCTAATGTTTGCAACTCATCAGGGTTATCTGTTTTCGGGCTATACAATCCCAAAATAAAAGTTCTTTGCCCATTAATAACAAGCATCCTATCTTTCGCAATCGTTGCTTCTAATCCATAAGAAACAACAGATAAAAATGAAGCCGTAACCAGCACAAAAGCAAAAATCACAGACATATTTTTCTTCATCATATAATCCTTTCCTCTGTTAAAAGATATTATATTCATCAAACTTTTACCTAAATACTATATCAGACACACAAATAAAACAGAAACTGATGGTTATCCGTTTTATTTATGAAACTGGAAAGAAAACACAAAAGTTTATCTAACAAGCGTTCGCATCGGTGTTTTTCTTTCTATATAACCAGGAAAGGAGAAAGAGAATACCGACAAGAAAAGCAGGTCCTGATATAATTAGTATCCAGGTAATGTAATACCATTGAAATCCTCCCAGTAAGGAACTTCGCAAAATTAACAACACATACAAAAGACCTGCAAGTATAAAAGAAACACACCCTACAATTTCATACTTCCATGAAACTATTAGCACAATCAAAAGGACAAATGATAGAATATTGTGCATCATCAAACCTACCAGTGTTTGCCAGAAACCTAATTCCTCAGAAAACACATCTAACGAAAACAACATCAAAAATAGAATAAAAAGAATGGATAATATTCGCGGTGTCCAGTAAAGGAACTTTTGCATAGGTTCTTACTTTTTTCCTTTAAAAGTCTTATGTTTGAATAGAAGCACATTAAAATTTGTCAAAGACATATTGCTTTTCAAAATAATTTATTTGTCTTCTTTTACAAACTTTTATCTTCCTTAGAAGCGATAGTCCGCCACAAATCCCTATGATACAAAAATGGGATATAAACACCTCCGATAACAGGACGTGCTCGAAAACCTATACATTTCCCCGTCTTCGTATCATACCAATCCGTTAGCGGAATACGGTCCGGTGTTTCATTCATAAAGCGATAAAATGGTTGAAACAACACATCAAAATCCCCTTTATTATTTGTCAATGTTGCACACCAGATAAGCCAATCCGTTTTGGTATAATCCTTCCGAATATCTAAAGGCAAACCATATTGGTTTTGTTGTCTCTTGTAATATTCTACTTCCATTTTGGCAACTTCCGATGGAAACAGGTTCAAATCCAAAATACTATCCCATACAAGATTATATTTCATACTCCATGTATTCGGCTTATCAAAAGTAAGTCGAAAATGGTCTCCATCCTTTGCCCGTTCAATCCAATCTTTTGCCATATCGCGTGCCAGATTTTCCCATTCGTATGCATTTGCAAGATGTCTCTGTTGACACATTTTCGCAAATGCACCCAGAGCCACTATCGCTTTTAATGACAAATTCGTATTATGTGCTAAATGTCCCGCAAAGTCATCCGTGCATAATTGATTTTCCGGGTCCCTCCCATGCAGTTTCAAATAATTTGCCCATTGTTCAATCAATTCCCAGTGTTCACGAACATAGTCTATCTTCCCCGTAATCTCCGAATACAAAGCCGTTGCTAAAATCATATTTCCACATTCTTCCACAGGCATCTGACTTTCTAATTTAAATCCATTCTTGTCTTTACCATAAACCTGCCCATTCGCCTTCGGATATGTCCCAACATCATGCGGGGAGAACTCAAAAATCCATTCGGGCATCTTTGCATAGAGATACACAGGTTCAAGCATTCCACGCAATAATGACGGTGCAAACAAGGCAAAAAAAGGCGAAGCAGGATAGGTCACATCCACCGTAGCAATGCACCCATTAGAAAAACATTCCTTGTGAAAGAACCACGGCGTATCATCCTTACCCACTACTATTTTTCCACTTCCAAAAACATGGCGATAGGTCAAACCTACTAAGGCAGAATATTCCAGACCGAACTTTTGTGTTGCTTCATTCATTAAAAAAGTGTCCCACGCTTCACATTTTTGTTTCAGTCCTGAATATTCTTTATAGACCGTATCCAGCAGCGACGCAAAATTATCTCCATACTCTTTCCAATACCATGGCTTCAATTTTTCATGCATAAACTCAATAGAATAAATATCATCATACGCAACTACTACATACTTACTATCACTCCCCTGAGGTGGAATGTTGAAAGGAATAGTTACCGCAAGGGCTACTGGTTTATCTTCCACAGCACGAGGAGAGCCTGTATCATCTTTGTCGGGAAGAGAACCACTCTGAGTAAAATTGCCCACAGTTGTCTTACGCTCGGCAAGGACTGCCTGAGCTGCCTGACATGCTAAATACACATACCCCCAATCAATTCTTATATTATCCCCCGCCTTTTCAAGAATAGGCTGTTCTACTGTACCGGCTTTCAACAATGTCAGTCCTGCAGGGCTGTTCAATCGTTCCCACTGCACAACCTGTTTCTCAACATTCACACACCAATCCGTGCCTATATCAAAATATACTGTTGCGGTATGTTCCTTCCCATCTATAGATGCCAGTTCAAACTCTACATAGGTACAGGGGGTACTTAACCAACGAAAATCCTCCGTTAACATTGGAGTCGCAAATTTTAAGTATAATTTCACTCCGCCTCCTTCAAATTCATAAATCGTCCGTGTCGGATAAATCTTACATGCTACCTGTTTCATGGTTTCTCCACCTAATCCTGATGGACCGATAAACCGAAACACTTTCCCATCGAGATATAACAAACCCGACATAGTCCTTTGTCTTCCCGTCCAGTGCGAACACCATTGTTCTGTCAAAGAGTCTGAAAATGACCATATACTCGTATAAGGGTCATGCACCACCAGAGGAACTGCAGGAGGGCGAAATCCTATGGGAAATTCTATACTATGGAAAAGGATAAAACTTGCTATTTGTGCTACTACAATACTTGTAATCATAAACTTGCTCCTTCATCAGGAATATTAATAATGCTATATGAACATAACTCTTGCGTGATTTTCCCGATAGCGACTTATAATCAAAAAACCATTCTATTTCTTTTTAAGATACATACCACTCATCAAAGATAGAAGCAATCCGACTAAGATAAAGTCTAAAATGCGCTGCCACAAATCTTCGAAGAAATTCCCATTCGACCCGTCACAACCGCACTTTTTATCGGGACCGGGAGACCCTTCGCCTTCACCTTCGATACTGCCTTCATTTCCGCCTTCCGGCTTCCCTTCATGCGTGCCTTCAACAGTTCCTTCATGCGTACCTTCAACAGTTCCTTCTCCTTCTGCAATGCCTTCTTGTGCCCCTTCAACAGCCCCTTCTCCTTCTAAACTTCCCTCTTCCTCTCCTTCTTCGCCCTCTTCACCTTCAACAATCCCTTCACCTTCACAATTATCTTCACCTTCTAACTCGCCTTCATAATCCCCCTGCCATCTTAACACTGGATATTCCAGCCCACGACGCATATACCATATACCAACAAAGTCCCAATTCATATAGGAAGTACTGCATTTCATTTCTTTCGTTGTTAGCCCATATCCTCCATCAGAATTCTTCTGCGTTGAAACATCCATGTCCCAATAAACATTATTGTATGTCCCTTTCATATTGTAACCATTAAATCCACCTACTGTTTGCAATTCCGTTCCTGTAGATGTCGCCTTTACAACACCTGCCGAGTAACATTTTGAAATGGTTCCCGAATTTATAGCCGAAAATCCTCCAACAAAGGCGTATGCAGTAACATTGGTAATCGCATAACAATTTGTGATTGTCCCTGCATTATCGCCGACAAAACCACCTACGAATTGGGAACCTCCGGAGTTTATAGTGCCTTCAGTGTAAGATTCCGAAATAGAACCTTTACTCTGTCTTCCAACTAATCCACCAATATTAAAATCACCAACAATTTGAGCATTGGTATTACATGCAATTATCACACCCCCTGCATTCTGCCCAAGCAATCCACCGACTGTGTCATAACCTTCTATCGTTCCGGCAAAACTGCAAAGAGAGATAGAGCCACTATCACTTCTTCCAATCAAACCACCAACATATCCATTACCTCCAACCTTTCCATTAATCACCTTACAATTTTCAACTGTTCCACCTTCGTTTCGTCCAACAATACTGCCGACTTTCCAATCCCCAGTTATTTGACAATTTTCCAACTGAAGTAATGTAATCACACCACCCGATACCAAACGACTTATAAGTCCGACATTATCCCTATCAGGACGATTGATATACAGACCCGTAATCTTATGTCCATTACCGTTTATCTTGCCGCAAAATTCGGAAATAGGTTCAAAACCTCTACCCGAATACCATAATTTCGTAGAACTTGCATCAATATCTGTTGTAATTACATAATTACCAAACCATGGATAATCCAAACTCTTACCAATCTGCTGTAATCCTTCAATAGTAGAAATAGAAATTTCTTCCGGCTCTGGAAATGTCACTGAACCCAATACTTTTAAATAGGGATAATTACCGGCTTTCGCCAATTCCCAGATATCCTCAAAATTCCAATCCACATAAGTTGCTTCATTACCCATTTGTGCTGTCGTTCTCCCACTTCCCCCAGATGATGTACTTAAACCTGACTTATCTTTGTCCCAATAACTCGATATAACCGTCCCGCTATTATTGGCTCCTATCAAACCACCGTAACGAATAGTCCCCGCTACCTTACCCACAGCATAAGTATTTTCAATAGTACCCCCTTCATTTCGTCCAATTAAACCTCCAACCCATGTATCGCCTTTAATGTAACCCATCGAAAAACTATTCTTTATCCTTCCCTGATTTAATCCGACAAGCCCACCGACATTGTTAATCGCTTCTATAATACCTTTTGAATAACATTTCTCTACCTTCCCTAAATTTCTACCTGCAATTCCACCTACCTGCTCATTTCCAATTATTACACAATCTTCAATACCTAAATTTTCTATTACGCCAGAAGTTCCAACCACGCCAAATATACCTATATTGTTTTCATTTGGGCGATTAATATACACCCCTCTTATTTTATGTCCATTGCCATCAAACTTGCCTGTAAAAGGCGATATATCATTTCCAATAGGTTCGTAGCCCTGTCCTTCATTCCATGTCTCACTTCCACTCAAATCCAAATCCGCCTCAAGTTTATAACTTCCATTCAGCGGAAAATATACTTCTTTCCCTATCATTTTAAATTTCGCCACGGTATCTATCAAGATTGATTCATACAGAACCTGTGTCTTTGTAAATTGGTTGATTGTATTCAGTCCTATCAAATCTGCATACGAGACCGAACTTATCAATACAGTTATCAAACAAAGGCATAGAACATTAAAACGGGAAAGAAGAAACTTACTCATACATCATACCCTTTTATAGTTAACACAAAGTTATTTTATTTTCGACATTTATTTTATACTTTATTATTATCTATCCTATAAGAAAGAAATTTCAAAAAATTTTTGACAAAATAGGAGCAGTTTTAGAATTATTATAATGGAAAAACTTAAAAATGTTGTAAAATGATTATACAAACCTATCCTAAATATCTAAAATATAAATGAGTACAATTATCCAAAAGCAAAAAAAATTGCTATCTATTAAAAATCTGACGATATGTCTTCACACAAGACATGGAGATATTTTTCCTGTCCAGAATATTTCCTGTGGAATTGAAGAACATGAAATAATTGGAATTGTAGGTGAATCTGGTTCAGGGAAAAGTGTCTTCGCCCTATCCCTTGCTCATCTTTTACCTGAAGAGATGGCTCACATTGAGGCAGACGAAATAAAATTTTCAAATTATGATTTAAAGAATCTTTCTAAAAGAGAATGGCAAAAAATTCGAGGAGCCATGATAAGTTATGTCTTCCAGGACTCATTGGTTGCACTTAATCCTCACCTCACAGTAGGTTATCAGTTAACAGAACCCCTGCAAATCCACTATAAATACTCTTCAGAAAAATTAAAACAAATTGCGATAGAATATCTAAAAGCAGTCCAGATTCCCGACCCGGAATTGCAGATGAAACGCTACCCGCATCATTTATCTGGCGGTATGCGTCAGCGTATCGCAATAGCCATGGCTCTTATTTCAAAACCAAAACTTTTAATTGCAGATGAACCAACTACCGCTCTGGATGCTACCTTACAAGCACAGATATTAGATTTGTTCAAAAAACTCCATGAAGAAAAGCCCTTTACAATGATAATTATCACACATGACTTAAGCCTTGTTGCCGGGCTTTGCCATCGTGTCTGGATTATGTATGCCGGTAATATTTTAGAAACCGCACCCGTAGACCGACTTTTCCGAAATCCACTTCATCCCTATACCCATGCTTTACTTTCGTTAAAAAGGAATATCGGTTCCCGAAAAAGATTACAAAGTTTACCCGGAAAACCACCCGATTTAAAAACTCTTATAGAACGCTGTCCTTTTGCTGAGCGTTGTCCTTACGCTGTAGAGAAATGCTATGTTCAACCTCTTATAAGTACCGAAATAGAACCTCTCCATTCTACAACATGCTGGCGCGTCACAAATAACGAGATTGAGTTAAAAGCATAAATCTATTAGAAAAATCTATCTTTCATTATTGTTTTCAAACAATGTAGTTGAAGCGTCTCCGCTTCTGGGATTTTTTAGTGGTGAATTCTTTTTACCACAAAATCTGTAGGGACAAAACATGTTTCGCCTTCCGCTGTGTCCTTTGTTTAAATTTCCTTCGTGTCCTCTGCAGTTAATTCTTTTTACCACAAAGACCTGACAACGAAGTAGGGGCACGGCATGCCCTGCCCCTGCGATAGGGGAAAAATATAAATCTGTTACCTATGTCATATAGGTGATTATTTAATATAACGAATTAATTAGATGTTCCTATTGGCACTTCTACTGATTGTGTTGTATTATCTGATGACGGTTGTTCCGCAGGTTGACTTGTAGAAGATGCTTCTGTTTCTGTCCCTGTCGGGGATGCCGTTCCTTCTTGCGGTTGTTGTGCAGACGGTTGTTCTGTCTTTGTTTCCTCTGGTTTGGGCTCGCGTGCCTTATTTATTGCATTCTTAATTTGTTCCCAACGATCCTGATCAATCTGGACAATGGCTTTCCGACGAGGAACAGTCGTAACTATTTTATCTCCCGGACCTTGCCCTATAGAAAAGTCCAGAGGTTCCGTATCCGTTATATTTATTCGCATAGTATATGTCGGGGTGAAGGATTTCCAGTTCAGTTCAGGGCGAATATCTTCTGCTTGAAGTCCGCTAAGCGTGTTCAATAAATCCTCAACATTTGCATTTACTAATTTTGTCTCTTTTCCATCTTTATCTACCAATACCCAATCGCTACCTTCACCTTTCTTCAAGGTCTGAGCAACATCCCCTTCTTTTATTTCTAAGGATGTAACTTTATCTGTTGCAAAATCCAAAACTTTTAGTTCATATACATCACGGGGTTTCAATAGCATCTTGTTTGCATCAATCCGATTCATCACCAATCGCATAGGCTTATCGTCAAGCATTGCATATACACCATCAATGGAACGGGCTGCCCCTGCTAATTTGAAAGTATGTGTTTCTTCACCTGCCTTAAATGTAATTGTTTTATTAAACTCACCTACATCTACATCATTATCTGCATAATCCGCTGCTTTCCACGATGCTAAAGCGGAAGCCAATGTGTTTAATGTAGTCATCTGGACATTTAAATCTATTACAGGTTCTACAACTTTCCAATCATTTCCATCCTTCTGAACAACGACTTTCCCTTCCGGTTGTTCGATAGTAATCTGCTGGATTTTATCCTTATCAAGATTTAAAGTAGGTAGGTCGAATAAATCCTGTCCTTTCGGGAAAATTTGTTCAAATGTATATTTGCTAATCTCATATACAATATCTTCGGAGTTGCTGGCTACCCGAATATAACCGTTTTGAGCAGGATTGGGCCTACCGGCTTCTAAAACAACATCGGATTCCCCTTCTCTTGAAATTGTCAATTTAAACGCAGGTGATTCAAGTCCCCAGTCTGCCTTCTTTGCAGGGTCAACAATAGAGGATGCTGTTAAATTAGCAAATCGTCCTAACAAATTTTGCAAACCTGTTTCTTTATGTTTCTCACCCGTTCCTCCCTGAGCAAGAACCCATTCATATTCCTTCTTCTTCGGCGGCTGTTCCCCTTCCTTTGCCCCTTCATTGGTATTTTCCGAAGTTTGTTCCTGTGGAATTTCTTTTTCTTTTCGCTCAAAAATCAATTTTTTGTCCGGCATTTCATAAGCAAGCCGTGTAATCTTATCTTTTTCAACTTTCAATATATCTTTATCCAACCAGCGGTCAGGACCAGGTGCTTTACTTGTATCATCTCCATAAATACCCGCCTCCTGACGGAAGTTAACACCTCCATCATAAATCTTTCGTTCACCCGCTTTACGAACAAATGTCAATTGATAGTTAGGGGATTTGCCTACTAACAACTTCAAAGCAGGTTCCCCTTCTGCTGAGGTAAAAATATCCAGATGAAATGCCTGGTCATCCTTCAAATTGTAATCTGCCAGTGCATCATCGGTTGGCACTTCCGCACGCATTTCACCCTGAAGTTTCACTACTTTCTCCAGATATTCTTCTACAGTCTCCTTTTTCGCCGGCGAATTAAAATGACTGCTTACACGCCACTTATCTCCATCTTTTTTAAGAATAACTTTTTCATCTGTCTTCGCACCGGTATATAGTTCTACACGAACAATATTATCTACTTTCAAACTTTCCGGTATTAGTTTTTCAAATTTTGCTTGCTCAATAATTGAAGGCCTTTCTGCCTTTTTTGCTTGCTTCATAAGAACAAGTGCCACAAGAACTACAAGCACAACTATAAGGATTACCATCATCTTCTTAATATTCATAATTCAACCTCCTGAAACTGATTATCAAAATATTGTTTATTAACGATTTGACTCCGCGGATGCAATTTGAGCCATTGTATAGGCAAGGCGTGAACGACGGCGTATAAAATAAACTGCCAATCCCACAGCAATTACAATTGCATTGGATAAGGTATAATTCACTGTTCGCCATAGCATCTTTTGACTATCGGTAGGTTTTTCAATAGTGCGGTCAATTGGTTTGCGACCTCTAACATTCACAAGATCTTCGGTTAGAGAAACCGCATCAACACAGTTTAGGAACAAATCAAGATTACCCGCCTGCAAAAAGTTCTTACGGAACATTTCAGAACAACCCAATAAAATCATTTTGGATGGTTTCGGCTCAACATTTCCCGCAGGGGGTTCGGGTTCTGAATCATCCGGTGGGGCGGGTTCACCTGGACGCGGTTGCGGTTTAGGCCAGGCAGGTCTTTCTTTCCCGGCAAAGGCATCCGGGAATTGCCCCTCTATCATTACCATCAACGGATACTTCTTCCGTGCTGTTAAAGAGGGCGGTTCAAAGGACTTTGCCGAAAGTTTTTCACTTCCCGGAACTGTCCAAGCTTTTTCACTGGTAAACATTAAAGGTTTATAGTTTAGACCTAACTCCTTCAATTTTTGTTCGTTCAATTCCAGATGCGTTCCCCATAAATAAAACACAGCGGAAAGCCGATTGGTTATTGAAGTCTCCTGGTCCATAGATTCATGAGTTACTAAAATATGCATGGGCAAACGGAAGGGCTGTCCAACCAATTGAGACATTAGATCCCCGCCTCCCTGCACATTCAAAGTAACGCTATTCTCATCCATCAGAATATCTTCACTTACTTTCAATCCGTAATTTTCCAGTAATGGATTAATTTCGGGCTTCTCCTCGCGCTTGGATATGGTATTTCCACGCGGGGTTGCTCGATAATCCCATTCATAGGTTTGAACCGCAAGCACTACAGATTTACCCGAACGCAATGCTCGATTTATCTCCCAGCGTTGACGGTCATTAAAACTACGCGGATTTACTACAACTAATGTGTCGTATTCTTCTGGTAAAGGACTTTCTTTTGTCATGTCCACACGACGAACATCATATTTCTCCTGCCGTAAAATTTCTTCAAGATACACATACGGGTCTTCACTCTGCGGAATTTGTTGCCCCATCTGTTGCAACATCTGCCTCATCTGTGGATCTATATTAATCGCCTCTTTCGGAGCTACTAAAGCCACAATCGGTGCTTTTGTGCGTGTAAGTTTATACACAGTACTTACTATGCGATATTCCAATTCCTGAATATTCTCCGGAACAATCTGAGGGATTATCTCTTCCGGTTTGTCTTTATATGCCACACCAATTGAAGAATATACTAATTTGTTCGTTACTTCATCCTGACTGATAGCACGAACATTGAACGGCTTTACACCTTTATCCAGAAGTCTGCGTTCTACCGTTTCTTCTTCCGTTTCATTTTTCTTCTTCTCCTGAGCAAACATTTCTTCCTGATCCGAAAACAGATTGGACACATCCAGATAAATCGTTTTATAGTTCAGTTTTCCGCCCGCGGAAATCTTCAACTCTTCAAGTTTATCTTTAATATTCTGTTCCAAATCTTTCATGGCGGTAGGCATGCTTTCCTGAGGACTGATATAAACATTCACCTGGACAGGTACCTCTACCTGTCTTAATATCTTTGCGGATGATTCAGATACGGTATAAATTTTATCCTCTGTCAGGTCAAAGCGTTTTAAACTTGTGCCTACCATCAAAAAGTTAAACATTAACCCAATAGCCACACAAACCGCCACCGCCACTGTAAACATCATTTTGGCACCGGGACGGTTTCTCTGGTCAATATACATAATATTCAACACAAGAAACAGCACCGTCCAAACAAGGAAAAATATTACATCGGCAAGGTCAATAACCCCTTTGGTGAAGGACCCAAAATGCTTAAAAACACCTAAAAGATTGGAAAACAACGAACCCAAACCGGGAAGTTTGTCATCTATATAGGAGGCTATAAAAGAAGTCCCCAACAAGAAGAGAAGCAAACAGGTCAGCAGGGTTACAACAAAGGCGACAATCTGGTCCTTACAAAAACCTGAGAAGAAAATACCTAAAGCAAGGAAACAACTCGCTAACAGCAAAGTTCCGAAATAACCACCTATAATAGCACCCATGTCCGGATTGCCAAGGCTCTTCAACATAACAGGAACTGTAAAAGTCATTGCAAGCGAAATCGCAAACACGGTTAATGCAGATAGGAACTTCCCCAAAACCAGTTCGCTGGCTTTCATAGGAAAAGTTAACAGCATCTCCCATGTATTTTCCTTGCGTTCTTCTGCCCATAGACGCATCGTTATTGCAGGAATAAAGACACACAGAATTAATGGAAGATTTTCAAAGTAAGGACGCATATCCGCTATCGGGAAACTGAAAAACGATGTGATATACAGTCCGACACTGATGGTAATAAATACAATTATAAAGATATATCCAATTGGTGAAGTAAAATAAGAGGCTAAATCTCTACGATATATACATAAAATATTACGCATGGGTTGCCCTCCTTCTTTCTGTAAGTTCCATTTCGGGTTTCTCCTTTTCCGTTAAAGTAAGGAAGGTTTCTTCCAAACTCAGGGGTTTTTCCGATAATTCTTTAATTGTCCAACGCTGATTTTTTGCTAATTCATTCAATTCACGCCATACCGGCATACCCAACTTGCTAATAACAACGAATGAAGAAAATCCATCCTGACTACTTAAAAACTGAACTTTCTTCACACCACTTATATCGGAAATATACTTCTGGACTTCATTCTTTTCACCTGATACGGAAAACAGATACCGTTCCGAATCTTTGGCTCTACTCCGAAGTTCCTCAATCGTGCCATCACCCACAATTTTACCCCGATTAATAATCACGATACGGTCTGCAGTGGCTTCTACCTCCTGCAAGATATGTGTAGAAAGAATAACAGTTTTATCCTTAGCAAGTTCATCAATAAGGTGCCGTATTTCTAAAATCTGATGCGGGTCTAAACCTGAGGTAGGTTCGTCAAGTATAACTACCTCCGGGTCGTGGATTAATGCCTGAGCCAGAGCAGTTCGCTGACGATATCCTTTGGATAACTCACGAATTATCTTGCGAAACATCGGCTTCAGCCCACAGGTTTCCACGACTAATTCCATCCGATGATTTAATCGAGTACCACTCAATCCCCGTGCTTGCCCCACAAATTTCAAATAGGAACTGACTTCCATATCCATATAAAGAGGCAATACTTCGGGAAGATAGCCAATAACCTGTCGAACTTTTAATGGCTCCTGGGTTACATCATAACCCGCAACAACGGCTCTACCCGCTGTTGGGTATAGATATGTGGTTAAAATCTTCATTGTGGTTGATTTGCCCGCACCATTAGGTCCCAGTAGACCGACAACCTCGCCCTTGCGAACCTCAAAGGAAATACGGTCTAACGCCACGACAGGACCGTAGTGCATTGTTAAGTCTGTAACTTGTATCATACCTTGATACTCCCGTCATTTAGGTTTTGGGATAGATAAAAAAATAAACTAAAAAACTTACTAAAAGGAACCTTCCTATCAACACTCATCCCCGAAAAATAAAGGTTCCTTAATAATAACAAAACATTTTTTAGTAGCACTCTATAATAATTGATGATAAAAAATATCACATTTCTTTCCATCTCTTCAAACTTCCATTCATCTTAAATCCTGAATATAACCGCAGTTTCCCTGCCCTAAAAACACAGTTATCTAAAAAAACGACACTCCCTTATTAAATGTTTACAATAAAAATCACATTGATAAAGGTATTCCTTCTGCAATAACTGTTATACCCAAACGAGGACTATATTTGTTTAACTTATCTCCACTAAACACCACTGTATTTTCTCCCTGTTGAAGGATGGGTTCTCCTCCCTGTGGAACAATATCGCTAACAAACTCTCCTTTTGCGTTGTAAAGTTTACAATGGTCTCTGGACAAAAATTCGATATAATAGCCACTCTCTATCTCTACAGGGAAAGTCACTTTTACATCCCCTACCTGAATAGTTGGATTTTTTATTTTCATTGATTTGAGTGGAATTGTCTTGATAGGACCAATACCTATCTCAACCGATTTACCCATTGGAATATTGTTAACGCCAATAGTTAATGTCGCTATGTTCTTAAAATTAACCCAGTAATGATACATAGGATAGGCAAAAGACATGATTTCCGATTTTCCCGCTAAAAAATCCTCACGCATGCGAGTATGTTGCCATTCATAGCGGGTCAATTGATACGATTCGGGCTCAACGAGTTCAAAATAACGCCAACCATGGAAATCCACTGTTATATAATGGTCTGCAAAACCACCTATTAAATGTTTGGGTGAAGCAACCTGAAAATTAAGCACTTCTCCTTGCCCATCTCCCTTTATCCATACACCAATCCCTTTATTAGAGAAATCAATCATGTCTTTGAATTCCTTACGAAACACAGCCCAGGACCGTTTTTGTTCTGCTTCTGCATTCTCTACATGCAATATCGCCTTTAATTTTTCTTCTCCTGCCCCTGTTACTGGATACTGGAGCATTGCGGACACACCCTTTTGCGTTTCTGCCTTGCTAAATTCATCTACTTGGCTGAAATCCGCAAGGGGTTTCGCGTCAGAACTATCCTCCATATCCATGGCAAGAAGGGCTTCTATACGCATTTTTAACGGTTGAGGGGCATAAGGGTTATTTACAGTAAACTTGTTCGATGTCTCATTATCCGTTACGGTGTGCTTAGAGTAAGTAACGGGTCGAAACTGAAACGCTCCGTTTTCATCAATATCCAGAGTAAACTCTGCACCCAGCTCTGCAAGTCGTTCCTTTATTGATTCAGGGACAATACCTTTAAGGCGAAGGTCTTCATATTTTTTTGCTATTTTTGCAAATCGTTGAAACTTGTCGCTGTTCAAATTCTTCGGTGTAAAGCCTGCAACATACGACAAACTACTATTCGTTGCTAATGCCTTTGCACAGATATATTCCAATTCATCAGGCATACTCCGCTCCGGTTGAACTCCATCCCAGTCAAAAATCCCCCACCAGCCCAAATTTGTTGGTAAAAAGGAATACTTCCACTGACGATTGCTGATAATATGATAATCTACAAACTCTTTCTTACCCCGCATGGGACAATCCCAGGCTCCCATACGCGAACGGACACACCAGAGATGATGCGAAAAGGTGCTCATCTCCATAATAGGAGGCTTATTGAGCCGACGAACTAATTCATATACGAATTTTGCAGAATAATGCCATGCATTCTCCCAACCTCCTAATACATCCGAACCATCCAGAGCATCCAGATACACCATGTCAAACCCACAATAGTTATATAAATCCGCTGTCCGCTGAATGACTTCCATAAAAAGGGGCGAATTAACATCGGGCACAAACAAACCGAAACATTCTTTCAAGTGATAAACCTTAGATCCCTTTTTGTGAGCAGAAACCTTTGTGCCGTATGCACCGCGGATACATTCTGTAAATGCATACGGCGGGTTTTTCTGCACATCTTTGTATATAATCAATTCATCATCAATCCTTAAAGTTGCACTGTTACGAATGAAAAAACCCGTAACTGCCGACATCATTTCTGTGCTTTCATCAACAATAACCTGATTCTTTTCTGCGTCCAAATCCTCCGACAAAGTAAAAATGGCATCAGAAGCCAATCGTGCATCAGGAACAGGTGTTACCCAGGGCGTCTTTTTGTCTATAAAAAAGGAATAGGTATGCAAACCCGCATATAAACCCGCCTGATGTATCCTATCAATAAGTGCCTTCAGACTATCTCTACCCCGCGGATATAATTCAGGATTTACTTCAAAATCGCCCCAACGGAAAGGATACCCGCCATGCAGGTCAATCTGGGTTGCTCCCATACTCTTCGCTACTTCTATCCATTGCGACACGGTCTCTTCCGTAACATACTCCCCTGTTGAAATTAAATAGGAACCCTGGTTCACCTTCGCATCCAGAGCCCAGGGTCCGCCTATATCCGATTGAGGTAAATCCGACGATGATTTTATAGCATCTTTGAGGGCATCTCGTATGTGTCCCATAGCAGAGGCTACCAATGCTCCTTTTGCCCCTTCAAAACCGAACCGTTTATACACAATAAAACCCGTTACTTTAGAACATAAGCCCGGTATTTGATTGCAATTCGTTTTCAGGTCCAGTGCCAGAGGTGTAACCGCAAAGGTATCTTCAAATGTACCTTTCAAAGTAAGCGGTATCTCCGCATACGAAAGTTCTTCCGCTTTATCCCACGACACAGACTGCACTTCAAATACAATCCGCTTGGGGCTGGGAGTGACCCGAAAGACCACCTGTCCTGCAACTTCACCAAAGCCTACCGTTAATAATCCTCCCTCATATTTTACCGTCTTCGACGGGAAACTCTGTTTATCCCCCCGTAACACAGCGAATGTAGTTTTCTGCTTCGCATCTATATAATCTTTACCCGTTGCTTTATCTATAAAATGCACAATACTCCCCGTGTTCTCAATACCCAAAGAAAAACTGTCCGTTTCAAGGATAACTACTTCCTCCGCAGAAAGTGAATTTAAGATGCAAACATTTATGAAAAGTAGTAGTCCTATCACAAATAAAATGTTCCGAGTGTAATTCCAATACACAAAAGAATAATGTTGAGGAAAAGACATTTTAATTTCCTTTGCTATAAATAGGTTTATTTGGTAGTAATCATTTTTGATAATATACTAATAAGAACATTATTACCAATTAAAAATCAAAAGGAGATTCATACATGGAAAAACAATCATTCAATAATGCCAGTCGTTCAACCCCTTCCCGTAGAGATTTCATTAAGACCAGTGCTATTACGGGTGCCTCTTTCTTTATAGCCCGTCATGCCTTCTCCGAAACAGTTCCATTGAAAGTTGGAATAATCGGCTGTGGTAGGCGCGGGATAGGTGCAGGATTGGACTGTGTTCGTTCTTCCCCAAACATTAAAATAACGGCTATCGGCGACCTTTTCCCGGATGCTATTCAGAAATGCAAAGAAAAGTTAGCACAATTAGGCGATGCTTTTCAGGTAGGGGATAAGAATTGCTTCACGGGTTGGGACAATTACAAAGGTGTTCTGGAAACAGATATAGATATTGCAATCCTCGCAGCACCACCGGCGTTTCGTCCTCAACATTTTCAATATGCTATTGAAAGGAATAAACATGTTTTTATGGAAAAACCTGTTGCGGTTGACCCTGTTGGAATTCGCTCCATCTTAGCCACGGGCGAGAAAGCCACGGAAAAGAAATTAAATGTTGTTGCAGGCACACAACGCCGTCATCAAAAGCCCTATCTCTCTTTGATAAAGAAAATCCATGAAGGAGCCATAGGTAACATCGTTTCCGCTTCCTGCTATTGGATTGGTGATTATGACTACTATACCCCTGTTCCACGCGACCCCTCCTGGTCTGATATGGAATACCAACTCCGCAACTGGAACTACTATACATGGATCTCGGGCGACCACATTGTCGAGCAACATGTGCATAATATTGATGTGATTAATTGGGTGTTAAATGCTCATCCCATACGCGCCATTGGTATGGGCGGAAGACAACAGAGAACCGGTCCTGAATTCGGTCATATTTACGACCATTTCTTTGTCGAATTTGAATATCCCGGCGGCATCCGCGTAACCAGTGCTTGCAGGCAGAATAAAGATACCTTCAAACGCGTTGGAGAATATGTCGTTGGCACACACGGTAAGGCAGAACCCGGAAAATATATCTTCACAGATAAAGAATACCCGTATACAGGTGAGCAAAATAATCCGTATGAGCAAGAACACGCCGACCTTATCTCTGCCATCCGAAACGGTACATATATCAACGAAACACGAGCCATCGCAGAAAGCACCTTAACAGCGATTATGGGACGCATGTCGGCTTACACAGGCGAAGAAGTAACCTGGGATTGGGTACTTAATGAATCAAAATTGAACCTTTTCCCTGAAAAATTAGACTTCGGTCCTATGCCCATTCCACCCGTGGCAATTCCTGGTGAAACCGAACTTATTTAAAATCCGATAGAAAAAAACCGCCTTTATTTAAACCACTGTTTTAAGTCTACTTTCGTAAAAGGTCTGCGGGTTGCAGTTACAGGTGGATTATTCCCTGCGACGGAGACATACGCTACCTGTTCCTTCGGGTCAAACACAAAGGAATGCAAAGTATCATCGCCAAATACAGGTCCATTGGCAAGCAAATCAATAGCACGGCGTATATCTACGGATTTCTCTGCCTTTGTTATCTGCTTGCCTAACCAATCATAACGCTGAAAAGAATCCTGTGACTTTAATAACGGAAGAATAAGTTTTAATTCTTCCCATGTTTTCACATTAATATTAAACTTGGGACCATAATGCTGTGCTAAGTCTAACAACCCCTCTTTATTAATCGGGTGATTGGTTCTACGCACTGCATCCGGAATACTCCAATGAGCTGTTTCTTCGGACTCCTTCGGGTCATTATCCGTATACACAACAACCCGTTTCGCATCGGATTCAAAAGCACGCCCGGAAGGAATTTTCCCATCACCAACAACAAAATTCCAACCCGATGTTTGCGGTCCTTTTACCAGCACATCTACCGCCTGTTCCAATGTCTCCTGTTCCAGAACTCGACGCATAATCACCAATAACGGTATCCCATCAAATGTCGCATTGGGACTGGGCAGAGTCATTTCTCCAATGGTTATTCCACTGGCACTCATACCACTAACGCTACCAATGGCTCCTGCCCAACTTAACATCATATACGGCTTTTTCCCTTTTGGGCGCCAAACAAGTAATACAGAGTCATCTTGAGCATCCGCACTTACTGTCCAATCTAAATTCCTACCATGAATCAAACGCCCATCCGGTGTCCACTTGCCCCAGCAAGCAAAATTGGAACAACTTTGAGGCATAGTCGCTGGCATAGATGGGGGTTGATTGGGAGGAAAATGCAAAATCTCTGGAACCGTTGCACCTAATAGCACTTCATCATAAGTAATGTCCTTCTTACCTGCAGCCTGGACACCTTCATAAATCCCCTGAACCTCTTCTAAATATTCCGACGGGATATATTTCGCCATTCGTTTCGACTGTTCAAAGGCATATTCTCGTGTATATCCCCTGTTCCAGAGTGCCTTAACAAAATATCCAACCTTCATTATATGTTCTATCTTATCCGCCAATAATTTCCCATGCTGGAATCCCATTTCCTTATAAGTCCCCTCCATCACACACAACAAATGTTCACCTACTTGGTACAATTTCCCGGCTCCCTCTTCTGCCAATAACTTCACTTCCGGATTATCAATGATTTCCGGCTGATACCATTGTGCGTCCTCCTTCGTTGCCTCTGCATCCTGTGCAAAAACAGGAACAACAACCCACAACAAACAAACAAAAAACAACAAAAACTGTTTCTGAAGGTTTAAAAAATATCGCATTTAAAAATCTCCTCTATTATAGAATTACTATGTAGACTACCCCCTCAATTATTTTGTTTCACACCCTTAATTTAAAAACTGCTTATATACTCAAATTAAAAGTGGATGTTCCTGAAGGTTGGGTTACTTCTTGTGTTTCTGTATCACCGGATATTGTTGCCCCTTCTTCTTTCTGATATATATCGAAGGCTTCTTTCCATGTTTGACGCATACTTTTCATGTGTTCAATACTTTCACGGATGGGTTCTACCTCTTTTTTAAGATTCCCCTGCACCAAAAGATAATAAATATATTCATAAATGCGGTCAATGTTCCGTGCGATTTCTCCTCCGACATCTATCTTCAGGGAACTGCGAAGTTCGGAAATAATTTCTTGGGCACGGATTAAATTGCGATGCACCGATTCAATATTGTTCTTTTCTATCTGCCGTATGGCTTCCTCCGCCCTTTTTATAGCACCATCAAAAAGCATAAGTATTAATTTCCCCTGTGATGCGGTATTGATATTTACTGCTTTATAAGCATTTACAGTTGCTGTTTGAGGTGTCATGTTCCCTTCTCCTATTTAGTATGTTTATGTTAAGGTGCTATTTAGTCGTGCTAATGAAGTATTTTGTCCCTGTAAACTCTGCATCATCTGTTCCATTAAAGTAAACTGGCGACGAAGCCTTGTTTCTTTCTGGCTTACACGATATTCTATTTTTGAAATTTGGTCGTTTATCGAGTTTATTTGCGAATCAATAGAACCGTTTGTTTTTATCCGTTCGTTTAAAAATCCATTGTACCCTGTAATTTCATCTAAATAGGGGAATAGTGTATTCACCAAACCCGTCGAGGATGAATTAGAAAACAGTTCCATCACATTCGTCTTGTTGTTCCTCAACGCCTCCTTAAATTTATCGGCATCCAGACTAATACTGGGAATAGCAGAGGAATCAAAATCACTTCCTGTAGAAAAACCAATATCCGCTAAACTCTGATACGGTCCCGAAATTCCGCTAACTGTATTGAAAAAGGTTTGTTGTAAGTAAGAAGCTATTTCACGGATAGAGGATTCCCGACTTAAAACCGCACCCGATGCTGTGGATTCTCGAACCTGCCTTATCGCATCGTTAAAAGCCGTCATGAAGTTCTGTATATTCTGAACCACAGCATCTTCATCTGTATTAATGGTAACAGTTGATGTCCCCGTTTTCAAGAATGTTAATGTAGTCCCTGTAATCGCATCTGTAACTACATTGCTATTCCGTGTTTGCTCTGCTCCGCCATTAATCTTAAAGGTAGCATCCGAACCCGCCGTTTGTGTGGCAGAAGTGAGATTCATTACGGAAAGGAAATTGCTGGTATCCGAAGGACCTCCAAATCGAATAAGCCGACTGCCCATATCTTTAGAAACAAATCGCAATGTATCGGTAGTAGAATCATAACTTGCTGTTACACCTGCATCAGAAGCATTAATTCGTGAAATCACATCCGCTAATGTATCCGCAGACGGGTCTATAGTAATACTAAATCCATTAATACTAAACGACCCCCCTGTTATGGCTCCATTTTGCAGATTCAGGTTTTCTAACTTAATACCTGTATTTATCGCTCCTAATGGTTGTCGGCTTTTTAATTCTGTAGAACCACTACCATTGGTATACTGAACCGCATTTGTCCAGCCTAAGGCAGATATTAAATTGCTCGTATCATTGGAACTGCCTAAAACGATCCGCGTGGTATCTCCCGCTGTAGTATTTTGGAGATAAATTCGGTCTTCACTTGCATTATATGTAGCCGTCACACCTGCACTACTCGAATTTATCATTGAAACTATATCATTCAAACTTTGTGTGGCAGGGTCAACATTAAACTCAACTCCATTTATCGTAAAAGTCCCTGACTGAACAGTCGTCGTCAGCCCGCTATTTGCTAAAGCCACATTGGGATCAATTGCAGAACTTACCCGTCCACTACTATTCGCTACCGTCGCAGACGCTAACTGGATTACCTCCACCTGATATGTGCCTAATACTGGATTGGAATCGGACACATTCGCCTGAACAACACTCGTTTCGGAACTGGTGGCTTTGAATGCAGTAAAAACATTATTCAAATTAAAATCTTGTAGTCTATTCCGAAGTGTTGTTAATGCAGTTCGCACATTTTGTATAGCAGTTCTCTGCCTTTGTAATTGCGTGACCCTCTGTTGGAGACGGGTTATTGGCTGTCGCTCAATCTGTATTAACTGATTAATAATTGTATTCGTATCTAACCCCGAAACCAATCCTCCAATATTAAATGTGCCTGACATAGAATTTCTCCTATTCTATTTATACTCTAATCTATATTTCGGCAAGAAAATTTAAAACTTTAATCTTTTTTCCAAAAAAATTCTGAATATCTGTATTCTCAATCTATAATTTATATTATTCTTATAATACTGCTACATACAGGTCTCGACTTTCTACTATTACCAACTATTTACTTGATGATATATAATAGATCATAATTAAAACCTTTTTGGTTATCAATGTTATTCGTATATATTCTGTCGGTTGCTGAGCGTGTCGAAGCACGGTTTATCTTCTTCTATAATATCCATAAGTATGTGCGTGATTATTGAAGTGTCTATTTATAATAAAACAATATTTTTGGTTATTGCTCTGTGGTATGTTCAGCGATGATAATTGGATTTTTAGAAGTCAGTGAATAAAGTATATTATACTTACCTAAAAAATAAAGGGTAGTTTATATGAGTCAACAACATTTAAAAAAACAAAAACCACAACCCGATGAAGTATTGAGTTTTCTATTGGAAGGAAATCGTCGTTTTGTGGAGGGAAAACTTACTCATCCGAATTCCGACCCAGAACGAAGAAGGCTTTCTGCAACATCATCTCAGGGGGATTATGCCATTGCAACGATTCTTTCCTGTTCTGACTCTCGTGTTCCTCCGGAACTTATCTTTGACTGTGGCGTTATGGACCTTTTCATCGTCCGACTCGCTGGAAATGTCCTGTGCAAATCAGCCATGGCAAGTATTGAATATGGTGTTCTGCATGTTCACACGCCCCTTCTATTAGTCATGGCTCATAGTCAATGTGGAGCCGTTACTGCAGCTGTTAATGAATTGAAAAAAAATGAACCTGCAAAAAATCAAAGCCATGATGATACTCATATTCATGAATTGTTTGAATACATAACCCCAGTCGTTCAGCCTTTATTGCAAAAGGAAACATCACCTTCAAATATACAAGAATTTATCAATTCATGTGCCTGTGAACATGCAAAAAATATTGCCCTGCAAATACGACAAAATTGTAAACCCATAGCAGAAAAAGAATCGCTCGGCAAAGTAAAAATTGTTCCTGTTTATTATGAATTAGAAACGGGCAGGGTATTTTGCATAGAATAATCTGAATTTCCACATATTCTTGAATTTATAATAAAAACTTTCTTCAGAAAAGGAGCATCAATATGTCTAAAAAAGAACTGAAAGTTGTTAATCCTTATACAGAGAAAGAAATCTATTCCTTCCCGATGGATACAATCGAGGACGCCTATCAGAAGATAGAAAAAGCCCATAAGGCATTCCAGGAATGGCGTTTTACTTCCATAAATACACGGAAAGAGTTGTGCTTGAAATTTATGAAAGAATTTGAAAAAAATCGGGACAATATTGCCCGTGAAATTACAGAGCAAATGGGCAAGCCACTACAGCAATCCCAAAATGAAATAAATACCATGCTTGACCGTGCTCAATATATGATTTCCATCGCAGAACAGACATTAGCAGATGAATATTTACCTGAAAAGCCGGGATTTGTGCGATATATCCGACACGAACCTATTGGCGTTGTGCTCGATATTGCCGCATGGAATTATCCCTTACTTATTGCGGTTAATGTGATTGTGCCTGCTATTATGGCGGGCAATGCGGTCATCGTAAAACATGCCCGATTAACTCCCCTCTGTGGAAAAGCCTTTGTGGAAGCATTTGAGAAAGCAGGTGCACCCGAAGGACTAATACAAGACATCATCGCAGACCATCAGGTTATTGACGCAGTAATTAAACACCCGAAAATTGGCTTTGTATCCTTTACAGGTTCTGTGCGTGGTGGACACGAAGTCGTTCAAAGTGCCTCTACACGATTTATCAATCAGGGACTGGAATTAGGAGGAAAAGACCCCGCTTATGTCTGTGCGGATGCCGATTTCGATTATGCGGTAGCCAATTGTGTAGACGGTGCTTTCTACAATGCAGGGCAATCCTGCTGTGCCGTAGAACGGATTTATGTTGAAAAGCCAATTTACAACAAATTTGTCGAAGCCTTTGTCGAACTAACCCGCCAATATAAATTAGGTGACCCCATGCAAAAAGAAACAACCATAGGACCCCTTGCCGTTTCATCTGCTCGCCAGTTCCTTAAAAAACAAGTAGAAGAGGCAGTTGCCCAGGGCGGCAAATTAGTTGTAAGTCCAGATGAATTTGAAGTCCCTGAACAGGGTTGGTTCTTCGCTCCTGCTGTGGTTGCAGATGCACCCCAAAAAAGTTCCCTCATGCAGGAAGAAAGTTTTGGTACTGTAATAGGCATTTTACCTGTCAATAATGATGAAGAAGCCATTGAATATATGAACGATAGCCCTTACGGACTAACTGCGTCCATCTGGACATCGGATTTCGAAAGAGCCAAGAGAATCGGTGAACGAGTCGAAACAGGGACATTTTATATGAACCGTTGCGATTATTTAGACCCGGCTCTACCATGGACCGGTGTTAAAGATACGGGAAGAGGTGCTTCACTCTCCCATTACGGCTATTATCAATTAACACAACTCAAAAGTATGCACTTACGAATAAACTGGTAACTGATAAACTATAATACATAGGCAACAAATTTATACTTTCTTCCCAAATCGTAAGTGAACGGCATGCCGTATTCTTATAGGTCTATACAGCAAGAAAATTGAACCTGAAGCCTCCTGGCTTCGGGTTCTTTCTGTTTTGTGAACTTTGTGCAAAGTCTCTGTGCCCTTTGTGGTAAAAAAATAACCACAGAGAACATAAAGGAAATTCTACACAAAGGACACGAAGGAAAATTCAGCTACGGTAAGGGCATGGATTTTTTGTTAAGAGAAATTAATCACACGGGACATGGAGTAAATTTTACACAGGGAACACGGAGGAGTTGGAGGCGAAAAATTTTTCGCCTCTACATTGTGAACTTTGTGTAAGGTCTTTGTTCCCTTTGTAGTAAGAAGAATTAACCACAGAGGACACGAAGGAGATTTTACACAAAGGACACAGAGGAGGTGAAGGATATAAAAACACCGACAGGAATGTCTGTGCTAAATTAATGCTTATAATGTCCCATAAGTCCCATAGGTCCCATTTGTCCCAAAACACCCGAAGCGGGGAGGTTTCAGCTACGGGGAAGGGCAATGATATTTTGTTAAGAGAAATTAACCACAGAGGACACGGAGGAGGTGAAGGCGAAAGATTTTTGCATATACATGAAAACAATTGAATAGGAATTGCAGGATTTATATGTTGTGAATGCAGGAATGAGGGAGGAAATTTTTTTGTTTGTTCGTGTTTATTCGTGTCATTCGTGGTTAAAGAATTAACCACAGAGGGCACAGAGAAAGATTCATCCACGGTGAGGGTATGGATTTTTAAATGTGGAGGTGAAGGATTTTTTGGATATATCTGAAAACAATTGAAACGGATTTACAGGATTTACACCCTGCGAATGCACGGATGAGAAACAATTTTTGTCTTTATTTGTGGCAGTTCATATAATTTTCGTGTCTATTTGCGCTATTCATAGCAAATGATTCTTTAACACTACTTAACAACGCAGAACAAAAACCTTATGAAAGACCAAAGATTCATAGCAACTGATTTTTTAACCCAATTTAACACGAATACCCTTAAGCCTTATCACACCCAATAATCCCATCTTGCCCTTATGTCCCATATACCCTTAAGTCCCCTATGTCTCATTTAATCCCATCTGTCCCATTCGTCCCATCTGTTCCCTTAAGTCCCAATCGTCTCATTAGCCTCAGGTGCTTTGTTCAGATAAGTGATAAGTATAAAAACATAGATAGCAATAACAATTACAGGTATAATAAGCACCCCCCAGGTAGGTTCTTCTACATTCCAGGGTCCAACGGAATAATCCACATTTAACACACCTGCAGAACTTTTTGAAAACATTTCTCCAAAAGTGCTTCCTAACAGCCCGTGAATAAATCCTAATGCCACCAAATTCCGATTTTTCTCTTCCATAAAAACATATACTAACACAATCCCTAACATCCATGTAACTGCCACCAATCCATACGAATCAATATGTATCATACCAAAGCAAGAGGCACTTAAAGTTGCGACCAGCATCCTTTTTTTATCCTTACAGTAAAAATAGCCATAAATAAATCCCATAGGGAAGAAGAAAACGGTTAGCCATAGGATAAGTTGAATCCAAACTGTTAGAGAAGGTATTGCTTTCGTGCCATAAGCGATGGAAATACTAATGCAGGTAAAGGCAATAGCCACCAAAGCACCCCAAAGACCGAATAGAAGAGACTTCTTTATTTGTTCTTCTCCTGTTATCTTGTTGGTAGGGCTATTGGATGGGGCAAATGCCTTGCGAAACCGTGTGCCGAAATAGGAACTAAATAATAATTGCTGGACAAAACCCCAGAAGATGTAGCCAAACACACCCAATGCCCATCGTGAAAAACTAAGTTGTTGAAAGGCGGCTGTTCCCCGTTGAATATAGGCAGAAATAAAGATTACTATCAACAAGGGCAAAGCGACAATCATTGCGGTGCGGAATGCCGTATGAAAATTATCATAACGGATGGCACAGAAGGCGATCAGGGCGGAGATAATGGCACCAAAAAGGAACACAAAAATTACACCGGGGAAATGATGGGTTAATTGATAAACATCAATAGATAATCCGAAAGTGCGTGCTAATGCCTGCATCTGAAAGAAACGGGCGACATGATACCATTGCTGGTAATTAACAATATTCAATCCTACAAAAACGGTAATAGAGGATATAAGAACCATCAGCCTTTTTATCAACGGACCGCTTGTAATCAAGTGCCAATATTGAATTGGATTTCCCAGCCCCCAGGATTGGGCTGTATCTTTGTGTAAAAATGGTGCAACGAAAAGTAAATAGGCTCCTCCTAACACCAGCAGTAGATTTACCACAAAATTTACGGCTTGTATTTTCATCACCACGCCAAAAGGATAGGCTACCAGCCATAAGGCACAAAGAATGATAAGCATAACTGTCATTGCTTCCACAAAATTTTGTTTTCGTGAAAAGCGTTCCCGTTCCCAATCTCCAGCCGTTGTTTGAATCATCGGGACTTTTAAGGTTTTTTCAGAAGAATTCATACTCATAAATACATACCTTATGGTTGATGAAAGGAAACTAACGATATACTAACAATAGAATTTATAGAAAACGGCTGACCACTGCCAAACCACGGGCAACACTGGTGAATGTATCGCGCGAAATAATTCGTTGCGAACCGTATCGTTCTTGGAGCATTTTTTGTATTGCCGGGATGAGACAGGTGCCACCGGTAGTTAGAACCAGATTAATATCTTCGGGTTTCACTCCTGCTTTCTTTTCCGCTTCTACGATCAATGAATGGATTTGTTCTAAAATATCTTTAATAATCTTGCTAAATTCTTCGCGATTAATCTTCTCATTCATATTCAATTCTTCAAATTGGAAGTGGATAGTTGCCTGTTCCTGAAAACTTAATTCTTTCTTTGCCTTTTCGACAACTAACGCCAGAGGATAACCCCAATTTTTTTGGATTAATAATCGCAAAGCCCTTATGGCTTCGGGCTGGTCACTAAAAGTTTCTACGGCAATCAGCCAATTAATCGTTTCTTCCGTGTTCAACCGATATAGGTTTTGCCAATCCAATACAACATTTAAGATATTCTTGGGCATAGGGAGACGGTTTTGACCGTATCGGGCTGTGCTTCCGAAATAATGAAACAATCGTTTGCGAATAATCTCTTTATCAATCATATCTCCGGCAACGGTATCTCCCGAAACAGATAGGACAACGCTTCGTTTTAATCGTTCTTCCACGGTTTCTGCACTTTCAAATTTCATAATACAAATATCACAGGTCCCCCCACCAATATCCACAACCATCACCAATTGGTCCTTAGCAGTTGTTGTGCTTATATATTCGACTGAGGCAGATACCGGCTCATAGAAAAAAAGAATATCCTTAAATCCAGATATCATTCCAGCATTTCGCAATCTTCGTTCGGCTATCTGGTCTTCAAATTCGTTATGAGAGAAAAAAATGGGTCTGCCTATTACCGCAACATCAATCGTGTTGCCGATATATTGTTCTGCTTTTTCTTTACACCGTTTCAGAATAAGGGATACCAATTCCTCAATCTGGTAGTGTTTCCCGAACACATCTGTTCCTTTGAAATCCACATATTTTAACTTTGTTTTAAGGGATTGGAATAATCGCCCCGGCATATTAACATCTACAAGCGTCTTTATAGATATTTTTTGCGGATTGTCTGGGTCTACTAATCTGGGATTGTAATACTCACTTTTATCCGGTTCCGCCCCGCTAATTTCCGATATTTCTATACCGGTTTCTTGCGATTTCAAGATAACCTCGCGCCCTACATTGTGCTGAATAAACACATCGGCTGCCTTTCTACCCGTATAAATAGAACCGTCCGCCCCAATGTAGATAAGAGAAGGCAGTGAGGTTGATGGGACATTTTCCTCATCCAGGTCTATAACCTGAATTTGCCCATCCTTTTTTGCAATTGCAACACTGGTATTAGTTGTTCCGTAATCTATTCCACAAGCAATCATGAATAAATTTTATCCATCTTCCGATTATTAGTCCATTTTCTTCTCGTCTAAAAAGAAAAAGTATATCAATAATATATTGACATTTTAAACTTACTCTTTATTTCCCAACCCAACAAAAAACGGCTGTCTGAAATTGGGTATAATGCGTGTAATGACCACGCATCCAGAGAACATGCCCTTTTTCTTTATTATACCCCCATGGGACGATAGGACGGACATTTATAACTGTTGAATTTTGTGTAATGGGAATATGCTTCCACGATTTACCTTTATCGTGGGTTGTCCATCGTTCAATCTCAAAGGTAGTATTCACCCATCGGGATAAATAGACTTCTTCAGTATTCGCATGGTTTATGCAAATACCCGCGGAATAATGAGGCTCCGTTTCTTTCTTACCTTTGGGTGTTTCGGGAAACCAGGAACCGGCAAAGGTAATTTCATGGTCTATCCATTGTTTCCCATTCCAGAGTGCATAATGATAAAAATGTCTGCTTTCTTCCGGTAATCGTGTATAGGCAATCACGGGATTCCCTTTCTTATTCAGGGCAATATCCCAGACCCATGCCCTTGCACCTGTTAATTTCGCATCGTATACCTTATCACAATTAGAATGTAGTATCGGAAGGGTATCCATAGTCCCTATGGATGCTCCGTCTGCACGGTAAAATTTCCCGGATTCATAACGGGCATAATATACCGAATTTAACGGCTCGTTTCGCGGATGTCCATCTGTAAAAGCAAAATGAATTGTTTTTTTCCCATCCGATACAACTTTCAAATAAGGGCGAATACTTTCCGATTCTTTACCTTTATCTTGAAAGAGGACTTTAGGTTCTGACCAATGGATACTATCTTCGGAAGTAGCAAAAGTGGGTTTCCATGTTTCTCCTCGCCAGAAAACATAGAAACGATTTTCATCGCTTAGAAACACCGGGTGGCTGTATGTTACTTTCGCCATCTTTGCCACTACAATCTCATCGCCCCATTCTGTTATGTCTTCAGGTTTGAGGGTCTGACGGGCGTAAAGATTTTCTTTATTATGCCGTGCATAAAAAATCATAAGACGCAAATCGGGTAATACGAGGAAAGAAGGAACATTATGGTCATCAATATCCCAGAATTCTTTTATTGTTTTCGTCTTAACTTCATCGGTATCATGGTCATAATAGCCCACTTCTAACTTTCCCTGAGAGGAAATCCAGCCGACATAAGTTCGCCGATATTGCCCTTCAACATAAACAGCCCGTGGGTCTTGAAACCAGCAAAAGGCACCGGATGGCGATATAATTTTATGCTTATTCAAAATAAAATCTGCTTTCTCAGACCCATTTCCTGATAAAGAGACATAAAACAAGCACACTAAAAAACTTAATATATTCATTTAAACACCTCTTATTTTATGATATTCTACTTTATGTCAACATTATTACATATCGTTTTCGTTTTTATAAAGTCTAATATTCATTTTTAGTATAAGCAATTTTTTTGTTATTATTGTGAAAGTTTTTCCTTTATAGATAAACAAACATTTTAAGATAATTAAATAGAAAGGGTAATTTATATGAGTAAGGGTATTAAAGTTTTCCTTGTGTCCGTGTTTGTATTAACACTGATTGTATTTCTCAATTCCTGTGGTGGACAAAAATCAGAACCATCCGCCCCGACACCTGCAGCCAAAACTCAGGAAACAGCACCTGTTACTCCTCCTTCGGTAGAGAAAGCACCTGCTGCTAAGCCTGCTGAACAAACAACAGCCCCTACCGCATCTGCGGGTGGAAAACCTAAAATCGTATGCGATGAACCCGAATTTGATTTTGGTGAAAGAAGAAGTGATGAAAATGTAGAGCATGAATTTATCATTAAAAATGCAGGTGATGGATTATTATTAATAGATAAAGTAAGAACAACCTGTGGTTGCACCGTAGCTCAACCTGAAAAGAAAGAGATTCAACCCGGAGAATCCACGAAAATAAAAGCGACCCTTAAACTTGCAAGCCGACAGGGACCCCAGACAAAAAGTATAACCGTTGAATCCAACGACCCGGAAAATCCTATATTAACTTTAACCTTAAAGGGCACTGTTACATCACCAATTAATATAGAACCACGGACACTTAATTTAGGTTATTCAATTATGGAAGACTTGGTAGAAGAAAAAATCGTTGAAGTGAAATCCAATCTTCCCGATTTAACTTTCAATATAACAAATGTAGATATGACGAATTTACCTCAATTCAAAGCAGAAGTAGAAACAGTAGAACCCGGAAAACATTATAAAATAAAAGTAAAACAAACGGAAAAAGTGGAACCGGGTATCACCTTATCCAATAGCTTCATTATCCAGACTGATGCCACAATTCCCGGGAAAGATCCTAACGATCCATCCATTGCAACTTTGAGAGAGATTCGGGTTTCTGTTTATGGAAGATTTGTAGGTGCAGTAGATGTATCTCCTGAAGTTATCACGATAAGGGTAAATAATGAAGACCCCGAAGCCAAAACACAACAATATCTGCGAATTAAAGAAGGTAAAGAAAAAGGCTTGAAAATTACTGAAGTTGTTCCTCCTACCCCCGATATTCAGGTCGAATTAACAGAACGCGCTCCGGGTGATTATCTATTACTTGTTAAAAACATACCCATGAATAATTCCTTGAAAGATAAGGAAATCATTTTAAAGACCTCATCTGCTACAAAACCTGAAATTAAAATTCCTTTCCGGGTGATTGATGTTCCCAATTTTAGTTCAAGACCCCGAAATGTTATCGGTGGAGAAGGAAAACCAAATCCACCTCAAGGACCTAATATGCCGCCCAAATTACCCTCGATTAAACTTCCGCCCAGAGATCAATTACCTAAACCTCCAGCAAATCCTCCACAAGCAGCACCGGCTCAAACATCACCATCTCAACCACAACAATAATTTGCAAACAATTAATATCTGTTAGACATTTTTCATATAGCCGATACAAAAATGTATCGGCTATATTGCTTTTAGGTTGAAACAAATATTATTATTTTTAAGTCAATTAAAAGTTCTTTTTTGAACAGCACATTTTCTTTACCAAATATAAGAAAGGCTTTCCTATGATGTTACAAAGTTTAAAGAACAAAAAATTATTATCCATCCTGCTGTCTATTTTGATTGTTTCTTCTGTTATTGGGTGTGCGACGAAAGCACCTATCTCTGAACCACAAAAAGAAATTGCTTCAACAAATGCACGCGAAACAAAAAATCCGGGACCACTGGATGCGTATGTTTACAAACCTGACCCCCATTATAGTTATAAAGTTGTAAAAACGGAAGAGGCGGATAATTTCACCGTTTATTACATCAATTTAACCTCTCAAAGTTGGCGTTCTCCGGATGAAGTTGACCGCACTATCTGGACACACTGGTTAACCATTGTTGTTCCTAAAAAAGTGAAGTATTCTTCCGCCTTACTTATTATTTCAGGAGGAAAAAATACCGATGAACCACCGACATCCTCCAGTCCTTTATTGCGCAAAATAGCCAAAGATGTGCAAACGGTAGTAGCCGAAATAAAGCAAATACCTAATCAACCTCTGGTTTTTGCAAATGACAACGACAGAAAACGGTCTGAGGACAGTATTATTGCATACAATTGGGATAAATACTTGAAAACAGGGGACCCGGAATGGTTAACCCGTATGCCAATGACAAAAGCCGTCGTTCGTGCTATGGATACCATACAGGAATTTTGTGCAAGCAAGGAAGGTGGAAAGATGAAGGTTAATGAATTTGTTGTGGCTGGTGCTTCTAAACGCGGTTGGACTACATGGACAACCACTATTGTAGATAAACGCGTGGTCGCATGTGTTCCTATGGTTATTGATTTGCTAAATTTAGTCCCATCATTCAAACATCACTATGCGGTATATGGAGCTTGGGCTCCTGCAATAAATGATTATGTGGAAATGAATATTATGGATTGGCTGGTTACTCCCGAATTTGCGGCTATGTTAAAGATTGTTGACCCATACAGTTATCTTGATAGACTAACCATGCCCAAGTTTCTCATTAACTCTGCAGGCGATGAATTTTTCCTACCGGATTCATGGAAATTTTATCTTAAAGATTTGCCTGCACCTACATATATCCGATATGTCCCGAATACAGGTCATGGGCTTAAACCCGAAGTCGTTGACAGCGTATCCGCATTCTACAAAGCTATCGTTATGAGAAAACCTCTTCCTCAATATTCTTGGGAATTTCCCGATGATTGCACCATTGTAGTAAAAACAAAAGATAAACCTAATAAAGTAACTCTATGGGAAGCCACAAATCCTGAGGCAAGAGATTTTCGTCTAAATGTTCTCGGTAGAGCCTATCAAGCAAAAGATTTAACAGAACAGGAAAAGGGTGTTTATGTTGGGAAAGTTAGTCCCCCCGAAAAAGGGTGGAAAGCATACCTTATTGAAATGAGTTTTCCGGGACCGGATAATACCTCTTTTACCTTTACAACACCCGTTCGCATAGTTCCCGATATTGAACCGCATAAATATGAGCCACCGTCAGAATTGCCCAAAGGCTTTTTAAGCAAATAATACATGTAAATAAAAATATAAAGGATCCTCAGCAGGAGGGTTTTGTGAACGAAGGTTTGTCTCGATTAATTGATGTGCAAAATCTTGAAAAGGTTTACGAAGTCGGCGATAACAGAGTTGTAGCCTTAAACCGTGTTGATTTGACGATTGATGCGGGATCTTATGTTGCCATTATGGGTCCCTCCGGTTCTGGAAAAACAACTTTCCTTGATATTTTGGGATGTCTTAGCAGACCTACCGCAGGTTCGTATCGGTATAAAGGTGAAGAAGTTCATAAATTTTCAGAATTGCGACTTGCAGAATTGCGGAATCATGAGATAGGCTTTGTTTTTCAAAATTTCAATCTATTAAGCCGTGCCACCGCATTGGAAAATGTGGAATTGCCGCTCATATATGACCGTGTTCCGCGAAAAGAACGAAGACAACGAGCACAAGAGGCATTAATCGCTGTAGGACTTGGGGACCGTATGTATCACAGACCTAATGAACTTTCCGGTGGTCAGCGACAACGCGTGGCTATTGCACGAGCATTAGTAAACAATCCTTCCACAATATTAGCCGATGAACCCACAGGAAATCTGGACACAGCCAGCGGTGAAAGTATCCTTGAATTATTTGACGAATTACATAGCAAAGGACATACAATTGTTATGGTTACACATGAAAAAGATGTAGCGTCCCGTGCTCAACGAATTATTCATTTTAGAGATGGAAAGGTAATATCTGACGAATGGCAAAAGTAAATTACAAAAATTATCTAATCAGACTAATCGTTTTACTCACGCTGGCTCTGATAGTAACAGGCTTTGTTTATTATTTCTTCTTCTACACATCGCCCGTGCAAGTTACAGTAGATACTGTAAAGAAGGGAAAAGTACAACAAACGGTCTCCGCTTTTGCTTCTGGAACAATTATGGCTCATCGCCGTTCTATGATTGCCTGCGGGATGATGGGTATTGTTTCTAAAGTTCATGTAAAAGAAGGACAACATGTTGCCAAAGATGAAATTCTTATTGAATTAAGTCACGAAGACCTTGATGCACAGGTAGCCCTTTCTGAAGCAAATTTACTTGTTGCAAAAACGAGACTGGAACAAGCACGCGTCGGTTATGAGGTGGCTAAAAACCTTTCTGAATCACAAATCAATCAAACGCAAGCACAACTAAAGCAAGCTGAATCAGATTTAGAGCGTGCTAAAAAACTTCGCGAACAGGGGATTCTTTCCCCGGGAGAACAGGAAAAAGTGGAATTGGCTTACAAAGTTGCCAAAGAGGCATATCAATCTGCCCTTACAGGTGTAAAAGAACTTCAAGTTCGTGAACAGGAAGTAAAAGCAGCAGAAACCGCCATTATACAGGCAGAATCCGCATTGAATTCTGCAAAAGCCGTCAGAGATAAAGCCATCATCAAAGCCCCCTTTGATGGAATTGTTGCTACTATTAATGTTCACGAAGGTGAAGGTATTGCTATGGGTATTCCTCTAATGTATCTGGTGGATAACTCGGACCTATACATCGAAGCACCCTTCGATGAAGCCAATGCGGGGCAAATCTCATTGAACCAAAAAACAAGGATTGAATTAGATGCTTTTCCGGGGCAGGTTTTTATGGGTGAAATTTTTGAAATATCTCCTGTGATTACGATTACAAAAGAATTTACACGCACCTTTACAGTAAAGGTGCGATTTCTGGAGCAAGGCAATTTCCTTGCAGGGATGTCCGCTGATGTAACAGTCATTGTATCCGAGAAGGATGATGTCCTTTATGTCCCAAGTGAAAGCCTTATCCGTGATGAGTTTGCTTATGTTGTAGAAGGAAACTATGCCGTTCGTAGACCTGTAACTTTGGGTATCGGGAACTGGGAAACACGAGAAATTATAGAAGGCTTGAAAGAAGGCGATACGATAATTACTTCCGTTGGAATCAAAGGATTGGCAGACGGAGTTAAAATCAAAATTGTTCCCTCCCTTGGGGAGTAATAGCAATGACCTTCTGGGAACTCATACGAACCGCTATCATTGCATTGAATCAAAATAAAATGCGTGCTGCATTGACCGCATTAGGGGTTATTATCGGTGTTATGTCTGTTATATTGTTAATTGCCTTAGGAGAGTCGGCACAAGCCTATGTAGAGAGAGAATTCGCTATCATGGGCAGTAATGTAATTATCATTACCCCCGGCAAACAGGAAACTACAGGTATGTTTCCCATCAGTGCAGGAAGCCATAAAAAACTCACCTATGAAATTGCCCGTCAAATAAAGCGAAAAGTCCCCGGTATTATCGGCGTGGCTTCCAATACATTGGGATTAGCTAACATACGATATAAAAACCGTCAACGGAATGTCTTGCTCATTGGGACGACCCCGGATTTTGAAAAAGTTCGCCAGTTATTTACCCAAATAGGTCGTTTCCTCACCGAAGAAGATATTGAACGCAATAGTCGTGTGTGTATCATCGGAACGACTGTGAAAAAGGAATTATTCGGGACACACCGCGCCTTGTATGAAAAAATTTCAATTAACGGTTCAAAACATACCGTTGTAGGTATATTAGAAGAACGCGGAATGGCATTGGGAATTGACCTCGGAGATATAGTCATCGCCCCATTGCCCAGTGCTCAACGCATTTTCAATGTTGAAGAAGTCATGGAAATCCTGATAGGGGCACGCACACAGGAAGATATTCCCCGTGCCACAGAGGCAGCAAGAAAAATTGTCCGTTCCGCCCATGATAATGAAGAAGACTTTACCATCACGAATCAGGATAGTATGCTTTCTGCGTTCTCACGAATTTTCAGCATGCTCCGACTGATGTTAGTAGGTATCGCATGCATATCACTATTGGTAGGCGGCATTGGGATTATGAATATAATGCTGGTTTCCGTGCGCGAACGCACCCGTGAAGTAGGTATTCGTATGGCAGTAGGAGCCACCCGCGCTGACATTGGCTTACAATTCCTCGTAGAATCCATTACCCTTAGCGTTCTCGGTGGGATGACCGGTATTTTCTTAGGCTTCATTGGTTCCGCTATTATCCGTGTTCTTTATCCCAGTTTGCCCATAGGCTTATCTTTGTGGTCTATAACGACCGCATTCCTTTTCAGTTCTGCAGTTGGGGTTATCTCGGGTGTATATCCCGCCTTAAAAGCGGCAAGTGTTGACCCCGTTGAAGCCCTACGATATGAATAATCTAATCATCTATAGGGTATAGGTAACAGATTTATATTTTCTTCCTAATTGTAGTAGTAGGGGCACGGCATGCCTTGCCCTTACTTTGTGAAAAAAATTTAACCACAGAGATCACAAAGAAAATTTCACACAAAGGACACAAAGAAGGTGATATATAGAATATGTAAGGGCGAAACATGTTTCGCCCTACTTTGTGAACTCTGTGTAAAGTCTCTGTGCTCTTTGTGGTAAGAAGATTTAACCACTTAAATATACAAGAAGCGAGGACACTTCATCTACATTGCTTAAAACAACAACGCATGACGGATTATTTCATTCGTTCTTATTCGTGTCTTTTCGTGGAATTCGTGGTTATAATTTATTTAATCCATTTAAAATCCAGTCTATAAAGAAGAAAATTAGCGTATATCGAGTTGTAAGATATTCTCTTTTATTTTTCATTTCTATTCTTGGCGTTCTTCATAGTTTAAAAGCCATGTGTTACCTATGCACTATAATTATTAAAATAATCTATCCGATAGAAAACAAAGACCCGATGCTTATAAAACATCGGGTCTTTTCATTAAATAATTTTCAAATATCTGTTTTTAGCAGGGAAGTTCCCAGCCTTTACGATATTCTTTACTTATAATCGCTTTCGGGTCAGAGACATTCTTAACAACACCGTTTATATTGTCCCAGATTAATTTCTGACCCGATTTAACAACTAAATTACCAAATTGCACCATTTCCGTGAAGGGACCGGAATAATTGAAATTCGAGCAAGCAGGCTTATCTTCCTTGCAAGCACGAAGCCAATCAAAATACGGACTTTCTTTTGGAATACGCTCAATCGTTTCGGGCGGCATCTTATAGTCCTTCATCAGCGAAGAAGGAACCAATCGCGGCTCACCACCATATTCCCCTGCGGTAAGGATTGCCTTATCACCAATAAACATGGAACCATTCATATTATCATCGCCCAATACCTCATCTTCAGGCACTCCTTCTGGCCGTTTAGGACGGTTGTAGACTTCCTGACCGGTGGCTTCATCCTTCCAGTGTCCATCATACCAGTAAACATCAACAGGTCCCATATCGCCACGGGCAACAAAGGAATATTTCACCGTAGTTGCAATGGGGAATGTCTGGTTGTTTTGTCCTTTCTGGAATACGACTTCAACTGAAAATTCGGGTGCTTCATACAGTTTTAATGCCCAGTAGGCAGGGTCCATAATGTGGCAAGCCATATCGCCTAACGAACCTGAACCGAAATCCTGCCAGGCACGCCAATCATGGGGAGCCAATTTGTGGTTATAGGGGCGCCATGGAGCACAGTTAATCCAACGGTCCCAATCCATATCTTCGGGTGTTACTTCCGGCGGTAAGGGTTCTGTCATTCCTTGATTATCCCATACCGGACGATGTGTCCATATATGCACTTCTTTCACATTCCCGATAGCACCGCTCCAAATCATTTCACACAATTGACGGACGCCGTTACCACAATGACCTTGATTACCCATCTGGGTTGCAACACCTGTTTCGCGTGCTGTAATGGTAAGCAATCGTGCTTCCGCAATGGTATGTGTCAATGGCTTTTGAACATATACATGTTTCCCCATCTTCATTGCCATATACGCCGCTGGGGCATGGGAATGGTCTGGAGTAGAAATTGTAACAGCGTCAATTTCCTTCATCTCTTCTAACATATTGCGATAATCTTTATACTTTTTCACATTCGGAAAACGATAAAATGCCTCTGCAGCCCGTTTCCAATCTACATCGCACAAGGCTACTACATTATGTCCTAACTTAAAACAACTCATGATATCGGAAAGACCTTTACCCCCGGCACCAATGGCGGCTACATTTAATTTCTCGTTCGGAGAAATCTTACGCGGAACAACCTGTGCAGTATTCGGTGTGGGTGGTGTCTGTGCAAAAGCACCTGCCGTAACCACCGTTGTTGATGTGGCTAAGAATGCCCTTCGTGTCATTTTTGACCATTCATTCTTTTTCATTGTCATACTTCCTTCTGATAAGTTTTTATTTTGAATGTTTACTATATTGAAGCACGGATAATAAGATAGTTTATTACAACGAATAAAGAAAAGTAAAAAAGGAAAGATGTTAAATCTATAAATGCAAATCAATAATAAAGGCAAGCGATGCAAATTGCTTCATTGGCAGCAACACCTTTGTTTAAAAATGTGCTCCTATTCCCATGTTTATACTACCTCACCGTATAGGTCATATATCTCCGCTTCTTTTATTTTTACCTGATAAAATTCGCCTATCTGTAAGGTACGGGGAGAGGATACCCAGATAACACTGTCAACATCCGGGGCTTCCGCATACGATCTGCCTATCCAAAGATTTTTCTCTTTGTCATAATCATCAATTAAAACTTTGTATTCTTTGCCTATACGGCTTTTATTAAATTCATACGATATTTCTGCCTGTGTTTCCATAAGAATATGATAGCGTCGTTCTGCTACTAATTTTCCTACTTTGCCTGGTAAATCCATAGCGGGAGTACCCTCTTCCGGAGAAAAAATAAAAGACCCTAACCGTTCAAATCGGATTTGTTCTATCCCTTTTATTAGTTGCTGAAATGCCCTATAACTTTCTCCGGGAAAACCTAAAATAATTGTGGTGCGAAAAACCACATCGGGCATGAAATTTCGTACCCCCTGTATTTCTTTGATAACATCTTTATTCCAGCCAGGGCGATTCATTAATCGAAGCACTTTCTTATCTATATGTTGAATAGGCATGTCTAAGTAATGCACCACTTTAGGCTCTGTTTTCATAACCTGTAAAAATTTCTTCGTTATTCCTGATGGCAAAACATATAAACAGCGTATCCAGAAATCTCCCTTCAATTTTGCTAATTCTTGAATTAATTCAGGCAATCCGTATCCTTTTTTCAGATCCCTGCCATAACGGGTTATATCCTGCGCAATTAGATTAATTTCTTTTATACCTTGTCCAATTAAATATTCCGCTTCTTGCAATAGAATGTCCATAGGGACAGAATGGTAAGCCCCTTTTATTTTAGGGATAGAGCAAAAGGAACAAGTATGCGAACAACCATCTGCAATCTTCAAAAAAGAATACGCAGAAGGAGTAATTATTTTTCTACGGATATATCTTCCTACGCTTACAGTCGGTTTCTTCAAACAACAGAATTTTTGGTTGCGTGGTAACTCCTCTTCCTGAATGTATCTCAGTAAAGTTTCCAATTGTCCCACCCCTACCAAGCCATCAATTTCTGGAAACTCTTTCCATAGTTCCTGAGGATACCTCTGGGCTAAACAACCAAAAACAAAGAACTTTGACGGATTTTTTCTCTTTCTCTTGCTTTCCGCTATCTCCGCAATCATATCAATAGATTGCTTTTTCGCATCTAAAATAAAACCGCAAGTATTTAGCAAAACTACATCAAAACTCTTTTCAATATTAAAATTCTCTAACGGTATTACCTCATAACCCAAATCTTCTAATAAACCTGCCAGATATTCATTATCAACTGTATTTTTATCACACCCTAAAGTAATTATTCCTACTCTTTTTGTTTTTTTTCCGGCTGACATTCTTCTTCTTATTTTATGTTTAATTTTTACAATTATATTATTAATAAGAAAAACATTATAATGAAAAACCTACTCCCATTTCATCTGGAATATTACTCGTGTCCTATTTAAAAATCTACCCGATGGCTCTTTCGAGCCATCGGGAAAAAGCAGAGAGTATAAAATATATTTATTTGCAGATACTATTATAGGCCATCAACATTGATAGTCTTTACTAACCATGCAGGAACTTTCTTCCCTTTATCATTGGTCGTTTCATATTTCTTCAAAATAAGTTCTACAGAAACCGCACCTGCAACACTGCTTAAATCAATCGGATACGCAGAGGCTGTTCCATCATCATTAATTTTAATCTGCATATTTCCTAAATCCACTTTACCTTCATCGGCATAACCGGATTCAAGCCCTAATTGCAACATAGGCTTAACTTCCTGTTTTCCACCGACTTCCGGATGTTCAAAATCTTCAGCAAAAGTTTCCATCAACATATCAATGTTTTTGGCTTCTAACGCTGTTTTGACTTTATCTATGGTGGCACGGATTAATTCTTCATCGGAAGGACCCTTCCCCATTCCGGCACAGCCCAGAACAGAAAGCATAGCGACCATAGACATTACAACGAGAGAACTGATAATGATTCTTTTCATATTGAATCTCCTTTATTTGTTTGTTTTTTTGTGTTATAGTTGTTAAAGTTTAAAAGATACTACTCTTTTAGTGAAGGTTATGACTATTTTTCACAAAAGATGGTTTCAATTTTTTTTATTTTTTTATAAAAAATTAAATTATTTACAAAGAAGGTTTTAATATGAAACGAAGAGATTTTTTATTAACGATGGGAACAACCCCTATTTTCTATGTATCCTCTTTAAAAAACAACTCCTCTAAATCTCGTAATCCAGATAATAAATCCAATAAAAGGAAGAGGAACACAGAACTTATGAAAGCCGATGTGGTTATAATTGGTGGTGGAATAGGAGGAGTAGCATGTGCTTTATCCGCACTACAACACGGACTATCGGTCATCATGACAGAGGAAACTTTATGGTTGGGAGGACAGATGACTTCGCAGGCAGTTCCACCCGATGAAAATCCTTGGGTGGAAGATAAAGGGTCTACCGAAAGATACAAACAGTTCCGAAACGCAATTCGTGGGTTTTATCGCAAAAATTATCCTTTGCTTGAAGAACATAAAAACAATCCAAAATTAAACCCCGGCAATGGGAATGTCTCGCGACTATGCCATGAACCCCGTGTCGGTGCTCAAGTAATTGAGAGTATGCTCTCCCCTTACATATCAGGGAAAAAACTTACTATCTTAAAAAAACATATCCCTATATCAGTGGAAACAAACGGTGATTATTTCTCTGCTATTAAAGTTTCCTCTTTAGAAACAGGAAATGAAATATACCTTACGGCACCCTATTTTATTGATGCTACAGAAACGGGAGAACTGCTTCCTTTAGGAAAAGTAGAATATGTAACCGGTATGGAATCACAAAAAGAAACCGAAGAGCCTCATGCCCCTATGAACCCTGACCCCAAAGGGATGCAGGCGTGCACATGGTGCTTTGCTATGGATTACGACCCGTATGGCGACCACCGAATTAACAAGCCCGAAAATTATGATTATTGGCGTTCACTAATTCCCCAGTTAGACCCACCCTGGACAGGTCCTTTGCTAAGTCTTACAGCAACACATCCTGTAACTCTCCAACAACGCACATTGCCATTTGACCCCACAGGACAAACAAAGGCAAGTTGGTGGAATTACCGTCAAATATTAGATAAAAATCTGTTTGATACAAGTATTATTCCTTACAGCATAACCCTTGTTAACTGGCCTCAAAACGATTACTTTTTAGGAAACATCATTGAAAACAAAACAAAAGAAGAAGATTTGTTCCATGAAAGAAAAGCCAAAGAATTGAGCCTTGCTCTCTTTTATTGGTTACAGACAGAAGCACCTCGAACGGATGGTGGAGCAGGTTGGAAAGGTTTGCGATTACGCCCGGATGTTACAGGCACAGAAGATGGCTTTGCTATGAGACCCTATATTCGCGAAGCAAGACGGATTAAAGCAGAATTTACTATATGCGAACAACATATTGGGAAAGATGCACGAAAAGAATTATTCGAAACGCAAGAGTACATTACTCCTGAATTCTTCAAAGATACTGTGGGTATTGGTTATTATCGGATTGACCTTCATCCACGAACAAACGGTAAAAATTATTTTGATGTGGATTCATTACCTTTCCAGATACCCTTAGGAGCCTTGATACCAAAACGAGTTGAAAACATGCTTCCTGTTTCCAAGAATATTGGCACAACACACATTACTAACGGAGCCTATCGCCTTCATCATGTTGAATGGCACATCGGAGAAGCTGTCGGATGTCTTTTATCATTTTGCCAACAAAACAATCTCCTACCCCGTCAGGTTAGAAACAATTCCGATATCTTAGAAAAATTCCAAGAAACACTCCAGAAAGATGCTATTCCCCTTCAGTGGGATAAAGAAATTTTACAACAAATGGGTAAGAAGAGCCGTTCATAAACATCTTCTACAAACATTATAAGTATTTTCATTGGATTAAATGGTTGCAGATGAGTTTTGTTATTTCAATGACTACAAGCACCACAAATATTCTCGTCAAACTTAAATATATATAGCCGTTCAATTCTTGCATAGGCATCTCTCCGTCCCATTCGTCTCTTCTATCCAATTCGTCCCATCCGCCCCATTCATCTCATTACAAATAATTACGGAATACCTCCAAATATTTCAACAGGCAGGAAAGCATACACGCGTAGAAATTTCACAAACTGGTGGGCCGTGCAGGAATCGAACCTGCGACCTTGGGATTAAGAGTCCCCTGCTCTACCAGCTAAGCTAACGGCCCTCATAAAAAAATGGAGCGGGAGACGGGACTCGAACCCGCGACGTCAACCTTGGCAAGGTTGCACTCTACCAACTGAGTTACTCCCGCAACTTTTTGCAACATTAATTTTACCAAAAAATAAACACTAATTCAAACTTGATTTAAACAACTATAGTGCAGAGGTAAGACATAGCCTTTAAACTATGAAGAACACCAACAATAGGAATGAAAAAGAAAAGGGAATATCGCGCAACTTGACATACACTACTTTTCCTCTTTGTAGACTGAATTTAAATAGTAAAAAAATTATAACAACGAATTACACGAATAGACACAAATAAAAACAAATAAAAAAATCCATCATGCATTGTTTATTCAATCTCGATGAGGCGTCCTCGCTTCGGGTATTTTTAAATGGTTATTGTTTTACCACAAAGAACACAGAGACTTTACACAGAGTTCACAATGTAAGGGCGAAACATGTTTCGCCCCCCATATTCTCCATATAAAATAAACATTCTCTGTGTCCTTTGTGTAATATTTCCTTCGTGTCCTCTGTGGTTAACTCTTTTACATAGAGAGTTTACAACGAAGTAGATATGTGGCTTGCTGTATCTCTACGATTGGGAAAGAAAATTTAAGTCTGTTACATAAGTTCTATAGGTTATCATTTGATGATTATAAACAACTTAACCTTGTAAACAAGTATAATATATAGATATTTCCAGCAGATAGATAATTCCCTTCAATTTTTGCTATATTACATTTCTAAAAATCGGAATTAAATAACAAAGGAGATATGTCCATGAGTTTCCCGATCAATGTAGAGAAGTATAAGCCTATTGCTGTAAACCCGTTTACTCAGGAGTTTTCAAAAGAACAATTGGAACAATTGAAGACAAACATTCAAGTTGTTCGTGATACCATTATTTTCTTTACTGCTGTTGCAGGAATTCGTGGTCTGGGCGGGCACACGGGTGGAGCCTATAGTATCGTTCCTGAAGTATTAGTTCTGGATAGTTTCATGAAAGGTTCCGAGAAAGTTTATCCCGTATACTTTGATGAAGCAGGCCACCGCGTGGCTATTCAATATGCAATGTCCGCTTTCAACGGAATTATCCCATTTGATTATTTATTACATTATCGTGAAGCAAATTATGGATTGTATGGACATCCTGAAATCGAGCATGAATTGGGCGTAAAGTTCGCTTCTGGTCGCTTAGGACATTTATGGTCTTTTGTTAATGGTGTGGCATTAGCCAATCCGGATAAGGTTGTATTTATGTTAGGTTCTGACGGTTCCCAGCAGGAAGGCGATGACGCGGAATCCGCACGACTCGCTGTCGCCCAGAAGATAAATGTGAAATTGTGTATTGATGATAACAATGTAACTATTTCGGGTCATCCTTCCCAGTATCTACCGGGCTATGACATTGGGAAAACGCTATCTGGACATGGCTTAGATGTAGATGTCGGCGAAGGTGAAAATTTAGAAAGTCTGGTGCAACGCATGATTAAAGCCGTTCGCAAAGAAGGTCCTGTGGCTCTGATTAACAAACGATTAATGGCACCGGGCGTTCCCGGGATTGAAGGAAATCATTCGGGACATGATGTTATCGGAAAAGACAATGCTATCGCTTACTTTGAAAAACGAGGTATGCCTGAAGTTATTGAATTTTTGAATAAAGTCGAAAAAATTTCGGTAAGTAGAACTTATCGGGGTTGTTCAAAAGAACAGGGTAGTAATCGAACTGAATTTGGAAACATTGTTAAAGATTATTTAACAGCACATCCCGACGAAAAGAGTGAACGAAAAATTTTGGTTATAGATTCCGACCTCGAAGGGTCTACAGGATTAAAAGCCATTCGTGTAGCACATCCGGATGTATTTATAAATGGTGGCGTTCAAGAACGCGGCAATTTCTCTGCTTCTGCGGGTTTTGGTTTTGAGAAAGAGAAGCAGGGGATATTCAGCACCTTCTCTGCATTTTTAGAAATGATTCTTTCTGAATTAACTATGGCACGGTTAAACAAAGCCAATGCCATTTGTCATTTCTCCCATGCCGGGGTTGATGATATTGCAGATAATACCTGTCATTATGGAATCAATATTTTCTTCGCCGATAATGGTCTCCCGGAAGGTGATAATACACGGCTTTATTTCCCGGCAGATGCACTACAACTTAAAGCAGTAGTTCATCGTATCTGGAAAGACGAGGGTATTCGATTTATTTTTACCACCCGCAGTAAAGTTCCGTATATATGCAAGGAAGATGGCACAAAGTTTTATGATGGCGATTATCAATTTGTTCCTGGAAAAGACGAAATTATCCGAAAAGGCTCTGCCGGGTATGTGGTATCTTATGGAGAAATGCTACACCGTGCATTAGATGCTGTGGAACAAGCACGAGAACAAGGATTGGATGTTGGTCTTATTAATAAACCGACGCTCAATGTGGTAGATGAAGATATGATGACTGTTTTAGGACAAGCACCATTCGTTTTAATAGTCGAGGCACAGAATATTAAAACAGGGTTGGGTAGTCGTTTTGGCAGTTGGCTACTTCAAAGGCAATACACACCTAAATTTGATTATATGGGTGTTAGCAAACCCGGAAAAGGTGGACTATCTGAACATATTACCTATCAAGGATTAGACCCTGAACATATCCTCGAAAAGATAAAACAACTCGCAGGATAAGACCGGGAAACATATTAAAAAGTCTCATTTTAGATATTCGTCCTATAAATAAAAGGGTCCCCGATTACTTTTGCGTAATCGGGGACTTGCGAGGGTTTTGAACAGAAGCGAAAGGAAGGGGGTTATATAATATTTTGTGAAGCCAATATAACGCCTACGACACGAGCAACAGCACCGTTAACAGGTTGTTCGCCATTTTCCTGATACCGCATGAAACTTACATGGCCATCCATGTAAAGCACATTGGAACCACCCGGAATGTGGTTGTATGCTCCTGTGTCTATGGCAATGGTATCCGCCATTATCCATGTTTCGCTCTGGGCTTTAGCCGAAGCGGCAGGATTGTTAATATCTGTGATTAAGAAGCGTTCAATACCTTCACGAAGCCTGTAAATTGTGGATTGTCTACCATTACCTAACCCTAAAGGCACAGAAATATCCTCATCGGCTCTTCTTACCGCATCATTAGGATTGGAAAGATATGTTCCCAATAGACTTAACATTGCTTCCACAAGTTGTTGAGGACCTGGGCCTGTTATTCCCGTTGCACCAACAAGGGTGGCTAATGCAGTAATATCCACCAGCGGGTCACTTCCGTCTGCATTACAAAGGTCGAGAACATATCCTACATAGTTATAACTGGAATCAATGATAGACATACCGCGAACAGCATCATCGCAAGGAATATTTACATCGGGAACATCTCCCAATCCTGCTGCCTGGGCTGCAGGGTTGAATTGAAGCCCGGGTTTTTCCGCAGCATCTGAAGGACAGAAGATGATGTTTAGATCCGTTAAGTATTCAGGATAAAGCACCGCGGGATTGGGACCTGCTGCAACAAGACCAGCGTTAGCAGTTGGAGTATAGGGATAAACATTACAATTTACCCTTTGTGCTGCAGTAATGCAAATAGGCGGAAATCTTTCACCTTTCGCTTCATTGCTGTACATTTTGAAGACCAGACCCCATTGTTTGAGGTTGTTCTGGCAACTGCTTCTGCGCGCTGCTTCCCTCGCACGAGCAAGCGCCGGCAATAGAATTGCCGCAAGGATACCGATGATGGCAATGACGACAAGCAGTTCGATGAGTGTAAAACCTTTTTTACTCATAATAAAACTCCTTCTTGGGTTCGCCCTGAAAACCCTTTTAGTTTAATTAATCCGTATTCATGCAGGGCACATGAATAAACTATTAAATTGTAATTACGATTATATTATAATTAATATTTTGATGTTTGTCAAGATAAATTTTAAATTATTTAAATGATATTTACAAATTCAAAAATAAATTATTGCTTCGTTATTATTTTATTGATATGATTATTATTTTTTTCAAGACATCAATAAATATATTTACATAATTACATAATATTATTATATGAATATTAATTATTTACAATATTATGATAAAGAGTTGGGTTTATAATTCCTAAAAATATACTCTCTTGCCTTTCCAGGGAAATCGAGGTAAAAAACATTTCTTCAAATACATCAAAGGTTTAAGTGCTTTTCAGGGCAAAATTTTTTCTGTATTTATAGAGATACTCAACGAAATATAATAGGAGGTTTTGTTAATGGAATATGTATTTTATTCAATTGAGAAAGGGGAAAAATGGCTCACTCCATTTGAAAAACGGCAATGGCGCGAGAAATATAAAGCGTTGCAAATATGGTTTCAAAATAAGGGGATTGAAATATCACCCTGGTTGCAGATGCGTTTGCGAGAATTGCTTATTCTTACCTTTTTCATTCAGAGGTTGGAACAGGAATTATTACTATCTTCCCCTTTGCTTGAAAATAAAAATGAATGTATAGAATCTTCCAGAAAAACGGAAAGAATAAATTCTTCTGTGCAATGCTATGAGGTGTTATGTAAATACATGGAACGGCAACGCAAATTGGTACAGGAGTTTGAGAATATAAAGCCACCAATAGATACGAAAACGCCCTCTATAAGTATTGCAGAACTTGTGCAGGATTTGGTGTGTTGTGCTCATGAATTAGAGAAAAGCAACAATGGAACCGTGCAAAAGAATTTTGTCGAAGAAGGTAAAAATGAAATCCTGGTAAATCAGGATATTTAATCATCAGAAAAATTTGATAGAATTATAGAGAAGATGTTTGAACTTAAAAAACAATGCATAAGGAATATTGAAAAGATGCTTCGACGATATTTGATAATAACACTAACGGTATTTTTATTTTTTTCTGCGGGCTGTGCTACCACTTCATCGCGGTTTAAGCCTCAGGCAGGTTCTCGTTCTGAGATATTAACTTTAGAAACACGCGGGTATTGCCCCTGTGGTAAATGCTGTAATTGGAAAAGGAATTGGTATTTTCGTCCCGTGGTTGCCCATGGACCGAATAAGGGAAAACCCAAGAAAGTGGGCATGACCGCCAGCGGTGTTAAAGCAAAAAAGGGGACCATTTCAGCCGATACAAGTCGTTTCCCTTTTGGGACGATTATGTATATTCCGGATTATGGTTATGGTCGAGTAGAAGACCGAGGAGGTTCTATAAAGGGTAATAGTATTGACCTATTTTTTAAGAAGCACAAAGAAGCAATTCGTTGGGGGAAGCAAACCAAAAAAGTAAAGGTATGGTATCCACCGGGGAAGTAATAATAGATTTTTAATTATGGTTATTATTTATACGGGGTTGTTGTAGTGTCAGTTTTAAGGGAAACATTATTTCATTTACTTCAACGGCGAGAACTGTTCGCATATCGTTTCTTTCGCAGTGCAGACGGTATGCCATGGCGGGTGCGCGATTATCAACGCAATTCCTTAGAGTCTCAAGCCTTACGGAAAGTGCATTGTGACGGAAGAGATGTAGGGAAAACAACGGAAATAGAAATTATCGCTTGCTGGGCTATGGTAAATTGTCCCGGCAAATCCATGTTAATTGCAACACAATGTGAAAACCACCTGTTCCCGATAATGAATCGGTTAGTGCGTCGTTTTGAGACTACCCCGGAGTTTTCGGGAAGTATTGCAGAATTGCGGCGTTCACCTTCTTACTTCATACGATTTGTGAACGGCTTTACTTTGTGGGGACGGATTGCAGGACCGCGTGGTATAAACTTTCAGGGAATGCATGTAGACTGGCAGATTGTAGACGAAGCACAGGAAATGACAGAAACGAGTTGGGGCGAGTTATACCAGTCCCTGAATGGTGGGGGAAGACGATGGGTATATGGCGTGCCCAATGGGCTTCGGAATACCTTTTATCGTATGACTTTTTTGCCAGATGCGGAACAATATCATTGGCCTAGTTATCTCAACCCGGATTTTACTTCAGAAAAAGATGCCGAGTTAGTATTATTGTATGGAGGGCGCGATAGTCCGGGATATATACATCGTGTATTAGGATTGCATGGTGAACCAATGAATGCCGTGTTTAATCTGGATGACTATTTACTGTGTATTGATGAAAGTTTACCTGCAAATGAAATTCGACTTAAAGGGACAATGACGCAGTGGGATCTTCCAGAACCCCCACAAAAGGGGATGTATTATTTAGGCTGTGATTTGGGTTTTTCGCATGACCCTTCGGAGTTTATTGTTTATAAAAATGAACCGCCTTATTTTATCTGTGTGCTTCGCATGCATCTGGAGAATGTAAACTATGCACAACAACAAGCCGTGATACAGGAATTGGATAACCATTATCATTTTTGTAAGATAGGGATTGACTGTGGAAATAGTGGTAGAGCCGTTGCTCATCAATTAATGACAATAGGTAGAGATTGGGAACATCGAGTTTGTGCATTTGAATTTGGCGGAATGATAGAGACAGGGCAGTTATCCAATGGGATGGTCCAGAAACGGCGAACGAAAGAGTGGATGACGGAACTGCTACAAAGGCGTTTGGCAGAACATACGATTATATTCCCAAAGAGTGCGGAACGCGAACAACAATATGCAAATCATACCTATTTATTAAATGCTCAAGGACAATATGTTTATTCGAAAGGAAATGACCATATTATAGATGCAGACCGCTGTGCTTTGTTAGCGTGGTATATGGATACCCATGAAAAAGTAATTCCAACTGTAAAAGTAAAGCCAAGGGTTCAGGTGTTTTGAGTACCAGACAGGTTGGATAAAGTTAATGTTCATTTAGTTAATCGAAGAGAAATATGCCTCTAATTTATCTGCCAAGTCCACGCGTAAGGTTGCTATTTTCAAATCATTCAAATTCAGGTATTGCGTGGAAGGATGTTGGAGGAAAACAATATTTTCGGACGATGGGAAGAAATTATACCCTTCTCGTGAAACAATTAAATTGGAGAGACAAAGGATATGCGTTTGTGTTCGTAATTCTTCCATAGGTGTCAGAGATGGGTCATGATGAGAAAAAGCCATAACAGCAAACTCATCGGGGATATCCCATTTCTCTAAGATGAAAAGACTTACCAACGGATGAAATTGCATTAATACCTCTTGAGTTAATTGGGGACTGGCAATAAGTTGTGAAAAAGCAGGGGATTTCACTTCATTTAATATTTGAAGCAGGACAATATGCCCCACATCGTGCAGCAATCCCGCAAGAAACATCACTTCCGGATGAGGCTCTGCAACGATGAGTGCCAATTCATACGAAGCATGAGCCGTTGCAATGGAATGCCTCCACAATTTCTGGAACTCTTCATTCAATTTTGGATTTGAAGATTGAAATACCTTCTGGCTTGCATAAACCTGTGCTATGTTTGTTAAAGTCTGTAAACCCAAGCGAGAACAGGCGGTTAATAAATCTTTAACCTCCTGCAAGCCCGCATAGTAAGCGCTATTTGCCATTTTCAATATCGCCATGGCTAATGAGGGGTCTTCTTGAATAATAGCCACCAATTCTGTAAAAGACACATCCGGTTTTTGAATGGTATTCAGTAATTGCTGTCCGATACGAGGTATGACGGGTATTTTTTCAATATACTTAGGAAGATGTTCAAAGATTTTAGCCCCAATCGAATCGGGTTGGAGAACAGACCGAACATCGGTATAATTGCTAAAAGGTTGAACCAGGTTTTTTGTCCCCTGTGTTTGTATCCACAATGGATTATTACATTCTTTGCAAATCCATAAAAACCACTTACGCATTTTTTGTGGGGGTGATATAACTGCCTGACAAAATGGACATGTAGCATTCATAAATTAAGCCCTTTTCTCCTTCCTGATTATGAGCATAAAGTCATAATTTGCCGTATAGAACGCAGGTTAAAGGTTCGCGGTGTATGTTTAATGACTTCTTCGTATGTGGTAGTGCCACGAATAACCTTCGAGATAGCATCTTCCCGCATACTGATAAGTCCTGTGGTATCTACACTAATCCGCCGTATTTCGTGGGCGGTCTTTTTCTGAAGAATGGCTTCTTTCACATCTTCATTAAGCACCAGCAATTCATAAGCCCCTACTCTTCCTCGATAACCCGTATAGGAACAATATTGGCAACCTTTTCCCTTCTTATACTCATATTCGCGAACTTCTGCATAATCTAATCCCAAGGATTGTGCTTCTCTTGCAGTAGGGATATAAGGGACGATACATTTTGGACAGATACGACGGAGCAATCGTTGAGCCAGCACCGATATAACGGTTGAGGAAATGAGGAAGGTCTCAATATCCATATCAATCAAACGCAGAAGTCCGCCAATCGTATCTTCCGTATGAAAAGTTGAATATACTTTGTGCCCGGTTAATGCTGCCTGAATGGCTACCTGAGCCGTTTCACGGTCACGGATTTCGCCAATAACGATAATGTCCGGGTCCTGACGCACAATCTCACGCAAGGTGGAATCAAAAGTGCGGTTGACCTTTTCGTTAACCGAACTCTGGATGATCCCATCAATCGTAAACTCGACAGGGTCTTCCGCCGTGATGATTTTTCGTGATACATCATTGGAATAGGCGATACTCGCGTATAATGTTGTTGTTTTTCCGGAACCGGTGGGACCGGTAATCAGTACTACCCCCGTAGGCAAATCCAAAACATCATAACGATATCGCTCCAGCATGCTACGGTTCATACCCAATTCGTCCAGAGCCACCAGAGCCAAATCTTTGTTCAAAACACGCATAACTGCGGATTCGCCATAAACCGTAACATAGATAGATAACCGCAAATCAATATCTTTCCCTTTATAAGGGAAAAGGATACGCCCCCCTTGGTGTCGTTGATGTTCTGTGATATTGCAACCCGCCATAATTTTGATACGGGATATAAGTCGCGGTAGCATTGTTAGAGGAAGGTCTGTGTGATAAACCAACACACCATCAATCCGATAGCGTATCCGTATTTTATCTGCCATAGGTTCAATATGAATATCACTGGCACGGCGTTCAATAGCCGTTACGATGAGATGGTCTACCAATTGAATAATATTATCTTCCCCTACATGGGCTTCACCGGGAGCCTGTGTCATCTGATGTCGGTATTCCTCAAACGCTGATATGGCTTCCTGAATGGCATCCTGTGGACCTAATGCAATATTAAATTGTCCCTGGAAAATATCCTGTATAGCCTGCCGTATTTGTTCATTGTTAATATCGCTTACAACAACGGTAATGCTTCCATCCTCCTCCTTCGAGAATGGAATAAAATTATACTTACGCAGATATGCCGGAGATACTCCCTGTAATAAGCGAGGGTCTATCATGGGAAATTCGGGTTCAATAAACGGTACGCCCATCTGATGGGCTAAATTTCGAAGAAGTGTGCGTTCGTTAATAGCCCCCAATTCAATAAGAGCCTCCCCAAGACGAATACCGCGTTCCTTTTGAAGTGCCAGAGCCGAATTTAATACCTCCGGCGTGATAATTCCTTGTTCTATTAACAAATCCCCTAAACGAAGATTGCCACCATGCTTTGTGATTGCCTGATTAATCGCCTGACGGGTAGTGTAACCTAACTCAATTAAAACATCGCTAAGATGTTTTGGCTGTTCCAACAAACTCTGGATACGCAAAGCCCGTCTTAATTGTTCTTCTGTGATAATGCCTTCGGCTACTAGAGCCTGCCCCATCGGCGAACTTAAAGCGCCCTCAACATTTTGACTCATATTTTACCCTTAAGAACAGTTTTATGTATTTTTTATGTCTATATATATTTTGAATAATCTAATTATTTTTTTCAAATTGATATATTTTTGTAATCCTACAGGGTGATATTGCGTCGAATGTTTAGAAGTTCCTTCATAACATTGGAAAGATTACCTTGATACTCCTTTGTTCCGAAGGCGTCATGTAACTGACGATATAGTTTATATAATTGATTATATATCTGTTGGTTTTCGGGGTTGGGTATATATTTTGTAGATTGAACACCGGTCATTGCTTTAACGGCGGAAGCAAAATCGTCATGTCCACCGTTCGCAGAACCTGCAACAACAGACCCACAGATAGCAGAACCAAGGGCGCAGGTTTGTTGACTACGAGAAATCTCCATCGTTTTGCCCATTACATCAGCCAGGATTTGCATTACCAGCGGATTTTTCATAGCGATACCTCCACAATTGATAACGCGTTCTGCCTTTACGCCATACTCTTCAAAGCGTTCCATGATAACGCGTGCTCCAAAAGCAGTGGCTTCAATCCATGCACGATATATCTCCGCCGGCTTGGAAAGAAGTGTTAAACCGATAATGGCACCTGTTAATTGCGGGTCTACAAGAATAGTTCGGTTACCATTATGCCAATCCAATGCCAATAAACCGCTTTCACCGGGCTTGAGTTTTTCTGCCTCCTCTGTAAGTTTTTCATGAGACCCTTCTATAGCCCCACCGGGCTGGATGTATTGAACAAACCAATTGTAAATATCGCCGAAGGCAGATTGTCCCGCTTCCAATCCGAACATTTCGGGCAAAATGGATTCTGGAACAATTCCGCAAAGACCGGGAATATCGGGCAGAGGTTCGTCCATAGGTGCAACCATCATATCACAGGTAGATGTGCCTACAATTTTCGTAAGCACGCCGGTCGCTATTCCACAGCCTACAGCACCAAGATGAGCATCAAAAGCACCCACGGCTACAGGTATACCTGCCCGTAAAGATAATTTCTCTGCCCATTCAGGTATTAATTCCCCTGCTTTGTCTTTGACACAAAATAGAATATCCGGTAAGGTCTGACGAATTCGGGCTAATTCAGGGTCAAGAGAACCCAAAAAGGTTTCATCCGGATAGCCATGCCAGGAAGGGTTTGCCATGGCTTTATGTCCAGCAGCACAAATACACCGTTTTATCTTATCCGGGTGTGTGGTGCCTGTTAGGACTGCGGGTATCCAATCGGCACATTCAACCCATGTATAGGCAGATGTAAAAACTTTGGGAGCTATACGCCGACAGTGAAGTAATTTTGACCAGAACCACTCCGAGGAGTAAGTTCCACCACATTTGGCAAGGAAATGGGGTCTCTGTTGTTTCGCCTGCTGAGTGATTTCATTGGCTTCCGCATACGAGGTATGGTCCTTCCATAGCCATGCCATCGCATTGGGGTCGTTGGAAAATTCTTCATGAAACGCAAGGGGTGTGCCTTCGCGATCCACAGGTAGCGGGGTGCTACCGGTAGTATCAACTCCAATACCGATTATATTTTCTGCATTGAAATCGAATTGGTTTGCCTTTGCGTCTTCTATAGCATCTTTGACTACATGTTCCAGCCCTCGAATGTAATCTTCTGGATGTTGGCGTGCAAGATGTGGGTCTTTCGGTGATAGGATAATTCCTTGTTCTCCGTGGGCATAATTTACAACTGCAGTTCCTATTTCTTCGCCCGTGTGAACATTGACAATCAAAGCACGGACAGAATTTGTTCCGTAATCCAGACCAAGGGCATAGGTATCCTTCATAATCCTGTCGCTCCTATTATTCAGGTCATTTATTCGTTGTTTCTACTTATCTTACCTCTTTCAACCCACGAATTTAAACCTGAAAATGTTGTCATCAGTATGAGGTTTCATCCAGCTTGACAGGACCGCGGAATACCCAGTAGACATAACCCGTATAGACAAGGACTATAGGTAAAACAGCGAGAACGATACCTAACATAATGGTTAGTGTCTTTGGACTGGATGCGGAATTGTAAATATCCAGGCTAAACGCAGGATTTATTGTAGAACGAACGAGATAAGGGAACATATTAGAAGCGAAAATCAGGATAATAGAGGCAATAAAGCCTGTATTGCTCAAAAATGCAATTCCCCCTTTTTCTTTCCATGATAACCAAAGAGTTAATCCTAACATGGCAACGGCAATTAGTCCTAAAATAGAAGTGATTAATCGGGGTTTCGCCCATGCAACCGTGGAAAAACTAACTACTGTTAATACGGCAAAAAGGATAAGAACAATAAAACTTAATACCTTTGATGTTTTTCTCATCTGGTAGTTTAAATCCTCTTCCGTTTTCATCTGGAGATATAAAGAACCGTGTAAAGCAAAAAGAAATATGGCAAACAAACCTGTGATTACGCTCAAAGGATTAAGAAAAGAGAAGAAGTTGCCCTGGAATATTCCTTTTTCGTTGATAGCAATTCCGATTAGGGCATTTCCACTTGCCACTCCCAATAATAGGGTCGCCACAAGACTGGATATGGAAAATAGAACATCCCAGATATTTTGCCATACGGGCGACTCTACTTTGCTACGAAACTCCATAGATGCAGCACGGAATATTAAAGTGGTAAGCAACATCATAAAAGGCGTATAAAACGCAGAAAAAACGGTAGCGTATGCTGTCGGGAAGGCGGCGAACAAAGCACCACCGAATGTAATCAACCAGACTTCATTTCCATCCCAGACCGGACCGATAGAATTCATCAGAATACGCCGATGCTCATTTTTTCGTGTAAATAAATGTAAAATACCAACGCCTAAATCAAAACCTTCCAGAATGGCATAAACCATAAGCAAGACTGTCATTAATACAAACCAGATTACATTAATTAACATAAAAAACTCCTCTGTTTATAAAAGTTTAATGGTTTATGATTTCAGGACCTTTCTTTATTTTCTTAACAAGGATAAACACATACAGGATGAACAAAAGCGAATAAATCGTAGTAAACATCACGGTAGAACCCAATACCTGACTGGCGGATACGCCCGGGGATACGCCATCTTTTGTTCGCAATAAATCTTGAACAATCCAGGGTTGCCTACCTACCTCAGCGGCAATCCAGCCCGCCATATTGGCAATGTAAGGTAAAGGAAGGGAGAAAACAAATACCCATAACAACCAGCGATAGTCGAATAACTTACTTTTCCACCAGAGGAATAAAGATAAGGTGGTCAAAGCGATAAAGAACATTCCTAATCCTGCCATTAAATGAAAGGTGAAAAAGGGTAATATCACCGGGGGCTGGTCTTCTATCGGGAATTGGTCTAATGCTTTCACAGGTTTGTTAAAGTCGAAATAGACTAAAAAACTCAGAAATCCAGGAATTGTTAATCCATAATCTACCTTTTTTTCTTGCTCATTCGGTATTCCGAAAAGGTAATAGGGTGTGCCTCCTTCTGTTGTTTTGAAATGTCCTTCAAAGGCGGCTAATTTTGCAGGTTGATGGCGTGCAACGACTATCGCCTGATGATGTCCAGCAAACAAAGTAAAATAAGCACCAATAACACCAAAAATTAGGGCAATTTTCAAAGAACGGCGAGCAAATTCTTCATGCTTGCCTTTTAAGATGTAAAGAGCAGAGATACTCATAACGAAAAAAGCAGCGTTTAACATAGCACTGAAAATGACATGGGAATATCTACCCACGGTGGAAGGATTAAAAAACATCTGCCAGAAACTAATAATTTCTGCACGAGGTCCCAGAGGTGTCTCAACAATATGAAAACCTGCAGGGGTGTGTTGCCATGAATTGGCTACTATAATCCATAACGCAGACAGCGTTGCCCCTAAGGCTACCATAAGCGTAGCAAAAAAGTGAGCCTTTTTAGATACGCGATTCCATCCAAAAACAAGTATTCCTAAAAATGTGGATTCGAGGAAGAAAGAGATTAATGCTTCTGCGGCTAATGGCGAACCAAAAACATCACCTACAAATCGAGAATATTCAGACCAATTCGTTCCAAATTCAAATTCCATAACGATACCTGTTGTAACACCCATAGCAAAGGTTACTGCAAAAATAATAGTCCAGAACCGTGCCATTTTGTCATAAATTTCCTCCCCTGTTTTGAGCCTCTGATAGGACATATAAACCATAATCCACCCCAATCCTATCGTTAAAGGGGGATAGAGGTAATGGAACATAGCGGTTAAAGCGAATTGAATTCGTGCCAACATAAGTGCATCAGTAAGCATAGATGAATACTCCTGTTTAAAATTATATTTCCTTTTATGTAATTATATTTTTATCAATTCATATCTATCAATTATCCAACCCTCACGAACGGATTTTTTAATACAAAAGATTTTGAAAAAACAATAAATTTTCTCTTTTCCGTATACATAAACAAGAGTATGTTTTATTTTATTCCTTAAAATGATAATCTATAGAACCATAGGTAACAGACTTATACTTTCTTCCCAATCGTAAGGGCACGGCATGCCGTGCCCTTACTTCGTTGTATGGTCTTGGGATAAAAAACTAACCACAGAGGACACAAAGAAAACTTTACACAAAGGACACAGAGAATGTTATAAAAAAATGAAACAAATTCTACTTTGTGAACTTTGTAAAATCTTTGTGCTCTTTGTGGTAAAAATTATTTAACAGAATTTTCCCTGTTATTTTTTTGCTCTTGTTCTCAACTGTGTTAATATTAACAAAATAGTCCGTTAAAAATTTCGGATTATAAATAGGAGATTTGAATTATGACGACAGGAATTCTAATTGCTGTTCTGGTATTTCTTGTATTGTTGGTGTTGTTTTTTATCAGCACATACAATCGGCTGGTTCGATTGTTGAATGAGGTAAAAAATGCATGGTCGCAGATTGATGTGCAGTTAAAACGGAGGCATGACCTTATTCCCAATCTGGTAGAAACCGTCAAGGGTTATATGCAACATGAACGGGCAACACTGGAAAATATTACCCAGGCGAGAAATCTTGCAATGAAGCCGGGTTCAGTTAGTGAGCGGGCTCAAGCAGAACAACAACTGACCCAGGCGTTGCATAATTTCTTCGTTGTAGTAGAAAATTATCCCGACCTGAAAGCGAACCAAAATTTTCTTGCTTTGCAGGAAGAACTAACTTCTACGGAAAATCGCATCTCTTTTGCTCGTCAAGCATATAATGATACGGTAATGAATTTTAATAATGTGATGCAGATGTTTCCGACGAATATCGTAGGTGCCATGTTCGGATTTAAAGAACAAAGCTTCTTCGAATTGGAAAATGTTGCAGAGCGAGCCGTTCCAAAAGTATCGTTTCAATAAGACTACTCAGAGATATGAAATTTAACGATGTTTGAACTCATCCGTCAAAACAAACGCCGTTCTATTTTACTTGCCATGCTTATGCTTATCTTCATGCTATTGATAGGCTATATTATTGGTTCGTTTCTTGCCTTTACATTCTATTATATTTCGGAGCCCTATGCCTTCGCTAAAGATAAAATAATTAATAATCCGTCCCAGCGATATAATCAGAACTATCCTCCGAATTATTCTCCTTCTCATCCGTCCGAGCGACCTCCTCTTACCTACGAGCAGGTCATGTTCTTTACCTGGTTTTACTGGGGTCCCCTCGGGGCTATGGTTGCTTTTGTAATATGGTTTATACAGATGTTGTTTGCTTACTATTCCGGTGGAAAAATACTTTTATCCATCAGCAATGCTATTAAAATTGAAAAGGCAGACCATCCCCAGTTGTATAACATTGTTGAGGAGATGAAGATTGCATCACGACTTCCTGCTATGCCCGAAATTTATGTGATTGATGACCCATCTATAAATGCCTTTGCAACGGGGCGATCCCCGGAACATTCCGCTGTTGCGGTAACTCGTGGATTACTGAACACGATGAACCGCGACCAGATACAGGGTGTTATTGCTCATGAAATCAGTCATATTACACACCGCGATACATTGTATATGACCATGCTTGCGGTATCCCTCGGCACTATCATTTTGCTGGTTGTGGGACTGCGTGAAATTGTTGGCGCAGGAATTCGTGGGTCCACAAGGTATAGTGGACGGAATCGCAAAGATGCCGGGGGGCTTATCTTCTTTCTGCTGGTTGTTTATATATTTGCTTTATTATTGTCTCTAATAGCACCGTTTCTTGCTCAGATTATTTATTTTGCCTGTTCTCGCCAGCGAGAGTATTTAGCCGATGCGGGAGCGGTGGTGTTTACTCGCAACCCGGAGGGATTGGCATCAGCCCTTGAAACAATTGCCAATCGCTACCAAAAGCAACCGGCTACAGATGTAAACCAGATAATTGCACCTCTTTATATCGTAAATCCGTTAGAAACGCGGAACCTTGATGCTTCATCTGTTTTTAGCACACATCCACCATTACAAAGACGGATACAGATTTTACGAAATATTGCTCGAACCCCTTCCCTAACTTATGAGCAGGCATGGAAGCAAGTCGAAGGGAAGAAATGGGAAAAAGGAGCATTTGCACCTATTGTTCCTTCTACTACTTCCTCTACTACTCCTATTACATCCACTTTAACGCAATCACCTACGACACCCCTTCAAAATGCCCGTCTCAGCGGTAACGCTATAATGAAAGCACAAAAATATACTTTTCTCAACTGTGCCTGTGGAGTAACGCTGAAAATCCCGCCAAGGTATAATGGTAAAGTAATCTGTCCTCGTTGTAAAGCGGTTCACACAGTTTAGGATAGGACAACACAGACAGGTTCAACAGGAGAAACAGGATTTAATCTCAATGTCAATAGATAATAAAGAGCATAAAAAGAGCCTGCGTAGAGAAAAGTTCGAGAAGAAAACTATCAAAAGTATGATAGAAATCTACTGTAAATATCACCACAAAAACCCTGTGTGTGAGGAGTGTAACGAACTTTTAGAATATGCTTATAAGCGGATTGAAAAATGTCCCCTTATGCCGAATAAGCCTACCTGTAAGAATTGCCACATCCATTGTTATGATAAGAAACATAAAGAGCGAATAAAAACAGTAATGAGATTTTCCGGGCCAAAAATGTTTATACATCACCCTATTCTCTCGTTAATTTATCTTAAAAATAAATTTTCAGAGAAGAAATATAATCCGAAGGGTGGTTAAATACGGAACAGATGGATAATAGGTTTTTGCATGTAAAGTGTATTAAAAGTGTCCCTCTTTTCTGAGGAGATATCCCTTTTTCTGTCTTGCCCCGTAGATATTTATTTTATCACCATCAGATTGGATAGTGATCCCTCCAAAATAATCCGTTCGCCAGAGGGGAATTTGATATTGATGTAGCAGATCTTTAATTTCCTTTCTCACACCCCGGTTATGTTGGAATTCGTTTACAGAAACGACGGCTACTTCGGGCTGCGATTTCTCTAATAAATCCTGATTTAGTGAATTTTTCAATCCGTGATGAGGTATTTTTATTATTGTTGCATAACAATCGGCAGCGGAAAGTTCTTTCTCCGTGAGTTCTGCGGGAAAATCACCCGTGAGTAATACAGAGAAGTGGTTATTAACAAATTTCAAAACAAGAGAATTTTCGTTGGTTTCATGGTAATAGGTTCTACCGGCGTAGAGAATATTTAAAAAACTTTTTGTTAGTTTTATTTGCTGTCCATCTTCAACCTTAATGAGGTTAATGCCTCTGGACATTGCTTTTTTTATCATTTCACTGCCATGTTCCGTGTCTGCAAATCCCTCTCCATAAATAAAATGTCGAACTTTCAGTTTGTCCATAGCGATAAATATGCCCCCTATATGGTCATCATCTGCATGGGTTGCAACGACATAATCCAATCTCCGTATCCCTTTGGCAAATAGGAAGGGGACTACAATCCGTTCTCCCATCATTTTAGTCCCTCCATCCACAAGGATATTCTCTTTCTCCGCAGTTGTGATGAGGATAGCATCTCCATGACCTACATCGAGGATATGCACAGTAGTTGCTCTATAGAAAGGGACACCCGTCCAGAAAAGGAACAACACTATACAGCCTATAATCAATATAAAAAACGCTTTTCGTTTCTGAGTAATGAGCCAGCGATATAGAAATATGCAAACAACAAAGTAGAGAAGAATAGCAAAAGGAGAGGGATGGGGAATTGGAAATATGGTAAAAGAAAATGAACCACCCCATCTGCATAATGATTGAATAAGGATTAAGAATATACCACTTACATAGAAAAATAAAGCAGGTATAAATGGAACAAAAATGAGAGCCAACCCACATATACTGGTCATTAGATAAAGAGTAATCAATGGAATAATGAGAATATTATATATCGGACTTAAAATATTTATCTGAGGGTTTATGATGATAAGCAAAGGTAGTAATAATATCTGTGCAGATATAGCTACGGATAAATAGGTGCGGATGGTCCATGGAATAATACGCAAAAGTTTTAAAAGAGGTTCATTGAATAATATGATAGAAGCAACTGCTAATATGGACATTTGTGTCCCCATATCCCAGATGAGATCTGTGTTAAAAATAAAAAGTAGCGTTGCTGTTATGCATAAAGCAGTTAGAATATCTGCGTTTTTTCTATTCCATACATATAATTCATAAATTAGTAACATAAGAACAGCCCTTAACGAAGAGCCATGAGCACCACTTATCAGAGCATACAAAATACACAGCAACAGAGCAGGTATATCCGCCCATTGTCTCCTTGTTTTAAAAATTGTTCCTATTAGAGCCTGCGTAAACCAGAACACCAATCCGACATGCAGTCCCGAAATGGCAAGGATATGCATGGTTCCTGTAAGCACAAAGTCCTGTTTTTCCTCATAATCCAAGCCACTTCGGTCTCCCAACCAAATAGCCCTCGTCATATCCCTGATGGCGGTAGGTGTGTATCGAATCATTTGTTCGTAAAAATACTGTTGCAATCGGGATAGGTGAAACAATGGAGAGAGCGTGTAAGCATGGATTATTTTTATCTGCGGTGCGGAAGTAAAAATCTTTGTGTAAATTCTATGGGAGCGGAGATGCGTTTCATAATCACTTAATGTTTCGTTTACGGCACTTAAATAGAGTGATGTCTTACCGAATAGCCGAACCCGAGTGTGTGTAAAGATGGGATATTGGGCATCTCTGCATAAGACGAGGGCTTTCCCTTCTATATATTCCCATGTGTTCCTATTTTTTACCTTCGAGATGTTAATCACAAATTTAATTTTTCGGTCGGTAGGGTCAAAAAGTGTGTTCTCGGTTACATATCCTTCTACCTCAACATACGCATTCGGTTGTTGCTGTCTCAGCCATAAGAAAAAATTATCTCCTTCTTCAGGATAAGGATGTAATAAATAAAATAGCGAGCCAATAGCAAGAGAAAATAAAAAAATCCAAATACCTTCGGCATATCGGATTTTTTTCTGATAGTTTATAAAGAGAAAAATAATGATGATAAGGCTAATAATAGGCAGCAAAGCCCATGTTATCCATTGTATCTTTGCTAAAACAGCACCACATACAAACCCTGCACATACAATTACCCAATGACGATGGAAAAACATCTCAATAAAATTTTATAAATGTTCAACAAAGATTTTTTATAGGTTATTTGCCTTCGGCAATTTGTTTTTCCGCATTTGCAATAACTTCTTCTATTTTTACAGGTTTTCCTCCCTGCCGTTTGCTTTCATCTGCGGCTTCCAGAAAAGCAAAGATTTCAATGGTCTCTTCCGGTGAAATAGGTGGAACCCCGGACTTAAAGAATTTAATTACTTCCTGGGCTAATTCCGCGTAATCTCCCCCATCTTCTTGATAAGCAGTTCCATTCTCACCAAAAGCAATAACTTGATGAGGTAAAGGACCTTTTCTCATTCCAACAAGGACACCAACACGCCCATCTTTCCAGACTCCTGTAACGACATCGGTATCGGGTGTGCTAACTCGGGATACGGTCTCACAACCTTTTCCCATAACGGTATACAACGCTTCGGTAGGATGAATACCATACCAGAACAAATCGGGATGATGCGGTTCTAAATGGCAAGGTCCATAAGAAATAACGGTGTGAATGGGACCTATATCCTGCTGGCATAACTTTGTCAAGCTGGAATAATACCGATAGGAGGAACTGGAAAACCAGGGGACATCATGTTCTTTCGCTAATCGTGCAATCTTTATTGCATCTACCAGAGAACCCGCTAACGGCTTATCTATGAATACGCGTTTTTTGGCTTGAAACACAGGTTTTACTTGTTCCAGATGCACCCTACCATCAACACTCGTTAACATCACAGCATCTACACGAGAGCAGAGTTCTTCAATAGAATTTACAATCTCTACGCCAAACTCGTTTTTTAATCGTTCGGTAAAACCATCAATGCGTGTATAACTCGCTTCTAAATCCGGGCTACCCCCACGATACGCCAATGTTACTTTGGCGCCGGGTATATGTTTGGGATTGTTAGGGTCATTAAATAATTGGGTAAAGGCAATAACATGAGAAGTATCCAGACCTATCAGACCTATTTTCAGTTCTGGCTCTGCCCCTTGATGTGCTGTTTCGGCTGCGTTTCCTGTATCCGTATTTTGAGCCGTGGCGACGCAGGTCAAAATCAAGATAAAGAAGATGTGCAATAAAACATTTTTCATATTCCCAATCCTTATATTTAACTTTTCTAATCACAAAATAGTTTCGTGATAAGTGTAATTTTAACCCTGTGTAATTATCAAATTGACATGCGTTATTATAGTAAATACCTGTGTTCTAAATGTAATAGATTGGCAAAAAGGGAAAAATACACAGTATTTATAAATGCTTAATATGGAGATATAAAATTCTATTACGAAGCGAGGACGCTTCAGCTACGGGAAAGGAAAAGGATTTTTTGTTAAGAGAATTAACCACAGAGGATACAAGGAAATTTCACACAAAGGACACGGGGGAGGTTTGTTTATGGTAAGGACATGGAATTAAAAATGGAGAGGCGAAAAATTTTTCGCGTATACATTGTGAACTTTGTGCAAGGTCTCTGTGCTCTTTGTGGTTAAAGAATTAACCACAGAGGACACGAAGGGAATTTAACACAGAGGTCACAGAGGAGGGTATATTTACGGTAAGGACAAGGACAGAAGAAAACACAGACAGGAATGTCTGTGCTACATTAGGACTTATAATGTCCCATTCGTCCCATCTGTCCCATTGGTCCCATAAGTCCCACAAAAAACCCGCCTGCCTGGCGAAGAGGGCAATTAGCCAATCGCCCCTACAAGACATTTTTTGGTGATTGTGTATCTAATACCTCATCCTCCGAGAAGTTCTCGGCATACTTCGTTCAATAATTTACCATCAACTTGTTCACCCAATTCTTTTTTCATAGCACCTGTCAATTTTCCCGCATGATTTATCTCGGGATGTTCCGCAAGATATTGCTTTACCCGTTGTATAACCTCGTCTTTGCTCATCTGTTGGGGAAGGAACTCTTCAATAACGGCTATTTCCTTCTCCAATTTGGCTACTTCATCCATTTTCCCTAATTGCTTATACACCTCGATACTATCTTTGCGTTTACGGACTTCGCTACGCAATGCAGAAATCCCTTCATCATCAGACATTTCTTCATCTCTCGCTGTGGATTTTTCTTTTAGCAACAGCGCCGACTTAACCATTCGTAATGTTTCTAAACGAACCGTGTCTCTGTCCTTCATCGCTTGCTTCATTGCTTCTTGAACCGCATTCATGATACCCATATCTTGAACTCCTATCCATTATTTGTCAAACATAATATTTTCTACTCTTGCGATTATACTCAATTTTGTAAACATTATCAAAAGATATTGAATGTCCTTTTCACCTCTCTATTCAGATATTTAATACTTGCTTGTTTGAAATGAATACGATATACTATCATTTGTTATGTCTGAGTAAAATATAAAACAAGTCCTGCATTTTCAATATTTAAATTAAGGAGACCAAGAATGGATACTTTTTTGACTAAAAAACGGTTTTTTGTCTTTTCTCTGCTGATAACACTTCTTGTGTTAATACCTTGCTTATATGCTCAGGAAGATTCTATAACTCCTGTGCCTCGTCCTGACAAATGGTGGCAAGAACGATTTCAAAGCAATCAGGAACGAATTCAACAAGGAAATGTAGATGTCCTGTTTATAGGCGATTCCATCACACATGGTTGGGATAATGTGGGTAAAAATACCTGGGACGAATATTACGCAGATAGAAATGTTGTAAATCTGGGCTTTTCCGGTGACCAGACCCAACATGTTTTATGGCGATTGGAAAACTTAAAATGGGGCAATGTTCAGCCAAAACTTTCCATGATTATGATTGGAACAAACAACTGCCATCGGCATACAGGGGAACAGATTGCCTTAGGAATTGAAAAAATTATTGATAAATTACATACCCTTTTCCCCGACATGAAAATTCTCCTTCTTGCCATTTTCCCACGGGCAGATGTTTCACCGGACAAATTGAATAACATCGCCGAAGCAAACAAACGAATTGCTGAGATACCGAAAACCAAACCCTTCGTTCATTTTTACGATATCGGTGCTGAATTTCTGGATGAAAATGGAACCCTTCCCAAAACTGTTATGCCCGACTTGCTTCATCCAAACGCAAAAGGATATGAAATCTGGGCAAGTGCCGTAGAACCCAAAATCGCAGAACTGTTAGGTGAATATACCCCTGAAAATCCACCTGCTGGCTTTGTTCCCCTATTCAACGGTGTAGATTTGACGGGCTGGAAAGGATTGGTAGCAGACCCGATAAAACGGGCAAAAATGTCGCCGGAAGAATTAGCCGCCGCACAACAAAAAGCAGATGAAGAGATGCGTGCCCATTGGAAAGTTGTTGATGGTGTATTGTGTTATGATGGTCAGGGGAATAGTCTTTGCACAGGTAGGGATTATGAGGATTATGAACTTCTGGTAGACTGGAAAATTGAAGCAAACGGGGACAGTGGTATCTATCTTCGCGGAACACCTCAGGTGCAAATCTGGGATAACAAAGACGGTATCGGTTCGGGCGGACTTTATAACAATGAAAAAAATCCAAGCAAACCGCTCGTTTTTGCAGACAAACCCGTCGGTGAATGGAACCGATTCTTTATTCGTATCATCGGCGATCGCGTAACGGTGTATCTGAATGATAAACTGGTAGTGAACAAAACCATTCTGGAAAATTATTGGGACCGTTCTCAGCCTCTATTTCCCAGTGGCTCTATTGAATTACAACATCATCATTCCCCGTTATGGTTCCGCAATATTTATATACGCGAAATTCCGAGAGGTGATGGATGGAAAAAACTTTTTAACGGTAAAGACCTGACGGGCTGGCAAGCATTCGGCGGCAATATAGACTGCTGGAAAGCAGAAAACGGGATGCTTATAACCGAAGGCGGAGAAGGCTGTGGCTGGCTCGCTACTGCGGAAGAATATGGGGACTTTGAATTAGAATTGGAATTCCGTTTACCTCCCGGTGGGAATAGTGGCGTATTTATCCGTGCCCCGAAAGAAGGAAATCCTGCCTTTGAAGGTAGTGAAATTCAAATTTTAGATGATTATTCCGACCAATACAAGGACTTAAAACCGTGGCAATTTTGCGGTAGCGTGTATGCAACGGTAGCCCCATCTCGCAGAGTAACACGCCCTGCAGGGGAATGGCAGAAATACCATATCTCCTGTGTTGGTTCAAAAGTAAAAGTATTATTGAACGGTATACAGATTATTGATGCGGATCTGAACGAACATCTCGACAAGATAAAAGACCATCCCGGCTTGAAACGCACAAGCGGTTTTATTGGTCTTCAAAATCATGGAACACGATTGGAATTCCGCAATCTACGCATTCGTCCGCTGTAATATAATTTTACATATAAGGAGTATGGAATATGAAACTATTTCAGCCTCATTCGGAAGTGTTTGTCCCGGATGGCACAGATCTGGAAACCGCACTATCTCGCACTACACATCTTGCGGTAGGTGCACATCAGGATGATATTGAAATAATGGCATACGATGGAATTTTAGCATGCTTCCAGAACACCGAATTATGGTTTTCTGCTGTAACGGTAACAAACGGTAGTGGCTCACCACGAACCGACTTGTATGCGAACTATACCGATGAAGAAATGATGGCTGTTCGACGCAAAGAACAGAAAAAATCCGCAATCATCGGTGAATACTCTGTTCAATTCCTTTTAGACTATCCCAGTAGTGCTATCAAAGATAAGAATAATCGTTCTACTATTGAAGACTTAAAACAGATATTATCCGCAACCCAGCCAAAAATCATTTACACTCATAATTTAGCAGACAAACACGATACCCATGTAGGCGTTGCCCTTCGACTTATACAGGCTCTACGCGAGTTAAAAGGACAATATCAGCCCGAAAAACTTTACGGCTGCGAAGTATGGCGTGATTTAGACTGGCTACCGGATGAAGACAAAGTTCCGTTTGATGTCTCCCCTCACGAGAACCTGCAGGCATCCCTTTTAGGCGTGTTCGACTCACAAATTGCAGGTGGGAAAAGATACGACCTCGCCACTATGGGTAGACGAAAAGCACACGCTACTTACTTCGCTTCTCATGGTGTTGATACCGCAACCTCCCTTATATTTGGGATGGACCTCACACCCCTGATTGAGGATACATCCCTCAATCCCTTCACTTATGTCCAGCAATACATCCTTAAATTCGCCTCCGAAATAGAACAACGAATCAACAAGTTTCTGTAGATACGAGTGTTTTGAGAATATATTTACATATAAAACCACATCAACCAAATATTTAATAGATAAGTTATAATAAATAAGTTAAGTGGTTTTAAACGAAACCCAACAGTTTATTAACAACTACATACAAATCTAATAAGAAATAATTCATTTGGTTTATAATTTATGTAGTGATAGTAATTAATTAGAGTTAATTAGAGATGAAGTCTATAAAAGTAAAAAATTATAACGAAAAAGTCTTAGAACAACTCAAAATAAGTATGCCTCAAGAGTGGAAGAAGGCAAGCGGTAAATTTGTTGGTATTGAACAATGGATAGAAAAAAAGAATTTCCCGACATACAAGCAATTAAAAGAACTTGCTCACATTTTTCATATTCCTTTCGGATATTTCTTTTTAGATAGACTTCCAGAAAGAAAATATCCCATTCCTCATTACAGAACGACAACAGAAGATGATATTAATTTTCAACCTTCTTCGGAACTGTTAGAAACTGTAGAATATATTCAGTTACTTCAAGACTGGGCAAGAGAGATATTGATAGATTGGGGACATGAACCCCTACCCTTTGTTGAAAAGTATAATATAAAAAGCAATATAAGCGATATTGTTATAGAGTTAAAGCATGTTTTAGAATTGCAGGATAATTGGGCAAAGTCTATCAATACATGGAGTGAAGCCTTTAACTCTCTTATACATAAGGCTGAAAAAGCAGGTATTTTTGTTGCAGTAAATGGTGTTGTTGGAAATGATACTCATAGAAATCTTGATGTAAATGAATTTAGAGGTTTTGTTCTTTGTGATAAAATTGCTCCTTTCATTTTTATAAACAATCAGGATGCTATTTCTGCAAAAATATTTACTCTCATTCATGAAATTGTCCATTTATTTATTGGAAAGAGTGCTTCTTTTGACTTGAGAAACCTACAGTCTGCAGATAATGAGATAGAGCGGTTCTGTGATAAATGTTCTGCAGAGTTTTTAGTTCCTACAACTGAAATAGAACGGGTAAAACAGATAGATATTGAAATGTTAGCTCACCAATTCAAAGTCAGTCAGATCGTTATTGCCCGAAGATTATTAGATATAAATAAAATTAATAAAGAGCAATTTTTCGATTTTTATAAAGAGTATATTCAAAGAGAACAAAAAAAAATAGCAAGCAATCAAGGAGGGGATTTTTACAATACAGCGATAAGAAGGTATGGCAGAAAATTTATAGAAATCATAAGCATAGGGGTAGAATCTGGAATTATCCAATATAGAGATGCTTATCAACTAACAAGACTAAAACCTACTACTTTTGAGAAGATAAAACAAGAGGTATTGATTAGTTGAAATATGTTTTAGACACCAATGTATTTATTGATGCTTCAAGATCGTATTATTCCTTTGAATTTGGTTCAAAGTTTTGGGACTTTTTAATAGATAATGCCAGAAATAACAAAATCATTAGCATAGATAAAGTATATGATGAAATAAAACAAGGAGATGATAATTTAAGTAAATAGGCTGATGAAAAATTCAAAGAATATTTTATAAATACTCAAAATGAAGATGTTCTAAATGCTTATGCAGAAATTGTAAGATGGGCATATACGCAGAAAGGTAAATATAAAGAATCCGCAATATATGAGTTTATGAAAGAAAACAATGCAGATACATGGTTAATTGCTTTTGCTAAAACTCACAATTACACTATCGTTACAAATGAAAGTTTAAATCCTGAAATTAAAAAGAAAATACCAATTCCTAATGTTTGTATTCATTATAATATTCAATATGTTAACATTTTTGATATGCTCAGGAAACTGAAATTCAGGATATAGGGCGGTAAAACATCTTTAAGTTCATACTCGAGAATTAAATAAAACTTTCTATTCTTCCGTAAAAACATTCCTACTACTCACGGGATATTTAATTTCTTAATATCGGTGATAGTTGCGCCTGCATATTTCTTGATAATCTCTTCTAATTTTTCTGTTGGGATAATGTCTATCTGATAAGGAGGGTTAAAGGCAGTTCCTTTTCCTTCTGTGTTTCCTGTTACAGATACAAATTTGTTGTTGGAGGCACTCACCGCGGTAAATGTTTTTTGGGATAAGTTAATAGACTCCTTGACATTTATAAACAAATTATATTCGATTCTCAAGTCTGCTTCCATACCTGCCAGAATACAGTAATCATTCCCTGCACTTGTGTAAAGGTTGTTTACTACATGCACCTGTCCAAAACGAACCCGGGGCATACGCGATTCTACTCCCTCTGCCCACCAGTTATACACCATGGTAACTTTCAATTTCCCTCTGTCGGATACTTTTTCATCCGAATTACCGATAAGCGTTGACAATTTATGATTTGTCGAAGCAGAAGTGTAATGGAATTTACACCATGAGACGGTAATGTAGTTGGAGCCATTAACAATATCAACATTCCCGTCCTGCCCATCGTATATATCCAGATGATCTAACCAGACATTTGTTGAATTGTCAATGGTAATGCAGTCCGGACCATTTACATCTACAGCACCCGGACCCTCAATGGTTAAATTTCGAATAATAATGTTTTTTGCATCTCTAATGTAAAGGCTACCTTTCAAAAGTGCTTTTTCCAAACCAATAATAGTCTTGTTCGAGTTCACATGTATCTTTGTGGAAAGGCCTACTCCTATGGTTCCACTTAAAAGTATTGTTTTCGGTTCTTCCGAAGACACCAACCTCTGAAATTCTTCTATCGTTGTAACTGTAATAGCTTGGGTTTTTCCTCCGCCGGTTACGCCCCCATTTTCCGAAGCCCATCCCGGTGCCGTAAGTAGATAAATCAAGTTATCATACGACTGGCACTGCAAATGACAAATAATTCCAAAGAAGAATATGGGCAAGAGAGTTTTTATATCCATCTTCATACCTCACTCAAAGTAAGCAATACTTGAAAAGGAAACAATACCGCCAATAGGGTCCGGGGCTTGTCCATAATGTAAAAATTCGGCACGGCGAGCCTTTCCCTTTATAACTTTCAGCATAGAATACATGGAATGCAAACCACATACCCTACGACTGTTTTTATCCTTCATAACAGAATGAAAAAATGTGTCCGGTTCCATAGTTAATACCGTTTTTATGTCTTCATCATCGCGTTTCTTTATCTGATTTCGGACATCTTCGGTAATATCAAACGGATCCCCAAATCGTTTCCCAACATGTGCCCAGTCGGAAGCAGACAAAACCAATACTCGCTCACCACTTTCTTCTATATATCGGACACAGGCTTGCAGGAATTGTTGCACTTCCGGGACATCCTCAGGCAACCTTTCTCCATCTTCTGGAATAGAAGCACATAACACCGGGACTATCTGAATGTCTGTGCCAAATAGATAATTTAACATCAATACCTGAAACTCAATGGAATGTTCCATGCGATGCATAATCTCAGACTTGAAGGGGTCGAATTGTAAATTTTGGGCTAAATAATCAACACATTCCTGATGCGTCTTTATCGTTCCCAACGGTGTGCTGTAATGTTTTCTTGTCAGAATATAGGGCGTTTCTCCGCCCTGATGACTCACCCCAAAAATAATAACCGTATCGGGTTTTTTGCATTGATAAAGCCGATAGTAGGCATGGGCATAACCCAAAGCACCCCGCTGGAAATCAATATGCGGAACAATTAAGCCAACCATGCTCTCCTCAGAGGACTGTTGTTCATCCGGTAGAGGTCCCGGTCCCCCTGTTCGCGTAAAAATCCCGGATAAAAAAGCACCCAACTCATGTTTTGCGGAGGAATAAGACTGACCTGCATGATAAGGGAGACGAACAACTTGCTGTAAAAAAACCTGCTCGGTTTTACTTTTAATCTCCTCAAATCGTTCATTAAGCAGGAACCCATGCTCATCAAGGAATTCAACAATTCGTTCTATCTGTTCACGAGGTATCAAAGCCCCTTGAAATTCACGCGCAAACTCCAATTGAATATCCCGCAAGGTATGATTTCCATCCAGACATGCGGCGATAAAAAATGCCGCAGGTGAAAGTGTAATTTCAGTGTTTACATATCCTAACGGGTCATGAAGACAAATTAAGGTTTGTCCTTGATGATGAATAGGAAACGCCTCTATATTTCTTAAAGGAGGGTACGGTTGGTGCTCATCAATATTCATACATTATCCTAAAGAAATAATTTTAACAGACCTATCCTCATTATAAAACAAATTATAGCCCGTATGCCCGTAATTTATATATAAGGGTGCGTCTACTAATCCCCAAAATCTCTGCAGCACGCGTGCGATTTCCCCCCGCTTCTTTTAAGGCATTCAGAATAGCCTCCCGTTCCAACTCATCCAATCGCAAAGTAGAAGGGCTTTGAGGTTCGTCCGAAGCCGAGTAATTTTGAATAACCTCCGGGAGGTCTTCCGGCATAATCATTGGACCATTCGCAAGAATAGCGGAACGCTCCATAGCATTTCTTAATTCGCGAACATTCCCGAACCACGGATAACGGAGGAGTAATCTCTGCACCGATGGTGATAAAGTCTTGTTATAGGGTTTCAAAAATAATTCCGCCAGAGGGAGTATATCATCTATCCGTTCGCGTAAAGGAGGAACATGTATGGTAATCACATGAAGGCGATAGAACAAATCCTGACGGAATTTCCCCTCCTGTACCTCAATTTCTAAATTTCGGTTGGTTGCGGAAATAATACGCAAATCCACATCTATATCCTTCGTTCCACCAATCCTTCGGAACGGTGCCCCTTCCAGAACACGCAATAGTTTCGGTTGAACCGATAACGGCAATTCTCCCACCTCATCTAAAAAAAGCGTGCCACCATGGGCTTCTTCCAATTGCCCTTTTTGTTGTGTTATAGCCCCCGTAAAAGAACCCGGTTCGTGACCGAACAAGATACTCTCCGCAAGTGTTTCCGGCAGATGTGTGCAATCCACAACGACAAGAGGTTTTGTTTTCCGTTCGCTGAATTGATGAATAAGTCTTGCTATCCATTCCTTCCCCACACCACTCTCCCCAGTAATAAGCACTATAGCATTTGTAGGAGCCACACGAAGACAGTCCTGAACCACTTTTTTCATAGAATCGCTATAACAGATGAAGTCTTTCGGCAATTCACTATCTTCTATATTTTCCGACAGATGTATCCCTAACTGTTCCTGTATGACCTCAACTAACTCATCCAAATCCACAGGTTTCTCAAGGTAATCCGCAGCACCCTGCTTAATTGCCTGCACAGCATCGCGGACATCAATAAAAGCCGTTAGCAGAATAACAGGAATTTGCGGAAACTGAGTCTTTATCTCCGGCACTTTTTCTACACCATTTGCATCCGGTAGACGGACATCCAGAAGAACGAGATTCGCATGTTCCAAAAGCGGTTTAGCATCTTTAAAATTACCAACAGCAAAAACGGAGAAACCTGCCCGCATTAAATATCGAGAGAGCAAATCCCTTTGAGCATTATCATCATCAACAATCAGAATTACTTTTTCTGCATTTTCTTTTTTCATGGGAATAATAAGAGATGATTCACCTTTATATTTTATTCATCATACTACAAATACCCCTCATCTGTTAAGTTGGCGTATATTTGAAATAGTCACCCTTGTCCCTTCCCCTTCTTGAGATTGGATAGAAAATTTCCAACCGTGTAATAAAACAATTTCATTTACGATACTCAATCCAAGACCTGTCCCCCCTTTCCGTTTAGAGTAATACGGCTTTACTACATGAGGCAAATCTTCTGCTGAAATACCGACACCTGTATCTATAATATGAAGGAATATAGAATCTCCCGTCGGCTCAATATGAAGAATAATTTTGTCCCCTGCGGAACACGCTTGCACGGCATTCAGAAGAAGATTTAACAAAGCACGACGAAGATATTCGGGATCCGCCTCTACTGTCACATCCGTTCCTTCCACCTCAATTTTAATCCCCTTATTTTTTACATCCGTATCTACCAGATTTAATAACTGTTCAATGAGAGGTTGTAAAGGAATAGCCTTCCGTTCAGGAGCATGCGGATGTGTCAGTTCTAAAAAGTTATTTATCTGACGAACAGAACGGTCTGTCTCATCAATTATCTTACCGGCATACTTGTACGCGTCTGAACTCAATTCCACTTCCTCCTGTATTGCCTGAGCAAGTCCTCGAACAATACCTAATGGATTTTTTGTCTCGTGTGCCAGACCTGCTCCTATCTGGGCTAAATGTTCATTATACCTTGCTTTTTCTCGGGCTAATCTAAGGTCATAAGCATACGCTTCCTTTCGTTGATACAAATCCAGTACGACAAATCCTAATATGCTTATACCGATACTTAACAGGGCAAAAATCCCATATCGAATAAAGGTTAAAATATTCATCCCCTGCAATTCCTGAGTATCCAGACAAACCACCAGAGAAAAAGGACCTGTTCCCCATTGACTCCAGGGAACCATGCTCTCATTAGCACATGTCGGGTCAGGGCATACTGCCATTCCATATCGGTGTTGCTTACCTTTTTGAAGTTCTTCCATAGAGATTGTTTGCGATAAAAAAACACATTCCTTGTCCCAATAAATACGATTCCCTTTCACAATCTCATTTATATGAGATACGGAAGTTTCACCTGCACTGACAATTATTTTACCTTCATGATTTAATAACGCTACATATAAAATACCCGGCGTTAACGAGGCACTATTTATTATCTCTACAACCCGTTGAGCACGATAACAGCCCATCCGCGTTTGGAGGGATAAAGAGGAAGAAAGGATGTGTATCAATGTTTGACCCCGTTCAATAAAAACCTGCTGATTATGTTGTCGCTCCCGTAAAAAAGAAATTAACAGAATAAAAATTATTACTCCAATAATAATTGCTGTAAAAACGAAAACTAATTTTCTATTCTGCCAAATCATATATTGTTCTTAAAGTTTCATCATTTCTATATTATAAAATGAAGGCTTGCTCTTTTCATCAAAGAGCAAGCCGACAAGTTTTCACTGTTCCTTACTTACTTGCAGGGCAACACCTTCTATTGCATTTCCCCCTGCCATTACCACAAGGGGCATTAGGGTTCGGACAATTATCACATCTGCCATCATTGTTAGCATCTACAAAGTTGCCACAGCATCTTCCTGTACCACTTTTGCAGGACGCCGGACATGGACAACTATCACATCTGCCATCATTGTTGGCATCTTTGAAGTTGTCGCAAACACCATCACCATTCTTATCCACATAGCAATTGGCTTTGCAACAACCTCTTTGACCACCCTGTCCATTCCCTTGTGCCATAGCGATACTACTCAGCACCAGAACGGCTGCAAGTAAACTTAGCGTAAATACGAATCTCTGTTTCATATTCTTTCTCCTTCTTATTAAGGTTTGTTTAGTTTCTTACAATATATTAGCAATCCTCATGCCAGTATATTATAAACGACTTACAGCAAATCTCTATGCAAAACCTGCACCTTTCACAAAAAACTCTGCAATTTTTGCATAGCCTGTATAGCATAGAAAATAGGGCTAACTGAAAAACGGTAACACATAGGTAAGACATGAGCATTATATTATTTAGCTATCTATGCTTCGGCACGCTCAGCGACCATGCTTCGGCAGGCTCAGCAACCACGCTTCGACACGCTCAGCAACCGTGCTTATCCCCGAATGGGTGAGCCTGTCTTCGGTGGGTGAGACTGTCGAACCCCCGTATAGAAATATAAATTTGCCACATTAAAATCCGTTTCTCATTCGTGGCAACCTTGCCAGGCGGGCTTTTTTTTAACCCCGCCTGCACGGCAGTGCCCCCTGATAAAAAAAATGTCTTGTAGGGGCGGCCTTGCCAGGCAGGCAACCTTGCCAGGTAGGCGGGTTCATGGGACGGATGGGACTTTGAGGCATTCGCATTAATTTTGGATTAAAGAATTTATCGTTAAGACCCTATCAATATCGAAAATTCTCATTATAAAATTGACATGCAATCAATGTAGCGTTAGGGCGAAACATGTTTCGCCCCTACATTTTTAAATCCATGCCCTTACCGTAAATAAATCATCCTCCTCTGTGTCCTTTGTGTATTCTTCCCTCCGTGTCCTCTGTGGTTAATTTCTTTTCACGACAAATCATTACCCTTCCCGTAGCTGAAGCGTCCCCGCTTCGGGGATTTAATTTCACACCCTCATAAAAATAAAATATCTTGTAGGGGCGGACTTGCCAGGCGGGCAACCTTGCCAGGTAGGCGGGTTTTAAATCGTCTAAATCCCGCCCGCACGGCAGTGCCCTGTGATGAAAAAAATGTATTGTAGGGGCGATTGGCAATCGCCCTCCTTGCCTTGCCAGGCAGGCGGTTTTTTTTGGGGGATTTATGAGACGGATGGGACGAATAAGACATTAATGTGGCAAAGACATTCTTGTCTGTGTTTTCTTCTGTCCTTGCCCATTCAGTAAATAAAACCTCCTCCGTGACCTCTGTGTAAAATTCCCTTCGTGTCCTCTGTGGTTAATTCTCTTAACAAAATATCATCACTCTTCCCCGTAGCTGAAGCGTCCTCGCTTCTGGTATTTTTAAGTAGTTAAATCTTTTTTACCACAGAGATCACAAAGACCTTGCACAAATTTGACAAAACAGAAAAAGCCCGAAGCCGGGAGGCTTCAGCTACGGTTATTTTCCTCTATAATTTAGCACACTTCTATGATAACAACTCTTTATATAACCACGAATGATACAAATCAACACAATGAAAACGAACAAAAAATTTTTCCCTCATTCCTGCATTCATAGCATATAAATTCTGCAAATCCTAATGAATTGTTTTTATGTAGAGGCGATAAATCTTTCGCCTCCACATTTTTAATTCCATGCCCTTACTGTAAATAAATCCTCCTTTGTGTCCTCTGTTGTACATTTTTCTTACCATGAATGGCATAAATAAACGCAAATAAAAACGGAGAGGAGAAAATTCGTTGTGCATTCATGACAGCCTTGCTAGACAGGCGAATTTTTATTTCGTTTTGGCTATCTCTGCATGACAAAAAAAGAGATAGAACTTATTTATGTAGGCGAAAGATATTTTGTCTCTTTCGGTTTGAAGGGAAAAAAGAATAATCTAGTGACTGATGTTAATACAAGGTATACCAAGAAGTATTGGTATAGAATGAAAAATATGGGAATGTGAGCGATGTATGGTAAAGAGGCTAAAAGAAGTAAAAGGGAATAAAAAATAATGAAACAACAATTAATCGTCTAATATAGCGAGGAGATTTCTTCTCCTCTTAGACGATTTTTTCTCTTCATCAGAGGTATAATAATTTTATAACTTAATATAAAACTTAAATCCACCGTTATATAGAGGTTTCAATTATAAACTAACATTTAATATGAAAGGAAGCTCCACTATGTGTAGATTGTTTGGGTTAGTAGCGAATAAAGAAGTAGATGTGTGTTTTTCGATGCATGAATCAAATAATAGTTTTGAAGATATGGGACAGAGAAACCCTGATGGTTGGGGTATTGGCTGGTATGATAAATCTGGTCCACATATAGAAAAATATGCTGAAGATGCATCTGACTCAGAAAGGTTTAGGAGTATTTCAAAGGAAGTTAAAAGTAAAATCTTCATTGCTCATGTCAGAAAGGCGTCGTGTGGAAATATTTCAGATGAGAATTCTCATCCCTTCCAATATGATAAATGGATATTCGCACATAATGGAACTGTAGTTAGAGACAAAATTATGTCAAGACTAATCTCCCCATACAACAAAAACTTTACCAGTCAGCCAATAGATTCCGAGGTATATTTCAGATTCATTTTACAGTGTATAGATAAGGAAGGAAATGATGTGGAGAGAGGTATAAGAAAGGCGGTGCAGGAGATAATAGATAACGGCATTGTTTCAAGTGGAGCAAACTTCATATTATCAGATGGCAAAAACTTGTATGGTTTCAGATATGGCAATTCTCAGAATTACTCTCTATATTACTTAGAGAGGAACCCGGGAAAAGTGTTCCAATCACAATCGGGTGAAACTAAAGCCCTGATAGATGTGAAAAAGTTAGCAGATGAAAAAGCAGTTATTATCGCCTCTGAAAAGATGACATCTGATGAGGACTGGGAACCCTTAAAAAATGGTGAACTACTAATCATTACCGAGAACCTCAAAATCAGTAAAAAGAATATAGTTCTAATAGATAAAATTCTCAAAGCCTTTATGAAAGCAAAATGGCCAAAGAATATAGACGACTTAATAAAAGGAAACATGAGTGTAGAAAATTTATTCAATAGAGATTATTTAACAAAATATTTGAAAATACTTTTCTCTTCTAGTAATCCTAAAATCTGGAAAAAAGGAATAACTATTGATAATAAAACTCTAAAGAAAAAACTGGATGAAAAAAATAGTTCTATACTTCTTTTTGGCTACAACGGAGGACCTGATGATGCTTACTGTGAATTATGCATTGAAGAATCTCTGATTGATTTTTTGGTTGAGTGCAAAGTCATAAAAAATGACAGTAGTGGTAACAGTGGGAGATTTAATATACAAAATAGTTTAAGCCAATCTGTTGGTTACCTTTCTAATTACACGGTAGACTTTCTGGTTCTTCTTATTTTCGATACTTGTGAAAGTAGTGAAAAAATAAAAAAAGAAATTAACAAGGATTGGGATATAACTACTCCAGAATGTCGGTTTATTCATACGATAACTAATGAGTATGGAAATCTGTGTGTGGTGAGGATAAGAGAAAAAAAGACTCTGAGCAACAGTCAAAATAATACATCTGAGAATTCCAATGAACAGAAATCTGAAATGCTGAATAATTCGGAGTCTAATGCTCAGAATAATGTGAATAACAACCTACCTCAAAATGGAGAAACACAATTAAAACTTGTGCCATCCATAGTAGAAATTTTTTATCATAATGCCTATTTTTATCGAGAAAATAATGGTGAATGCTAAGTAAATATAGTAAGTTTTGATATTAAAGCCTTTGGTAACATATGATATTTCCTTTTAGAACTCTTTTTTGCCCAATTGTCTTATCTCTATTACAGTCGCTTATTGTTTATCATTAGTGATAGAATAAGGGATTATAAAGATGAGAAATGACTATGAAAAATCGAAATATCTTTTTGTATAAAGTCTTTATTCTATGTTTCATACTCTCTGTATTATTTCTGTATCCTTTTCATGCGGTGGCATTAAAAGCGGGGGCGGTTAAAGCGGAAATTACACCGGATTTAGGTGTGCCTTTGAATGGTTATGGAGCGAGATTAGGCAAAGGAGCGAGGGCAGTTCACGACCCTTTATGGGCTCATGTCCTTTATCTCGCTGATGATGAAACCGAATTATTTCTTATCAGTTTGGATTTGTGTGCTGTTGACCGTGAATTGAGAGAAAAAGTTATTGCGATGGCACCTGAGAATTTTCCGCCTCAAAATATTATCATGACAGCAACGCATACTCATAATGGTTTCGGGGGAATGTGTAAAAGTTATCCTATCCGTTTTGTTTCCGGCAGGTATATCCCTGAACTTGTAGAACGCACCGCACGGATTATCAGTCAGGCTCTTCGCGATGCAAAGGGGAAAGCACAAAATGCTGTGTTGGGTTATGGCAGTATTCAGCAAAACGATTTAACCTGTAATCGTCGTTATCCTGGGGGTCCGATGGACCCACAAATCGGTTTTATTGTGATTGAGGATGCAAACGGGAATGAGATTGCGATTATCGCTAATATGGCAGGGCATCCCACATCTATAGGGGATGAAGATTTTTATTCCTTTTCATCTGATTATCCGGGATACTATTATCTTGAAATAGAAGCACTGGCTTCACCGGGTTGTGTCCCGTTTTTTCTAAACGGTGCCGAAGGAAATCAAACCATTCAATCCCCCGAACAAAGCTCCGGCTGGGCTCGAACTGAAAAAGTAGGGAGACTTTTAGCACAGCGTGTTTATGAAGCACAGAAGAATGTAACCCTGTCCGATGCAAAATTACAATTGACAGCACAAGAAATACTTTTGCCAATGAGTATTGCGACCTTTTTCCCGGAAAAGGTGCTGTTCCATTCGCTACATGTAAACGGATTGGCTATTTCTTTTTTCCCGGGGGAATTATGTGTGGAATTTGCCCTCCGACTTCGCGAGTATGCGTTAGGGGCAGGATATAAGACCCATTTTACGGTAGGTCTGGCTAATGATTATCTCGTGTATTTTGTCCCCAAACATCTTCTTTTTGATAAAACTTATGAGGCAGGGGCTCATTTCTTCGGACCTCAAGCTGAGAAATGGGTATTGAATACCTGTTTGTCTCTATTAGGGATAGAAAAGCCCGAATTACAAAATCCAACGGTTGATTTTCCTCAAATAGACAAGACAAATCAAGATATTTCTATTGTAAACCTATCAGGAACTTCTTACGAAAGAGGGTATGCACGAGGAAAATTTTCAAAGGAACAAATTCAGAAGCGATTTGAAGAGTTAATACAAAAACCTGTGCTGGAAGGACGATACCTGCCCGAAAAAGGTTTCTTTTCTTCTATCCCATCATACTGGATAAATATGAGTTCTTTAATTTTGCCCGCTATGGCAATTAGTATTCGTCCATGGGCAAAGAAAATACATCCAGAGATAATTGATGAACTCATAGGCATTTCGGATGGCGCAGAAATGCCTTTTGACAAAATCTGGCTACTACAAAATGCTATCAATTTACAGAATGCTCAATCATATAATCCGTTATTTGATACACCTCTATGTACTGCCATTGCTATTTTCGGGGAACGGGCAGGGGCAAAGGATGTCCTTGTTGCGCATACAGTTGACTGGGCAATCAATGAATTACCGGTTATATTTCGACATCAACCTGCCAACGGAATAAATTTCATTGAAATTGGTTTCCCGTGGTTTGATGGGACAATATCTGGAATGAATAAAGACGGTATTGTATTATCTATAACACGTGATGCCTCTATAAAAACAAACCTGTCGGAGGACACACTGGGTCCGGAGTTTACTGTGAAGCATATCTTGTCTACATGCAGCACCCTTGAATCGGCAGTGGAAGAAGTGTCTAAAATAACTATCCAGCATACATATCACATTCTCCTGGCAGGCAAGAATAATAAAGGGAAATGGACTACACTCCTATTACCAGCACCGAAACCGGAGGATACTCTTGCTCAGAACCTCTATAAACAGGGCGTCTTATTAGGTTGTGGTTCAATTGCAAATGCAACGGAAACTACGGTAAAAAGATACTCAAAACTATTAAAAAAATTGGAAGATGAACGAATTATCAGTACGGAAGAACTCAAAACGATTATGACATCCTTTGATAATCAGGATACTTCTCCTGCTCAAATATGGAACGAAAATAGCCGTTTGAGCGTAATCTTTGAACCGACAGAAAATAAAATCTGGCTATCTGTCAGGAATAACGACGGAAATCCTTCGGAATTTATACCTATAGAATCAGGGAATTGATATTTTTTATGAGCGAAACCATGCGTGTATATAGTGGATTTGGGACGCGAAAGCGAAGACACAAAAGTGGTTTCTTGATGTTTTTATTTAAGTTATTTCTTCTAATTATTCTCCTTTTCTTCATCTGGTTCACATGGTCAACAAGGGATATATATCCTGTTGAACGATTTATTCCTGCGGCACCTGCCTTTCAAGTTTTCAGTCCACAACTTATGCAAAATTACCAAACTCTTATCGAATCTCCTCTCTGGGAATTGGCAGAACCTTCTTCGGCGGTTCTTGAAGTAAAAAAAATGTTATCTGACCAACAACGAGTGCCTTTATGGATAATAAAGCATCTTATCTATGACTTTTTCTATTTCTCTGTAAACGATCTGAAAACATTTGAAGATGCCCTATTAATCGTTCGCCTATCACGCATTGGTTGCGTTATTGAGAATCTATATTCCTGGACGCAACCTATAGAAATAGATTGGGCAGGTGGATTAAACTTACGGTATCTACCGGAACAAAAATTGTATTATGCCCGTAAAGGAAGGATATTACTCCTATCACCCAATCGTGAAACATTGGTTCAATCCATCACACAAAAGGGAAATGCGAAAACGGAAACAGTCCTTGCGGCTGAACTTATGAGAAATCAGGAAAAACATTTAGCATGGGGAACTTTTACACCGCAACAGGAGGATTTTCAAGGGCTATTCTCTCAAATCCATTTCTATCTCACCTTGATGCAAAACCAATTAGCACTTAAATGTGAAACAAAAATAACCCCGGATATGGAAACTCCATGGACAGTTTTACTTACAGAGGTCGTATCATCTCCCTTACAGGAACCGGCGGATGCACTTTTTTCCTGTTCTCTCAACACGGGTGTCCCGATCAAAACATGGTTCCGTGCCTTTGAAACTATACCGAAAGCCAGCATTGTCCTGCCTTCTGACAACCCAACAGAAATTCCCTTTATGGAGTGGATAAAATCCTTTTCGCCTTTTGTTAACAATGAATTTCACATTGCATTGGATTCTTTCTATACAGACGAAATTATTCCTTTTATACCTAAGTATTGTGTGATTGCAAAAACAAACCCCAATATGTGTGAAAACATCGTTCAGGCAATTATGGACCCTACTATTATTATACTCGGAGAAAAAAATAAGGCTCTGCCTGCTTCCAATTCCAATGAATATATTATCCCTCTTATCGGTAGTTCTCAAACAGATTTGCGTATTCAATGTGCAGAGGGTTCATTACTATTTGCTAATAACAAAGAATTACAAAATCAAGTAATAGAACATATAAAAAATAAACCTGCTCCAAATGAAGGTAATTACTCACTGATATTGCATATAAGACCTGAAAAACTTATTACAGAAATTGATAACGCAATTACAGTCTTTACAGAATCAAATGTGTTGCAATTTCATGACCCGAAAAAAATTAATGATTTATTCAATAAAATTAAGTTATTCAAAGAAATCAAAATTAAAGTAAGTCTCAACAAAGGGCAATTAAAAATTGCAGGCATAGCAGAATTCAACAATAAAATCATAAAAACAACCCAATAATAAAAATATCATAATATACTGTTTATCAATAACTTAAAGAGATAAAACACAATCATTCAAAAAATATGGTAAAATATTTAAAAATTATTTACAAAATATGTTGAAATTAACATTGAAATTTGATAAATTATATTCATGTTTTTATAATGTTATTTTTTATTAAGGAGTAAGGATTTTATGGATAGTGAATGTTGCTACGGTAAAGCATTCTTATCCGTAGGTTGTAACCGTGAACTGTTCTTAAGTAATCTTCGCCAGCATGTTAATTTTCCCCTCGATAACTACATAATTGATGAAATGATACGGTGTCTGTGTGAATTCTCACCGAATCACATCAAAGTCCTGCACAAAAATATCCTGCAGAAGTTAGAAATAGAAAAGCATATCTGGATTGAATCCGAGAAGCAAGGTAGAAATGTTAGAACCGAAGCCACATACGATTGGATAATCCGATACGCCCATGTATTTAACTCCTGGTATGAAATGGAATATGGGAGCAAGTTCCAAAGCAACCTATACGATAAATCATATTCAGATATGCAATTTGCAAAATAATCAAATTCTCCGACGACCTACAAAAGAATCTGTTTTTTTTCGGGAACCGTTTCGGTATTGGCAAAGAACTTATCCGATAACTGACCAATCCCTTCTAAAGAATTCATTTTTTTTCGATATGATTTTGCATAACAAATTATCCACCCAATACCGACCGGTAGTTAGATACTCCGGGGAAATACAAACTCCTCTCACCCTGCTTTTAAAACAGGTATACCACTAAGGTATACCACTTAAAAAAGATTAAATTTAGATGAACAACTATGGTACATAGGTAAGACATAGTTTTAAACTATGAAGAACACCAAAAATAGGAATGAACAAAGAGAGGGAATATCTCACAACTTGACATACGCTACTTTTCCTCTTCGTAGAATAGATTTAAATTAGTAAAAAATCATAACCACGAATTCCACGAATAGACATAAATAAAAACGAATGAAAAAAAACATCATGCATTATTTTGTTCAATGTAGCTGAAGCGTCCCCGCTTCGGGTATTTTTAAGTGGATAAATCTCTCAGCCACAAAGGATGCAAAGACTTTGCACAGAGTTCACAAAGGAGGGGCGAAACCTGTTTCGTCTCCACCTTCTCTGTGTCCTTTGTATAAAGTTTCCTTTATGGTTTATTTTTTTACCCCAAGAACCTTGCAACGAAGTAAGACACGGCATGCCGTTCCCCTACGCTTGAGAAAAAAATATAAATCTGTTACCTATGTCCTATCGTTAATCAAACAATGATAGATATAATTTGCCTGTGTATGTGGTTTTATTCTGTTTTAAAGATTGTTTGTTGGCTCTGTAGGAGGCATAGATTCTCTTGATTGCGGTATAGAGTAAAACGCTACAGCAAGTAATACCCAACCGACATACATTGCCAGTGCACCCAGCCCGAATAATATAATAGCCACAGTACCCCAAAAAACAAAATTCCCTGCTAAGTTAAAAAGATTCACACAGGTATACTGCCCCAAAAGGTCTATACTCTGTTTGTAAAAATAAGCACTAATTACCATTACAACATAGAAAATTATTATTGCAAAAAATATCCCAATTCCGAACATAACCATACCTGCATCCTCGCTTCCTGAGGACTCCGATAGCAATATCGCTGGAATAAGAGAGCCTAAACCCAAAATAAGAGCAATGGCTATCCCCACAAAACTCATTACCCAGCCGATAAGAAATTTGTTAAAAATATTTTTATCATTATAAATTTTGGAAAAATTGTACAAGGAAATAAGTAGCATAATAATTCCTGCTATACTCAGTAGAAACCCAATGTATGGGATAGGCGTTAATAACATAAACACGGTTCCCAATAAACCCAAATTTTTTTCTTTTCCATCGTTGTTCATAATTCATGTCCTTTTTTAATTAATGTTATATGTCATAGTTATATGTCATACATAACAGTATATATAAATCTATAAAAAAAACAAAAAAATAAAACCGAATTTATATTGATTTCATGTTTTCAATATAATATAAAAAATATAGATAGATATAAGGAGTTATGTTTTGGAAGTTAAAGTATATGAGATCACACCTTTTTTAGTAAACACTTATATTTTGATTGATAATGGGGAAGCCATTGTTATTGACCCCGGTGAGGATAATTTACAACTAATTAGGGATTTGGGAAAATTAAAAGTAAAAGCAGTTATAAATACTCATTGCCATATTGACCATTGTGGGGGTAATGGCGGCGTTTGTAAAGCGACATCGGCACCTTTATTAATGCACCCGGAAAGTGAGGTTGTACTTCAAACATTGGGTCAGCAGGCACTTCTATTCGGAGTCCCTTTCCAGGCATCTCCTCCGCCGGATGGCTATTTGCAGGAAGGGGATGAAATACAAGTAGGCAACTTAACATTGAAGGTGTTATACACCCCGGGACATGCCCCGGGACATATCTCCCTTGCAGGAGATGGCTTTGTCTTTGTTGGCGATGTCCTTTTCCAGGGTTCGATTGGTAGAACCGACTTACCCGGTGGAGATTTTCAAACTTTAATATCGTCTATAAAGGAAAAATTATTCCTTTTGCCAGATGATACTGTTGTTTACTCGGGTCATGGACCTGCAACCACTATAGGAGAGGAACGAAAATACAATCCTTTCGTAGGTGAATATTAAGGAATTATTCATGACATCTCTCTTTATGCTATGCATATTAGCGGTTTCCTCCGCGGTGCCTTTCGAAGTAACAATTACTCCCGACCAGGTCTTGCCGATAACCTATACAAACGAACCTCTTATAGTAAGTGTTTCAGGTCCACCAAATACCCCCTTCGATATGCTCATTACAATTGCAAAACCTGATGGTGAAACCCTCACTCAATTACAACCCAACAAGCCATCTACTTATCTGAACGGGAAATATTGGGTAACGGTGCCTGACCTACCTGCTAACCGTGGATATTTTATTTCAAATATATCTATCAGATATAAAAATGAGACGCATAATTGGGAAATCCCTTTCTGTAGAATAGATAGAAATACGGATAAGGCAATCGCCCCTCCTTTTGTTCTACACAATCCCGACGGAGCCGGGTTATATCTTGCACAAATGCAAGGAATTAAAGAGGTGGCTTTTGATAGCAACACATCCAACCTTCTTGAACAGGTAAAAAAAGCGGTTTCTTTCGGATACCGAGTTACAATTGTTTTCGATGTAGACAAGAATGCTTCTCCTACAGATATTTTTGAAGATTTAAATAACAAAATAGGTGGTTTGGTTAGTGTTTGGGAAATTGCAGGCAATTATACACCGGAACAACTCCGAAATTTCTTTGAACGGGTCAGAAAAACCAAAGGTATTGCTACCTTCCGCATCTCGATTTCCAATATCGAAACCTTGCCTATGCTTCTTTATTCCGTTCCGGAGGGGATAGTTAATGAGATTTCTTGGTGTGGGCATTCTTTTACCATGGAAGATTTAAAACAATTAAAAGATACGATCATTTTACACAGAGGGGAAGGGACACCTTTTTCTTTGCGTTTCGATACAGAAAATATTTCTTCTAATCCCATAGAACTGATACAACAAATATGGATTGCCAAATATGCCGGCGTTCGGACAATAACACTTCCCTATTCCGCATTGGTGAAGGATGGAAATATCTCACAACTATTTTCCTTTCTATGCGGAACTACGCGTGTATGGGCGGAGGGTATCGAACCTTTAGGCTGGTATAGCCGTTCCGAAACAACAAACGCTTTCGTTTTCCATGCTTTTTCCCAATGGATTATGATTTTCTGGGGAACGGGACCTCTGAATATAACAGGAGAAGGGCTTGCTACAACACAATTTTTTGATAGTTATGGTAACCCTTCCACACTTCCACAAGTAAACGAGAACTCGCTGATTTTAGATGGAAAACCTTCTCCGCAGTATCTAATAGGTAATGCTTACGAAGTGCTTTACACCACCGCGGTTAATGAATTAAAATCCATAGCGGAGGAAATGAACATCACGGAATTTTCCTCCCTGCGAAACCCCGTAATTTCTGAGGCATTAAAATCAATAACACAAGACCCTAAAAACAATCAAAACCGTGTGCATGTATTAAACCTATTTCGGGAATTACCTCGTATCGAAGAACAAAAATCAGATACCTACGAGGCACAGGCTCAGAAAAGACTTTTTATAGCGAAACTCTCCGACTTCTTACGATGTGTTTGCATTACAGAACAATATCGGGGTGAACCTTTCCGCGAGCCCCTGCTGGATATTATCGCTCGTAGTGAAGAACGACTTACAGAATATCTGACAGGCTCCTCTTCCTCTTCTGAAAAAGATTACCGTGCCAACTGGATATTAGAAGAAGTCCACCAACTCATTGACCGTGCAGGAAAAATAACTTCTAACGGCAAAAGAATTGAAGCGGTAGGTTTAGCCTATTTAGCAGAAAGCCGAGCCCAATCCTTAGAATTTTTACGGCAAAACCCAATAGCAAAAGAAGTAAACAAAACTACGGCACCAGCAACAACAGTGATAGCCAAAAAGGAAGAAAAGGCAACTTTAACGCCGCCTCCTCCACCAACCCCAGAGAAACCAGCAAAACAAGAAACACCCAAAGTCCCAGCAGAAAAAGAAACCCCACCCAAAACTACCGGACCTCTGGAGCATACTGTAAAGAAAGGAGAAACAATATCTTCTATATGCAAACTTTATGGCATTACAGAAGACGAATTTTGCTCATGGAACGGTGTCCGTAAAGGGGCAACATTAAAAGCAGGGAAAGTCTATAAAATTCAGATAAATAGAACACAAAGAGAGGAAGAAACCAAACCCGCTGCCCCATCTACACCTATACCCAAATGGGAAGGAACAGAATATACCGTTATGCCGGGTGATTATCCAGGATTAATTGCTAAAAATTTAGGCGTATCAACCGCAGAATTGCTTAAGGTCAATAACCTGACAGAGAAATCCAAACTAAAAATAGGACAAAAATTAAAAGTGCCCTCTTCCAAACCACAAGAAGTAGAAAAACCGACAGAAACATCTACTCCTAAGAAAGAGGAAACCCCTGAAAAAGCACCTGAAACCCCTCAAACATCTGCTCCTGCTCCTGAAACCGATAAGCCCGTCCAGGAAACATCTTCTCCAGAAGAAGTTCAGACTTACAAACTCAACCCAGGAGATACTCCTGCAATTATAGCCAAAAAATTCGGTATCCCTGTGCAATCATTGATGGAATACAACAACATCAAAGACCCTACAAAACTACGAGTCGGACAGGAATTGAAAATTCCACCTTCAAAATCTGAAAAAACTCAAAAACAATCACCTGAAACCCCGGAACAAAAAGAAAAAACGACCGAAACCAAAACTGTGGAAGAGCAAAAAGCCACAGAACCTATAACCCATATAGTCGCAAAAGGTGATAATCCGTATATCATTAGCAAAAAATACGGAGTTCCATTAGATGCTCTATTAGAAGCCAATCAATTAACACCCCAGTCAACGCTCCACATAGGACAAAAACTCATCATCCCCCCTAAGAAAAAAGAATAAGGAAGAACTATATGACATAGGGTGGCGGATGGGACGAATGGGACTTATGGGACACATGGGACAGATGAGACATTATAGGTATTAATGTAGCACAGACATTCCTGCCTGTGTTTTTTATATCCTCTTCCCTCCTCTGTGAACTTTGTGTAAAATTCCCTCCGTGTCCTCTGTGGTTAATTCTTTTAGAACAAAGTGAACAGAGACTTTACCTTAAATTGTTTCTTTGGATTTAACTGAAATACTATAATTAATATTTACTTTACCAATTTTGGAGAAAGATATGTTTCTTTATTTTATTTTTTTAATGGGAATATTAGGTGCTGATAACGAGCCTTCCCTGCAAGAAGCCATAAAGAGTGATGAGGTTCAAATTCATGAAAAGGAAGAAAACACGGATAATGAGATACCTTCAAAAGAGAAAAAGACAGAAGATGAACTACGATTAAAAATCAGTCAACTGTTTTTAATTACATTACAGGGGACACATGGAACATTACTCGGGGACCGTAATTTTTTGTCTCAATATACACCCGCAGGGGTCGTAATCCCTCAGATTATTGAACCCAAAAGAGCAGAGGAATATATTGCGGGGTTAAGGTTTTCTGTTCGCAATGAAGGGTTGCCATTGTGGTTAGCAGGTGATTTATATGATGTGATTGAACGCGAACGGGGAGCCCCATCTCCTTATATCAACCTGCCACCTTTATTGGCTCTTTCTGCAAATCCGGACGCCACCAATATAGAAAAAATTATCCGCCTATGGAAGAGTTATATTCAGGGTTTAAAATTAAACATGATGTTAGGTCCCCATTTAAGTCTGGCATCCTTACTACCAAAAGCCCATAGTAATCTACAATCTTTGGGTTCTAATGCTCAGACAGCATCTGAAGTGGCTGTTCAAATGTTCGACCTCTGGAATTTACCTAAAATACTTATGGTTCCTATGGACTTTCCCGGGGGTCAAACAAATCGGGAAGGTGTACAGCCAGCCGTATTACTTACACCAGAGCAATACCTGATAGATAATGACATTTTGCCCTATAAACAACTAATTGATAAAGGTTGTCCTATCATTCATGTGGGAACAACTTTAGTCCCAACATTAGACCCGCAGGGCAAACCGGCTTGTATTTCGAGGGCGGTAATACACGATTGGCTCCGTAATAAACTGAATTTCAAGGGTGTTGTTGTAGCCGGACCCTTAGACGCGCCGGAGGTTTTGCAGTTTATGGACCCATCGGAAGCGGCTCTGGAAGCATTAAGAAACGGTGCTGATGTTTTATATTATCGTGGACCATCAAATACTGCTGCGCGTGCTATTGACCGTGTTTATTATGCGGTTCAACATCAGGAAATTTCGGTATCACAGATTGATGAAGCCTATACTCACATCAAAGCACTGAAAGACATTCAGTTCTCTGATAAAAGTACTTCTTCAAAAAAGGAAAAAGAAGTAAAACCTACAGAATTGACGAAAACAGGTGGCGATATTTTTGATGATTCGTATTACATCTTAAAAAACTCAATCACACTGGTGAGAAATAATGGTAATGTTTTGCCATTGACAAAAGGTTCTGTCGCAGGTATAGGTATAACAGGACCCGTAGGTGTTAAAGAATTGGCTGAATCCTTGCAAAAATATCATAAAAATATCGGCTTACAACCGATGCCTTCATCACTTCGGCTGGGTTATTTGCAAACATTCGAGATAGAGCGTGCCGAAAAGAATATAGGAAAAGCCCCGGTGGTAATATGCATTATTGTTTCCTCCTTACGATTAGCGGAACAAGAAGAATTGATTAACCGACTGAAAGAAAAAGGGTCAAAAATAGTAGCCATTGTTTTAGGACACCCTAAGGCGCTTTCCTGTGCCAAAAGAGCAGATGCTATTTTAATTGCCTATGCAGAACCCCCTGCTTATCAGATTGCTATAAAGGCTATTTCGGAAACCCTTGTAGGTTTTCCCGCTTTCCGTTTTCGCTCGATAATGCACGACATATCTCTGAAACCTAATCAACCTTATACATTCTCTTTGAAAGAACTTATTGCTATGCCTCCCGGTAAGTTGCCTCTATCCGTGGGTGAAGATTTTCCCGAAGGAGCCAGTTTAAGTTTTCCGGTGGACACCATGATTAAAAAATGTGAGTGGACAATACAGGGAAAAGATAAATTCAAAGAACCTTCTTTTACATTTACTTTCCCCTCACCAGGCGAATATACTGTTGATTTACAAGTACAGGGACCCGACAAACAAGTTCAGACAAAAACCTATACATTAACAGTAAAATAAATTTCTGACTTTTTTATATAAAAAACATGATTGGCTATTCGTTTATATATTGTTACCGTTTTACAAAGATTTTAATCTCTTTATTTAAATAAGGATTTGTTGTAGAATATATATAACACAACAAAATAGGATTTCGGGTTATGAAAAAGTCTCTTACATTTGTCATTGTTATTTTGTTTATATTTTCAATAGTCAATGCTGCGCAATCGGAAGAAAAAGCAAAGTGTAAGGTTATAGAGGTTTTAGAAGGGGATTCCTTTGTTGCACAAACAACGGGAGACAACTCTCAAACGATGAAAATTCGGATATATGGCGTGGATAGTCCTGAAGAAGGACAGAATTTTTATACCGAAGCAAAACAGTTTCTCAAAGAAAAAATCGGGGACAAGGAAGTAGACATAGAAATCCTGACAACGGATAATTTAGATTATCGCGTGTGTAATGTCCTGACGGAAGACGGAGAAAATATAAGTGAAATTTTAATAAAAGAAGGGTACGCCTGGTGGGATGATGAAAACGCTAAGGATGCCCTAACACTTAAAAAACTTTGTGCAGAGGCTATCCGAGAAAAAAAGGGGTTGTGGGCAGACACTTCTCCACTGTCACCCCGTGATTATCGTAAAAGCAAGGGCTTAACCCAAATTTCCTATAAAACAGAAAAGAAAGTTGAAGAGAAAAAAGAATCGGAGAAAGAAAAGACGGTCTTAAAAGCAAAAGGGAATGAAGTATATACGGGGACTTTCTCTTCTACTGTACCTGTTATTGATGCCTCAAAAATTAATTTTAATGATACAAAGATAGATCCCCAACAACTACTGATGAAACACACACCAACAGTCGCCCGTGATGAAACAGGAAAACCAATTGGGCTTGCCGTTCCTAATATTAACCAAATACCGTATGCAAACGCCTTTGGCTTTCAGGACGGAGATATTATCTCCTCTGTGAACGGCTACCCTATTACAGATTTTTCACAAGCATTGCCGTTGTATGAAAAACTCAAAGGGGTAAAGGAACTCAATGTTCAAATCATACGAGGAGGCAAACCCATAAATATTCCTATACGCCTTCCATAGATGTAACAGGTCCGACGGATTAGATACAGACGCGTTAAAATCCATCAGACAGGCAATTTTTTTTGCAATTTTGCATTTTTTTCTTTATAATTATATACCCGTGGGAAGTCCGCGGGGTCAAAAAATATAATCCATTATTTATTTTCATATTGGGATATTTGTCTATGCAAGAAGAGGAACGGATTACCGAAGGTTTATCGTTTGACGATATATTATTAGAACCTGCTTATTCGGCTGTATTACCCCGTGATACGGATGTAAGCACAAGACTGGCTGGAAATATTAAGTTAAATATTCCTATCATAAGTGCGGCAATGGACACCGTCACGGAGTCCCGTCTCGCTATTGCCATTGCAAGAGAAGGGGGTATCGGCATTATTCATAAAAACTTAACCATTGAGGAACAGGCAACGGAAGTTGACCGTGTAAAAAGGTCTCAATCCGGTGTAATTACCCATCCTTTTACTTTATCACCCGATAAAACACTTGCCGATGCGGAATCCCTGATGTCCCGATACAGAATCTCCGGTGTCCCGATTACAGATGAAAAAGGAATTTTAGTCGGGATACTTACTAACCGCGATTTACGATTTGAAGAAGATTTCACAAAAAAAATATCTGAAATAATGACCCCTAAGGAACGAATTGTAACAGTGCCACCGGGAACTACTTTAGAAGAGGCAAAACGAATTTTACATAAACATCGTATCGAAAAATTACCTGTGGTAGACGACCGTGGAAGGCTTATTGGGTTGCTCACTGTAAAGGATATTATTAAAGCACGGGATTTCCCAAATCGTTGCGTTGATGATATGGGTCGGCTACGGGTCGGCTCTGCAATTGGTGTGGGAGAGGAAGAAATAAAACGAGCCGATGCATTGATCGAAGCCGGTACCGATGTCCTTGTCATTGATTCCGCTCATGGACATTCTGCCCTTGTCATTGAAATGGTTGCAGCCGTTAAAAAGCGACATCCCCATATTCCGATTATCGCCGGTAATGTAGTTACAGGTGAAGGGGCTATGGCACTAATAGATGCCGGCGTAGACGCCGTCAAGGTAGGAGTAGGACCCGGGGCAATATGCACAACCCGTGTAGTTACTGGTGTAGGCGTGCCACAGATAACAGCAGTGTTAAATGTGGTGCGTGTGTGTAAACCGAAAAATATCCCCGTGATTTCCGATGGAGGTGTTAAATACTCCGGCGACATTGCCAAAGCCATCGCCGCAGGTGCAGATACCGTGATGATAGGTAGTTTGTTCGCTGGAACAGAAGAAAGTCCCGGTGAACGGATTCTATATGAAGGACGAACCTATAAGTTGGTTCGAGGTATGGGTTCCATCAAAGCCATGCAAAAGGGTAGCAAAACACGGTATATGCATTTTGATACGGAACCAACCAAACTTGTGCCAGAAGGAATTGAAGGACGTGTTCCTTATCGCGGTGCATTGGCAGATGTAATTCATCAATTGGTGGGTGGTCTTCGTGCCGCAATGGGCTATTGCGGCTGTCCCAATATAAAATCATTACAAGAAAATACAAAATTAGTGCGAATTACATCCGCAGGAATTAAAGAAAGTCATCCGCATGATGTAACTATTACAGAAGATGCCCCCAATTATCAGATACCGAGGTAACCCATTATGGAATACAAAGGACCTGTTATTGTTGTTCTTGACTTTGGCGCTCAATATAGCAAACTCATAGCACGACGCATTCGAGAGGCGGGCGTTTACAGTATTATCCTTCCTTACAATGTACCTCTGGAAAAGATTAATACCCCAAATTTAGCAGGCATTGTATTAAGTGGTGGACCTGCCAGTGTCCATCAACCCCATGCTCCTTTGCCAAAATTGGAAATTTTTGATTTACAGGTTCCTATATTGGGTATTTGTTATGGCGTTCAGATATTCGCTCAACTGCTTGGTGGAAAGGTAGAACCCGCTCACCAAAAAGAATATGGCATCGCCTATCTAAAACACAAAGGAAATTCAGAGTTGCTAAACGGTGTCCATAAAGAAACACCTGTCTGGATGAGCCATGGTGACCAGGTAACCGCAATTCCACCCGGTTTTATCACGATGGGGGCAACGGAAAACTGCCCCTATGCGGTAATTGGCAATCCAGAACGGAGATTTTATGGGGTGCAGTTTCACCCAGAAGTAGTGCATACACCGGAAGGGCAAAAAATCATATCCAACTTCGTCCATACTATCTGCCAGACAGATTCAACATGGACTATGGGCAATTTCATAACGCAAACGATTCAGGAATTGCGTGAAAAAATCAACGGGAAGAAAGTCTTATGTGCCCTTAGCGGAGGTGTTGATTCCAGCGTTACGGCGGTGCTGTTACATCGTGCTATCGGAGATAATCTGCATTGCGTATTTGTAGATAACGGGTTATTGCGTAAAGGTGAGCCCGAGATGGTAGAAAAGGTATTCCGCGATAATTTTCATATAAATCTACATTGTGTTAAGGCACAGGAACGGTTTCTATCCGCCCTTAAAGGAATAACAGACCCAGAACAAAAGCGAAAAATTATCGGCTCGTTATTCATTGAAATATTTGAAGAGGAAGCCAAAAAGTTAGGAGACCTATCTTTTCTTGCTCAGGGGACATTATACCCGGATGTTATCGAATCCGTATCTGCTACGGGAGGTCCTTCTTCTACCATCAAGAGTCATCATAATGTTGGTGGACTTCCTGAAAAGATGAATTTACAATTAATAGAACCGCTCCGTGAATTATTCAAAGATGAGGTCCGAGATGTGGGCAAACAATTAGGGATACCGGATGAAATTATACATCGCCATCCATTTCCGGGACCCGGTCTTGCCGTTCGCTGCATCGGCGAAGTAACGGCGGAAAGATTGGATACCCTACGAGAAGCCGACGCTATATTCATTGAAGAAATTCAGAGAGCCGGCTTATATAACCAAATATGGCAGGCTTTCGTTTGTTTACTTCCCGTTAAAAGTGTTGGTGTGCAAGGTGACGAACGAACTTACAAAGAAGTATGCGTCCTTCGTGCCGTTACATCCGAAGATGCCATGACTGCGGATTGGTTCCGCTTCTCACCCGATATCCTTCAAAGAACCGCCAGCCGCATCTGCAATGAAGTCTCAGGCATTAACCGCGTCCTAACCGACATCACCTCAAAACCCCCCGCAACAATCGAATGGGAATAAATAACAAATTTTTGACCTACATAACAGATCAGCCGACAAATAATTTATATCTCGGAATAAAGATTCCATCTATTCTAATAAAAATGGGGTTTAGAGGAAAAATAAAATAGAAGAAAGAAAAAACAATAAAAAAGAACTCATTTATTTATCATAAGAAGATTTTTTTCTCTCTAAAACAATTTTTCCTCTCCAAAAATGATATTATAATTTTGCAGATTACCTCAAAAACTAAAAATCCTATTTGTTCAGAGGTCTAATATATTTTTGATTAGATATAATTTAAAGCAATAGAAAATAATCTAAAGGAAGTTTAAGGTAGTTTCTTTCTACTGATATTTCATCAATATTATTGCTTACTAAGATTCCATATCTACAATCAATATTTGAAAATTGATTTGTTTGTTGCTTGCCGATTCCTACTTCTAATGCAATCGGTTTTTCCATTGTTGAAATCATAAAATCCGGAGTTGGCTCATTTTTTTGTTTATAAACAGAAATAAGACCTTGATGCAATGTCTTGGTAAGATACATTGCAACTATATCTTCGTATAGTTTAGAAATATAATTATCGGGCACTCGCTGTCCATAAATAATAGACAATAGTGCTAATCGTAATGATGGTGACATAAAAAATATCTTCTTATTTTTCCAAATTCTTGTTTCTGCACCTCCATAAGTATTCATAATTATCAATAGTTCGGCTTTATCCAGTATATCCAATATATTTTCAATTTCTTCCTTCTTAATTCCACTTTTGTTAGACAAAACATCAAAATTGATCTCATCTGAAATTGCTAATTGTAATAACAATTTCGAAATAATATCAGAGGGTATATTAAAGTTTATGTCCTTCTTTATTTTTCGAATATCTTCGTCAATAATACGAGCAAAAAGGTCACGAATTGAACCAAGTATCAATGTTTTTTCCCTATACATTAAAAAAGCAGGGATATTATGATATTTAATGTATTCCAAAATTAAATTTTCCGTGTTATTGCCAAAATAACTAAGTATATTTTGATAATATTCTATTACCTGGCTTTTCTTTTGCAATAATTGATTTTTTAAGTCATTTAGTGTATCACTATAGAAGATAATCTGTTTCAAACTATTCGAAAGCCCTTTTTGTGGGTAAATTGTTGAGTTTTTTTCGAGAAAACTTTTTGCTGTGATAAACTCTATAAAACGAAAAGGATAAACTCGTTCGATTTTCATTCGACGAGCTAAATCAGCAGTCTGTTGTAAAAGTAGTGCAGAGGAACCTGTACATAATATAAAAGCAGTTCTTGCTTCATCGTATAATATTTTAAGCGATTGAGCCCAATTTTCATCATCGTGAACTTCATCAAAAAGCAACACTACGGGGGTATCTAATTCTCGAAAACTTTTTTTTAAAATGTGTTGTTCAAACACTTTTAACGCTTTGTGCAGATTGTACCCGGCTGTAATAATGTCGTTCACATTGAAAAAATAAATGGGAATATTTTGTTGGTTATTTAATATATATTCTGCTATTTGCCACATCAGTGTTGTTTTTCCTGTTCCTCTTAAACCTGCCATACCTACCATACGTGGCTCTGAACCGATTGCTAAAAAATCATCCACATACTTTTTTAACAAAACAAAAAATAACCTTTGTGGATATTTTTTTTCTGTTATTGGATTTTTAATTTTAATTTCAACTACTTGTTTATCAACTTTTGTATTTTCTATGATTATTTTTATTTCATCCATATTTATCTATTCCCACCAGATTAAGGGTTTGATAAATTTGCAATTCAATCCTCTGGTACCGGTTTTTGTCCCGTCTAAAAATCCTACTCCGTTGTTGCTAATTTTTTTATACTTTTGCCACTAAGAGTATAGGATATTTAAGCGTTGTCAATATTTATAGATTTATACATTAAACTCATACATTATTTGAAGAATTATGGACATAGATAACACCTGACTTATTGTATTATATACCAAACCCATAACCTACTAAGGAGGTGCTATCTATGAACAAACACATCCAGCAACAGATGATTCAACCAAAACTGAAGATGATTATGGAATATCAGAAAATAAAAAATCAAGAAAGTAAACACTTTATTGCCCTGCGTGTTAGACATACTGACTTCATTCGGAGGGTAAAAATCGTAATAAAACGGGGGTATTCTCTTTATTCGTTTGAGCGAATAATTGTATCACTTCCCCAAGAACCAGACTATCCCAAACGCGTTGAGGGGAAAAATGTGTCTGAATAGGAATATCTAACAGTTGGGTAGTACCGAACAGCCCCTGAAATTGAGGAATAAGTTCTTTTGGATGATAGAATAGAAGAGGTGCGATTTCTTCCGCATACTGCGGAATAAATTGAAAAGGCTCTTCACGCTTTAATACAACATAAAGGTCGCATAACTCATCCATATCTTTTTGAGCCAATTTTTTTAAAATATCTGGATTTGTTTCTAAACCTAACCGGATTTTTAAATTCTTATCCTTAATGCAACCTGATACCATGCCCCTGATCTTTTTCAGTAGATTTTCTGCTCCTGCCCATATCTCAATATTATTCATTTCTTTATCAACATTGAGTATCTGTAAAGCCTCTCTTATTCCACTAAAAAATATATTGAAAGGAAATGCTGTAAAAGAAGGGATATCTCCGGGAGTTCTGTAAATTTGTTCTAACAGCGACTTCCAGATACTTCCATTAGCATCCCCATAATATCCGGATAGAAAATTCAACATCTCTTCACAAGCACGAATCGCTAACAGAATCGTTTGAAAAACAGCGGGATAAAAACTATCTTCTGTTGAATTTTTATAAGCAAGGTGTGCAAGATTTATGGTAATCCCTCCGAGACTAATTTGAGGAGACATGTCCGTAGAATCGAGGGGTGTGAAGTTAACTGTTACTGGTATTTCTTTATCTTCTACACAGGAAACAAGTAAAGGCAGAAAAACATGGGATGGAGCAATTTGTAAGGGAAGATTAAACCGCCACACAAAAGGATGTGAGAGGGACAAACTTTTTTCTCTTTTACAGATACATTCTAAAATATCTGTCATCATCTCTTGTGCCGTCTGCTGATAGGCAGAATAGGTCGTCCCCAAATTTTTTCCTCGATTACCAAAGGCATAAGTATTTGCCCATTTCTCCGTCACAGCCCAATCAAAAATTACCGGCATCCCCGAATTTTCTTCACTCATTTGTTCGCACTCTTCCACCCATTGGAATAGCCAGTTTTTATAATCGTTTCCTTCCAGTCCTTTTAATAGAGGTGCAATAGCCCAATTAAATCCCCAGAAAGTTATTGGATTCACAAAAAAATCCTTCCATGGGGAACAGGTGTTTTTAAGAAAATTCCAGAAGTCCTGAGGACTACAAATAGAAGAAGTCTTTTTCCTACCATATAACCATAAAAAAAGTGCCGATTGATGAAGCGACCATAATTTATCAGGTTGGTCTATGGCATGTATATAAATAAATCCATTATCATGGGCATCAATAACATCCGAAGAAAATATTAACGAACGGGATACCTGCTCTTTAACTTTTTTGCCTAAAAGAATATCCGTATCCACAGGTGTTATTTCATTTGCATTGATACTTTTTATAATTTCAATACAATCGCTTGTAGTAAGATTGATTACGGGATGTTTATAAGAACTTACAATCTTTTCTTTCTTCAACAAAATCGAACATAATTCGCTAAGAAAGCCCGAGGAAGGACGCTGACAGTGAATTCCATTAAGTATCTCTAAAACCTGCTGAATAATTTTTTTCTGAATCTCCTTTTTCAATTTTAACGGTTCTAAAATATGTTCTATCTCTTCTGTAACCCTATCCATATCTTGTTGGAAGAGAGAGAGAGAATCATGAGAGGTTTCTTCTGTTGATTTCTTAACACGGCTGGAGGAAACTTTAGCATTTGCAATAAGTCGTTGTTGAAGGCGTTTCTGTCGGGAAAATTCTTTATAATTACGAACTGTTCGGGTCTGCCCCATTTCTTGAAGCACCTGAATGGTTACAGCATTGATCTCGCTGGTAGAAATAATAGCCTCAAGTCCATGACATTCCCGCAGATAAGTTTTTACAGCCGTTGCAAGACTGTAATCCAGCCCATTTTCTTCAACCCCCGCCGATTGAAGGGCTTTTCTAATCGAATCCGATAATTTTTGAAGACTGAACGGCTCAATATGTCCATTCTTCTTCTTTACACGAAGTGCCCCATATATAGGAAGAATGGGAAATCCAAACAAATCAAACAAAAAAGTTTTCTTATTAGTTTTACGAGGTGATTTCATCTTTTTCGTTTCTTATCCATTTACTTCTTTTCAAGGCTATATATTTTAACAATAAACAGCAATAAAAATGAATTTTATACCTATATCATAAATAATTTTTCGGAACGATAAGACTTTTAAAAGTCGGTTGTTCGTTTTATTGAAATGGAATAGGATTCTCATTTATCATGCTTATAATGTTGATTTAATATAATAGTTAAACCCAACACTGGAGGGTAAAAAAGTGGAAGTTATTGATTTAAATGTAAAAGCGTATAAGAAACAATCTCCTTTCGGTAGTGTGCTTATTTTTGTTCTGGGCGTGCTTGTTGGAATTGCCCTGTCCTATATATATTTCCAATTAAATCCTCCTCCGAAAGAAACACCTCCTGCGGTTTCATTAACAAGCCCAACGGCTGAATTACCCAAAGAGAAACCACAAACACAAGAAGCACCTCCTCCGGTGAACGAGGAACAAAAATTACTCTCGGATTTGGAAACAATCTCGCCTCTTATATATATTGTGAATGAGGACAAGTTTTCTGATTCAACAATAGATTTACTGAATCAAATTCGTCCTTTCGCGGTAGTTGTAAAGCCATCACCCGGAAATACAGATAAAGGCAAATTTTTAAATCTATTACAGAACATTCAAGATAAAGTAAAGAGTGGTGTTTCCGATTTGCCATTATTGGCTATGGACCTTGACATCCCTTTTTTGCAGTCCTTGTCTGAGTTTCAAGAAATACCTAAACTTGCTGATTTTAACACAAGTACAGATACGCAAAAAATAGTGGAAGCGGGCAATTTATATGCTCAAAAAATTCGCGAATGGGGTATTTCTATGTTATTCGGACCTATGATAGAAATTTATGTAGCAGGACGAGTTCCGGAAACAGAAAAGGGAAATTATATCGGTGATACAACAGAAGCGATACAATGGGTAGGTTTATCTTTTTGTCAGGGAATCTGGCAGGGAAAAGTCGTCCCTGTAATAAAGAACTTTCCCAGCAAAACACTCGCCGTGAAAAAAGAGGTAAATGGAAAAGTATGTTTGGCTCTGGAAGTTGATAAAGCCGAAGAAAACATGAATCAAGCCATATCGCAATTAGCTACCTGGCTATTCCCATTTTCCGAAGCAGTTCATCAAAATCTGCCCGCACTTTTAGTATCACATGTATCCATTCCGCTGTTAGACGATGAGAACCCCTATCTACCTGCCTCTGTATCTCAAAAAATTATTTATGGTTTAATCCGCGGGAAATGGGGATATAACGGCGTTATTATCGCCGATGATATAGCAGAGTATCCTTTAGAGGGAACGGCAACTTATGCGGATGTCGCTTTGCAAATGACAGGCGTAGGCATTGACTTAATTTGCTCGTCGTTGGGAGATGTAAATGAAATGTCAAAGATGGTGCAAATCATCGAACAAAATGTTTCAAAGGAAGCCAAAGAAGAACGGTGTATGCGATTGGCGAAATTAGTCTCTGCGGTTCGTCCTCTCTCGAAAAAAGAAAAACAAGAAACAACTCCTCCTGCAGAGACAACTCTAATAGCACAGCAAACACAAACTCCCGCTCCCAGTACAGAAGTGATCAATCCTCCCACAGTAGAACCACCCCCATCAGCAATAACTGAGACTACACCTGCACCCAGTCAAGAAACTGCAACTACTCCTGCGGAAAGTACATTACCTTCCGCAGAAACAACTCCTACAAATACTACCCAACCTACAGAAACAAGTGTTGCTCAAGACCTAACACAAATAGTCACAGAAACAAAACCTGAACAAGAAGAAAAACCTGTGGAAACTGCAACAGCAGAGCCACCAAAAGAAGAGGTACAAACAGAACAACAAACTTCTGCTCCTCAAAAAGCAGAGACCGAAATGAAATCTATTGGAAAAGCACCTCAACCTCCGGGAACAAAAGCAATCAATCATAAAATCGCACGCGGAGAAACTTTATATAATATTGCTCAAAAGTATCAGGTAAAACCCAAAGATCTTATGGCATGGAACGGGATACAGGACCCCAATCTGATTAAGTTTGGATTTAATTTGGTTGTATATGTCCCTCAAGGAGTAGAGGTAAAACAACCCCAACAAAAAGCACTCGCTCCACAGGAAAAGCCAAAAGCATCCCCTCCTGCCGAACCACCTGCCCAAATTGCTCCTTTAACTTTACCTGAAGCTGAAAATAAAGCCAATACCACAGATACACAAACGACACCTGCAACCACAATTACAGAGGAAAAACCAAAAAGCGAGGAAACCGTAACACAGGAATCTCCAAAGCCTTCGGCTCCTACAGGAGAGACTATTATATACACAGTGAAATATGGCGATACCCTGGATTCTATAGCACGGGATATGCGTGTAACGAAAGATGAGATTATCCAACTCAATAACCTAAAGAAACCATATCTCCTGCCCGCAGGTAGGAAACTAAAAGTTCCGCGTGTCCCAAAAATAGGATTTAACTAAACATTTTTATTTTTCTAATAAACGGGTAAGGTAAAACTCCAACTCAGAAAGTATGGGGTGTTGCCAGTCCATTTTCAATGCCTGAATAATTTCACGATAATACCAGAGAGACCCTTCTTTTTTGCCGTTAAACCGCGACCAGATACTATCTCCTTCTTTACAGTGATCATGATACAGCGAATATAAATTGTGCCACTTATCACACGCAACAATAAGTTTTACCTCTGCTGACATTGAATAACAACGGGCTATAAATTCTTCTTTCCTTTGTTTCCAGGGTTTTTTGGGATAGGTAAAGGAATCGGAACATTGCATCACATAGTAAGCAACCTTAGAGCCAAATATAATTTCAATTTTTTTCAATAACTCAAAAGCATCTTTATTTCTATCCTCTTCTTTCATTAAGGATATCAGAAATGATTCGCTATCTTCTTTAGTGTCTTTTGCTAACATTTCAACAAATTTATCTGCCATCTTGACAGCAGTAGATTGGCTTTGGTCTTCAACAGAATCATGCAATAATGCGGCAATAAACTGGTCTTCATCCCCTCCTTCCTCCAGAACCTTACTTGCAACAATGAACAAATGGGTTATATAAGGGACATCTCGTCCTTTCCTTTTCTGTTCTTTATGCAAAGTCATTATTAAATCTACTGCCTGCAAGACCCTTCCCGTATTTAATTGAATCATCAATCTTTATTCCTTTTTTTGACCTCGCTTCTCAAGATACTCGATAAGTTTATGAGGAAAATCTGTTTGTATTCCATCAACACCCCGATTTATCGCTTCTTCCCAGGAGTCAGGTCCTGCATCGTCCATAAACACAATCACTCCTCGTTCATGACAGGTTTTTACAAAACTTGCCGTGCATGATTTGAAATCCGATGCAATCACAGGTGGAGAAAACCGTGTGAGGATGTATTCAAGGTGCTTTTCGGGTCCCGGGTCAGGCATGATAAAACAATCCGAACATTCTTTTTTTACGGTTTCAAGGTCCCGTGAACCTCCATACCAAACAACATGGTGCTTCATCCCATATTTTTCAAGTTTTTCAAGGACTTTTTTAGGGTCTGCATTTTTCATATCCAGATACAACCCCACTTTCCCCTGGCACAATTCCAAAATCTCATCTAAAGTGGGAATTCGCTGGTCTGCGAATTCCATTCCCACACGACTACCAATATCTATCTTTTTTAATTCCTCTAATGAAAACTTTGCTACTTCTCCTTTAACATCCTTTGTATAATCATCCACCTTACTATTATGAATACTTACAATTTCCCCATCCGCTGTTGTTCGCAAGTCTATCTCAATAAAATCAACATCTAATTCAATGGCTTTCTGATAGGCAATCAAGGTATTCTCCGGATAACCCTGATGAAACCCACGATGGGAAATTACATATACACCACCATGCTTGGGAGCGGGTAAAGATACCTTTCCTGTTTCCGCAAACAGAACGGAACCCGTTAGAATTAAATAGAATGCAATATACCCTGTAAAAAAAACTTTCCTCACTCTTAGATTGTCCTTATGTTATATGTTTGTTTTCTAAACCGTTATTTTACTTTTTCTTGTGGTAAGGAAAAATATAGCAAATAGAATAACAACAAAATCCATATAGTATGACATTTTATTTTCAGAAGATTGTCCACATCCAAAGAGATAATACGCTTTAGGTGCTTTGTTTCCTATCCCTTTGAGTGTTATTTCCGCACTCTGGCTTTCTGATGCAACTACTTTTAATTTGCCCTGATACTCTTTCGCTTTCAGGGGCATGAATTTAATTTTGATTACAGCAGACTGATTTTCAAACAGAGAAAAATTTGTATCCCCCGATATAAAAAATACTTTTTCGTTATTAGAATCGTTCTGCTCTGCATCTTCCAGAGTAACAGACCCGGACAATATCCCTTGTCCTGTATTGATAATATACATTTCCTTCTCGGCTATTTTTCCTACCTCTACAAAACCAAAAATATAATCATATTGTGGGGATGGTTGAATGGTTAAAACAGGTGGATTATCAGCCCTCAATTGTAATTGAATTGCAAGAAGGATAACAATAAAAGTAGAGAAAAAAAACAAATTTTTCATCAAAATTCTCCAGTATAATTTTTATTGATAGTCTATTATTATAATGTCTTTTTATAAAGTTTGGTTCTTAATATTGTAAAAAAAGTATACGCACAAATTAAATTCTGTTATCTATAAACAACACATAAAACGACCGACCCCTACATCGTCTTTGATGTAGGGGTCGGATTCTATCAATCGTGATCTATTGCGTCTTAACTATTATTTGCTCTTTTCCTTCTGAGGACGAAGAACATCACCGCGCTTGTCATTGTGATGAACATCAAATCAGCCATGTAATTGGTTGTTCCTTCTGTCGGCGAACAAGAGATGAACAAGAACCTGCGTTTCGGTTTGTAACCTTCACCTGCAAGGTCAACATACACCTCTTTCGCAGCACTGACACCATCCGATACAACAAACAGCACCTTACCGGCGTATGTTCCGACTTTCTTCGGAGCAAACGCAACTTCAACATACTTCGTTTCGCCTGCGGGCACCTCTATATTTGCAGACTCAAATGTTACTGCAAATACATTGTTAGCTGTATCCTTGACATCAATTGCCACATTGACAGCAATCTTACCTTTGTTTGCAAGGACGATCTTCTGTTTGTATGTCTTTTCAATCAACTGCTTGCCGAAGTCAACAACTGCAGGAGTGATGGATAGATTTCCTGTAATAACCACAGGAGCCTCTTTCACAACAACTTTCCTGCTAACTTGTGCTTTATTGCCTGCTGGGTCTTGTGCAGAGTAGACAAGTTCGTATGTAGCAGCAACACTGGTATTTACTTTACCAGATACTTGAACTTCAAGATCACCTGCACAAGCATCAGTTGCGGTTGCACCTGGGTCAGTAAAGGTTTGTCCTACTTGAATTTCAATTGTGCTAGGTCCATTCAAGGTTATTGTCGGTTTCTGGGTATCAACGACACGGACTACACGAGTCTTGGAATCGGAATTGCCCGAAGCATCGGTGGCTGTGTAAGTCAGCGTGTATACGCCCGGTGTATTTACATTTACACTACCGGCGGTTACAACATTTAAGTTTCCACTGCAACCATCCGTTGCTGTGGCACCCGGGTCGTTGAATGTGGCTTTACATTCTAATACCACTTCCGCACTACCAAGTAGTGTTACCACAGGTTTCGTGGTATCAACTACATTGACTGTACGAGTTACTGGAGTTGCAGAATTACCCGAATCATCAGTTGCTGTATATGTGATCGTATACGAACCAACTTCATTCGTATCCACCGTGCCTGTAGCTGTAACTGCAACATTTGTATCACATATATCAGTCGCTGTTGCACCCGGGTCAACAAAGTTCGATTTGCATTCCACAATAATCGGATTTGCACCTAATAAATTAATAACAGGTTTTGTAGTATCCACAATCTGAACAGGCATATCTTTTGATGATTTATTGCCTGAGGCATCTTCTGCCACATAGCGGACCTTATACGCTTTTCCTGCAGAGGATGTATCTATGGAAGATACCGTGTACATTGTCTGAGCATCATAAATCGCTGCAGCCGTTAAAATCTGTATGACATTACCACAAGAATCAACGGCAGTTGCGCCGGGGTCTGCAAACACTCCACCACATTCTATCACCATCTCTTCTTGGTTAAGCGTAATTACTGGTGGTGTCGTATCTACAATCTGGACCGGCATATCCGCTGTTGTCTGATTATCCGAACTATCTGTGGCTAAATAACGAACTTTATATGTCTTACCTGCCTCACTTGTATCAATGGCTGCCACTAGTGTATCGCCATAAATGGCATCTACCATGTATATTGCCGCAGCAGTTAATACTTGTGGAATACCAACATCACATCTATCAAGTGCCGTTGCACCGGGGTCTGTAAATACGCCATTGCACTCAATAGTCATTTCTTCCTGATTTAATGTAATTTCAGGACCTTGTGTATCAACAACATGAATTGTTCGTGTTTTGTTTGCACTATTGTTGTTACTATCAGTAGCGGTGTATATCAGCGTATAATCGCCTACTTGATTTTCATAGATATAACCACTAACTACAACATCCAAAATACCCGCACATGTATCATTTGCGGTTGCACCCGGGTCAACAAAGTTTAATCCGCATTCATGAGTTATCTCCGCAGCACCAATTAAAGTCACTGTAGGCGCTGTGGTATCTACAACATTTACAGTCCGTGTTGCTTGTCCTGTCTTACCTGCACGGTCTGTGGCAGTGTATGTAATCTGATAACTACCTACTTGATTTGTATTAACTGTTCCTGTTTTATTTACTGTCAGGACTCCGTCGCATGCATCAGTTGCGGTTGCACCCGGATCATTAAATGTTGAACCACACTGCACTGTATGTGGGTTAGCACCAATTATGGTTACTGTAGGTGCTAAGTTATCTCTTACCTGGACAACACGCGTCGCTGTCGCCGTATTTCCATTAGCATCGGTTGCAGTAAAGGTTACTGTATAATCACCCGGTTCGTTTGCATTGACGGCTGTCGCCGCATTATTTGTAACCGCCACATTACCCTGGCATGCATCGGTCGCTGTTGCACCCGGGTCACTATATACACTATGGCATTCAAGCAAATATGGATTCGGTCCTATAATTGTAATTACAGGAGCCGTCGTATCTACCACCTGAACGGTGCGTGTTACAGGGTCAGCAGTGTTATTTGAAGCATCAGTTGCTGTATAGGTTAGCGTGTATTCTCCCACTGTATTCGTATCTACTGTTCCTGAAACATTTACTATAACATTTTGATCGCAAGCATCCGTTGCGGTTGCACCCGGATCATTAAATGTTGATTTACATTCTACTACTAACGGATTGGCTCCTACTAGGTTTATCACCGGCTTTGTTGTATCTACCACATGGACTATTCTCTGATCCGTATCTGTATTGTTGGAACTATCTGTAACAGAATAATCAACGGTATAATCGCCCGGTACTGCTGTATTTACATTGTTGGTTACCTGAATTTGAGCAGTTAAATCACCATCCGGAACATCTATCGCTGTTGCTCCCGCATCTACATAATTTGTTCCGCATTCTACGGTTACTTCTGGATCACCTAATAATGTCAATTCTGGCGGTGTATCATCTATTAACTCACTTACTGCTATATCGCTCAACAATTCACCACCACTCAAACGATATTTAGCCCGACCTGTAATTATCTGAGGACCTGAAGAACTCTCACTGGCTTTCATACGATATGTGAAAGAAGCTCCACTTCCTGATAAATTCGGGACAAAGATATAAGCAAAGGATAATGTTCCCGTTGCACCAAAAGCAGGAACTATCGGTGGGGTCGGATTTTCACTGGCTAAGGGTCCTTCATAAGTCCAACCTGCAGGGATAAATTCCTCATAGCCTAATGCCGTTACGGGACTCGGACATGGATTATCCGGGTTAATACGAATGTTTATCGTAACTTCTACAACTTCACCCGGAATATAATAGTTTCTCGTAAAACTCCGACTAACTAATAAACAAGGAACCGCACCATCTAACGGTGTTTCCACTTTGGGCGAAAGTATGGGATCGCCACAAGTGCGATAGACAACCGCACTCGATTTTGTTTCTAAACCTTCAACAATATCTCCACCAATAACCGCCGGTCCCGAAAAACTATTGGGAACATTCACAATATATGTAAATTGAGCAGGAAATGAAGGAATCGTAATATAAGCAAATTCTAACAAGCCCGTTTCTCCTATTGTAGGCTCAACCGGTAAACTACCTTCCAGCAAGCCCTGATAAGTCCAGTTTGCTGGCAATGTATCCTGGAAACCTAATGCAGTTATTGCTTGCGGTCCTTCCTTCTCGATACGAATGGTTACATATATATCCTGACCTGGAATGTAGAAATTATTATTTATACCTGAAACACCCGGACCGGACAATTCACGAGTAAAGGAAAGACTTGTTGGTTCTAATTGAATAACATTAGTAGTAGTTGCACTTTCTAATTGGGGTCCCGTTGTGCGATATAAAACCTTACCTTGAAGTTGTCCCGGCTCACATATTGAAGGCGGGCAAGCAATCCGATAGGTGAAGGTTGCCGGGAACGAAGGAACAAAGATATAAGCAAAATTCAATGTTCCTGTTGTCCCTGCACCCGGAACTATGGGCGGGGTCGGATTTTCACTGGCTAATGGCCCTAAATAAGAAAATCCCGCCGGGATTTTTTCTTCATATCCCAAAGCGGTAATCTGCCCTTCTGAACCATCATAATTTATTGTAACCTGAACAGATAATTCTGCCGTGCCATTGACAAAATAGCCATTAGCATCTAAACCAGTTATCTGTTTCGTTACAGTTACCAATCCTTGGGCACTCATCGCTACCACAAGGAAGCCCATCATCAGTAAACATACAGAGATGGTTGTGCGTGTGCTTGTTAGTCTTGCAATAAACTTTCCTGCTTTCATTTTTTTGCCTCCACTGTTCATTGTTTTATTAACCTAAATTCCTTTGTTTTCATTACAAAATTTTGAAAACGAAAAAACTACATACTAAATATTACACAATTTTAACTCATTTGTCAAATAAATTTTTCTTTATCTCCTGTAAAAGTTATATTATACTATACAAATTGATTTTTATAATGCAAATAAAAAATACTACAATCATATAATATATCAACTACTTAACAAAGGAGTAACCCAATGAAAAAAAATGAACAAAACTTAAAACATAAAACATGCCGTCGTGATTTTATCAAGACAATCTCCATCGCCACACTGACCTCGCCTATCATCGCCACAACTACATCCGCCCAGGACACAACACCCGCAAAAGGACGCATAAAGCAATCTGTTTCTCGCTGGTGTTATGGAAAAATCCCCATGCCCGATTTTTGCAAAGCGGTAAAAGAAATCGGATTAGTCGGTATTGATTTACTTGACCCGAACGAATGGGCAACTGTTAAAGAGCATGGACTTATTTGCACCATGGCAAATGGTCCCGGCGGAATTGAAAAAGGTTGGAATGACCCCGCTAATCATAAACGCCTCATCGAAAACGCAGAAAAACGCCTCCGCGAAGTAGCCGAAGCAGGACTTGCCAACATGATTGTCTTTTCCGGCAATCGCGGTAAAATTGATGACAAAGAAGGTCTGGAAAACTGCGTTAAAGGGCTAAAAGAAATCATGCCGTTAGCAGAGCAATTAGGTGTTAATGTTATTATGGAACTGCTCAATAGCAAACGCGACCACAAAAACTATATGTGCGACCATACCGCCTGGGGTGTAGAATTAGCAAAACGCATTGCTTCCCCGCGTTTTAAACTACTCTACGACATTTACCACATGCAAATCATGGAAGGCGATATAATACAGACACTCAAAGACAACATCCAATACATCGGACATATCCATACAGGTGGTGTCCCGGGAAGAAATGACATTGACGAAACACAAGAATTAAACTATCGCAGAATTTGCGAAGTGCTCGTAGAACTAAATTACGATGGCTTCGTCGCTCACGAATTTATCCCTAAAAACCCCGATCCTCTCCAATCCCTAAAACGTGCCTTCGAAATATGTGATGTATAAAAATTTTGTTAAAGAATTATCCAGCATTTTATTTCGGAAATAGTTTGCTTCTTACTAAAGATAAAAGATGCCATTCTCAAACTCAATAGATAACACCTTTATACTTCATAAAATTGGTGTAAAAACTTTAAAGAATTAGTTATCACGAATTACACGAACAGACGCGAATAAAAACGAATAGAAGAATTTCGTTATAAGAAATCTGTGTTTTGAATAATGTAGATGAAGCGTCCTCGCTTCTGGGATTTTTAAGTGTTTAATTTTTTACCACAAAGTTCACAGAGTTTTTACACAAAGTTCACAATGTAGCAATTGTTTCATTTTTTACTAACTTCCTCCGTGTCCTTTGTGTATAATTTTCTTTGTGTGCTTTGTGGTTAATTCTTTTTACCCTAAATTACTGAAATTTTCATCCTATAAAAAATTTTCTTACCGATATACTAAGGATAAAGAACCAACCCATGAAATTCGGAATTAACAATTCTTCATGCACCTTTATTCATTCGTTCCAATCGCTCCGAAAGAACATGAATAATATTCATTAAAAAGCGAACGGCAATTTTCGTGTCCATCATATTAGATAATTGATGTTCATCCATCGTAAAAACACGAACAGGTGTAAGGGCTACCGCAGACGCCGTTCTCGGCGATTTATTTAATACAGACATCTCCCCAAAAACATTCCCAACACCAATTACCGCAATCTCTTTTGCCTTTTTATACAATCCAACTTTACCGGATAATATAATAAACAAAGCCGAACCTAATTGCCCTTCGTAAAAAATTGTCTTTCCCTGGGGATAATCAAAAACCTTCCCCTGTTTCAGAAGACAGGCAACTTCTTCAGGCGTTAGTCCTTTAAATATTGTTATTTTTTCCACATATTGCTGATACTTCGCCAAATTCTCCATGTTCATACTCCAAAAAAATATTCTTATAAAATATATAACACAATCTCATATATATTTGTTTCATAATAAATAATGGGGACACGAACGCAAATAAAAATATGAGCAAATATTAATTGTAGTAGCAACAGGATAAATATATTAAATACCTAACATATTAGCGTAATTCTGCACAATCTTTTTACCACAAACGATGTGAAGGAAGGAACGATTGATTTAATTCATAACAATTTAAAATAAGAACGCCACGACAGTATTCTGTCATGGCGCTATTCTGGATGCTTGCCCTTTCGGACATTCCTGACTTCCGTGTCTTTTGCCTCAACCTCCATGTGTCGGCTTCCATTATTTATTATCGGCATAGAAAATATTTTCTTTAATAAAAATTTATTCCCGATTTGCGGAGATATGAATACAAAGAATACAAACAACTGTTCCCTTTGATTAAACAAAATAACTATCAAATTCTAATTCTGTGGAGTTTTAACCCATATTCCAAAGGATGTAAAGAAAATAAAAGATACAAAAGGTTTGCCTTTTGAAAAGTTTTTTTATTACACTTTTAGTTCCATGTCAAATAATAATAAGGGGAAGTTTATGAAAGTATTAATAACAGGTGTAGCAGGATTTATTGGTTCTAACCTTGCAGACCGACTTATTGCATGCAAACATGAGGTTATTGGAATTGATGATTTTAGTCCAACCTACGACCCACAGATAAAACGAAGGTATATAGAAACTGCTTCCAAATCCGACCTTTTTGCCCTGTATGAAGCAGATATATGCGATAGAGAAACCGTATATGATATTTTTGAAAAACAAAAACCGGATGTAGTGGTTCATCTTGCCGCACGCGCCGGTGTTCGTCCTTCCCTTGAAAATCCGGAGGAATATTATCGTATAAACATTATCGGTTCGCAAAACATATTGGATGCCTGTCGGGACATTCGTCCCTCTCATCTGGTATTTGCATCCAGTTCATCGGTATATGGCGGAAGTAAAGCCATCCCTTATTCCGAAGAAGATCCTGTAATGTTTCCCATCAGTCCCTATGCAGTAACCAAACGGACAAACGAACTCCAATCCCATGTTTATAGCACTATCTACGGACTGAATGTAACCATGCTCCGCTTTTTTACGGTGTATGGTCCACGACAAAGACCCGACATGGGAATACATAAATTTACAAAGCAAATTATCTCAGGAAAACCTGTTATCCTTTTTGGCGATGGCACCTCCGCCCGTGATTATACTTATATTGATGATATTCTGGATGGGATTATGAAAAGTATCGAGAGACCCTTTCAGTATGAGATTTTTAATTTAGGTGAAAGTAGAACAACAAAACTTATTGACCTGATAGAAATCATTTCAAAATGCGTGGGCAAACCTGCGGAAATTGAATGGCAACCTTATCAACCGGGGGATGTAGAAATCACCTATGCAGATATTACACATGCCCAAACTTTACTTAACTACAAACCCTGTATCCCGGTAGAAGAAGGCATTCAACGCTATGTTCACTGGTTCAAAAAGTTTTACAATATTGATTAGGAGATAAACATGCAAGAAATAGAAAAGAAAGAAAAGCGCCGTGCATTGATAACAGGAATTACCGGACAGGACGGTTCTTATCTTGCCGAATTTTTGCTATCAAAAGGATATGAGGTATACGGTATTGTCCGAAGGTCAAGCACGGAGACATTCGAACGCATTGCTCATATTCAGGATAATATTACCCTCATTCAAGCAGATTTAACAGACCAGGTATCTGTAATTGAAGCAATCCAAACTGCCAACCCGCATGAAGTATACAATCTCGCGGCGCAATCCTTTGTCCCGACTTCATGGAAACAACCTATCTTAACGGGCGATGTAACCGCATTAGGCGTTACACGCGTATTAGAAGCCATACGCGTGGTAAATCCCAAAATTCGTTTCTATCAGGCTTCTTCCAGCGAAATGTTCGGTAAGGTAAAAGAAACCCCACAAACAGAAAATACTCCTTTCCATCCGCGCAGTCCATACGGTGTCGCAAAAGTTTATGGCCACATGATTACCGTAAATTATCGGGAAAGTTATGATATTTTTGCGTGTTCAGGCATTCTCTTTAATCATGAATCCCCACGGCGAGGGCTTGAGTTTGTTACACGAAAGATAACTCATGGGGTTGCCTGCATTGCTCATGGATTGAAAAACGAATTGCTTTTAGGAAATCTGGATGCCAAACGGGACTGGGGCTTTGCAGGGGATTATGTTGAAGCCATGTGGTTAATGTTACAGCAGGATACCCCCGATGATTATGTGATTGCCAGTGAAGAAACGCATAGCGTCCGCGAATTTTGTGAAATTGCATTTTCATATATCGGACTGGACTGGCAAAAGTATGTTAAAACAGACAAACAATTCTACCGTCCCGCAGAAGTAAACTTGCTCCTGGGCAATTGTTCCAAAGCCAAAGCAAAATTAGGATGGGAAAAAAGACATTCATTCTCCGATTTAGTTCAAATGATGGTTGACGCCGATCTAAAATTTGTCGAGAAACATATCCGTGAATTAAAGGCAGAAGCATGAGCAAACGGGCTCTTATTACCGGTGCCGGAGGTTTTGTCGGCAAACATCTAACCCGCCATCTCCAGAACTCGGGCTGGGAAGTAATCGGTTGTGATATTACCCCTCAAACGGGTGTACACACTTGCAATCTATTGGATAAAGAGCAAACCGAGACCTTCCTCAAAACTATAGGTCCTGTTTCCCATGTATTTCATCTATCCGCTATTAGTTTTGTTCCACAATCCATGCAAGACCCACTCTCCTGTTTTCAAACCAATACCGACAGCGTTATCTCATTAACACAACTATTGAATAAACATTTTGGGCAAGACATTACCTTTATATTCATCAGCACTTCAGAGGTTTATGGACCTCCGCATTATTTGCCCATAAATGAGACACATCCCTTAAATCCTCAAAATCCATACGCTATATCAAAACTTGCTTCAGATTTTTATTGTCAATACATTCATAAAAAGGGACTGTTAGCAACAGTTATCATCCGTCCTTTTAATCATTCCGGGGCGGGACAAAACGAACGATTTGTTTTATCCAGTTTCGCCAAACAATTTGCTGAAATTGAAAAAGGGATGAAAGAACCTATCTTACATGTAGGAAATATCGAAGTAGAACGCGATTTTTTACATGTATCCGATGTAGTCCGTGCTTATGAATTACTTGCCCAAAGAAAAGGAAATGGAGAAGTTTATAACTTATGCTCAGGAAAGTCTTATTCCCTGAAACAAATCATAACGATCCTTCAGACAATTACAGGCATAAAAGTTGAGGTTTGTATTGATAAGGAAAGGACACGCACCAACGACATACCTATAATATGTGGGAGTTATGAAAAATTAAAAACAGACACTTCCTGGAAACCACAACAAGACATAAAAGATATTCTGAACGACTTGCTAACCTACTGGAGAGAGAATATACGCACTACTATTTAACACATATCTTGCGTTTTTTAGTAGTTTTTTTGTAAAATAATTACAGGTGCCGGGGTAGCTCAGTTGGTTAGAGCACTGGATTGTGGTTCCAGATGTCCTGGGTTCGACTCCCAGCCCCGGTACCATCCTACTTTGTTCTGTTTAATCTTATTATCCTGTTCTACCAACCAGGCAAGCCCATCGTCTAACATCTGAATTACTTTAATCCCATCGCTATCCCGCAAACCGGGATGGTCAATAGGATACCAGCGTATCTCTTTAGGTTCTCCCGCTGCCTCAAATAATATTTTTCCTGCTTCCGGGGTAACCAATGCATCCTGGTCGCCATTCAAAAATAGTAACGGCGTCGGAGAAGTATTTTTTGCATAGTGAATGGGGTCGGCTACATTCATAATAAACGAAACAATAGGTTTCCCTATGGCATGAAGCCATTTCGGAGTATTATTTTTGATTGCGGGGGCATCCAGCATTCTTTTGATATTGCCACCACCCACCACAAGTATAGACGCCTTTATTCGTTTTTCAAAAGCAGTAAGGGTGCACCCCGTAATAGCCCCATAACTGGCACCAACCAGATAAAGACGATTGGGGTCAATATCCGGATGTGTTTGCAAATAATCAACAAGTCTTCTTGCATCATTAATGGTTTTCCATGGACGCTGCCGAAAGGCTATTGCCTTTTTAAACCATCCGCCCTGAACCTTCCGTTCCCCTTGCATACTCTGGTCAAAACTTGCCATTGCAAATCCCTTTTCCGTGAAAGGTCCTCCTATTTCATGGATAAAACCTTTACTCTGTCCAATCCCATGAAGAAAAATAACACAGGGAACTTTCCCTTTCAATTCTGTAGGTAATAGAAGTAAAGCAGGAACGCGTTCACCAGGTCTACTTTCATAAGAAAACTTAATGCTTTGAAAATGCCTGGGTCGTTTGACATTAAATACCTCTATCTCATCATTAATTTCCTTTACTTCTTCCACCCGAACATTTAAGGGAAGTTTGGGGTCATAATTATTAAAATAGGTGCGGTCTGCGTAGAATTTAAATAACAATAAAACGAGAATTAGAGCAAGAATTGCAATACCGATCCACTTCAATATTTTCTTTACCATATCCATAAGAAAAAACTCCTTACCAAATTATTTAAAAGTTAATAAATCCCTGAATTAGACATTTCTTTAACAAATTTGTTTCAAAGATTATTAGATTTTATGGTTTCCTTCCCAGAACAAAGGATATATCATTTGAAGCATTATTCGCAATAATTAAATCATAAATACCATCTTTATCAATATCAAAAGGTATACCCGATACCGGGCTATGTCCTGCATAATAATAATATGCTGATGAAAATTGTAATTTTCCATTGTTTAATACCACCGAGATAGTACTATCCCCATTGATAGATATTAAATCTGTAAACCCGTTATTATCAATATCCCATGAAAACACGGATTTGGGATTTTTGCCTATCTTAATGGAACCTGTGCTTACAAAAGTCCCATCGGGCTTTGCTCCAAAAATAACAACGCTTTGTCCCGTAGGATGAATGGTAACTGCCTCCAAATCTCCATCACGGTCTAAATCTACCATTAGTAAACCTCTCGGATTTCCATTAGTCGCATACCTCTTTTGTGTGCTTTTATCAAATGTCCCATCTCCATTACCAAACCAGCATACAAAACGGGATGGAGATTGGTCATCGGCATCATCCGGGTCTTTGCTGCTTACAAACAACAAATCTAATTTGCCATCACGATTTACATCGGCTAATTTTACCGCCATAGGGTAATTACCCACAATTGTTTCCTTTGCAGAACTAAAAGCACCAGTTCCATCACCTAAAAGCACAGATACCGTATCTGCGCCCGGATTGGCACTAACAATATCTTTTTTTCCGTCATTATTCACATCACCTACAGCAACCGATGATGGATAGGGAAGATGAGAAAAGGTAGGCTCCTTAACAGAATAAGTCCCTTTCTTTTGAAAAACCCCCTGACCATTATTCAGATAAACAGTTACACCCATTACCCCTCTTTCACAAAAAACAAGGTCTACGGAATTATTGTTATTATCAATCGGAGTAGATACAATAGACTGAATAACACCAGAAACATCCCACCTTCCTTTCTCCGTTAAAGAAAGGTCTGTATTAACTTGAAAAACCTTAAAATAGGTACTTCGATTAGAGCAGATAATAATTTCATTTACAGAATCCCCATTATAATCACCAAAAGTCATTGTCCCTATGTCCCCATCCAATATTGGTCGCGTCTCCATCCTGCTAAACGCCTTACCATCGCCATAGATTACGCCCACACGATTTAATCCAGAAAGTGTAAATACCAAATCTTTTTTAGTATCCGCATTCAAATCTACTTTATCTATATCAATAGCACCTACACCTAAATTTATCATTTTGTGATATGTAAAATTTCCTCCTTGCGACCCGTAAAAAATCTCTGCCGCTGCAAAAGGTCCATTGGCAAGTTCTCCCGTGCTTAATGTTAATTCCCCGTATAGCAATCCAAGTATATCTAAATAACCATCTTCATTCAGGTCTTCTATTAAAATCTTCATCGGAAACGCTTGTGATTGTAAAGTATTTGTTAAAGTAAAACCTCCATGGGTATCATTAATTAACAAGGAATAATTTCCACTCCCTGCATTTGCAATAATCAAATCCAAATAAGTATCTCCATTAATATCTATCGTCTCTATACCCCGGGGATAAGTCCCAACAGCATAATCTACCTTTGTTGAAAAAGGACTGGCGGTCTGACTTAATAATACAGAAATATTGTTAGAGTCCCGATTAGAAACGACCAAATCCACCTCTCCATTTTTATCTAAGTCAACAGGTAATAACCATCGAGGGCTACTACCGCATGGAATATATTGAAATTCACCCCAATTTCTGTTCCCTGCATTTAAAAGATAACTAACTTCCCCCGTTCCTGATTCCGCCACAATAATATCGGCAAGTCCATCCTTATTAATATCCAAAAATGCCAGAGCCATCGGCTTTGCCCCTGCTTTTAAAGCGATTATTTGCGCTTCCTCAAAAGTTCCATCTTCTTTCCCATAAAGAAGAGAAATAGAATCCTCTTTTTGATTTACTACTCCCAAATCCCCATAGCCATCACCATCTATATCCTCCGTTTTTACCATCCCCGGACCTTTTCCCACAGCATAATCTACATGCAAACGGAAATTTCCCTTTTCAGAATTGCGTAACAAAACGGCTACTTTATCCGTATTATAATTGGTAACCGCAATATCAGGGGAACCATCTCGATTGAAATCACCATAGGTTAGAAAATGACTGATACCTCCAGTAGGATATTGATAGGTTGAATGGAAAAAGCGAACGGAAACATTTGGGTCAGGATTTTCCGTTCCATCACACCCGAAAAGGAAAAGAAGAGCAATGAAAATTATCCAGGAATAATGTTGAAATAAAAAGATTTTATGCACAAAACATCTCTTATCAGTTATACTTTTATACATAGTGAACCTTCTGAATATATTATAGAAAATATATCATATATATCATACAGAAAAGTATATCTTCCATGAAAAGAATTTCCGTCGTTTCGGATTTACATATATTTTGTTCTCGCTCTAACTGGGAAACCAAGTTATATGCGGTAGATGAAGCCATACAATCTTCCGATATATTTGTTTTTAATGGAGATACCTTTGATTTCCACTGGGTCGAAGAAAAATCTAACGAACAAGTCTTCCAGAAAGCCATTGATTTCTTAAAAACACTCGCAGAAAAATATCCCCATTGTCATATTCATCTCAATCTGGGTAATCATGACCATCGCCGTGAATTCTGCCAACTATTAAGTAAATTGGAAAAAGATGTCCCTAATTTTTCATGGCATCCCTATTACCTGAGAGTAGGTAAAATTGTCTTCCTCCATGGCGATGTCTCTATTCGCAAAATGAGCCATAGTCAGCTGACAAAATATCGAAACCGCTGGGAACGCAAACCATTACGGAAAAATTCTTTCGTTAATCAGATTTATGATGTGGCGGTAAGTATGAGGACACATGTGGCTATATCTCATATTTACTTCCGTCATCGAAGAACTGCCCGAAATTTACTCTGGTACTTAAATGAATTGGAACTTGGAACCGATGCGGGTATTAGTGAGGTATATTTTGGACATACACATGTTCCCCTGAGAAACTTCCGCTATAAAGGCATTACATTTCATAATACAGGAACCGCTTATAAAGGAATGAAACTTCGTATCCTGCGCACATTAGTTTTATAAATTCCTCACCAAACACATTTTCAGAAAAGAAATTTTTCTCTGAACCTCTTATAATCCCAAATCATCCATAACCTTATTTTGTTTGTTAGAATAGTCATTCTGAACATTTTGAACACTCTGGCGAGAATATGAACCTACCGCACCTGAGGAGTTTGTCATACTATTTAATTGCTGTTGAACAGCCATCCCTCCTGTAACAGAATTCATAGGATATGACCCCACTGGTGTTGCGGGAGTAGTTGTTTGTGGCGTTTGTGCTCCTGCAAACAACGGATGAGAAACACCCCCTGTTTGTGCATTGTAGATAAAGGCTTGTCCATCACTTGTTCGTGGAACAAAACTTAAATAGGTAGGATAGAGACTATCCAATGTCGCTGGATAGTAACCCGTTGCTTGTGCATATTGAACAATGGCATATTTTACCTGCTCCATCTTGCGGATATCCTCAGATGGAATACTTGACGGAACTGTGATTACCTGGCCTGTTATCGGGTCGAAACTATAAGCACTATCCCCGGAGGGAGAAGGCAATGAAGGTAAATATTGAGGAACTAATTCATTGAGCGATGACGGATACCTGCCATTTTCTGCCCGAAATGTTTGAATAGCCCGTTCTAAGTTTATTTTGCCTGTTTGGTCAGCAATACCCTGAACCTGTCTCTGCATGCTTTTTAGTTGTTGTGCCTGTAATTCACCTTGAATAGCTGTTGTTGTTAGCAATTCTACTCCACAACTCGAAAGAATAATCGGAACAAAACATATAAAAATAATAAATAATCTCATAAAATATTCCTTTTCTTTCTTTGCTTTATTCTATCATGTAAAACGATTTTTGTCCACATATTGTTTCCGTAAATTCTTTAAAAAACAAACGGCGTATGTTTTTCAACATACGCCGTTGGAAATGGCAAGTTAAGTATATTTTAGGTTAATATTTTCAAAATTCTCTCTGCTATTTTTTGAACAACTTCCGGTTTTTTATAGTCCCCCCGTTCCAAATGTTGTTTTGCTTCTTCCACTTTTTCAGGGCGAACTGCTTCCTGTTCTTTACTGAGTTGTATCAACCGCGATAATTCTGCTGCCGCTTGTGCTTCGGAACTGATAATTACCTGGTCTTCTTTCGGGGGATTTACCTTTCCGGAGCCTCGTATATCTTTCACACCACTATCGCGGTCGCTTTTTACTTTCGTCGGTTTCTCAGGGACCGGTTCCGGTATCCCACCGACACTTTGTATTCCAACCATTTAACTTTCCTCCAAATATATATCATATTTTATTTTACATATATCTTATCGGCAAAATAAACTTTTTCTTTAATTTAAATCTATATTTTTTACAAAAATATAACCTATTGTTATATAATTACTTATATAAAACATACCTATAAACTGCTCTACTGCTTTTCTTTTAGCGATAAGATATGCTTTATTATAACAAACGCTCAAACTCAATTAAACTTTAATGTCAGTAAAAAAATAAAATGAAAATAAAATGTAAAAAGTTTTTAATATTCATTTTTTTCTTATCTTTTTGTATTACAGGATTTATCTTTTTTTTAATTCCTGAACAGGGTTTCCGTGGTTATATAATTCAAGACACAAATCTATCTGTATATTTTCCTGATTTTCCCTCCTTCTGGAGTTCTGTAAAGAAGCAACAAATAAGCAGTTCTGCAACTAAATATCTCTTCGAATACTTATATGAAATAGAACTATCTTTCCGAAAAAAATGGGGTATAAGACCTACTCCATTCCGCTGGTATCTATGGGTAGGAAAACCTTTACTTATCAGTTGGAACGAACAAGGGGATTATCTGGTATCTATTAAACCGTCTCGCTTATTTCGCCTATTTCTTTTACCTTCATGGAAAGTATCAAACAATATTATTTACGGCGGAGAATATTATTACCTCTGGAAAGGGAATGAACTTCTAATTAGTAACAAAGATACTGTTTTAAGTCAGGTCGTCCCTTTCTCCAACATACCTTCAAATACAAACAATGATACGGCTTACATAGAATTAGGTAAAAATCTTAAAGCATCCTTTTCTATTCATGCAGAAAATAATTTTTATATAGAGGGAAAAATCGCTTCTAATAAAATAACCTATGACGACATCGTTTCTTTTTCGGATTTTTTCAATTCAAACCTTTCCTCTGCCCTTTTATATAGCCCTTTAACAGATATATTATCAGACACCTCATTAAAAAATACCTTTTCTTCATTGATACCACAAAAAACCCTATACCCCATCCTGATATGGCTATTATCCTTTAAGGATACTTATCTTGAAAAACTATATTCACAATTTATAGACAAGGGACTACTCAATAAAAGTGCCTTTTTTTATTCCGGAATATCAGATAATTTTTCTAATCCAATTCCTGTTTTCGGCTTCTGGTTCCCTTATGAAAGTAGTGACATTACGCAACTGTTCTCCGAACTTGATTTAGATTTGCAATACTATCTACACCAATGGAACTCCTTTGAGGGATACATAGTGCCTATATGGAACAATGCCCTTTGTCTTTCTCTGGTCTATTATAATAAAGGTTGGATTATTTGCTCTCAGGAACCTCTTATGGCGGAAATAACAACCTTGCTTCATGAAAATAAAAGTGATTTAAAAACAAACCCCATACTCAATATCAACTTTGCACAAGTTAGCGAGGATATAGAAAAAATTCTCCTCTGGTGCACGAAACAGGAACTGCTAAACGGTATTAATGAAAGAGATATGTCAGGGCTTTATTCCCCGTGGAAACAGTTCTTCAAAGAAATGGGGACTCTTAATCTGACGCTTCTCCCTTCAGAGAATAACCAGAAAACTTATTTCTGTATTCGTGGGGGATTTGTCAATGAAAAGTAAAAAATATTACCCCTATACTTTGCTTATTCTTGTAATAATCCAAATGCCCATATACCCTGAACTTTCAGAAAAAGATACTCAATTTCTGACGGGCAACGGGAATATGCTTGTTGGACTAACAGCCAACGGAAATATTTCTTTTACACGATGGAAAGGAATTGGGGGAAGCAATCATTTCGGAGCGTTTTATAGTTCCAGGCAACAAAAAGAAGATAAAATATTTTTCATAGAACCTACTATATATATGTTGCAAATTCAGAATTCTATCTACACCCTCACAGAACCAAACAATTCAAGCATTAAAGGGAAATATGCAACACCAGAAATTCCTTTTATCGAATTTGAAGGAATGGGAAAAAATAATGAAATAGCATGGAAACAAGAAATATTTGTTCACCCTTCCAGAGATGTAATTTGTGTTCATTTTAGTTTTAACAAAAACCCACAAAAAGATATAGTAGAAAATTTCATATCGTATCAAAATATTTCTCCTAAATCTCCACCTATTATCGAAAATGCTTTTCTGATTAACCCCACAAATTTTCAAAAAGATTTTTGTGTATTTTGGGATACGACATTACAAGCACTGATATATTTCCGCCCCTATAAATCAGGGAATTCCGATTTATACAGACTTGAGCAGATAAAGGCTTCTTCCAGTATATCACAAAAATTCTGGCGAAAATTTGAAGAAGGAGTATATATCGGAATTTGCTCTACGAACCCCATTAAAGGAGTAAATATACGAAACTATCCTTTATCCAAAAATGACCTGTCTTATATTACAAATCAAAACTTCCCAACAACTCCACATATATTTGATGATTACTGTTCCTCCTTAATTGCTCAACCCATAGAAACAACTGAGAACACAAAAGAAGTAACCCTTTTCTATATCTTCGCCCATAATTATTCTGAAATGGAAGAATTAATTCAATGGATAAAAACGACCAACTACAATCAGGCAAAGGAAGAGTTATTCGCTCACTGGAAATCTAAATGGGAAACAGCAAAGAAAGACATAAAAGAAAATTTTGCAAACAACTGGTTACAAATTGCCTTATGCACCGAACCCACAACCGATGCCATATTAACTAACCCTTATGACCCTATCTGGGGCAACCGAATTTCATTACAGAACTGTTTCTCTCTAATCCAATCTATGAACAACATGAACATGTTCGATTCCTCAAAACAACTCATTTCTTTCTGGTATCGGATTGGTAAAGAACGAAAACTTTCGGCAAAACAATCTTTCCCATTGTGGGTTTATCCCGATGGAAATCCTGCATGTCCGGATTATTGGATGGACATATCACAGTCTGCTTATTTCATTTCTATGGTATACGCAATAACAAACAATATGAGTTTTACAGAGAAAAAAGACTTTTTAAGTGAAAAATGGGATGTGCTTACATGGAGTATAAATAACCTCTGCCTCTGGAAAATCCCCGGCGATTTACCTCCTGCCCCTTCTTTTACAGAAGCATTCAATCGGGATATGCAAACAGCCAATCTTCTTATACAAACACTTATAGGTATACAAAAAGGCATTCAACTGGCAAGAATGATATATGAACCCGTTCCAGAACTCTGGGAAACAAGAGATAAGGAACTACAAACCTATATCCGACTTGCAATATTAAATAAAGAACCTCTGGAATTTGTATCAGATACAGACCTCCCCGATTGGAAAAAATTCTTCACGGAAAACAATATTCTCTGGCAATTACATGTAAAGTATAATGGGAATATATCGCCTCTAAAAGATATAAAATGACTACAATAATAAACCCTAATAAAAAAGTTATTTATGGGTATAAAGTATAAAAAATCGGATTACATAGAAAGAAAGGTGCTTTATCAGGTAACAGGACTTCACCTCTATAAAAAAAGGAATGTTTTCTTTTTTTTACTTTTCCTCTGCATATCTCTTTTCTTTTTTTCAGGACTTTTTCTGAACCAGCAAAATTCCGAAAAAAAACTTACCTATACGGAAGGGATGGTTATTAGCAAAACGAATATAGGGGAACAAAAAAAGGTCACTTCAACTTCAGATACAATAGGGTGTCAGATTACCATTGAATTTTCTTTGTATAACGGACGGAAAATACAGAAGGAAATTCCTCTGGAAAATGAATTTTGCTCTCATATCAATACGGGTGATTTACTCTCGGTTCTATATCATTACAATAAATGGAAAGGTTCTGTAGAAATTGTATCTTATAGCCGTATGCCTGTAAATAAAGGTAGTGATTAAGAGAAATTCAGAGCCTGCAAGCGTTATAATATTAGACAATAGAAAACGCTTTCACAAACCTATATGGTGGAAAGTATCATGACATTAAATCGAGAAGAAATGTATCGAATCTTTGCAGAGACAGTGATTATTAAAAAACCCCGTTATGGGATTATTAAAGGTTATCATGAATTGCCCTATATTTGTATCGGTGATGCATTGGAATCCCGTTACGGTTCTTTATGTGTTCGCGGAAAAATTCATGTCTCTCCCCAATTTGTCATAACACCCTCTTACTACAAAACGAAATATAGCGACCTGTTTGGTGAAGACAATGTCAATGTTGAAATTGCAGGTCGCATATTCGGTTTTTTAGGTTTTCCCGACCGACCCGTAGAATGCAAATCTGAATTTTTGGAAATCAAACATCTGGATGAAAATATTGACACGGCTTTATCCAATAGTCTGGATGAATTAGAACGGAAAGAAGACATCACCACAGGTATCTTTATTACACCCGATAGCCGTTATTATCCCATTTCAATAGAAAGATTTATTACCTCAATACTCGATGATGAATTCTCTTTTTAAGGAGGGAATACTATGAAAAGTGCTTACGAATTAGCCATGGAAAGATTAAACAAAATGAGCGGGGAAGTTAAAAAGTTGACCCCGGAACAAAAGGAAAAGATTGCGGAGATTAACCGCAAATACGATTCAAAAATTGCCGAAGTAAAAATATCGTTCGAATCACGATTAAATAGTGCATCATCCTACGAAGAATTGGAAATGATAAAGGCAGAAATGAGTAACGAAATTCAGAAATTAGAAGAAGAACGACAAAAAGAAAAAGATAAAATCTGGGAAAAAGATACAAAATAAACATCCATAGATTGATTTCCTGCAAAATATTCCTGTATAGAGAGAGAACATGAATATATGGACCTAAAAGGAAATATGCTAAATCCGTGCTTAACTTGCGGTGCCTGTTGTGCTTTCTATAGAGTTTCTTTTTACTGGAGAGAACGAAGCGATTTCCAAACGGACGGTGTCCCGGAAGAATTATGTGAAGACCTCAATCAATTTCGTTGCGTTATGAAAGGTACAAATCAACCTTCCCCGCGATGTATTGCACTATTAGGGACTATTGGAAAACATGTGTTCTGCAAAATCTACAATCGAAGACCTGCCGTATGCAGAGAAATTGAACCTTCATATAAAAACGGCTATCCCGAAATAAAGTGTGATAAAGCACGCCTTGCCTATGGATTACCTCCTCTAACCCCGGATATATGGAAAACCAAACCCGAAGATAGTAATTCTTCCCCGAACCCATTCCCCCTCTCCGCCTAATTACTAAATTCAGACTTTCCCTATTTTAAAAGCAGAGACAAAAACATATAGAAGCGAAAAACCTTTCACCTCTACAGATTAATACCATTATCCCCTAAGTCCCATCCATCCCCTCTGCCCCCTCCGTCCCATCTGTCCCCTCCGTCCCATCTGCCCCCTCCGTCCCATCTGCCCCCTCCGTCCC